>OLQH01000774.1_pt1 | contig 31454 bp, 34 predicted proteins | sample 1672671 | NCBI WGS metagenome assembly OLQH01 (sample SAMEA3136712, study PRJEB25190) | human gut metagenome
TAATTTTCAGAATAAGGAGGTTTAATTCGCTTATTTTAAACCGTAGAAATGGAAGGATATGGTTGCGTTAATCTGGGAAAGAGCTTATAATGATGCTATGTCCTGCAGGCAGGGAGTGATGAGTGGTTTGTGGTTATCGCAGGGCTGAAGACTATATCAGAGAAGAAGAAAAAGGCAGGTAGTGCATGGTGGATTACAGTAACTGGAACCAGAGGCCGGAATCCGATTTCAGTCGGTTTTTACGGATGCGGAAGAGTGTTCTGATGAACACAATTATGATAGCTGTCAATATCCTGGTGTTTCTGCTGACGGAGATAACAGGGTCATCGCTGGACAGCCGGCATCTTGTAAACTGGGGAGCTGCATATACACCCTTCATAGAACAGGGACATGAATATTATCGGCTTTTTACCTGTATGTTTCTTCATTTCGGACTGGCACATCTGGGAAATAATATGTTGGTGCTTGTATTTCTCGGTGACAGCCTGGAAAGAGAAGTTGGCAGAATACGCTATCTTCTTATTTATCTGATTGGCGGAATGGGTGCAAGCTATATTTCTTATTATGCAGAAATTAGAGGAGGGGAGGCGGTAGTCTCCGCAGGTGCTTCCGGAGCGGTGTTTGCTGTGATCGGAGCACTGATTTATGTAGTAATGAGAAATCGAGGAAGACTGGGTGAGTTTACAACAAGGCAGCTTGTTTTTATGGCTGCGCTTACACTTTATCATGGCTTTACAAGTGCCGGAGTGGATAACGCAGCTCATTTTGGCGGGCTTTTATGCGGATTTGCCCTTGGTATAATTCTTTATCACGGAAAGAAAAGGCTGCCTTCATACTGAAAGGCAGCACATTTTTGTGTAGTTAGCTGACCGGAAGAACGATTTTGAATGTGGTACCTTCACCGGATTTGGATTTGAAAGAGATAGTGCCTTTGTGGGCACAGACAATACGCCGGCATATAGGCAGACCGAGACCGGTACCTTCCTGTTTGTGTGTGATAAACGGTTCAAACAGGTCGTCCTGATATTCAGACGGAATGCCATTCCCGGTATCCGATATAGTAAAAGTGACAGATTCACCGTCAGACTGTATGGTACAGAATATATGGCCTTCTGTTTCAATGGCGTCTGATGCGTTTCTTATCAGGTTGAGAAAAAGTTGACGGAGCTTTGTGCCGTCAGCTTTTATAACGGGTATTGGAGATGTTTTTTGTAAATCTATGGTTATATGCCGTTCGTTCAAAGCTGGGGTCACAGATTCAATTACTTCGCAGAATGTAGTATATATGTTGGAATTCTGCAGATTCAGTTTTTCTGAGTTGTTGAAGGCGGATAATTCGTTGAGAAGTGATTTTAGAAAATCCATATTCTCCATGATTTTTTGCCAGTAGTTGTCCTGCATAAGTTCAGGATGCCGCCCTTCTAAAAGCTGCATAAAGCTGTTGATCAAAGTGACAGGATTTCTTATTTCATGAGAAACCTGAGAAAGCATAAACTGATGCTTCATTTTTAATTGCTGATAAAGCATCTTATAATCAGCGGTTTCGGGTATCCTGGTGCTCTGGTCAGTGCCGGATTGTATAGTCATTAGGTGTCCCCCCCTGTTCTTTCTTTACGTTGATAGTGTAGCACTGTTACTGCCAAATATCAAATAATTTCATAACCTAAAAAGCGCCAAAAAGCGACAAACTTATGACAGAATGCCGTCGAAAAGAGCCGGCAAAAGCAGCACAGAAAGGAGAAATAAATATGTCGGATTGTATTTTTTGTAAGATTGCAAACGGCGAGATTCCGTCTGCAACGCTCTATGAGGATGAGGACTTCCGGGTTATACTGGACCTGGGACCAGCGAACAAAGGACATGCTTTAATTCTGCCGAAACAGCACTATGCCAATCTCTATGAAATCCCTGATGAGCTGGCAGGTAAAGCGATGGTGCTTGCAAAAAAAATAATCACCAGGATGAGAGATGTTCTCGGCTGCGATGGTTACAATGTTGTGCAGAACAACGGGGAAGCAGCCGGTCAGACTGTCTTCCACTTCCATATCCATCTGATTCCACGCAGTGTTGGGGATAATGCTGGGATTACATGGACGCCGGGGAAATTAACAGAGGAGGATAAGCAGGAAATCCTTGAGAAGTTTTCAATGGATTAGACTTCAGGAAAAGGGTTAAGATGACAGAAGAAAAATTTCGTGAAATCTTTCGTCAATATTATCGTTTAGTTATGAAAGCGGCATACTGTGTCTTATATGACGCAGATCTTTCACAGGATATCTGCCAGGAAACATTTTTGACTTTTTTGGAAAAGGTGGACACTGTGGATACAACACGTTTTGCGGAATGGTTTGCAGTTTGTTCAAGAAGAAAAGCCATAGATTATTGTAAGAAGGCATATCAGGTGCATGAAGTAGTTACGGCTGACCGCGCCGAAAAAGAAGACACGGATAAAATGACACAAAAGAAGGACAGTGGAGGAAAAAGCACCGGATATTATAATGATGATATGGCACAGATGATGGTGCACAAAGAATTTACCGGTAAGATTCTGAACTCTCTGAAGACAAAGAATATAGACTGGTATGAGATTGTAATAAGAACATATGTCATGGGAGAAAATGATGAAGAGATTGCCCGTGCTCTTGGCATCACCATAGGAAATGTGCGTACCAAGAGACACAGGATGATGGAATGGCTGAAACAGAGATATCAGTCAGAGTATGATTCCTTATGAATTACCTGTTTACGGCCTGTTCAAAAAGCTGAACGATTTCTTCAATAGAATCAGTCAATTTGCTTTTGGACATGGCTTCCGTATAGGCGGCGCGTCCTTTATAAAGGGAGTTAATGATATCAACAAGTTTTTCATTGGTGATTTCCTCTTCCTCCAGAACTACGCTGTAGCCCATGCGTTCAAAGGAACGGGCATTCAGTATCTGGTCACCGCGGCTTGCGCGTGCAGAGAGCGGAATCAGGAGATTCGGTTTTTTCAATGCACTCAGTTCACAGATGGCATTGGCGCCGGCTCTTGATATGACAATGTCCGCAAGGGCAAATAAGTCAGCCAGCTCCTTTTTGATATATTCATACTGTACATAGCCTTTTGTGTTTTTTAACGATTCGTCCAGTTTCCCTTTGCCGCACAGATGGATAATCTGGAAATTTTTTAGCAGTTCAGGAAGTACGGCACGGACGGCGTCATTTACGGCCGCAGCACCAAGGCTTCCGCCAATGATCATAATAACCGGTTTGTCAGAAGTGAAACCGGTAAATTCCCGTGCCCTCTCAGGGCTTCCTTCCAGCAGCTCCTGACGTATAGGAGTTCCTGTCAGTACAGCTTTGTTGGCTGGCAGTTCAGACACGGTCTCAGGAAAGTTGCAGCACACTTTTGTGGCAAAAGGAATGGATATTTTATTAGCCAGACCAGGTGTCATGTCTGATTCGTGGATAAAAGTCGGGATTTTTTTTCTGCTTGCCGCAATCACCACAGGTACGGTAACAAAACCGCCCTTGGAAAAGACAACATCAGGTTTTAACTGCTTCATAAGTTTTTTAGCTTCCGCAAAGCCTTTCATAACTTTGAATGGGTCAGTAAAATTTTTGACATCAAAATAGCGTCTTAATTTACCGGATGAAATTCCATAATAAGGGATACCCATTTCCTCTATCAGTTTTTTTTCGATTCCTTCATAGGAGCCGATATAAGAAATGGTATAGCCGAGTTCCTTAAGGCGGGGAATCATTGCAATATTGGGGGTAACGTGTCCGGCAGTACCGCCGCCGGTAAGTACGATATGTTTCATGGTGTCCTCCTGCTCATTCAAAAATAATAGTTAAAAAGATAAATACTATAAGATAATATGATACACTTGTCAGGAAAAGTCAAGGAAAGATAGGAGTTTCATGAGTAAATTGGACGAAAAGCAAATTGAAAAAACACATAAGTCTGCGGCAGGCCAGGAAGACAAAGCGTTTGAGGAATGGATCAGCCAAAGAGTCCTTGATGAAACCGCAGAGATGATAAACGGGTTGGAAAACGACCCGGACTTAGATGATTTTGAGCCCTCCGAAGAGCTGTTTCAGAAAATCGTTGGAGTAGCTAAGGAAAGGGGCCTCCTGGCCGAAGCTGATGAGACAGCAGAAGATGCTACAACTGTAAATCTTCCATATGAGAATAAAACTATGGTGGGTGAAAAAGAAACGCAAGAAATTTTTGAATATACGCAAATGCCAAGAAAGAAAAAAGCCTTTAGATTTTACCATAGACGTTCAGCTTTAAAGTGGACGGCAATGGTTGCTATAACACTTTTAGGTGTTTTTGGCGTTTCAATGAGTAGTCAAGCTAACAGGACATATGTTATGCAAAAGATGGATGAAGCTCTTGGCAATAATAAAAATACTATAATAGAGAACGATTCAGACCGTGTTGAAAGCCTTTCAAATGAAGAAAAGGATAAGGAAAATATCGAGCAGGTTTTAGGTATAAAATTACCAAGTTTTTATTATATACCCAGCGGAATGGAATATTTATCCTATAGTTTAGATGAAGGTGCGCAGACAGCGTATATAGAATATTCTTACAACACAGAATTAGTTCATTTTATTATTATTGCTAACTGTAAAGATGCCAGCGCGATGTCTAGGAATGACAGTGGAAAAAAAATAAAGACAATAACAAACGAGTTGTCAAATATAGACATAGAGCTCTGGGAAGTTAAAGAAAATGATGACAGAAAATCTACATTTATAGGGGAATGGAATTATAAAAACTCCTATTTTGAGATAATTGGAAAGTTAGAAAAAGAAGATATAATAAGCATGCTAGAAAAAATGGTATATTAGAAAGGATTTATATTATGATCAAAATAACAAAAAAAGTAAAGAATTCAGTTGCTATAATTTTAAGCCTTTGTTTAATATTAGGAAATTCATTATTAGTCAGTGCTAATGATTTTGATGATTTGGGAAAAGTAGTGGATGGCTCATTGTTGACAAATGATATGACTTCTGAGGTGACGATAAATACATTAGTAAGAGGCAATATTTTAAACCAAGGTACTACAAGAATTTCAAATAATGGAAATGGTTCTGTAAATATTTATGGAGCGGTTTTTGGAAGTGTTGTGTGTGATAAAATGATTTTGGATTTAACACTGCAGAGATATTCAGGTGGTACTTGGTATAATGTTACATCGTATGAGGATGTTGCTTATAATGTAGGATCTTTTTCTAGGAGTTATAATGTTAGCGTGACTAAAGGCTACTATTATAGAGTAAAAGCTGCTTGTGTAGCTCAGAAGGGAAGTACAACAGAATCGCAGGTGCCTGTTTCTAATGGTATTTGGATTGGCTGATAAGTTAACATCCATGGCATATACATAGTGAATAGCATGATATTTATAAAATAATCTGAAAAGTTCTATTAAACTCCCCCCCTTTACGGTATAATGAAAGTAATCATACTTTTATATAACCGCAAAGGGGGTTCTTTTATGAAACTGACTTTTATAGGTGCGACTCATGAGGTTACGGGAAGTTGTTATTTCCTGGAGGCGGCGGGAAAGAAGTTTTTGGTGGACTGTGGAATGGAGCAGGGGCCGGATCAGTATGAAAACCAGGAGATTCCGGTGGCATTGTCCGATGTGGATTTTGCTCTGCTGACCCATGCTCACATTGACCACTCCGGCAACTTCCCGCTGGCTTATGCAAAAGGATTCCGGGGACCTATTTATGCGACAAATGCTACCTGCGATTTGTGTGACATTATGCTCCGTGACAGTGCGCATATCCAGATGTTTGAGGCTGAGTGGCGCAACCGTAAGGCACAGAGAAACGGACAGGCGGATTTTGTGCCGGCATATACTATGGAAGATGCTCTGGGTGTGATCAAACAATTTGTGGGATGTGAATACAGCAGAAAAATTCAGATTGCGGACGGAATACAGGTGAGGTTTGTAGATGCCGGACATCTTCTGGGATCCTCCAGTATTGAGCTTTGGATCACAGAGGAGGGCGTGGAGAAGAAAATCGTCTTTTCCGGTGATATCGGCAACCTGAACCAGCCTCTGATAAAAGACCCGGAATATCTGGACAGCGCAGATTATGTGGTCATGGAATCAACATATGGGGATAGGAGTCACGGTGAAAGGCCTGATTATGCCAGAGAACTGGTGAAAATTCTGAAAAGAACCTTTGACAAAAATGGGAATGTAGTGGTGCCTTCCTTTGCTGTGGGCAGGACACAGGAGATGCTGTATTTTCTCAGGCGGATCAAAGAGGGAAATATGCTGCCGGAGTATCCGTATTTTGATGTGTATGTGGATAGCCCGCTGGCTGTCCAGGCCACTAATATTTTTAAGGAGCATTATACGGACTGTTACGATGAGGAGGCTATGGAGCTTATTGAGAAAGGCATCAATCCAATTGCTTTTCCGGGATTGAAGCTCTCCATTACCAGTGATGAGTCCAGGGCTATCAATATGGATGACAGCCATAAGGTGATCCTGTCGGCCAGTGGCATGTGTGATGCAGGACGGATCAAGCATCATCTTAAACATAATCTCTGGAGACGTGAGTCTACCATTGTATTTGTGGGATACCAGGCAGTAGGTACTTTGGGCCGCGCACTGTTGGAAGGCGCTACAGATGTGAGACTGTTTGGCGAGGATATCCACGTCTGTGCAGATATTGTGAGACTTCCGGGTATCAGCGGCCATGCGGACGATGCAGGACTGATGCGTTGGGCATCCTCGTTTAAGGAGAAGCCAAAACGTGTATTTGTCACCCACGGGGATGACCAGGTATGTGATCTGTTTGCAGAAAGGCTGAAAAATGAACTGGGATACAATGCTATGGCGCCTTTCAGCGGAACAGAATTTGATATGCTGGCAAACGAAATTGAGAAGGAAACAGTTGGAATTGTGATCAAACACGCAAAAGAGAAGGCAAAAGCCCGCAAGGCTTCCGGTGTTTATGCAAGACTTCTTGCAGCCGGACAGCGGTTAATGACGGTTATCCGTCATAATGAGGGCGGTGCGAATAAAGACCTGGCTAAATTTGCGGACCAGATCAATTCCATGTGTGATAAATGGGACCGCTGACAGATAAAATACAGCGGCAAAAATTATTTTACAAATAGAATGGGGGATTCTACATGAAAACAAGTGAAGACGTGAGAAAACTGTGTGAGGAAAAGCAAATCCGTATGATAGATTTTAAAATGACGGATTTAAATGGCCGTTGGCGTCATGTGACCATCCCGGTGGAACGATTTGATGATGACATTTTTGTTTACGGAATTGGTTTTGACGGCTCTAATTACGGCTATGCTCCCATAGAAAAAAGCGATATGGTATTTATTCCGGATCCGGAAACAGCTACTGTGGATCCTTTTGCAGAAATTCCTACTTTGACTATGTGCGGAAATGTCTGTACTATTGGGGATGACAAGAATCTTCCGTTTGACCAGTATCCAAGAAATGTGGCCCTCAAGGCAGTGGAATACATGAAGGAAGAACAAATTGCAGACCGGATGGTCATCGGGCCGGAATTTGAATTTTATCTGTTGGACCACGTGAGTTACAGCGTAACGCCTCAGAGATGCAGCTACAATATTGACACCAGACAGGCGGAGTGGAACAGCGGTATAGACAATGGACAGAATAACGGCTACCAGGTTCCATACCAGGGTGGATACCATGCAGCAGCGCCTCAGGATGTGGGATATAATCTCAGAAGTAAAATGTGTATGCTGTTGGAAGAGTGGGGCGTGAAAGTAAAATATCATCACCACGAGGTAGGCGGTCCCGGTCAGATGGAAATTGAAGTAGAGCTGGGCGACATGGTGGAAATGGCAGATAAGACTATGATCGTTAAATATGTTCTGAAAAATGCAGCAGCGGCAGAGGGCAGAACAGTCACATTTATGCCAAAGCCGATTCATAAAGAGGCAGGTAACGGTATGCATGTGCATATGCTGCTCATGAAGGACGGAAACCCGATTTTCTACGATAAAGACGGTTATTCAGGATTGAGTGAGACGGCTCACTACTTTATCGGCGGACTGCTCAAACATGTTGCTTCCCTGTGCGCATTCACCAACCCATCTACCAACTCTTTCAAACGTCTGGTGCCGGGATATGAAGCGCCTGTTACTATTGGATATGCAACGTCCAACAGAAGTGCAGTTATCCGCATTCCGGCATATGCAAAGAAACCGGAGGCCAAGAGATTTGAACTGCGCAACCCGGATGCAACCGCCAATCCATACTATGCGTATTCCGCAATCCTCATGGCAGGACTGGATGGGATCAAGAATAAAATAGATCCGCGCAGTCACGGATGGGGACCTTTTGACTATAACCTGTATTCGCTGTCTCCTGAGGAGCAAAAAAAGATTCAGAGCCTGCCCCGTTCTATGGGAGAGGCGCTGGATGCTCTCGAAAATGACCACGAATACCTGACAGCAGGCGGGGTATTCCCTCAGCGACTTATTGACATCTGGCTTGACAGGAAGAGAAAAGAGCTGCAGGAGATTGAACAGATTCCCAGCCCTTCAGAATTTAAATACTACTATGACTTATAAATAATAATACTACGAAAATAACAATAACATGAGCGGTTACAGGCGGGATTTCCGAGAAATTCCGCCTGTGATAAAATATAATTGATAGACGGAATTTAGTTTACATAATTATGACAGACGGAGGTACATCATGGAGAACACGGGAAACCAGCCCAGACGTTTCTGCAGAAAATGCCTTCTTCAGGACATGGACGAAGGGCAGTATTTTGACGATATGCGAAAATATATTGAGAATCTGGATGCAGATTTGAAGGTCACTTCAGAGCTTTATGATGAGAGACTTGCATTTTGCAGGGAATGTGATAATTTAATAAGCGGAATGTGCAGAGTTTGCGGCTGTTTCGTGGAGATGCGCGCAGTCATGAAAAAAAACAGTTGTCCGGGAATGCCTAGTAAGTGGTAAGAAGGAGGGCATGGTATGAATTTTGAAGAAGATTATATCATGAGAATGATCAAGGATATGGTGAAAGCGCTGGCCAGTGTTGTTCTGGGTAGAAGATTCACTGAGTATGAGGTAGAAGAGGAAAAAGCCAGTGACACGGATTTTCTCTACCGGGATATTATCGAAATGGCAGACAAGGGAAAAATTAATGAGGCGGAAAATATACTTCTCACAGATATGGACCAGTCTGACAGCAGATACTTGGAGATGGCTATGAGCTTTTATATTCATATCAACAAGTACACAGATGAATTTCTGGCTGCAAACGGTTACAGCAGACAGGAAATTTTGGACGGTGTGGAAGCGCTTGCAGAGGCAAACGGTATAAAAGGTTTGGACGGACTGTCTGACACATTATAGTCAGACAGTCCGTTTTTAAATTATTGATTTCGGAGATTACAGATTTGGGTGGTCACTAGCTTCAAAGGTCACAAATTTCAGCATCCACTAATTTCCACAGGCCCCAATTTCTGTAGTCACTGATTTTGGCGGTCATTGGTTTCAAAGTTTTCTATTTTCAGTGGTTACAAATTTCCACAGCTATTAATTTTCATAGTCATAAATTTCAGCAGTCACCAAATTCCACATTCATTAAGTTTGACAGTCATAAACTTCGGCAGTCACCAAGTATCATAGTCACTAAGTTTGGCGGTCACTAAGTTTGGCGGTCACTAAGTTTGACAGTCACAAATTTCTAAAGTTACTAATTTCCGTCATCCCTAATATTTCTATCTACCAATCATTCTCACCAATATAACGATTGTATCGTGTTTATCCTATTTCATAAAAACATCAGATATCAAAAAACATCCAATATCTCCCATAAATCCTATAACAGTCCTCAATACCAAAATTTTTCAAAATACTACTTGACACATTATACTATGCAATGTATAGTATAATGCATAAGGAGGCGATATCATGGACACACAGCTAAAAAAAGGTTTTCTGGAATTTTGTGTTCTTGCTGCATTATACAGATCGGATTCCTACGGCTACCAGATAATAAAGGATATATCTTGCTGCATTGAGATATCAGAGTCAACACTGTATCCGATACTAAAGCGTCTGGAATCGAATGGGAGTCTGGAGACGTATTCTGTGGAACATAACAGCCGTCTGCGCAAGTATTACAGGATAACAGAGGCAGGCAAAAAACATATCCAGGAGTTTCTCGACGACTGGCAGCAGGTGACAGATATATATGAATTTGTGAAGGGAGCAGTTGAATATGAGGAAGGATGAATTTTTGAGCAGTCTGGAACGGCTGCTGCGGAGTCTGAAGAGGGAGGAGCGAAACAAGTTCCTGTCCTATTATTCGGAAATGATTGATGACTATATGGAGGACGGATGCGGAGAGGAAGAAGCTGTGGAGCGGATCGGAAGTCCCGGTGAGATAGCCCAGGAAATCCTCACCGACAGAGAGGAACGGCCCGCAAAGCCTACCCCTGCCTGGCTTAGGGTTGGAGTTATTGTTCTGCTGATCCTGGGTTCACCGCTCTGGGGTAGCCTGGTTCTGGCAGCTCTCTGCTGTGCGCTTGCTGCTGTAATTTTAGTATTGAGTGCCTATGTGGTCATCTGGTGTATTCCTGTTATTTTCGGTGCGTTATCGGTATCCAGTCTTTTGCTTGCACTGGTAAGCACAGTGGGTTCAGCCATTTTACTGTTTCAGGATACAGCTACAGGCTTGGTACAGATGGGAGCAGGGATTTTATCTGCCGGCATCTTTGTCGTGGCAGCACTGATCACCTGGGAACTGGGCAAAAGATTCGTGGTAGTTACAACAAAATTCAGCAAATGGCTTGCAGGTTTGTTTCAGAAAATGAGAGGTGTTAAGGCATGAATATAAAATCATTAAAAAGTAAAATCCTTCTGCTTGGTATTATTTTTATGCTGGTGGGAACTACTGTGGGACTCATCGGTTTCGGGATCACCGGGTTTGAGCCGGATAAGCTGTTAAAATGGAGTGAAAACAAATGGTACCAGACAGTTAACTATGATAACGGACGTTTCTGGATGGGGATAAGGCTGAATGACGGGCGCTATATCACCAGCTTTGGCAGCTTTTGACAGATAAAAGATCAGTCATCCATATTTTTATAATAAAAAACGGCAAGCTGGGTTCTGTCCCGCAGGCTCAGTTTGTCTAGAATAGTGCTTAGATAATTCCGCACAGTGCCCTCACTGAGATAGAGGCTCTGTGCGATTTCTTTGTTATTCAGGCCTTTTGCCACCAGTTCGATCACATCCATTTCCCTGTCCAGGATTCCATATTTGCCCAGGTCTCTTTGCTGGGTTCTTTCCATCATTTTAGGGATTTTTGTGATGATCTCACTGCCGAATACGCTCTGACCGGACATGACAGAGTGCAGGGCAGGGGCAATAGTCTCAATATCCTGTTTGATCAGATAACCCTTGGCACCGATACGCAGGGCACGGATAATATATTCATCGTCGGAAAATGTGGTCAGAAAAAGAATCCTGGCATCAGGATGCTTTTCCAAAATCTTGGCGCCTGCGTCCAGTCCGGAGCAGCTTCCCATCTGGATATCCATGAGCAGAATATCGGGAAGCATTTCTTTATACAGGCGGACGGCTTCCTCTCCGCTGTTTCCTGAGGCACATACCTCAATTCCTGGCTCTGCCTGCAGGATGGTTTTCAGCGAAATACATACAAAAGGGTCATCATCAACAATTATTATTTTCATGAAAAAACACCTCACATCAATTCATTTTGACGGTTATCATGGCTTCTGTCCCTGCTTTGGGATAGAAATGAAGATACGAAAGCCATTGTGTATCTCTATTCTGAAGATACCGTGAAAATCCTCCACCCGTTCCCTCATATTTATAAGGCCGATACCGCCCGTTTTTGCGGCTGTTGTCTGTGTTCCGTTGTCACGGATGATCACCTGATAAAATCCGGGATGCTCCAATACTGACAGGAAAGCTTTGGTGGCATTACTGTGCCGGGAGATATTGGACAAGGCCTCACGGACAATAGCTATAATGCAATATTTCAGTTCTTTTGATTCGATTTCAGCATTATAATCCAGCGTGACAGGGCAGAAGCTGAACTCACCTGTCAGCCGTGAAAGAACCATATACAGATCCACGGATTCCTCATGCAGATCATGGACGCTGCTCCGCACATTGGTCATAGCATCATCCAGTGTGGTTTTTACAGAAGCAAGCTGTTCGGAAAGTTCTTTCTGACTTTTCCATATAACCTGCATGGCTCCTATCTGGAATAGGGAACGTGTCAGGAGATGCCCCACATTGTCGTGTATTTCTCGGGCAATCCGGTTTCTTTCCGTCAGGGTGGCAAGCTGGATTTTATATTCCTGTTTCTCCATCAGCTCTCTGTTTTTCTCTTCCAGATGGAGCGATTCTTCCCGGGTGCTGTCCTGGGCAAGATGGAACTCTGCCATCATATTTTCATATTCCGTTGTCCGCCGGGATATGTACAGTGCCAGCAGACCTGTAAAAAGAAACATGAAAAATGATGAGACCGTGAAGCTGTGGAAATGGTACAAATAAAGGGGAACCCAGGCAAAACGCAGATACCATTTCTTTGATCTGAAGCAGTCGTAAAAAAACAGCGGAAGAAATAAAGCCAGATCAGGGAGAAAAAGGGAGAGAACAAGCCCTCCTGCACAGAGATATTCCATAGGCCGTTCCCTGTCAATATAGGAAATAAAAGAGGAGGCGCTGACGGATAATAACAGCGCTGAGATAAGAGGAATATCAATAGGATGTCCAAAAAGATTTAATGTACAGAGTATGAAAATAATGGCTTTATCCTGTAGCTGCCTCATACATTCCCTCCTTTCCCGTTCCTATCACATCAAAGTTTGTATATAGAGTGTATCACAGGAAGGTGTAAAAAGTAAGGTGCAGCAGAAAGAAATGACAAATGTCATATACAGAGGCAGGTATTTATGACACTGCTCACTGTCTCGGACAGAGGATCATTGCTAAAATGGTATCAGATAAAAAAAGGAGAGGATAACTTATGATCATAGAAGTAAACAATCTTGTAAAACGATATAAAGACCTGGTAGCTCTGGACCATTTTAATCTTCAGGTAAACAAAGGTGAGATATACGGCCTGTTAGGACCAAACGGCAGCGGCAAGACCACAGCTATCAACTGTATGCTGTCTCTGCTGAAATATGACAGAGGTGAGATCAGGCTTTTCGGTGAGCCTATGGCACCTGACAACCGCGCAGTCAAGCAGCGGATAGGAGTTGTCATGCAGAATGTGGCTGTCTTCAATGAACTGACTGTATACGAGAACATTGACTATTTCTGCGGTATGTATGTACCTGAAAAAGTGAAAAGAAAAAGTTTGATAGAGGAGGCATTGGAATTTACGGATTTAAAAGATTTCAGAAAATTTCTGCCTAAAAAACTCAGCGGCGGTCTTCTGAGACGTCTGAATATTGCCTGCGGCATAGCCCACAAGCCGGAGCTGATCTTTATGGATGAACCGACAGTTGCCGTTGACCCTCAGAGCAGAAACAGTATTCTGGAGGGCATCAAAAGACTGAATAAGAACGGCGCCACTATTATCTATACCACGCATTATATGGAAGAAGTGGAACAGATCTGTTCCCGTATCATGATCATGGATAAAGGCAGAGAGATCGCATCGGGAACAAAAGAGGAACTGAAAGGCCTGATCCGCACAGGGGAAAAGGTGACTGTGGAGATTTCAGAACTTCCGCCGGATCTTATGGTTAAAATGCGGAGTGCGGAAGGTGTTCTCCATGCAGAGTATGAGGACAGTCTTTTGAAAGTGCAGTGTGAGAGCGGCGGGCACAGCCTTATAGCTCTTTTGGATATTCTCAGGAAAAACAATATATATTTTGGCAGGATATTTTCTGAGCCGCCTACATTAAATGATGTATTTCTGGAAATCACAGGAAAAGAACTGAGGGATTAGGAGGGATTGATATGTTTTGGAATATTTACAGCAAACGTTTACTCAGTTCCATACGAAACAAAGACCAGCTCATATGGATCTGGGCGTTTCCGCTGATCCTGGCAACTCTGTTTTATTTCTGCCTGTCATCCGTGGCGGAGGCGGATCATCTGGAAGCGGTACCCACAGGTGTGGTCACAGATGCGGCGTATGAAGAAAACCCTATATTTGACCAGGTTCTTGACCAGGTGGGAAGCGGGAAGGATGCCCTGTTGAAAATAACAAAATATACACAGGAAGAGAAAGCGGACACCGCTCTGGAAAAGGGCGACATTGACGGATATATTCGTTTAAAGGATAATGCCCCGGAACTTGTGGTAAAGCAGGAGGGCATGAACCAGACACTCCTTAAGAGTTTTCTGGACCGCTATGTGCAGACAGAGGGTAATATAAGGGCGGTCATGGAAAAAAATCCCGGGTACGCTTTTGATGCAGAGGAGATCATGGAGGGGATTTCCCTGACGGAGAATATGTCCCTCTCCTCGCAGCCCAACAACCCTACACTGAACTATTACTATGCATTGATCGCAATGGTGTGTATGTATGGAGGGATGCAGGGGCTTATGAGTATCACATATCTCCAGGGAAATCTGTCATCTCTTGGAGCCAGGCGGATGATGGCGCCTCTGGGAAGAATGGGCGTGATCTTCTGTGACATGCTGGGAAGCATAACTGTTCATATGATGAGTCTGTTGTTCCTGCTGTTTTACATCACAGTGATATTAGGCCAGGATTTTGGTGACAGGCTGCCACTTCTTGTCCTGACCTGTTTGGTGGGCACCATCTTAGGCGTGGCGTTCGGCACAGCGGTGAGCTGTCTCACTAAGTTAGGTGAGGGGATGAAGGTGGGAATCCTGGTATCAGTCACCATGTTCTGTTGCTTTGGGGCGGGCATGATGACATCAGGCATGAAATACCTGTTGGATCAGAACGCGCCGGTTGTCTCCTGGCTGAACCCTGCCGCAAGAATATCAGATGCTTTTTACTGCCTGTATTATTTTGACGACTATCAGAGATACTGCCGGAACATAGTCGTAATCCTTGCTATGGCAGCGGTATTGTTTCTGGTGTCAGGAATATTTTTGAGGAGGCAGAGTTATGAGAGTATTTAAAGCATGTCTTTTGGTAATAAAACGCAGGATGGTTATGTTTGCCACCTATTTTTTCATATTCATAAGTTTGTCCATTTTACTCTCACAGTTTTCCAGCGAGGATCATACGGGCGGGTTTGAGGAGAGCCGCCCCACATTTACTGTGATAAACAGAGATAAAGAAACACCATATACAGAAAAAATGATGGATTTTTTAAAAGCTCACGGAACCTGGGTGCCCTTGAAAGATGATAAGGAAGCTCTTCAGGATGCCAGATTCAATGATGCTGTCAGTTATATCCTGATCATACCAGAAGGGTTTCAGGACGCCCTGCAGAGCGAAAAACCTGTGAAGCTTCTGGAAAATATGACGCAGGATTCCGCCTCAGGCTATCAGATGAGTAGTTATGTTAACCAATACTGGGAGTATATAAGGACCTGGGAAAAAATAGAGGGAAAACCGGACAGAGAAAAGACGGCGGATGAAGTTTTAAAACTGCTGAGCAGCAGTGTAAAAGTGGAAAAGCGGCAGTATTTAAAAACGCAGCCTGTTTCCCAAGGCTATGGAGCACAGTATCAGGTAGCGCCATATATTATCCTTGTCATCTGTGTGTTGTGCATTACATCTATTTTTCTCAGTTTCCAGCGTCCGGATATCAGGATGAGGAATTTGTGTGGGCCGTTAAAGCCATTTACGCGGCTGTGGCAGATGGGGCTGGGATGTGCCTGTGTGGGTATTGTATTTTGGATTCTGCTTACCCTGGCCGGGTTTGTCATCTATTATGATTCAGTCAAGAATATGGATATCAGGATAACGGCATTGATCCTATTGAACAGCTTTATCATGCTCCTGTTTGCAATGGCTGTCTCCGTGCTGGCATCACTTTTTGTAAAGGATTCCAATACCCAGAATGCTGCTGCCAATATACTGGCGCTGGGCCTGTCCTTCCTGGGCGGAGCCTTTGTGCCAACCAGCATTATGGGAGAGAGTGTTTTGAAGTTTGCTAAATGCCTGCCTGTGTACTGGTATGAGGAATGTCTCAGTAAGATCAGCGGACTGACCGGGTTTGGCATGGAAAATCTGCTCCCGGTGTGGAAATGCATGGGCATACTGCTGGGCTTTACCGCCGCGGTTCTCTGTGTCACTTTAGCGGTCAATAAGCAGAGAAGCGGGGCAGAGGAATCCTTTGGAAGTAACAAGACGGAAATAGAATGGTAGCGGTTAAGCTGCCGGACTTCATTTTCAAGAGTCTGTGAGTATGACCTTGATATTATGAAGTCCGGCCGGGCCGTGACTCCGGCTTAAAAAATGCAGGAAACAGCCAAAAGAAGGAGCAGTCCCACTGTATTCAGCAACAGAAACAGCAGCAGATAGGATTTTAAATCCGCCTGTTCGGTTTTCAGATAAAATTTCAGAGATATCAGACTTGCAAGGGAGGCAATGGGAGTTCCAAGGCCTCCCAGATTTGTCCCGAGAAGAAGCGCTTTCCAGTTATCCGTAAAAGAAGATAAAAGCACTGCGGCGGGAACATTGCTGATGATCTGGCTGGACAGTACAGCCGTCAGCATTCCGTTTTTTTCCATAAGCGCTGATAAAAAGGTGCGCACAGACTCCATTCTTCCCAGATTTCCCGAAAAGATAAAAAAACACACAAAAGTAGCCAGCAAAAAGTAATCCACATTCCGAATAAATCCCGGGAGAAAAGCAGCAGGCATACAAGAACGCATAAGGTCAATGCCTGATAAGGCAGAACGTGAAAGATAGTCAGCAGGCACATAAGGAAAAGCACTGCAAAGACAGCCAGAAGCCGTGGCTGTTCCAAGGGTGAGGACTCTTTAAAATACACCCTTATGGGTTCCCGGCGCACAAAAAAGATACAGATCAAGAGCAGTGCCAGGCTTAGGGCCGCAAAGGGAAGCATGGTGAGGAAAAAACTGCCCATTCCCAGGTCATATCTGGAACAGAGGTAAAGGTTTTGCGGGTTTCCCGGAGGTGTGGCCATACTCCCCAGGTTCGCTGCAATAGTCTGCAGCACAATAACAGGCGAGGTATACTTATCCTGCTTTATAATATGCAGTACCAGTATGGTGAATGGTACAAAAGTAAGGAGTGCCACATCGTTTGTGATCACCATGGAGCTGAAAAAGGGGAGGAGGACCAGTACAAGGACAAGTCCGCGCATATGGTTCTGGGCACCCAGAAGCTTTTCTGCCAATATACGGAAAATGCCGCATTTCTGGAAACCTGCTGTTACAGCCATCAGAGAGAACAGAAGGCATAAGGTGCGCAGGTCAATATAGCCGGCATATGCCCCGTCCGGTTTTACAGCAAGCATGGAGAGCAGAGCAAAAAAGAAAGAGATACAGAATACGGTCTCTTCTTTGATAAGTCTATGTAGTTTGGATTTCATGATCATCAGCCTCACAAGAAAAGCCGTCTCTTGTCGAAGACCAAAGTAATGGTCTTCGGCAGGATGCGGCTTTTATTTTATACTTTGATATTCAAGCTTATGCATTCTGTGCTTTGATGGATTCCAGAGCCAGGGCAAGCTGATCCGGGCAGGATGTGCCGCGTCCGCCGCAGTCAGTTCCTTTCAGGCGTTCAATGACTTCGTCCACCTTCATTCCTTTTACAAGGCTGGCAATTCCCTTTGTATTGCCGTTACAACCACCATTAAACTTCACAGATGCAATGGTATCTCCGTCCAGTTCAATTTCGATGGAACGGGAACAGACACCTCTTGTTTTATATACTGTCATGATATATTCCTCCATTCGTATTATCCTGCGGATAATTATAGCAGATATGCGGGGAAAAGAAAATAGGTGATTTTGCAGAGAAATCTTGTCAGGGGTCTCCTGAACAGCGGCGAATCGCCGATCATTCCAAGACTTAAAAGCCATAGAATCCGGAGGTGATGCATATGACAATATTTTTATAATTGCATGCTAAATAAAGATTTGCTAAAATAAAGGAAAGATATGTATAAATAATATTGCCTATCAAAACAAAGACATTGTATCTAAAATCCTCGGAGAAGGAATGAAGGAAAAATCTTTCGCCGTATATGGCGTGCCCATGTCCAAAATGAAAAGTTGCCGCTCTGAAACTTCTCTTGAAAGGCAGTTCTCCTCAGGAAGTGTCAAAAAGAACTGGACTGCCTCTGAAGGAGATAGAAGAACTTCTTAAATAAATCCCCTTGCATTTCACAAGGCACTCTGCTAATATAATACCAACAAAGCACAAAACATCGACGGAGATGAATCTCCCACTGTTTTGTGCTTTTTTCTGTTTACTCAAAGGAAAGCAGCTTCCGGGGAAAATGCAGCGTCACTGCGGCTCCGCAGTCCGGTTCTCCTCTTATAGATACGGAGCCTCCATGTGTTCGCATGATACGCTCAACGATGGTAAGCCCTACGCCGGTCCCCTCAAACTCAGAGGCATCGTGCAGCCGTGAAAATACCTGAAACAGTCTGTTGGCATTTGCAGGATCAAATCCTACTCCGTTGTCTTTGATGGTTATTATAAGCCCGGCCGCGTCTGTTGTACAGGAAGTGGTTATCTCAGCAGTCTCCCGGTGCCGTGTGAATTTAACAGCGTTGCTGAAAATATTCTGGGCCAGCAGCTTCATGAGAGCGGGGTCAGCGTTCAGCATGGGCATCTCCTCCACAGAAATGCGAAATTTCCGTTCGGGTTCCAGTCCGGCCAGCTCTTCAACGGTCTTGCGGAAAATCCCGGCAAGATCCACCGGCTGGAGGTGGGATTCTATCTGTGCTGTGTGGGAAAGCTCCAAAAGCCGCTCCACCATTTCCAGGAGCTGGCTGCATTTTTCGTCCAGCAGACCGGAAATAGTTTCCGTTTCTTCATTTTTCCTGTCTGAGCAGGTGTCCGTCAGCATAGCGGCAAGCTGCCGAAGTACCAGAAGCGGGGACTTTAAGTCATGGGAAACGTTGTGGCAGAACAGGTCCAGTTCCTGATAGGCGTCCTTTAGTCTCTCTGACTGGCTGACAATACGAATCTGGTTTTTTACTCTTGCCAGCAGTTCTAGAGGCCGAAACGGTTTGGACACATAATCCTGTCCGCCTGCCAAAAAACCCTCCTGTATACTGCGCTCGTCATCGCTGGCAGTGACAAAGATAATGGCAATATCCTCATATTCCTTCTCTGCGCGTATGGCGCGGCATACCTGGAAACCGTTCATGCCTTCCATGGACACGTCAAGAAGCACAACTGAGGGTCTCTGTCTCCGGATAAGACGCAGAGCATCCTTTCCGTTCAGGGCCACGCGGATAGGATATCCCAGCTCCCGGAGAATATTTCCGGCATTTTGCAGATGTTCCGGTACATCATCGACGATCAGAATATTTACGGGGGTCATAGGCCGGACCTTCTTTCTTTAAAAATAATAGTATTTACAGTAACGATTCCACGGATTTTTGATTTATCAACCGTTACATATTATAGATTGAAGAAGGAGAAGATGCAACTGTGAAAAAGAAATTAGTAAAACAAAAGACTCTCAATGTCATGATATTTTCTGCCATGTTTCTGGTACTGGTATTTGTCATAATCAATACGGTTATCCTCAGGCAGTACATGCACAGGGAAGTGAAGGCAGAAAGGCAGAAGTCCCGCTGCGAAATGCTGTGTCGTGAGATTCTGGATGCATCCGACAGTATGACCAATGAGATGCGGTGTTTTGTAGTTACAGGAAATGCAAAATACCTGGAAAACTACTGGAAGGAGCGATACGTGACAAAATCCCACGACAATGCCATAGCCCGTCTGGAGGAGACAAACCTGACGGGAAAAGAGAGGGAAATGCTCACAGATATCAAAAGGAATCTGGATCTTCTCATGGATGTGGAGATACGTGCCATCCGTCTGGCAACAGACGCGGGCCATATAGAGGCAGAGATTCCCGGAGCAGTGCGCAGTTATGTGCTGAATATAGAGGACAGCCGCATGAATGAGGAGGAGAAAGCGGACAAAGCAAAGGAAATCCTTTTTAACGGAGACTATACCTTTGAAAAAGAAACCATACGGCAGAGAATAGAAAAATTCCAGGAAGTGATCAAGAACCGCCAGGAGGGAGAACTGGCCGTGGCAGAGCATCAGACAGACATTGTGCTTGGCATACAGGAAATACTGCTTCTTGTCATTTCCGCTATTCTGATCATGATTTTTATGTTGGTATACCGGTACTTTACCCGGCCTGTTGTACACTATTCCCATCAGCTTGAAACATACCGCGCCGACAGTGAGGAAACACCGGTGCTGCTGATACCAGAAGGATCCGCGGAGCTTCGCATGTTTGCCGGGAAATTCAACGAGGTCAGCCGCAGAATGCAGGAGGCATCCAAGGCGAAAAGTGAGTTTCTTGCCGGCATGAGCCATGAGATCAGAACTCCTCTCAATACTCTCTCGGGATACCGTTTCCTTTTGGGACAGACAAAGCTGGATGCAGAACAGCAGGAATATGTGGATGCCATGGAAAAAGCGGACCTGCTTCTGCAGCAGAATATCGGAAATGTCCTGGATTATTCCAGATTGTCGGCAGACATGTCTCGTCTGGAGCGCACAGAATTTGATATACGGGAACTGTTTGACAGCCTGGAAACTGTTTTCAGGTACCGGGCAGAGGAAAAAGGCCTGTACCTGAAAATGATCATAAGTGAGGAGCTGCCCCGGTATGTAAAGGGCGACATGGGAAAAGTCAGACAGGTGCTGACAAATCTCATAGGCAATTCCGTCAAGTTCACAGCAAAAGGCGGTATCACAGTGCAGGCAGACAGATCCTCCTCCGCCTCTTTTCACGCAGAGGGGGAAACCCTTAAGTATTATAATTTTCTCAATGAATCCATGAAAAAAGACGAAAGGCTGTTCTGGCTCACGATCACAGTGGCGGACACAGGGATCGGTATAGCAAAAGAGGATTGGGGACGTATCTTCCGGCCTTTTGAACAGAGCGAGAGAAATACTTCTAGAAAATACGGCGGAACAGGCCTTGGTCTTTCTATATGCAGAAAACTGACGCAGCTCATGGGCGGGCAGATTTATCTCACTGAGCGCAGTGTGGGGAGCTGTTTTGTGGTCAAGATACCGCTCAGGACTGCCGATACAGACTGCGTACCCTGTATGATATCGGATGACGGCACGTTGTTCCCCCAATATCCCAACAGAAAAATCCTCCTGGTGGAGGATAATCGAATAAACCAGAAGATGGAGAAAAAAATCCTGGAATTCTTCGGTCTGCAAGTCCATACAGCTTCGTCGGGGAACGATGCAGTAGAAAAATGCCTGGATGAGGAATATGAACTGATTTTTATGGATATCCACATGGAGGATATGGACGGCTATACAGCAGTGGAAAAAATCCGCGGCTGCGGCAAAAATATGATCACGCCGGTGGCAGCGCTGACTGCTGATGTGGAGAAGGAAAATCTGCGAAGATGTCTTCTGGAGATGGATGGCTATGTGCTGAAACCCATGCGTGCAGAAAAACTTCCCGCTGTCCTGAAGGAATTTCTCGGAGCACCTGCTGCTATCGTCCGCTCAGGGTCGGATTCCCGCAAAGAGGAAACAGAGATGCTGCTTAAAATGAGAGGGCAGTTTTCAAAACGTCATGAAACGGACATACAGGCACTTGTGTCCCTGGCGGCAGAGGGAGACCGGGAGGAGTTGAAAAAGAAAACACATATGCTGAAAGGTCTGACAGCCACACTGCAGATGGGACCTCTGAATGAAAAAATAGTCCGGCTGGAACAAATGCTAGAGAATCACGCAGATAAAAAAGAGCTGGAAAAACAGGCAGAGGACATTGAACAGGAATACAAAAGTTTCGTCCGAATACAAAACCGCCGGCAGGATGCAGCAAAAAATATCACGGACAGACCTGCGGATATACAGCAGTCATATGATTCTGCGGCTTTTGAACTGTGCGGACTTCTGGAATTTGCTGATTTTACAGCTCTGGAGTTCTGGGAACAGAAAGAAGAGATATTCAGAAACCATATGGAGAAGGATTCATTCAGCAGTCTTAAAAGTAAAATAGAAAACATGGAATTTCAGAAAGCATTAGAGATACTGGATAACTGTGAAGAGAGAAAGGCAGGGGAAAACAATGCAGAAATATCAGGTCCTTTTTGTAGATGATGACAGGGCTGCCGGCTATATTGTATCGCGGTTCAAAGTATGGGAGGAATCGGATTTTACTCTGAAAAGCATAGCCAGCAGCAGCACAGAGGCATTGAAACTCTTAGAAAAGGAGTTTTATGATCTTGTCATAACAGATATACGCATGCCGGGGATGGACGGTCTGGAACTCATACGCGTCATAAGAGAAAAATACCGAGGGACCGTCTGCGTTATTTCCAGCACCTACAGCGATTTTCAGTATGCCAGGGAGGGAATGCGCCTGGGAGCAGCAGACTACATATCCAAACCCCTCACAGACAGGAAAATGGAGGAGGGTCTTGCGCTTGTAAAAAACATACTCGACGAGCAGCGCAGCCGGAATCTCGCAGGCGCTGATCTTCTGATGACCATTGATCAGGGACTGGAAAACAGGCTGTTGGAGAAAATACTGAAAGGGGAGGAGATACCGGATGAGCTGCTGGAAGACGCAGCAGCAGGCGCTGAGGCCCGATATCCGAAAGAGCCGGAGAAAATCGCCGGTATCTTAGAGTGCCTGATCCAAAGGATAAAAGAACAGATGCAGAAAAAATATCCCTGGCTTCGGCATTTTACAGACAGAGAAAACAAATTGTGCCCGGAAAGCTGCAGGGCAGATTTTGCAGCCTCACTGGGAAAGCTTTCCGCCCTGTCCCGTCGTTTCCAGCTCTCCGTCCAGGACAACACCCTGAACCGGATCTGCACCTGCCTGTCCGCGTACATAGGAGAAGCCGACGCGCTGGACAGGACGGCAGAGGAGGTGGAGCTGAGCAAAGATTATATACGTGTGCTGTTCAGAAACAAAACAGGCATTGGGTTTAACAAATATATGACCATGATGCGCATGGAATATGCAAAAGAGCTTCTGAAAACTTCCAACTTGAAGATTTACGAGATTGCTGAGGCCTGCGGATATTCCACCATTGACTATTTTGCGAAAAAATTCAAAGAATACACAGGCGCAGCTCCCATCCAGTACAGAAAAAACCACTGATCACAGATTGAAGAATGAGCGGAAAATAGATTTTGTCAGGTAAAATATCAGAAATGTGGGGTAGTGCCCCTTTCCATTTTCCGTTATAGTAAGGGTGTAAGAAAAAAGAGAGAATAACAGCTGACAATGCCGTCATCCCCCACAGAGGGAATGGCGGTTTTTTGTTACTTTGGAAAGGGGAAATCATATGAAAAACAAATATCTTAAAAGCGCGGTATCATTTATGCTGGCAGGCACCATGCTGTTTGGCCTGACAGCCTGCAGCGGAGGCGCCATAGCAGAGGCAGGCAGCACCGGAAAAACAGATAAGACAGAAGAGACAGCAAAATCTTCATCCTCTGGAGACACAGTCAAGGTGGGAATCCTGCATTCTCAGAGCGGCACCATGGCTATGGCAGAGAAACCCATGATAGAGGCAGCACAGATGGCCATTGATGAGATCAATGAGGACGGCGGCGTTCTCGGAAAACAGATAGAATACGTTCTGGAAGACGGTGCGTCTGATGCGGCAGTCTTTGCGGAGAAGGCCACAAAACTTTTGACAAAAGACAAGGTGGCAACGATTTTCGGATGCTGGACCAGCGCCAGCCGAAAAGCAGTGCTTCCCGTAGTGGAGGGCAATGACGGACTTCTCTGGTATCCGGTGCAGTACGAAGGGCTTGAATCCTCCCACAATATCATGTACACAGCACCCTGTCCCAACCAGCAGGCCATCCCGGCAATGGATTATCTGATGGAGAACTGCAAGGGAGATGACGGAACACTTAAGATTTTCCTGTTTGGTTCCGACTATGTATATCCCAGAACCACCAACACCATCATCAAAGCCATGCAGAAGGATTACGGCTATGAGATCGTAGGCGAGGAGTATATTCCTCTTGGTTACACAGACTGTTCCACAGTCATAACAAAGATCCAGGAGACAAAGCCCGATGTGATCATCAATACCATTAACGGTGATTCCAATGTATCTTTTTTCAAACAGTACAAGGACGCAGGACTCAGTCCCGACCAGATCCAGACCATGTCTTTTTCCTGCTATGACGAAGATATCCGGGGTATGGGGGCCGAATACGCGGAAGGCCATCTCTTTGCATGGAACTACTTCCAGTCTGTTGACACAGAGGCGTCCAAAGCTTTCACGGAAAAATTCAAAGAGCTGTACGGTGAAGATAAAGTTACAGGTGACCCGGTGGTAAATGCGTATGAAGGTGTCTACCTGTGGAAAGCAGCAGTGGAAAAGGCGGGAACCTTTGACGTGGAACCTGTGATCGAGGCCTGCGAAAGCGGGAAAATTGAGGCTGAGACACCGGAAGGCCTGGTAACCATCGCAAAAGGAACTACCCATCACTGCCTCCAGAAAGTATTGGTTGGAAAATGCGATGCGGACGGACAGATCCAGACACTCTGGGAGACTGAGGACAGAGTTGAGCCGGATCCGTGGTTAAAGAGCTATGACTGGGCAAAAGACCTGAGTGTAGATACGGAATAACATGACCCGAAACGGGAGAGGAGGGAGAAAAATGGATTTATTCTTTATGCAGCTGTTCAACGCCCTGAGTGTCAGCTCCATACTTTTACTGGCGTCTCTGGGACTGGCGATCACTTTTGGGTTGATGGGCGTCATCAACATGGCCCACGGCGAGTTCATAATGATTGGCGCCTATGCCACTTATGTGGTCCAGAATATATGGAAACAGATTTTTCCAGAGGCTATGTTTGACTGGTACTTTCCTGCAGCGATTCTGGTATCCTTCCTGTTCACGGCACTGCTTGGTGTTCTGTTGGAGCGTGTTATCATATGCAGGCTGTACGGCAGGGCACTGGACAGTCTTCTGGTCACCTGGGGGATCAGCCTTGTGCTGCAGCAGTTGGTTCGGTCCGTCTTCGGGCCGGCCAATGTGAGCGTATCCTGTCCGTCATTTCTGGATAAGAACATCCATATCTTCGGCATGTTCTCCATGTCCTGCAAACGCCTCTTCATCTTCGGCCTGGCGGTTGTGTGCTGTGCACTCATTGGGTTTCTCATGTACCGGACCAGACAGGGGCGGAATATCAGAGCGGCAATGCAGAACCGTCCCATGGCAGCCAGCCTTGGCGTCAATACAGCAGCCTGCGATATGATGACCTTTGCTGTAGGCTCCGGATTTGCCGGAGTGGCGGGATGTGCCATTACATTTTTGGGCAGTATCGGGCCTACTGTGGGGCAGTCTTACATTGTAGACAGTTTTATGACTGTGGTAGTCGGCGGTGTGGGAAGGATCGTGGGCTGCATTACAGGCTCCGCTGTCATTGGCGTGGGCGGGCCTGTGTTTGAATTCTTTACGAGTGCGTCCCTGGGAAAAGTCCTGATCTTCATTGTTGTGGTCATCATTCTTCAGTTCAGGCCCAAAGGTATCTTTTCCATCAGCAGCAGGGTACTGGATGAATAAAATGTCAGGAATATTTGGAGGTGACAAAATTATGGCGAATCACGCAGCGGCGAAAAGGCCGCGGTTTAAAGTAAAAGGAGACACAGTATTGATCACTTTGATCTGTGTATTTCTGGCATCTGCACCCTTCTATATGTCAGCATTCCGAACTAATATGCTGGGAAAATATATGTGCTTTGCCCTCATAGCTCTGGGGATCGGCATGATCTGGGGGCAGACAGGAATCCTGAGTCTTGGACACGGAGTATACTTCGGGCTTGGAGCTTACTGTATGGCAATGCACCTGAAGCTGGAGGCATCCGGCGGAGCACTCCCGGATTTCATGGCATGGAGCGCGTTAAAGAAGCTACCTGTCCTCTGGAAACCATTTGCCAGCCCCGTTTTCACTATTTTCTGTGTCATAGCAGTACCTATGCTGGTGGCAGCGGTAATCGGGTCCCTTACTTTTCTGAACAGGATACGGGGTGTGTACTTTTGTATCCTGTCCCAGGCACTTGCCTACGCTCTGGCCACTTTCCTCATCGGAAGACAGGAGTATTTCGGCGGATCCAACGGCCTGACTAATTTTACCACAGTCTTTGGCATGACCATCAATTCACCGGGGACGAAGCTCATACTCTTTTATACGACGCTTGCGGTTTTGATACTGGCCTTTTGTCTATGCCGTTTTCTGGTCAACAGACGTGTGGGCAGAGTGTTTCTGGCTGTGAGGGATGCGGAGAACCGAGCAAGATTTACAGGGTATTCCCCGGCAGTGTATAAAGTGTTTGTCTATTGTCTGTCAGCAGTTCTGGCAGGTGTGGCGGGGGCGCTGTATGTCCCCCAGGTGGGAATCATTTCCCCATCTGATATCGGTATCTCCCCGTCCATTGAGATGGTCATCTGGGCAGCCGTGGGCGGCAAGGCATCCCTTGCGGGACCTGTTCTGGGGGCGCTTGTCATCAATTTTTTGAAAAGCCTTATATCAGAACAGTTTCCGGCCTTCTGGCAGTTCTTCATGGGTGGTATCTTCATCCTTGTGGTACTCTTTCTTCCTGAGGGACTTGTCTCCATTAAGGATGTTCCGAAGAGAATCAGGGCTGGTGTGCAGGCAGCCAGGGAAAAACGCGGCGGTGCCAAGCTGAAAGAGAAGCAGGAAAAAAAAGAAAAGGTTACAGTCTGAGACAGGAGGTGCAGAAAGATGGCAAAACCGGTTCTGGAAATTCAGGACGCCAGTATTTCCTTCGGGAATTTTAAGGCAGTCAAGCATGTGTCCACCACGATCTGTGAAAACGAGATCCGTTTTCTCATAGGTCCAAACGGTGCCGGCAAGACAACACTGCTTGATGCCATTTGCGGGAAAAACAAGCTTTCCGGCGGCGATATCGTCTATCACAACAAAGGGCGCAGTTATGACCTGCCGAAGATCAGGGAAAATAAAATAGTAAATATTGGTGTGGGGAGAAAATTCCAGGCTCCCAGCGTGTTTTCCGGTATCACAATTTACGAGAATATGGAACTGGCAGCGGTGGAGAACAGGGGACTTTGGGCATCCCTGGGCAGCCGCCTGTCGCCTGAGACAAGAGAGAGGATAGACGAACAGCTTCAGTTCATCGGTCTGTATGAGCTGAAAGACGAGTATCCTTCTATCCTGTCACACGGACAGAAACAGTGGCTGGAGATCGGAATATTATGTGTCTCCCGCCCGCGGCTCATGCTGCTTGATGAACCTGTTGCCGGTATGGGAAGAAGAGAGACGGAGCGGACCGCAGAGCTTTTGAAGATCATACAGAAGGACTGCACCATTATCGTAGTGGAACATGATATGAAGTTTGTGAAAGAGGTGGCATCCTGGGTAACAGTGCTCCACGACGGGGAAGTGCTCTGTGAGGGAACTATGGATGAGGTGCAGAATAACCAGCAGGTAATAGATGTGTATCTGGGAAGGGGAGGTGAATGATATGCTGGCATTAGAACAAGTGACAGCCTCCTATGGGGGCAGCCGTGTCCTGTTCGGCGTTGATATAAAAGCAAAAAAAGGGGAAGTTACCTGTCTTGTGGGCAGAAACGGCGTGGGGAAAACCACCACAGTAAAATCCATCATGGGTCTTGTGAGTACACCGTCGGGCAGCATTACCCTGGACGGGAAAAGTATTTTTAAGATGCCTGTCTATGCAAGAGCAAAATCAGGCATCGGCTATGTCCCTCAGGGAAGAGAAATTTTCCCCCAGCTCACAGTCCGGGAAAATATTCTTCTGGGGATGGAAGCCAACAAAAAAGTCCGAGAGATTCCGGAACACATCTATGAGATTTTCCCTATCCTGAAAGAGTTTCTGGACAGAAAAGGCGGTGACCTCTCCGGCGGCCAGCAGCAGCAGCTTGCCATTGCAAGAGCCATTGTTTCCAATCCCAAGGTGCTGATCCTGGATGAGCCTACAGAGGGAATACAGCCCTCTGTCATTCAGGAGATTGGCAGAACTATCACAAAACTGAAGGAATATATGGCGGTCCTGATGGTGGAGCAGTATCTGGAGTTTGTATTGGAAGTCTCTGACAAATGCTATGTTATGGAAAAAGGCCGTATTCAGATGAGCGGAAAAACAGAGGATCTGGATAAGAAAAAACTGCAGGAAATGCTTGCCATGTAAGACAGAGGGGAGGCGCGGCATATGAAAATGATACGGGCGGTCATTAGGCCGGAGAAGACAAGAGAGGTGCTGGACGCACTGGAGGAACAGGGCTTTGTATCCGTTACAGAGATGGATGTCTATGGAAGGGGCAAACAAAAAGGAATCACCATAGGTTCTGTAAACTATGATGAACTGCCTAAGACCATGCTTTTTATGATCATAGAGGATGAAGATGAGAGGCAGGTATGTACCACGATCATGGATGTGGCCAGAACCGGCTACGGCAATAACGGAGACGGGCGCATCTTTGTCCTGCCTGTGGAGCGGGCTTATACCATAAGCACCAGGCAGGAAGGTCTGTAGTTTACCGGGAGGGATTCATATGAAAGAGATCATTGCCATCATTAGGCCGTCCATGGTTGAGGATACGAAAAAAGCCCTGGAAGCTGTAGGGCTTCCTGCCTTTACCGGCAGAAAAGTCGTAGGCAGAGGAAAGGCAGCAGTTAACATAACACAGAGCAACCTCACAATGGTGAAGTCGGATATGGTGCCGAAACGCATGTTCATCATTGCAGTGAAGGACGAAGACGTGGATAAAGTGATCCATGCGGTTACTTTGGTCAACAGCACGGGAATGCCCGGAGACGGCAGGATCTTCGTGCTGCCTATAACAGACACTTACAGGATAAGCGCAGGGCGTAAGCTCTGACACTCGGTGAATTTTAAGGAGGAATCAACATGGGAAGTATTGGAAGCATGAACAAACCAGGCAATGGATTTTTAGCAGCAGCGGTCCAGTTTCCGGCACCGATCGTCAACTCCAGGGCAGACATTGATCGGCAGATACAGGAGATCGTGCGGACCCTTCACGCCACAAAAGCCGGATATCCGGGCTGTGAACTGATCATTTTCCCCGAGTACAGCACCCAGGGCCTGAACACTTCAAAGTGGCTGACCGATGAATTTTTATGTGACATTCCGGGAAAGGAGACTGAGATTTTCGGGCAGGCCTGCCGGGAGGCAGGGGTTTACGGTGTTTTCTCCATTATGGAGAGAAATCCGGATCCTGACAAGAACCCATATAATTCGGCGGTCATTATCAATCCGGAGGGAGAAATCTGCCTGCATTACCGCAAGCTCTTTCCGTGGAATCCCATAGAACCCTGGTATCCCGGGGACCTGGGCATGCCGGTATGTGATGGACCGGGCGGTTCTAAACTTTCCGTATGCATCTGCCACGACGGCATGATACCTGAACTTGCCAGGGAGGCAGCCTACAAAGGATGCAATGTATACATCCGCATTTCCGGTTACAGTACCCAGGTAAATGACCAGTGGATCCTTACAAACCGATCCAACGCATGGCAGAACCTCATGTACACCGTATCCGTGAACCTGGCCGGATATGACGGAGTATTCTACTATTTTGGCGAGGGACAGATCACCAACTATGACGGGACTGTGCTGGTACAGGGACAGAGAAATCCCTATGAGATCGTCACGGCTGAGATCTTCCCCGAAAAGGCAGACGCGGCTAGAAGAGAATGGGGACTGGAAAACAATATCTACAATCTGGGACATCGTGGTTATGTGGCATATCCCGGTGGACAGCCGGATACCCAGCTCACCTACATTAAGGATCTGGCAGAGGGCAGATACTGCCTGCCGTGGGAGGATGAGGTGGAGATAAAAGACGGCTCCATCTATGGCTATCCCACAACCGGCGGAAGGTTTGGAACAGAGCCGTATGATGATCCGCATGGAATACACACCTACACAGGAAAATAGGGAATTCAGCATAAAGCCCGCCTCAGTCTGTCTCATGTACAGACCGAGGCGGGCAAATGCGTTTTATTTCAATCTACCATATGACCGGGTATCATTACCTTCCAGGTCCCGTAATCCTGTGAAAACAGGAAATCGAAATTTTCAAAAACAACAGAAAAAGGTTATAAAATGTTTATTGACTTCAATACACATTTCATGTAAGCTCTAATAACAGCGGAAACATGACCGCTGGTATCTGAATTTTTCTACATTGCAGATTCGTTCTGCAATCCGGCATTTCGCCGTTTGTTTTCCCAATATTTAAATTTTAAAAGACGGAATAAGAATCCGGGGGTGATGCCAATTACGGTGTTTTTTTTGATTGCATGTTAAGTAAAAAATTTGCTAAAATAAAGGAGAGGTATGTATATGGGCGACGTTGCATATCAAAATAAAGACATTGTGTCCAAGATCCTTACAGAAGGAATGAAAGAAAAATCCTTCGCCGTTTATGGTGTGCCCATGTCAAGAATCACAGAAGTGCTTCCTGTAAATTTGCCGGTGATCGAGGCGAATGAGATGGCCACGGATAATCTATTCAGGCTGGAAGATGACAGCTATGCCATTGTGGATTATGAGAGCTCTTTTTCGGAAAAGAGCAAGATAAAATATGTATGCCACATAGCCAGAATCTTGAAAAGATATGGACGTGTTATTAAGATCAGAATGATAGTTCTGTGTACTTCCAGCGTCCGCCGCATTAATACGGTGTTGGATGCAGGGTGCCTGCAGCTCAGTATTGAACCCGGATATCTGTCTTCTATCGAAACAGATACTGTACTAGAGAAAGTCAGAGGACAGATAGAGGAGGGAGAAAAGCTCAGTGATACAGAAGTTATGCAGCTGATTGTTCTTCCCCTGACAGTAAAAAAACGGGAAGAGCAAAAGGAAATATTGGAAGAGGCCATAAACCTGGCAAAGAAGGCCAAGGAGGAAGAACAACAGATGTTTATCTTGTCAGGAGTGATCACCTTTGCGGATAAGATCATAGAACCGGAGTATGCAAGACGAGTAGAGGAGTGGATCAAGATGACGAAAGTAGGAAGATTATTTGAAGAGGAGAAACTGCAGGCTATGGCAGATGTAAGGCAGTCTATGGAAAAGACTATAGCAGAGAAAGATATGGCTCTGGCGGTGGCAGAAAAAGAGAAGGCTATAGCTATCGCCGAAAAACAGCATGAGACATTAAGATTAGCATCGGTCAGACTGCTGTTAAAAGGCAGTTCTCCTAAGGAAGTATCCAAAACAACAGGTCTGCCGTTAAAAGAAATTGAAGAGTTCTTGAAATGAGTGTGTAATACATACTGCATTATT
>OLQH01000775.1_pt1 | contig 31390 bp, 28 predicted proteins | sample 1672671 | NCBI WGS metagenome assembly OLQH01 (sample SAMEA3136712, study PRJEB25190) | human gut metagenome
TTTTTGTCGCTTACCTTTAGATATTTCACCTGTCTACTTGACAAGGGGCATATCACAGTCTACACCATCGGTTTTCCTAAGTCCAGTTAGCCCTAAACAGTAACGCCTTTTACTTTATAATAATTATAAATCAAAAATAGATCCGTCACAATGAAGATGTGTTTCACGTGGGAACGGCGCCTTATATGGATAAAGCTCAGCTGCCCCCTCAACCAGTTCTACTCCAATACCTGGTTTGTCACTGAAATGCATGAAACCATTTTCAACCTTTGGAGCTGGCTGCAGGACTACGCTCTGTGGCGGCTCCTGCTGTCCAAGTGGATACTCCAGAATTGCAAAGTTTGGCGCGCTGGCAGCAATCTGAAGGCTGGCAGCTGTACTTACTGTACTAAGCGGATTATGCGGTACAACCTCTACTCCAAAGGCTTCTGCCATTGCAGCAATCTTCATTGCACCGGTAATACCACCGCACACGCATACGTCCGGACGAACAAACTGAACCGCATCTCTCTTGATCAGCATCGCAAATTCCTGCGGAGTATGAAGTCTCTCTCCTGTTGCAATCGGAATATGAACCTTCTTTGCGACCTGCTCCATATCGTCAAAGTTATCAGGTTTTACCGGATCCTCATAAAAATATGGATGGTACTTTTCAATTCCTCTTGCAAGAGCAATTGCATCTGAGATACCACATCTACGGTGAATTTCAATACAAAGATCTACATCATCACCAACCGCCTCACGGTACTGACGCACATGATCGATTGCCTCTTCAATACGTCCTGCATAAGACTGGAATGGAGAATTTTGGGAACGGTCATTTACATCCAGGAAAGGAGTCAGATGACCGATTGCAGTAAATCCATCTTTTTTCGCCTGCTTACAGCCTTCCACAAGCTCCTCAATATTCTCACCAAATACATGGTAATACACTCTTGCCTTATCACGGCATTTTCCGCCAAGCAGCTGATAAACCGGCACTCCATGATACTTTCCAGCGATATCCCACAAAGCAATATCAATTGCACTTAAAGCACCCATAATAGCAGCTCCGCGGAAATGGAACATACGATACATATAGTTCCATAAGAACTGAATGCGGCTTGCATCCTGTCCGATCAGGCATCTGCTGATTTCGTTAACTGCTGCATAACTTGTTTCCAGAAAGCCCCATGCACCAGACTCTCCAACGCCCTTGATTCCTTCATCCGTTTCAACTTCAACATAAAGAAAACGGTTTACAAGAATTGGTGTAACTTTCGTAATTTTCATAACGTACCTCCTGCTCTTATAGTTTATAAAATATTTCTGTCATGCTATTGTCACAGTTCTACAGTTGCTGCTGTTTTCATTTTTTCCCGTGACATATTTGCAAAATGACATGCTACGCAATGACCTGGGCAAACCTCCTTCAATTCCGGAGCCTCCTTGAAACACTTCTCCTCTGCCATCCAACAGCGAGGTGCAAAACGACAGCCAGGCTTCGGATTAATAGGGCTTGGAACATCACCTTTTAATACAATACGGGAAATGGAATGCTCGGTTTCAACTTTTGGCACTGCTGAAAGCAGCGCAATTGAATATGGATGCAGCGTATTTCGGAAAATTTCTTCTGTTTCTGCAACTTCCACAATCTGACCAAGATACATGATCATAACTCTCTTTGAAATATGGCGAACAACACTCAAATCGTGAGATACGAATAAATATGCAATGTTATCTTCCTTCTGCAGATCCATAAGAAGATTGATAATTCGCGCTTGAATGGAAACGTCCAGTGCAGAAACCGGCTCGTCGCACACGATCAGCTCAGGCTTTAAGGACAGTGCCCGGGCAATTCCCACAACCTGACGCATACCGCCATCCAGTTCATGCGGATAATGATCCAGAAGGCTCTTGGAAAATTCTACTCTGTCGCAAAGTGCCTCCACCTTTTTCCGTATCTCCTCTGCATTTCCCATTTTATGAATCTCATAAGGCTCTGCCAGGATCTTGGCAACCGTCTTTCTAGGATTCAGGGAAGAAAAGGGATCCTGAAAAATCATCTGCATTTTTTTACACAGTTCCAGAGACTCTGCACCTTTCGCATCATAAATATTCTTTCCATTAAATAACAATTCTCCGTCAGTAGGATCAAGAAGTCTCATTACCAGGTTTCCTACTGTACTTTTTCCACATCCACTCTCGCCAACCAACGCCAGTGTTTCACCGGGCATAATCTTGAAACTTACCCCGTCAACGGCATGGAGTGTACCGGCTTTTTTAATCTGAAAATGCTTTTTCAGACTCTTTGCCTCCACCAGCGGCTGTACATTTGTATTTTCTGTTTTATTCATGAGCACCCTCCGCATACAACCAACAGGCAACCATATGGTTTTCGTTTATTTGAATCATACCAGGAATTCTATCTTTACAATTTCCCCTGCAATGACTGCATCTTGGATGGAACGTACATCCAGAAGGAAGGTCCTGTGCATTCGCAACAAGTCCGGGAATTGCCGTAAGACGCTCTTTTCTCTCACCTTCTGTGGAAGGAAGAGCACCAAGAAGTCCCTGTGTATACGGATGCTTGGGATCGGAAAAAACTTCCTTCACAGTTCCGTACTCAATAATCCTTCCACCATACATAACTGCAACTTTCTGACATAACTCTGCAACAATTCCAAGGTTGTGTGTGATCATAATCGTTGCTGTGGAATATTCTGTACGGAGTTTTTTCATCAATTCCAAAATCTGAGCCTGAATTGTAACATCCAATGCTGTTGTTGGCTCATCCGCAATCAAAACCTCTGGATTTGAAATCAGCGCAGCTGCAATACCAACTCTCTGTCTCATACCACCACTAAACTGGTTTGGATAATCTTTTACACGAGAGCCGTGGATTCCAACCAATTCCAACATAAGCCGAGCATCTGTAAGTGCTTCCTTCTTTGACATATGCTTATGTAATCTGGAAACAACAGAGATTTGTTCTCCAACTGTAAAAACCGGATTTAATGCTGTCAATGGATTCTGAAAAACCATAGCAATTTTTCCGCCTCGCATATCCTCCAACTCACTTTTTTTCATAGAAAATACAGACTTCCCGTGGAACTTAATATCTCCACCTGTAACCTTGGCTGCACTCTCTGGCAAAAGGTTCAGGATAGAAAGTGCTGTAGTGGTTTTTCCTGCTCCGGACTCTCCTACAAGACCAAGGGATTCCCCTTTGCAAAGTTTAAAGGAAACTCCGTTTAAAGCCTTTGCTGTGGCACGCTCGGATTTATATTCTACATTCAGGTCATTTATTTCAAGTATTACTTCGTTGTTATCCTGATTCTGTTTTGTTGTCACATTTTCGCTTTTTTTCATTGCTGCCTCCTGTCAGACTACTGTTCTCTTAGGATCCAGTACATCTCGCAATCCATCGCCCAGGAAATTAAATGCTACTGCTGTTATCATAAGCGCAATACCTGGTACAAGTGCCATCCACGGATAAACAGTAAGATAGTTTCTTCCTGATGCAATCATATGTCCCCATGAAGGTGCTGGAGGCAAAACTCCAAGTCCCAGGAATGCGAAGGTTGCCTGTGCCAGAATCAAACTTCCAATCTGCTGGCTTCCCTGAATGATAATGTTTGTTGTTACATTTGGGAAAATCTGACGGAAAATAATATGGTTGCTTTTTGCTCCCAGAATGCGGGACGCATTTACGAAATCCATTTTCGCAGCAACACGTACATTATTTCGCGTAACCTTACAGATTCGAACCCATCTGGTAAAACCAAGTACAAAGATCAGGTTCACCATATTGGAACCAAATAAGGAAAGTACAACAATACCAAGGATCAGCGTAGGTACTGCACTGATTACATCACAGGCACGCATAATAATGGTATCTACGATTCCTCCAAAAAAGCCGGAAAGCAGTCCCAGCACCACACCTACTGTAATAGTAATTGCAGCCGCTGCAAAAGCAATAATAAATGTAGTTCTGGCACCATACAGCATTCTTGAAAATATGTCTCGTCCCATTTGGTCTGTTCCAAAAACATGTCCCTGAAGACCATGTGCAAAATATTCAGGCGGTAAAAACTTTTCCGGCAGGGAGTTTTTGATTGGATCATATTGAGCAAGTACCGGAGTGAGTAAAACAACTACGAGAATAAAAATACTGGTAATGGTACCAACCATAAAAAACGGATTTTTCCGCATTCGATTTAAAATAATTTTTCCATTCATGGCCGTTCTCCTTGCTTAATCTTCAAGTGAAATTCGAGGGTCAACAAATGAGTTGACAATATCTACCAGCAAGTTCATCAGTGCAAATACAACCGCCATAAACACCAGAACTGTCTGCACAATAGGATAATCTCGATTGCTAAGCGCGTTGTTCATCAGCTGACCAATACCTGGCAGGGCAAAAATAGTTTCTACAACTACAGATCCTGCAAGATAACCGGACATACCAATGGCAATCAGGGTAATAACCGGGCAGACAGCATTACGAAATGCGTATTTCCAGTTTACAACCCTTCTCTTTACACCACGCGCATAAGTAGCAGTAATATAGTCCTCGCCTAGCGCATCGATCATTCCTGAGCGGCCTACTCGGGTAATTTCAGCCGCCATAGGAAATCCCAGTGTAATTGCAGGGAGAATATACGCAATTACACCTTCCGAACCAATTGCTGGCAATAATTGTAATTTTACAGAAAATATATATACCAGTAAAACTGCCAGCCATACAGGTGACATAGACTGTCCTACCAGTGCGAAAAGCATGGCAAAGAAATCAGCTGGCTTCCCTCTGTTGGATCCGGCTATGATTCCAAGAGGAACACAGAGAATAACTGCAAAAAGTGTAATGCAAAGTGTAAGCTTCAACGTACATCCGATTCTTGATTTTATCAAGTCAAGAACTGGCATATTATAGGTGAAAGATGTTCCAAAATCACCTTTCAACATTCCGGAAATATACATCCAGTACTGCTCATACAAAGGCTTATTGAGTCCCAGCTTTTCTTCCATGGCTTTTACTTCCGCTTCGCTTGCGGTCTCTGGAAGCATTAACTCTGCCGGATTTCCTGGAGCGAGACGTACAAGTCCAAATGCAAGTATTGTTACTACAAAAATAACAATTAACGTCTGTCCTAATCTTTTTATAATATAATGAAGCACTTTTATCTCTCCTTTTCAGTAGCAGGAGAAATTATCTCCTGCTCGCATAAAGTTAAAGTCCCTGTGTCAGTTTTTCCCAGTCAACACCGTGATCTGTGCTGGTTGGATCATCTACATTATAGTCAACAAACTGCAGATAAATCTGGCTTCCTACAGCAAACTCAACACCAGTAATTCCATAATTCAGAGCTGCATGCTGAGTTGCATAATACATGCCAATCTGTGGTCCCCAAAGTTCTCTCATACGTGCCATTGCTTTGTGGAGATAATCCTCTCTCTCTTCTTTGTCAACAGTAACAGATGCAAGACGAATATCTTCCATAAGCTCATCATCTTTCAGATTATGACAATCCTGGTCGCTGTAAATACGGGACATCAGGTTTAATATTGGAGACGCATCAGCAAAGTTTGCAGGTGCCATGAAAATGTCATAGGTTCCACTCTTACGATACTGGTCAAGATCTGCATTCTCAAGAGTGTGTACAACACAATTAAAACCAACAGAGTTTGCATAATCAGCGATTGCAAGAAGCTGATCTTCGGACATATAAGTGGTAATGGAGCTGTAGATATCAATTTCACTTCCATCATATCCGCATTCCTGAAGTAACTCAGCTGCTCTTTCCGGATTGTATTCATAAGCAGGAAGGCTCTCATCATATCCCTCAAATCCGTCTGGGATAAACTGTGTCATAGTAGTACCGCCACCTAATACATACTGAGCAATATCATCAAAGTTGATAGATGACCAGAAAGCCTCTCTCATTCGCTCATCTGCAAATACGCTTCCTTCTCCACACTCAAACTGCAAATAGAAGAAAGATTTTTGTTCTGTATCAATTACATCAAATGTATCCGTCACACTATCAAACTGCGGAAGAAGATCTGGCTTGATTCCACCAGACGGAATGTAACCCTGTGCACTTCCACTAATGCAGGCTGCAATTGCTGTTGTCTGCTCAGTTACAAAGGTAATCTGAAGTGTATCGTAATAGGAATCATAGTTTTTATTCCAATAATTCGGATTCTTTTTGAAGGTTGCGCTCTGATTATTGATATGTTCTGTAAGAATCCATGGACCTGTTCCGAAATATCCATTTTCTGTCTGATCCAGCCATAAATCATCACCACGCTCTGCATAAGCCTCATCTGGAATAATTGCTACATCTGTAAAGGAAATCAGGGAATTCGCATATGTGTAGCCTAAATCAACCTTTACAGTGTAATCATCAACCTTCTCTACAGACTGGAGTAAATGATCTGGCCATACATTGTTGATTCTGGTCTTAATTGTAGGATCTTTATCGTTGTTGTCATAATCAAGAATTCTTTCAAATGTGGCTACTACATCGTCTGCATTCATTTCTTCGCCATTTGAGAAAGTAACTCCTTCTCTGATGTGGAAAGTCCATTCTGTTGCATCCTCATTATATTCATAGGACTCTGCCAACCATGGATAATAATTTCCCATTCCATCACTGATGATCAACGGTTCCAGAACAGCCTCAAAAACAGTTCTCTCACCAATTGGTCCCTGGGTAACATTAATTGGATCGTACAAAATCGGTGGTGTAGACATTATTAAGGAAAGGGTTTTACTCGGCAGATCATCGGCCTTTACGGGAGCCACACCCATAGCTGGAATTAAACATCCAGCAAGTAACAATGACATAACTCTCTTTTTCAGTTCAGCTTTTTTCATTTTTTTCCTCCTTTTAATCGCGTGTTGTTCGTTGTCACTTGTCCTACATCTTGTAATTTGAATATTAATCTACTTTGTATGATTTGTCAATATTCCATATACGTTTCAAATGCGTTTCTCTGTTTTTGACATTTTGCATTTAGTTGTTTTGTTTATATTGCACAATTATAATATTTTATTTTATCATCTCTTGTCCTACATCTTTTCTTTACAATTATTCTCCGCAATGTTATAATCTAATCAATAATTTATAAAACAAGAAACGGAGTCTAAATTATATATGGATACTTTAACTGAATTTGCTAACCAGCGACTTGCATCTACCCAATCTATTTCCGATGAGCTTGCCAGTATTCTTGCAGCGAAAATTTATGCTGGAGATTATGTAGATAATTATGTTTTTCCTAATGAACTGGAACTGTGCAAGCAGCTTGGCATCGGCCGCAACTCTCTAAGAGAAGCCTATAAGATTTTAGAACAGAATGGCTTTGTTACGCGTACCAAGCGTGGGACCTTTGTAAACGACCGTGAAACTCTTTTGAAAAAAATGCCCCTTTCTCTCGCACTGCGTCTGGCTAATGATAAGGAGATGCTAGAGCACCGTATTGTGGTCGAAGGGGGAATTGTGGAATTCGCAGCCAAACGCGCTACAAAAGAAAATATTCAGAACATGAAAGAATCTATTGAGAAAATGGCCGAGAATGAGCACAATCCCAAAGAGCGTTTACACTATGATTACCTATTTCACTATGAAATAGCTAAAGCTGGTCATAACGATCTCTTCCTGGCTAGCATGGCTTCTGTGGAAACTTTTGTATTATCTGAAACACGCTTTGAACAAAACAAGCAACGTATTATAAACAATACAAAAAATGCAGTCAATTTCCATAAAAGCATTCTTGCTGCCATTGAAGCTGGTGATCCGGTCAAAGCCCGTGAGGCGATGTTGGCGCATCTTTGCAACTATCAGCTGTATTTCTCCGATTTGCATGCAGATGACCAGCAGCCTGTTGCACCTTCTGCATTTCAATTTTGAATTTTGTTTGACATACTAATCAAAAGCCCTATTTCTTATAAGACTTCTGTCAAGTAACCATATAAAACGCTTCGCGGCGAAGCAGTTACGCGCTTACCCTCGAGGCGTTAACCTCAATCTGACAGCCCTTCATTGCCTCCAGTGCCCGCTCATGACTCTCTGGCGGCACCCCTGTGCAACAGAGGGAATCTACTATGATCAGTACCTTCGGCAGAAAGGCTTTCATCAATTTCCCAACCATAGATACCGCGGATACAGTACTCTATAAGGAGCATTCTGCATATCAATTATATTTATAAATTTAGTCAAATTACTATTGACAAGTTTGCAATTATCTTGTATATTAATATCAGTAACAATTACTATTATTAAGAGAAAGGAGGAAGCAGATGGCCACATTGAAATATAGCCGCCAGAGAGAATCTATTAAGGAGTTTCTTACTGGCAGAACCGACCATCCCACCGCTGATTTTGTTTATGAGAATATGAAGCAGATTTATCCAAACATCAGCCTTGGAACTGTATACCGAAACCTCTCTCTTCTCGCTGATCTGGGTGAAATACAGAAGCTTTCCAGCTTTGGCGGAGCAGACCGATTCGATGCCCGCACCGCTCCCCATTGTCACTTTATGTGCACCCGCTGCGGCAGAGTGATGGACGTATTCAGCGAACATATTGATAAAAGCCTTGAGAGTATTGCAGCTGACTTTAAGGACGGTCAGATTTCCGATTATAAAGCAAGATTTTTCGGAATCTGCAAGGAATGCCTGAAGGAAGAGTCTCACTAATCAGTTGAATAAATTTTTCATTTTCTGGTCATAGCTATTCTGCAGGGAATTACAGCCGCTCGACAAGCAATGGCCACAGCACCAAACTTTAAGTGAACATTCGATCCTGTTAGAAAAAAAGTTTCAATAACTCTTGACAATCAAGAAACAATATGTTACCATAAAACAGTAATGATTACTATTATTAAAAACTAAATAAATTTTATATAAGAAAAGGAGAATTTAATTATGGCTAAATGGGTATGTAGTGTATGTGGTTATGTTCATGAAGGTGACACAGCTCCGGAAGTATGTCCAATCTGCAAGGCTCCGGCTGAGAAATTTACGAAACAGGATGATGAAATGGCATGGGCAGCTGAGCATGTTGTAGGCGTTGCTAAAGGCGTCAGCGAAGACATCCTTGCTGATTTAAGAGCAAACTTCGAGGGCGAGTGCTCTGAGGTTGGTATGTATCTTGCTATGGCACGTGTTGCTCACAGAGAAGGATATCCGGAAGTTGGTATGTATTATGAGAAAGCTGCTTATGAAGAAGCAGAGCACGCAGCTAAATTTGCAGAGTTATTAGGTGAAGTTGTTACAGACAGCACCAAGAAGAACCTTGAGATGCGTGTAGCAGCTGAGAACGGCGCTACAGCTGGTAAGACTGACCTTGCGAAACGTGCTAAAGCAGCTAACCTTGACGCAATCCATGACACAGTTCATGAGATGGCAAGAGACGAAGCAAGACACGGAAAAGCATTCGCTGGTCTGCTTAAAAGATATTTCGGAGAATAAGAAAGCCGCATAAAATAAGGATTATCAAAAGAGGGAATAGAGAAATCTGTTCCCTCTTTTTTTGCTGCTTTTGCAGATTTTTTATATTTCCTGTGTCCTTTGCGTGTCCTGCTGCCTTTTTGAAAATCCTAAATGCAAGAAAATCTGTCCTTTAAAAATGTGTCCCGCATTTTAGTTGTTGTCTTAGAGGGAAATCTTGGGCTTAGAATATCTGATATTCTGAGCCTGCGGCTCTCCGATATTGTAAAGGATGGCGACAGATACAGATTAGAGATAACAGAACAGAAAACAAAAAAGAAACGAGTTTTTACAATTCCCCTTGTTATTCAGCAGTATATTGAAAATTATTGTTTGAGAAATGGACTCGAAAAAACTGAAAGGATTTTTGATCTGACTGAAAGGACAATCAATAAACAGCTTGCTCTTGTCTGCGATTACCTTGGATTTGAGGGAATCAGAACATACTCTTTCAGAAAGTGGTATACAACAGAAATTTACAAAAATAATGGCTACGATATTACTTTAGTCCAACGACTACTGCAACATAGTTCTGCTGCCATTACACAGCGTTATATTGGAATAGAGCCACAGCAGATTGAAGAAGCCATTGAGGGACACACACAGTTATTATAAAAGGGAGCCGAAAAGCTCCCTCCATAGTTTGCAATCTTGAATTTTTTTACTAACCTACCATCCTTTTGGAAACTCCGTAAAAAGAATCTTTCTGATTGTCATCTAACTTGATATATCCTCTCTGTCCATTGTATTTGAAAATCATATAGTTATTATTGTCTTTTGAACAAAATCCCTCTAAAGTAGCAACAGCACCTTTTTTTAGAGTAAAGTTATTTTTCCCACTTGGAGAACTATAAAAAACAAGATTTTTCATTGCTACAAATTTGTTATCATAAAAATAATTTTGGTAACCATCCTGATAATACTCTGAGGTTAATTTACTCTTGTCTTTGTAATATAAAGAAGTTGCAGCGGCTGTATCAGACGCTCTTTTAAATACACCATTTGAATATACATAAGTATATTCCACATTAACTGCGCCTGTAAGATATGGTTGAATTAAGTATTTTATTTTAATCGTATTATTTCCATTAAATGCTATATCATCAAGTATGGTGTAAGCATGTGAAAAACCACCCAATTTTTCATTTAATACTGTTTGAAATTTATTAGTTGCCTTATTATATTGAATAAAGAAATCGTCTTCGGAATATGAATAACCACTTTGAACTCGTATTATCTGAATATTATTTTTTAATGCTATATAGGATATACAAACATTATCACTCGATAATGCAAACTTCTGTGCATTTTTCCCATTTACAGATATTGATAACGTGCCATTAAATTTATTATCAGACCATCCAGTTCCTGTGGCTTGGATATCAAGCTGATCTGCATTTCCGTCTCCTGTCAGATCAATTTTGGTATGTAATTCATGATTTCCATAGACAACATTTATCATACCTAAATTCAGCTTTACTCCAATAATAGCTGTATGAATTGGAGTGTTATTAGATGGTATATTCGTTGTTCCTACCGTAATTTTACAAGTTGCTTTCTTCCCACTTCCATCTTTCACTTTCACTGTAATTGTGGCAGTTCCATTTCCAACAGCTTTCACAACACCTTTTGAAGATACTGTTGCTACTTTTTTATTGCTTGAACTCCAAGTTACTGCTTTACTGTTAGCACTGCTTGGAGAAATTATTGCTTTTAAAGTAAGAGATTTTCCCTTTTTAAGAGTAGCAGACGTTTTATTCAATTTTATGCTTTTTACCGGCTGCTTAACAGTTACTTTGCAAGCGAGTTTTTTCTTTCCATATTTTGCAGTAATTACCGCAGTTCCTTTTTTCTTAGCCTTTACAACACCTTTTGAAGATACTGTTGCCACGCTCTTATTGCTACTTGTCCAAGTGATTTTCCCCTTGGTTCCTTTTGCTTTCAGTGTGTAAGTTTTACCGACATTGAGGGAAACACTCTTTTTGTTCAGCTTTGCCGCACTTGCTGAAACTGGCATTGCAATCACACTTAGCAACATGCACACCAATAATATTATTGATGCTTTTTTGAATCTCTTCATACTCATTTTCCTCCTCATCCCATTTCTTATTTATGCGGACCACAGTCCCTCCCCGCATAGCTTCTCTCGCTATTTTGTACTTAATTTTCTGTAAATTCATACAACGGCATATTGTTCTCATCATATAAAACAATCATCATAACCGCATTCACCTCTCCGGTTGCACTTTCAAAGCATAATAAATAATAGCCGTCACGGTCTAATGATTTCACAATATAACGTTTCTCCTGATTTCCAGATGTAATTGTTCGGATCAGTTTTCCATCTTCGATTCGCCAGCTTCCATTAATCTCAGGCCAGTTGGGATTTATTTCTTCTCTTGTGCGATAGCTGTCATCTGTTCCAAAGCTTCCAAGCTGTTTTGTATGACCATCTGCATCATATTCATAAAGGTCTCCGGCACCAGTGGTTCCGCCAATTGCCCAGTTGACCGTATAATACCGGAATCTGCATGGAAAAATGGAGGATAATTCCTCTTCTGTTAAAGTCTCAAACTCGTCTGCATGAGCTTTGAAGTAATAAAATCCACTTTCATAGTTATTATCCGCATCTGTATGATTCACATATGCAGCAATAAAATCATCTTTGGATTTTATAACCTTCTCCGCCTGTGCAAGCTCTGCTTCCTGTTTTTTCCTGCTGCTTTCCTGCGCTTCTTCTATTTCATGTTTACTTTTTCTTTCCTTCCTGCCTTCCTCATCTAATGGCGCACCATATCCGCCTTCATCAATTAACTCTGCGATATTGCCTGCTTCCAATGCAAAGCTATATTTGGATGAACCAAGATTCAGTACACAACGTATATCATTTCCTTCATATAAACATTTCACAATATCTTCTCCTGAAGATCCGCTGACATAAACATTGCCATTGGGTTCCTCACCTAGCAAACCATATTCATATACCGTATTTATACTTCCAACTTTTATTTTCAATTCTTTAGAATCAGAAGAAAAATAAGTAGCAGGGGTATCCTTATACTCTAAAAGTTTAAAAGATAAATCATAACAATAATCAAATTCATCAAAATTAATATATGCTGTGACAAGCACATCACTTCCAGTTGTTGCCGTGTTGCTAAAGGTTCCGGAAACAACCGTACTTATAACAGATTGCCCCGTTGCATCCCCGAAGTCATCTACTACCGCAACTTTTCCCCAGGAGTTATTGTTTCCTTCATCCGTACTGGAATCCTCTTCTATTTCTGAAACTACCTCTGCATTCTCTTCCCCATAGGAAAGCGTTGGAGACATAAATACGCACCCCAATGCCAGCGCCAGCGCTAATGTTCTTTTCTTCATCCTTTGACCCCCATTTTTTGTAATTTTATTTGAGACTGATAAGTTATCATATAATAATAGGAGGAAGGAAAGCAATTACCTGAAAGCATAGTACAAGAAGAAATTATTACTGTTCACGACCTTCACAGCAACACGCTTCGCGATGCACAGAAATCATACTTTGCAGGATTCTGCTACTGCAGCAGGGAGTCCCGGCGGCATCTGCCATTGTGCCGTAATATAAAAAGAGTTACAGACCGCAAAATGATTGATCTGTAACCCTAAAAATCTTATAAAAATATTACTTGAACGCTATATAAAAAAGCTCTCACAGAGCATTACTCCGAAGCAGTCTCAAAATTCGCCTTCGCCGTATCCACCGAATGCTCTGCTTTATTATCAATGTCCACATCATTTTCTGAGAAAGTACTTCCCGCGAAATCAAGGACTTCATTCCCAGGTAGATTCTCAATGCAGACCGCCGTTCCATTTCCGGTAAATGTATTATTCAGATAGTTGGGCGCTGTACCATAAGCCATGCTGCTGTTAAACTTCAGTGCAATTTTATTATTGGTAAAAGTACAGTCCATTGCATTTACCCAGGCTTCATTATTGGCAATTGCAGCCGTATCCCAACCATTAAAACTGCATTTGGAAAGTAAAGTAAGACAATACGCGTTCACCCCAATTCCAGAATTCCCTTTAAACTGGATTCCTGACATTTCCGCGTAATTTCCATTCAATCCGCGCAAGCTGACGGTTCCTGTGAAAGTAGTCACGTCATCTCCGTCTGAGCTGCCATAAATTCCCCACACATGATTTCCAAAAACAATATCACCATCATAAGTTACTGCCGGAAGATGAAGGTAAACCGGAGTTTCCGATGACACCTCTTCCTCAATGGAAGCCAGCAATGCATTCAGTTCCTCTGTGGTCTCCATAGGCGTATCCTCTGAAAAATAGGTAACTGCTGCCTGCTTTTCAATGGTAAGCCGTGTGCTAAGAGAAATCGTATCTCCGTTTTTCATCGTCAGGTTCCACAAGATATCGTTAGTACCGCTGTCTGAGGTATAAATAATATCAGAAACATATGCTGCATTTGGAAAACTCTCGTTATGAACCGGTTCTACATAATCTACCTTCCGGGAATTTTCTCCAGGTTTTGTATCCACCTTACAGGAAACTACCTTTTCTGTAAATTCTTCCCACGCCAGTTCTCCAGTCTCCTGATCCAGAACATACAGCTGACATGGAAGGGCACTCTCCATTCCCTGCGCCAGTCTATCAGTACGTTCGCCCTGGGCATGTCCTGTTACTCCATCATCTTCGGAAAAATTCAACAGCAGTTTATAAGATTTTCCTTTGTCTTTATAAACCACCTGCGCCCCTCCCTCATAGGACTTCGGACGGTGATGCAGGGAAAAAGCTGCTCCAACAGCTGCCAGAAACACTACCACAGCAGCTGCTCCAAAAGCCGCCTTTCTCCATCGTTTCGGTGCTTTTATCTCCTGTTTTTCCTTCTGGACTGCTGTACAATGAGGACAAAAAGAAGCATTGTCCGGAAGAGGCTGTCCGCATTTTATACATTTTTTACTCATATTTTTCTCCTATTACGATATATTTATGGTTAACATACCTTACAGCTGGTACATCGTTTTCGAAATAACTATACCACTCACTTGTCTGTGAATCCGATTGCACAGGTATAAAAGCCTCGGCGTAGCCCGCTACGCCTGCGTTTTTATACCTGCACACTCGAATCCACATCCTACGCGATTGGTATAGTTATTTACGAAACGATGTACTAGTAAGTAATTATCCATCTTATATTATAAATTTACAGGCTTTTTTCCAGAGACCATAAGCTTTTTATGCTTTACAAAACCTCCATCAGATGAAGGATATTCTTGTATCTTTTCTCCGGATTTACCATGGTACAACGCTGGACGATCCTGCCCATTCTTCCGCTGGCAAGTTTCCTGGAGGGATGTTCCCCAGTCAGCATAATGTTCAGCAGAACTCCCAGTGCATAAATATCCGCACGCCCATCAGACTGGGAGAGCCCATACTGTTCCGGTGCTGCAAAGCCTGTGGTTCCAAGAATCTGTGTATCTTCTCTGTTTTCATTTTTATAAATTCTGGAAGCATCAAAATCGATAAGAACCGCTTCGGTTCCACGTATGATCACATTATCTGGCTTTACATCTCTATGTACAACTCCCAGGGAATGGAGCACCCACAAAGCCATGCACAGCTGGCGGGTGATCTGCTTTGCCTGTGCCGCTGTCAAAAGTCCACCCTGTAAAATCTCCCCCAGCGTATCACCTTGCACATATTCTTCCAGAAGAGCTGTTTTTCCCTCCTTTTCCCCCACCTCCATGATCTGGGGCAGATTGGGACAGGATACCGTAAGAAGCTTCCGGTACACTTCACTGCTGCCGGAAAAATGTCTGAAAATATAGCGGTTTCCGCTTGCCCTGTGGCGTATCAAGGTTACTTCGCCCCGCTCGCTTTTTTTGATCAATGTGACCCTGTCATATTCGTCACAAACTGCGCCTAAAAGACTGTCATAAATTTCCATATTTCTCCTTATCACCAACTATCATTCCCCAAATGGACATATCACCTGCACGCTATGAAAATCAGATGTTCCTCGCCAATGGCACTCCCACAGCTATGGAATACTGCCAGAGGGCAGCAACCACTATGCTGACTGCATATTGTTTTTCAGAATTTTTTATAGTATAGTTTTATTTGATTGTATTGTTAAAATTATTTTAACTTATTGACAAATTATTGTAAAGGCGCGAATATGAAAAAGAAAAATACAGATGGTTTACAGCAGGAGCTTATGGATTCCCCGGATCTGAGCCAGTTTCTGTCCCAGAACCAGGAGCAATTTGAAAATAAGAGTGTGGCAGAATTATTAAACCGTCTGTTCGAAAAGAAGCATATCTCTAAGGCAGCGCTTGCCAAACAGGCCGGTATGAGCGAAATATATCTCCATCAGATTTTCGCAGGCCGCCGTAATCCATCGCGGAATCGTCTTCTGTGCCTGTGTTATGGGCTTGAAGCGACGGTTGACGAAACCCAGGAACTGCTGAAGCTTTGTGGAATGGCACAGCTTTATCCGAAATTAAAGAGAGATGCCATTATTTATTATGGATTGCTTCATAGGCTTAAGTTGTTTGAAATTAATGATAAACTATTTGAGGAGAATGAAGAGACGTTGTTTTAATTCTCTTCCCCCAACGCCTAATGATACAAAACTTAGATTCTACATGTTACAAAGCACGTTGTTGTGCACAGGTTACTGTTCACTGGTAACATTCCGCGAGGTGTTTTTCGTGAACAAAGTTCATAGAAAACCCGAGAATTAAGTTTGCGCAGCAAACGCTACTTCTTGTGCTTGTCACAAGAAGGTTCGTCTTTCTGTGCATCGCGGAGCGGTTACTGGTCACAGAGTGAGCAGTAACGTGCACAGCCGAAGTTGTTATTTGATTTATAATTTCTTCTTGCCACCACTTTTATAATGTGCTATTATACCACCAGAAACAAAGGGGAATGAATGTCTCCCCGGGATCATCCCGAACCGCTTATTAAGCTGATGACTTCTGTGATAACAATTGTCGCAGGAAGCATCAGCTTTTCTGCGTAAAAAGGAGGAATTTATAACAATGTTAACATCTCTGGCTTTTATTTTTCTTGTGGGACTTTCCTTGGCTGCTATTTGCCAGGCACTGAAACTGCCGCGTATTATCGGTATGTTGATCACCGGTATTTTACTGGGACCTTATGTGCTGAACGTATTGGATCCGTCGATTCTGTCCATCTCATCGGAGCTGCGGCAGATCGCGTTGATCATTATCCTGCTGAAAGCGGGACTTTCCCTGAATCTTGCCGATCTGAAGAAAGTGGGACGTCCTGCCATCATGATGGCCTGCATTCCTGCAACTTTCGAAATCCTGGCTTACTTTTTGCTGGCACCGTATTTTCTGGGAATTACCAGACTGGAAGCGGCTGTGATGGGCGCTGTAATGGGTGCGGTATCCCCGGCTGTAGTTGTCCCAAGAATGGTACAGTTGATGGATGAAAAATACGGCACAGCCAAAAGCATTCCCCAGATGATCCTGGCAGGCGCTTCCTGTGATGATATTTATGTGATCGTGCTGTTTTCCACATTTTCTACTATGGCACAGGGCGGCAGCGCACATTTGAAAGATTTTATCAACATTCCGGTTTCCATTATCCTGGGTATTGCACTTGGAAGTGTGGCTGGTTATCTTCTTTCCTTGTTTTTCGAAACTGCTTATGCGCACAGTCATATGGTGCGAAACAGCATGAAAGTGATCGTAGTAATGGGCGTGGCTTTCCTGCTTATGTCCATTGAGACATGGCTGAAGCCTGTGGTTTCCGTCTCCGGACTTCTGGCTGTGATAAGCATGGCTTGTGTTTTGAAGCTAAAATGCACCGCCTCCGTTTCTGCCCGCCTTTCCCAGAAATTCGGGAAACTATGGCTGGCTGCTGAAGTCCTGCTTTTTGTACTTGTAGGTGCTTCTGTAGATATCCGCTATACCTTAAAAGCCGGTCCTGCTGCCCTGGCCATGATCTTTGCAGCACTTCTGATCCGTACCCTGGGCGTTTCTCTTTGTGTTACCGGAACAAACCTAACATGGCGGGAAAGACTGTTCTGTTCCATTGCCTACCTTCCGAAAGCAACCGTACAGGCAGCGATTGGGTCTGTTCCAATGGCTATGGGACTTTCCTGCGGGCAGATCGTGCTTTCTGTGGCTGTACTGGGAATTCTGATCACTGCACCACTTGGAGCAATCGGGATGGATTGCAGTTATAAGAAGCTGCTTTCCAGGGAAATCGATAAAAGCCAGATATTCTCTAGCTAACATATAACGATACAGGAAAAGTGGAACATTCTGTTTATTAATTTTAAAGAATGTTCCACTTTTATTTTTTACTCTATTCCAAATTCTTCCATCAGATGTTGACAAAATTCTGGGTCTTTTGCTATTCTTTTACAATCTTCTATGCGATTTTCTTCTAATAATTTATCTATCAATCGTGCCATAGAACTTCTTCCCTCTGCTCTTCCCTCCGCAAGACCCTGGGTTCTGCCCTCAGTAAGTCCCTGGGTTCTGCCCTCTGCGAGTCCTAATTCACGTGCCGCCTCTTTTTCCATTTCCATTTCTTCCCATCTCTGCATATATCTCACACTCACTTCCTCACTGGATTTGATACTGCATATACGCTTCTGCATCTTATGTATTCTTTCGCTTTTACAGCCATCTGCCATGTCCTGAGTGGTATGTTCAATATAATGAAGCAATTCTACCAGCTCCGGACTTACTTCATCTGTCAGTTCTCCTTTTATTATATAGTTTTCTATATTGGAAGTAAAGAATAACTGTGCACCGTTTTTCTGTTTTTCCTCTATAACCATACCTTACAAAATCACAGCTTAAAAGTAAAGTTTTATCGTTCGAAAAATTATCCCATAAAATTACAAAATCCGCTCTGGTCATTTACATTTCCAGCATATATAATGGTGTCAGATGCATAAGACCGCTCACAGAACACTTTTTGCAAAGAATCGCAAATTTATTTTCATATTTTACGGAGGCATTTCCCATGATAAATTTTGATTTTTACACTCCTACCAGAGTTCTTTTCGGTGCAGACCGGGAAAACGAGGCTGGCAAACAGGTTGCCGCATTTGGTGGGCATAAAGTTATGATCATTTATGGAAAAAAAGGAGGACATGTTGAATCATCAGGATTATTGGAACGTGTACATCAGAATCTGAATGGAGCCGGACTTTCCTATATAGACTTTAGTGGCGTGGTTCCCAATCCTCGCCTTTCCCTGGTAAAAGAAGGGATCCGCATTGGACGGTCGGAAGGTGTTGACTTCCTTCTGCCAATTGGAGGCGGCAGCGTAATTGATACAGCAAAGGGAATCGGTTACGGAATCGCCAATGATTTTGAAATAGAAGATCTGCTTTACGGTCGTGTAAAAACAGATAAAAATCTGCCAATCGGTGTTATCCTTACAATTGCAGCTGCCGGTTCTGAGATGTCTTCCTCCATGGTTCTCACCATTGAAGACGGTATGATGAAACGTTCCTATGGGCACGACTGCTCACGCCCCAGATTTGCTATTATGAATCCTGAGCTGACTTACAGCCTTCCGGCGTATCAGACAGCCAGCGGCGCAGCTGATATTATGATGCACACTATGGAGCGTTATTTTACCCCTACAGACACAGATACCAGCCTTACTGACCGGATTGCAGAGGGACTGATGATTTCCGTTCGTGATGCCGCCCAGGTTGCTGTAAAAGATCCTGAAAACTATGAAGCCCGGGCTACTCTCATGTGGGCCGGAAGCCTTTCCCATAACGGTCTGACCGGTGCCGGAAGGGTATCTGATTTCGCCACACATAAGATTGAGCATGAACTCGGCGGTATGTTTGATGTAGCTCACGGAGCCGGACTTGCATCTGTCTGGGGAAGCTGGGCGAGATATGTGTATAAGACAAATCCGGGAAGATTTGCACAGTTTGGTGAGAAGGTTTTCGGAATTGATGCTTCCCAGACCAGCGATTCTGATATTACGGATACTGTTCTCGCATCCATCACTGCCTGGGAGACTTGGTGCCACTCTATAGACATGCCAACCACCCTCACTGAACTTGGCATTTATCCAACCGATGCCCAAATCGAGGAAATGGCTGAGAAATGCGTTTTCGGCAGAAACGGACACATTGGCTTCTTCCAGCCGTTGACGAAAGAAGATATTGTGGCAATCCTGCAAATGGCGAAATAACACCAGCCTGACTCGAAACACAGCATAGAAAAAGAGCATTCACTTCCTCACTGGATTTGTCATTTCTTATTTCTGTGCCACCGCTTCGCCCAGCCGGTTATATATTGTTTTCGCGTCCAGAATATGTGGTACTCCCGTAGCGTCCGCCGCGGCGCCTGCAGTTACCAGAATGTACTCCCTGCCATATATCTGTGCAAAGCTTGCCAGACAATGCCCTGCCTCAGAGGTATACCCGGTTTTGCCACCTAGAATTTCCCCGCCGGTTACCGATGTATCCGACATATTTTTAAACATGGTACTGTAATAGGTAATTCCATCCGGATGTACATTGGTAGCTGGCGTAGAATGGAAATGGCTTTCTGCCACTTCACGGAAAGTATCATTATGTAACGCATACTTAAGTAGCAGCGCAATATCATATGCTGTACTATAATGCTCTGGATCATGTAATCCCGTACAATCCATAAAATGGGTATCCTTCATCCCAATGGACTTGGCCTTCTTATTCATCTTTTCCACAAATGCTTCTTCTGAGCCGGATGCTTCATCTGCCAAAGCCAGACAACATTCTGCTCCGGAAGGCAGCATTACGCCGTAGACCAGATCACGCACTCTCACGCTCTCCCCTGGCTGAAAGCCTGCCTGTGTGGCATCCTGTCCATCCAGAGCATAAAAAATATTCTCACTTAAAGTAATCTCATGATCCAGATCTGAAAATGCTTCCAGCGCCACAATTGCAGTCATGATCTTCGTCATGGATGCCGGATAAATCCGCTCTTCCCCATTTAGATTTCCAATGACCTTTCCGCTTTTTACATCCATTAAAAGCACATTTGAGCTGTTCACTCCCGACACATCCAGTTCCGTCGCAGGCGGTCTGTCGAAAATCCCGAGCACTCCCGACACTTTAGCACTAAGTCCTCTATCCCAACAAAACGCCAAAGCCAACACTGCCAGAATCAAAACTTCCACCAGCGCACTAATCAAAACCCGACGTCTCTGTTTCTTTCTACGAATTCTCCTCTTCCGCTCCATCTGCGCCCGTTTGCTTCGCTCATCCATTTAGACTCTCCTTCCATTTTCCACTGCTTTTATACGCTCTTCTTACTTTCGTCTATTTCTATACTCTGCCACAGCAAAGCACCATCTTTCACCTCAAGCTCCATTCCAGATTTTCTTTTTGTATCGCTGGTATTTTCCATACTACCACATCTCTCTTTATAATTTCTATAAAAATGAAAAAAAATAAGAGCAAAGTACACATACGCATACCTTGCTCAGTCCTTTTAGTCAAGCGAATATTCGCAATCCGCTTCACTACTTGCTCATAACCAAATAACTGCTTCGCAGTTTATCAATTAGTTTCAATACCCTTCTGGCACAGATACGAATTTCTTCTTCTGAAAGCTTCCCACTTCTGTAACCATCCAGAATACTTTTATGATCATTCTCACTTCCTGGCATGATAATATCATTTCCGGCAGCTGTGCACTTCCATGGAATACTTCCGTCCTCGGGTTCCGTAGTATTCCAGTCCGACATGATCACGCCCTCAAATCCCCACTCATCACGCACAATTCTGGTACACAGATCCTTGCTGTTTGCGGCATGTACCCCATTTACCAGATTATAGGAGGACATAATTGCCGCAGGTTTACTCTCCTTTATGGCAATCTCAAATCCACGACAATAAATCTCACGAAGGGCCCTTTCAGAAAGATGAACATCTACTCCCATACGATTATCTTCCTGATTATTGCATGCAAAATGCTTAATCGTTACCCCGCATCCTGCTTTACTCTGAACCCCTTTGGTAACTGCTGCGGCCAGACTTCCTGCAAGCAGCGGGTCCTCTGAATAGTATTCAAAGTTTCGTCCGCACAGGGGATTTCTGTGAATATTCATTCCCGGTGCCAACCAGAGATTGACGCCAAATTTCTCCATTTCCTCAGCTATCATTTCTCCAAACTCTTTCAACAGCTGCCGATTCCAGGACTGCGCCAAAGCTGTACCAACCGGAAAAGCAGTACAGTACTGATAATACGTATCTGCATTTTGGTGAGGCTTTTCTGTTACCAGAAATCCATTTTCCAAAGAACCAAGAACACCGATTCCATAAACAGAATCATTCTCGCGATTTACCTCATAACTTCTTTGCAGTCTGATACCAGCTGGTCCGTCTGCCATGATCAATACCGGAACTCCATATTTTTCATAAAGAGCTTCTGAAGTTTCGCCAGCTGAACCAGGCACTTTAATCCCTGCTGCTCCAAGATTGCTGCTAATACCACCAGTATTTCCGTATAAAAGTGGGATCAATTCTTCTACAGGCAGCTCTTCTGCCAGAATTTCCAGCGAGTTTCCCATGACCAGAGACTCTCGGTCAACATTTCCAGCCTTTTGTTTTCTCTGCAATGCTTCAAACTGTATGGTGGGAAAATCAGCATTTCTACTTTTCTCCAGCTGCTTTTCTGCAGCCTTTACATTCTTTGAAGCTTCCAGTTTTTCAGATAATTCAACCAATGCTTCCAGTTTCTGCGTCTGCTCCAGAACTACATCCTGGTTCACATTTATAAAAGCCTCCAGCTTCAGATTGGCTGAATTATTTCCAATCCAGAGACCATACTTTCCTGTTTCCACGATCCAGGCATTTGCATCCTCAAAAAAGCTTGCAATAGTTTTTCCATCAAACAGGATCTTTAACTCCTGTTTTTCTCCCGGCTTTAATACATTTGTCTTTGCATATCCAACCAGGCGATGGTATTCTTTCTCTATCCTGCCCCGGGGAAGTGATACATACACCTGTACAACTTCTCTTCCTGCAAAAGTATTTCCAATATTCTCTACAGATACATTTACTGCAATCTTATCCTTGTCAATTTCAATACTGCAAAACTGAATCTTAAAATCTGTATAAGAAAGACCGAAGCCAAAAGGAAAAAGTGGCTTTACACCAAAACTATCGAAATACCGATAGCCCACATAAATTCCTTCTTTATATTCTTCCAATTCCAGATTTCCATTCAGATAACTAAAATTCTCTGCAAATGGCACATCCGCATATTTTTTTGCCCAGGTTGTTGTAAGCTTTCCGCTTGGAACAGCTTCTCCAAGAAGGATCCTTGCAACCGCACGTCCCCCCTCCTGTCCAAGCTGGGAAATATTGAGGATACCTTTTATCCACTGCGCTTTTTCCAGAATATCTGTAAGCTCCACAGGACCACCGGCATTTATAAGCAGAACAATAGGCACACTTCTGCTGTTTAGAAAAAGAATATCTTTCTCTTCTCGTTCACTAAGATAATAGTCACCTTTTTCAAGACGACGATCTTTTCCTTCACCAGAAATACGGCTGATTACATAAACAACAATTTCAGCTTCCTGGATATCCATTTCAGAAACAGGACGCCCCTCCGGCATGATAAATGGATTGGATGCATAGGCATCAAAAGGATTATTTACATGCTTTGCTTCTTCAAGAATTTTCTCTTTCCATATAAGTCTCGCTTTCTGATAGCGATGTTCATAATCATCCAGCCAGTCCCTGCTGGTGATCCGAATTCCGGATTCTTCCATTCCTTCGTAAATGGTAATATTCTGCCTGTTATTTACATCTCCGGAACCAATCCCCCCTTTTACAGTTTTATCCGCACCGATGCCCAGAAGGGCAACCGATGCAGATAATGAAATGGGAAGAATATTTTCATTTTTCAATAGAACAATGCCTTCCTCTGCCGCTTTTTCTGCAAAAGAGCTATGCTTTTTCTCGCAGACAGATATTTCCGGATTCAAAGTCCCACTGTGCTTAAACTGTGTAAACGCCATTACTCTTTGACACCACCAAGGGTAACACCTGCAATAATATACTTGGAAAGAAGCAGGTACACAACAATGATCGGCACGATCGCAACTGTGATCATCATGTAAATTTTACCCATATCAAAATTCATATAATCAGCACCACGAAGAGTAGCGATCAGAATCGGCACCGTCATTTTACTCTTGGACTGGATGATCAGGGCCGGTACAAAGTAGTTGTTCCAGGAACCAACAAATGTAAAAATCGCCTGAACTGCAATTGCAGGCTTCATAATTGGAATCACAATGCGATTAAAGGTATGGAATTCTCCGGAACCATCGATTCTGGCAGCCTCCACAAGAGAAAGCGGCAGAGACGACTGCAGATAACTGTACATAAAATAAAATACAGCTGGAGATGCAATGGAGGGAATGATCAGCGGCAGAAGGGAATCATATAATCCCATCTTCGTAACCAGACGAAGGAATCCCATTGCAGTAACCTGCGTTGGCATTACAAGAATTGCCATGATAAATGTAAAAGCAACCTTTCTTGCCTTAAACTCATAAGCATAAAGACCATATGCCGTAAGGGATGAAAAATATGTACAAAGTGCGGCACTACAGGAAGATACGATCACACTGTTCAAAATTCCCCGAAACATTGGAAAGCTTCCGTCGTTTGCCACGTTTTTCAGATTCTCAAGGAAATATTTTCCTGGAAGTGCTGAGAAACCTTTCTGCAGATCCCCATGAGATCTGGTTGCATTAATTATCAATACGTAAAAGAAGAACAGGCACATAAAAGACAGAAGAATCAGTACGATATGTGCGAAAACTGTTCTGAATTGGCTTCCTGCTTTCTTCTTCATCTTCTTAATCTTCTCCTTTCTTCCTTAGCACGTTTTTTTGCAGCCTTTTTGGAACCATCCGGATCATTATCATTGGTCATGCGATATACGATGAAGCATAAAATACCACTGATAATAAACAGGTAAACAGATAATGCACCAGCCATACCATAGTTCTTACTCTTCAGATGACTGTTCAGGAACATGATCAGCGTCATAGACGTTCTATCTGGATTACCCTGTCCATTTGTCAGGATCTGTGGTACATCAAACATCTGAAGACCACCAATTATAGATGTGATCAATGTATATGCAAGAATCGGTCTGATCAGCGGCAATGTAATATAATAGAAACGTTGAATACTATTGCAGCCATCCAGGTCAGAAGCCTCAAAAATATCCATACTGATACCCATAACAGCCGCCATCAGCATAATCGTTGTATTTCCAAACCACATAAGGAAGTTCATAAAGCCAATTAATGATCTTGTTCCAACTACAGATCCCATAAAATCAATAGGGTCTTTAATCCATCCAAGAGACATCAGAATAGAATTTATTGGTCCGTTTGTAGAAAACATAGTAAAAAATAAAAGTGCAAATGCAGATGCCATAATCAGGTTCGGCAGATATATTACCACTTTAAAAAACTGTTTTCCTCTTATTTTCAAACGGGCATCTGTAAACCAGGCTGCCAGAACTAACGCAACCACAATCTGCGGCACAAATCCGATCAGCCACAGAATCAATGTGTTTGCTCCATATTTAAACATATCGGATTTCAGCAGACTGATGTAATTTGCCATTCCAATAAAATTGGGTCCGATTTCTTTAATTCCAGAACGGAAATATTCAAAAAAGCTGTAACGGACCGTATCAACCAATGGAATCAAAGAAAAAATCAAATAGATTATAAAAAAAGGAAGGATAAACAGGTAGCCCCATTTTCCATAATTAATGCTTTTCTTGTTTTTCTTCATAACAGTTCTCCTTTACACACATCTTACAGAACAGGAGAGAATCCTATGTTACAGGATCCTCTCCACGTTCCTTATACCAATTTTCAAATGTCACATGGACATTATTTTTTTAATAGTATTCTGCAAGATGTTTTTGCAAACAAAATCCTCAGAACTATCTACATTATTCCGGCCATTTAACCTCAGAGATCTCAGGATAACGCTCTTTAATAGCAGTCTCGAAGTTTGCTTTTGCTTTATCAAAGTCAACATTTCCCTGGAAATAATCACTGAAGGAATTCTGGATCAGTTCTACGCATCCCTGGTCATAGGCAGAAAGCGGAGCAATCTTAATGTTCTCTGCAACAGGTGCGAAATATGTAAATGGATTCTGTCCGCCAAGGAACTCAGAAGAGAAGTTTGCATCATCTGTAGCAGCCTCTGCCATACCACTCTTTGTATTTGTGAAATCTGAATAATCCTTAGAAATCTTTAACAGGTTGTCTTTGTCTGCAGTCATAGCAAGGATAATGTCTTTTGCATGCTCTGGATTATCAGTACCTGTTGCTGCATGAATGTAAGAACCGCCCCAATTGTATTCCTGTGGAGGATTTGTAACTGCCCATGAACCTGCATCGCCATCCCAGTTTGGACTTAATGTAAAGTCGATTCCCCATGCCGGGAACAGAAATGCAAATACTTTTGACTGAGAGCCCATAGCTTTGTTCCAGTCATCGTTCCACTGTCCTTTTACAGTCGGGTTAAGGAAACCTGCATCCAGCCACTCTTTTGAATCATTTACCCAATCCATAATCTTCTGGTCAACTGTAATGGTTGTCTCACCAGGCTGTACCCAGGACTGTGTGATGCTGTTTCCATATAAACGGAAGGTATCTGCATAAGAAGCAAATGTGTAGTAACCTTTCTCCTTCAGTTGAGCAGCAGTCTCTTTCATTGTATCCCAGTCTTTTACTTTCTCGCCTACTTCTGCCGGATCATCTGTTCCAAAAACTTCTTTTGCAATATCACGACGGTATACCAGGGTTCCTGGGCAGCACTGCCATGTAGAACCTCTCTGTACTCCGTCAGAGTCAGAAGCAGTTGTTCTTGTGAAATCGTACTGATCTGCAAGATCTGTATCCGGGTCAATTCCAAGATCTGTAAGCGGCATTGCTACATCTGCATCTTTGTCTGTATATTTGAAAACATAATCGGTCTCAGTTAAGAAAATATCTACTTTATCATCATCAGATGCATCAGCCTGATTCAGAAGCGCCTCATCAAGCTTCTGCTGGTAAACACCATCCTGGTTTGGGTTGATGATCCAATGGATCTCAGTTCCGTCTTTTAAGGTTGTAACAGTTCCATCGCTGGAAGTGGACTCAACTTCTGGATAAATAGCCTCCAGACGTGTACGGAACTCATCGTTCCAGGAATAGATGTTAATAACCTTTCCCTCTTCTCCTTCTGCATGTGCTACGGTTGCTGTTGCAGCCATACCGGTAACTGCCATAACAGCTGTAAGTAACATAGATACTGCTCTCTTCTTCATATAAAAGATCCTCCTTTTTTGAGCATTTTCTTAATGCTGTATCTCTTTGGTGCAATAAATATACCATTTTTATTTTTGACATTATATTATTTCTCTTAACAAAATATCAGATTCATGTCATAATATAAAAAATGACACATTTTTGTTTTGGAGGGGATTACATGGCAATATCAAAAGACTGGTACAACACAGAATTTGAAGAAAACGAAACTGAATCCAAGCACAGGCCGCCTTCTGTTGAATATTCCTTTTATACGGCAGTAAAAACCGGAGATATGGAAACTGTCATACAGAACTGTAATGCAGATTCTTTTACGAATCTGGAGGGAACCGGAGTCCTTTCCAGAAACCCTGTCACGAATCTGAAATACCACTTTGTGGTTACAGCTGCGATGCTTACCAGATATTGCATTGACGGAGGAATGGAGGCAGAGCAGGCCTACCGGCTTAGTGACTTTTACATTTTAAAAATGGATTCCTGCACTTCCCTGCGACAGATTGCAGACCTTCACCACACTATGGCAAAGGATTTTACCGGAAAAATGATCCTGCAAAAAAAATTATCCGTACTTTCCAAGCCAGTTATGCAGTGCATTGATTACATCTATGCTCATATAAAGGACCGTATCACCATAGAAGACCTTGCCTGCCACACCGGTCTTTCCCAGAATTATCTATCCAGGGTATTCAAACAAAATCTTGGAATTTCCATCAGTGACTACATAAGGGAGAAAAAAATAGAAAAAGCCACACATCTTCTTCGCTACTCGGACAAAGCAGTAGTTGACATCGCCAATTACCTATCCTTCTCTTCCCAGAGTCACTTTATTCAGGTATTCGAAAATTTCACTGGTCTGACTCCAAAAAAATACAGGGATAGGTATTATAAATCCATGTGGTAAGCTGACCTAGAGCGTGTTTGAAAAAAGCTTTCTGCATGATGTGCGTTACAATTTGTGGAAGATTTTGTCCGGATGAAGGCGCCGTAGCGGGCTACGGCAACTGAATTCGGGCAAAATATACCGCAAAGTGGGGCGTGCAGATTGCGGGAATAATTTTTCAAACAGATTACTATTCACTCCGTTCATAGCAACACGCTTCGCGATACACAGGAATCATGCTTTCGCATGGTTTCGCGCCGCAATTCTCAGGTTTTCTGTGAATTACTTATTGACAAATACCCCGCCAGGGTATATATTGGTTTCATCAAATACATACCCCTAAGGGGTATATAAGGAAAGGAGTCCGCCTATGACAGCTGATTATAAATCCGAATCCTGCTGCAGCCACACCGCAGCCGATCCTGCAACTCTTTCCAGCCAGGAACCTACCAAGAAGGTCTGTTCCTGCTGTTGTACCAAGCACACCGACCGTTCCGAAGCAGAACGCAGGAAGCTGGTAAACCGTCTGAAACGTATTGAAGGCCAGATAAGGGGTATTATAGGAATGCTGGAGAATGACGCTTACTGCAACGATATTCTTATTCAGTCAGCAGCTGTAAATGCCGCTGTGAATGCATTTAATAAGGAACTTCTCGCCAATCATATCCGAACCTGTGTGGCAAAAGATATCCGTGATGGTAAAGACGAAACCATTGATGAGCTGGTTGCAACTTTGCAGAAGCTAATGAAGTGAGATACCAGCGTATTCCGAATGTGTACCTGCCTGCGGAGGTACGAATGCGCAGAGCAGTCCGTCGGTATCGAAACACTGTATTCGAAGGAGGAATTTATTATGGAACAATACAACGTCACCGGCATGAGCTGTGCAGCCTGCAGCGCCCGTGTGGAAAAAGCGGTAAACAAGGTTCCGGGAGTTACTTCCTGCTCCGTAAGCCTGCTTACCAATTCCATGGGAGTGGAAGGAACTGCCTCAGCCTCTGCCATTGTCTCAGCTGTAGAAGAAGCCGGATACGGCTGCAGCCTGAAGGGTGCTTCCGGTCAGACGGAATCCGTTTCCGATGCTGAGAAAGCCTTGGAAGATCACGAAACGCCACTCCTCAGGAAACGGCTTATTGCCTCAGTAGGTTTTCTTCTGGTGCTGATGTACTTTTCCATGGGACACATGATGTGGGGATGGCCGCTGCCAGCCTGGTTTGATGGCAACCATATCGCCATGGGACTTGTACAGCTGCTTCTTGCAGGAATCGTCATGGTCATCAATCAGAAATTTTTCATCAGTGGCTTCAGGAGTCTGTGGCACCGCTCTCCGAACATGGATACCCTGGTAGCTCTCGGCTCCATGGCCTCCTTTGTATGGAGTGTCTACGCCCTGTTCGCCATGACCAGAGCCCAGGTTGACGGCAATTCCGAACTTGTCATGCACTACATGATGGAATTCTATTTCGAATCTGCCGCTATGATCCTGACCCTGATCACCGTTGGAAAAATGCTGGAAGCCCGTTCCAAGGGCAAGACCACGGATGCCTTAAAAGGTCTTATGAAGCTTGCTCCCAAGACTGCCGTTGTCATCCGAAACGGCCAGGAAGCCACCGTTCCCATTGACCAGGTTGTAAAAGGTGACACCTTTGTTGTCCGTCCTGGTGAGAACATCCCGGTGGATGGTGTGATTATCGAAGGCTCCAGTGCAGTCAACGAATCTGCCCTTACAGGTGAGAGTATCCCTGTCGACAAAGCTGCCGGAGATCTTGTCTCCGCAGCCACAGTCAACCAGTCTGGCTTTATCAAATGTGAAGCTACCCGCGTTGGCGAAGACACCACCCTCTCCCAGATCATCAAAATGGTCAGTGATGCTGCAGCCACCAAAGCTCCTATTGCCAAAATCGCAGACCGTGTTTCCGGTGTTTTCGTACCTGCTGTTATCACTATTGCAATTATAACTACTATTGTCTGGCTGCTTACCGGTCATGAGGCTGGCTACGCCCTGGCAAGAGGAATTTCCGTTCTGGTCATCAGCTGCCCATGCGCCCTTGGTCTTGCCACTCCGGTTGCCATTATGGTTGGAAACGGAATGGGTGCCAAAAACGGTATCCTTTTCAAAACAGCCGTCTCCCTTGAGGAAGCCGGAAAGGTTCAGATCGTAGCCCTTGACAAAACCGGAACCATCACAAACGGTCAGCCGGAGGTTACTGACATTCTCCCTGCAGACGGCGTGTCTGAGAACGATCTTCTCACCATTGCCTACGCCCTTGAAAAAAAGAGCGAGCACCCTCTTGCGAAAGCCATTCTGGAAAAATCTGCAAGCCTTGGTCTTACAGCCCAGGAAGTCACAGAATTCCAGGCTCTTCCCGGCAATGGACTCTCTGCGAAGCTTGGCGCTTCCACGCTTATCGGCGGAAGCATGAAATACATCAGCACTCTGGCAGCTGTCTCTCCGTCTCTTATGAACCAGGCCGAGAAGCTTGCCGAAGCAGGAAAAACTCCTCTTCTTTTCGCAAAAGATGGAAAACTTCTTGGAATCATTGCAGTTGCTGATGTAATCAAACCGGACAGTGCACAGGCGGTCAAAGAGCTTCAGAATATGGGTATCCAGGTAGTTATGCTTACCGGCGACAACGAGCGCACTGCCAGAGCTATCGGCGCACAGGCAGGTGTTGACCAGGTTATTGCAGGCGTCCTTCCAGATGGAAAAGAGAGCGTCATCCGCTCCCTGAAGGAAAAAGGCAAGGTTGCCATGGTTGGCGACGGAATCAACGACGCACCAGCCCTTACCAGAGCAGATATTGGTATTGCCATCGGTGCCGGAACGGATATAGCCATCGACGCAGCAGATATTGTCCTTATGAAAAGCCAGCTTTCCGACGTGCCAGCTGCTATCCGTATGAGCCGCGCTACTCTTCGCAACATCCACGAGAATCTCTTCTGGGCGTTCTTCTACAATGTAATTGGTATTCCGCTGGCTGCCGGCGTATGGATTCCAATTTTCGGATGGACCTTGAACCCGATGTTCGGCGCTGCTGCCATGAGCCTTTCCAGCTTCTGTGTAGTTACCAACGCGTTGAGGCTAAACCTGTTTAAAATTCATGACGCAGTTAAAGATAAAAAAGTCAAGAATCCGGTTTCCATAGAATCCAATTCTGGAAATATTGCTGATTTCTCTGAAGCATCATCTGCTGTTTTCTCAAAATCATTCAATGCAGATAAAACTTCAGATGCAGAACAAACGATTAATAACAGCTGCAAGCTTTTGAACGAATGCAGCGATATTAATAACAATACTAACAAAAAGGAGAATAATACCATGGTAAAAGTGACAGTTAATGTAACAGGAATGATGTGCGGACATTGCGAAGCACACGTAAACAAAGCAATCCAGGAAGCATTTGGGGTACAGGATGTTGTATCCTCCCATGATGCCGGAACTACTATTTTCTCAGCACCAGAGAAAGTGGACGAGGACAAAATCCGCCAGGTAATCAAAGACGCTGGCTATGAAGTAACCGGAATTACACAGGAGTAATCCATCCCTCACATTCAACTTGACCAATGCAGAAACCTATTGCAAAGGTCCGTTCAAACAGCCGACAGAAACATTTTTTGATATGCCCCTTGTCAAGTAGACAGGTGAAATATCTAAAGGTAAGCGACAAAAA
>OLQH01000779.1_pt1 | contig 31331 bp, 27 predicted proteins | sample 1672671 | NCBI WGS metagenome assembly OLQH01 (sample SAMEA3136712, study PRJEB25190) | human gut metagenome
GGTACTATATGGTAGGTCAGAGAGTTTTTACAAACTCTTTTGACCCCAACATCTTTTTATTTATTGCATACAATCCATAATCGCATACAATTTGCTCAATTGTTTTCCTTAAGCCAGGCATCAAATTTCCAACCCACAAGTTGTCATGTCCTGAAATTCAGGACGCGACTTTTGTATTATAGCATAGTTTTTGCTAAAATGGTGCCAAAAAATAATTTTTATTTCATTTACTATTATAGTGTAGTGTCTTTGTGTAACGGACATATGTTTTTTCAAAAGAAACCGTTATATAATTTGAATAAATGTTAAAAATATGTATAAATATATCTTTGATTACTGTTTTTTGTTATATTTTCTGCCCAGATACCTGGCAAAGCTTCTGCAGAATTCTTCCTTCCGGGAACAGGAAATTGTAAGGGCAGTCCCGTCCGCCAGCTCCTGCACATTCCCCTCCGCTTTAATTACATGCTTCAGATTTACGATATAGCTGTTATGCGGTACTTCAATATGGCCCTTAAGAAAAAGACCGGCGTTCTGATTGTCGCATTCATTGTTGCCACAATCCTTCATATTCGGCATTATGGGCGCTGTTTTCTGCTGGCTTCTCGTTATCCCGATTGTCTGCACCATCGCAGGGCTGATTATGAGCATTATCAGCCTGGTGAAAACAGGCCAGCATTCCGGAGTCGCCCTTGCAGGCGTAATCGTTTCCGCAATCAGCCTGGTACTCAGCGTTATATTCACGCTGCTGTATATTCTTGTATTATAATACAAATATTTTGATTTGGCGAATACTAATTTCACAGCGGGATCAAAGAGCCGGCATGCTTAACAATGTTGTACTGCCAGACAGTAACCTCTTACCTATCAGGCATCCCGGTAATAAATGACAGCCGGAAGCATCAGCTTCCGGCCAATTTTTATGTTTCGGAAAGTATTAGAGAAGCCTTAATGGCTTTCCCCTACCGGAAGCAATTCCAGTACGGTTTCATCAGCGCATAAATAACCAGCGGAACCACCACGGAATTGATGAGGGACAGAACAATGTCCCCGTCAAACAGCGTGACATTTGCCGCAAAAATAACCACCTCGGACAGGCAGATAATATAAAACCCCAGTCTGCGTTTATGAAACAGCAGAATGCTCACACCTGTTATCTGCAGCAGCTCCGGTATCATGCAGGCGGCCGCCGCCGAAAGTCCCAGCAGAAACAGCCTGCCATAGTATATAAAGGTGATTATATCCATGAAGAGTACAATCCAGAGCCATATTTTCAGGCCTTTCCGCATTCCGGCACACCTCCCGCCATTTCCCCCAGGAAATAAAAGCCCTTATATTCCTTCAGATATACAGAAACAATTTTCCCTATCAAGGAAGGGTCTCCGGGGAAATGAACCAGCGTATTGTTGGAAAGCCGGCCTGTTACCAGGCTGGGATCCTGTTCGTTTACCTCTTCCACCAATGCCTCCAGCGTCAGGCCCGACAGGCGTTTCACCTGCTCTCTGGCTGTCTCCTGCACCGTGCGCAGCACTTTGTCAAAGCCTTCCTTCACAATCTCCTCAGATACCTGGTTTTCCATGGCCGCCGCGGGGGTTCCTGTCCTTTTGGAATAAATAAAGGTAAAGGCATTGTCAAACCGCACCTTTTTAATAACATCTATAGTTTCCTCCACATCCTCCGGCGTTTCTCCGGGGAAGCCCACAATAATATCCGTCGTCAGGGCGATATCAGGTATGGCGGCGCGTATTTTTTCCACCAGGGCCAGATACTGTTCCTTCGTATAGCGCCTGTTCATGGCCTGCAGGATTCGGGTGGAGCCGGACTGCAGAGGCAGGTGCAGATGACGGCATATCTTTTTGGAGGAAGCCATCACCTCTATCAGTTCTTCGGATAAATCCTTGGGATGGGAGGTCATGAAGCGGATACGCTCTATTCCTTCAATTTTTTCCACCTCCCGCAGAAGTCCGGCAAAGCTCATTGGCTCCTCCAGATTCTTTCCGTAGGAATTCACATTCTGGCCCAGCAGCATGATTTCCACCACGCCGTCCGCCGCCAGAGCTTCTATTTCCCGGATAATATCTTTGGGGCTGCGGCTTCTTTCACGTCCTCTTACATAAGGAACGATACAGTAGCTGCAGAAATTATTGCAGCCAAACATGATGTTGATCCCGGACTTGAAAGGATATTTTCTTTCTACCGGAAGATCCTCCACGATTTTATCCGTCCCCTCCCAGATATCGACGATCATGGCCTTCTGTTCAAATACGGAAGCCAGAAGCTCCGCGAATTTGAAAATATTATGGGTGCCGAATACCAGATCCACGAAACGGTAGCTTTTCCTGATTTTCTCAATGGTTCCCGGCTCCTGCATCATGCAGCCGCACAGAGCTACCTTCATATGGGGATTTTTCTTTTTCAGACTGTTTAAATGCCCCAGCCTGCCGTATACCCGCTGGTCCGCATTATCGCGCACCGTACAGGTATTGTATATGTCAAAATCAGCCTCCTCGCTGTCCGTAAGCACATAACCCGCCTGCTCCAGAATACCGGAAAGCTTCTCCGAATCCCGGGCATTCATCTGGCAGCCAAAGGTAGTGACACAGGCCGTCAGCTTCCTGCCCAGCTTCTTTTCCTCCGCTTCCACATAGCTGCGGCATTTTTTCAGGTAATAATACTGTCTGGCGGGTTCCTCTGAAGGAGGCTGTCCGTTTAAGTCAATATCTTCCAGTAAAGCGTTTATTTCTTCGATTTTCATCCTTGCTCCTCTTTAACAGCCGGCATACAGGGAAATAATGTTCAGGATAATCTCCACACATTTTTCCATGGATTCGATGCACACATATTCAAATCTGCCGTGGTAATTCATGCCCCCTGTGCACAGATTCGGGCAGGGAAGCCCCATAAAGGAAAGCCTCGCGCCGTCCGTACCGCCGCGGATGGGAGAAATTACAGGAGTCACCTCCGCCATTTCCATCGCCTTCACAGCCGTATCAATGAGATGGGCATTTTCCGGGTATATCTTTTCTTTCATATTATAGTAGCTGTCCGTCATTTCCACTGTCAGGACTTCTCTGCCGTACTTTAAGTTCATCAAAGCCGCAGCATCTTTAAAATACGCCTTCTTCTGCTCAAATTTTTCCCGGGAATGATCGCGGATGATGTAATCCGCCACCGCGCTTTCCACAACGCCGCTGAATTTCTCCAGATGATAAAAGCCCTCATATCCTTCCGTGGAAGCGGGATTCTCATGCACAGGAAGAAGGTTCTGGAATTCCTGGGCCAGGAGAATGGCGTTGAGCATCTTATTCTTGGCGCTGCCCGGGTGTACGCTGTAGCCGTGTACGTGAAGCCTGGCGCTTGCGGCATTGAAATTCTCATATTCCAGTTCGCCCAGTGCACCGCCGTCCACTGTATAGGCGAAATCCGCGCCGAAGCCCGGCACATCAAAATAATCCACGCCGCTTCCCACTTCTTCATCAGGCGTAAAAGCGATGCGGATGGTGCCGTGTTCTATTTCAGGAGACTTAAGCAGGGTTTCGGCCATGGTCATGATTTCCGCGACTCCCGCCTTGTCATCCGCGCCCAGCAGTGTAGTTCCGTCCGTTACGATTAAGCTCTTCCCCACATAGTCCTGAAGCTCAGGGTTTTCCTTTACAGGGAGGATAATTCCCTTTTCCTGATTCAACAGGATATCCCCGCCATCGTAGTTCTCCACAATTCCGGGCTTTACATCCTTTCCGCTTACCGCCGGAGAGGTATCCATATGGGCAATAAAGCCGATTACAGGCACTTTTTTCTCTTTGTCCTTCAGCGTGGAGGGGATGGCCGCATATACATAGCCGTATTTTTCATCCATTTTTACATCTGCGGCGCCCATTTCAGTAAGCTCCTTCACCAGGAGGCGCGCCAGATCCTTCTGCTTTTCCGTGCTTGGGAAGGTGGTGCTTTCTTCGTCTGACTGGGTATCGATTTTTACATAGGTTAAAAATTTATCTACAACCTTGCTCATATAATTTCTCCTTTGTTATCTGATCTGTCCGTTTCCGCGGATGACGTATTTATAGGTAGTCAGTTCCTTTAGGCCCATAGGGCCTCTGGCATGCAGCTTCTGAGTGCTGATTCCGATTTCCGCGCCGAAGCCGAATTCAAAGCCGTCCGTAAACCGGGTGGATGCATTGGCGTAAACGCAGGCGGAATCCACTTCATTCAGAAACCGTTGTGCATTGTCGGCATTCTCAGTGATAATGGAATCGGAATGTCCCGTATTGTAACGGTTGATATGGGCAATGGCCTCGTCCAGGCTGTCCACTGTTTTCACAGAAAGAATATAGTCCAGGTATTCCTTCCCGTAGTCCTCATCGTCAGCCGCAGACGCGTCGGGGATACTGCGCAGTGTCCTTTCATCCCCCCGGATTTCCACGGATGCGTTTCTGAGGGCTTCCGCCAGGGCCGGCAGGACCTTCTCCCGGATATTTTCGTGAATCACCAGGGACTCACAGGCATTGCATACACCGATACGCTGTGTCTTGGCATTTATGATGATAGGGATTGCTTTTTGGATATCGGCATATTCATCCACATAGATATGGCAGTTGCCTGTGCCGGTTTCAATCACAGGTATCGTGCTGTTTTCCACCACCGCCCGGATCAGTCCCGCGCCGCCTCTGGGAATGAGAACATCCACATAGCCGTTCAGCTTCATGAACCGCTCCGTTGTTTCCCTGTCCGTATCGGTAATCAGCTGGATGGCATCGGCGCAGGCGCCGCATTCTGCAAGAGAAGCGCGGATGCTTTCCGCAATGGCGGTGTTGGAATCAATGGCATCCTTCCCGCCCTTGAGGATACAGGCATTCCCCGCCTTAAAGCAAAGGCCGAAGGCATCCGCCGTCACATTGGGACGGGATTCATAAATGATTCCAATGACTCCCAGCGGCACCCGGCGTTTCTCGATTTCCAGACCGTTGGGACGGGTAAACCGATCCAGTACCTCTCCCAGCGGATCCGGAAGCCCGGCTATCTGGCGCAGCCCTTCCGCCATGGCTTCCACCCTGGCTTCTGTCAGCCGCAGGCGATCCACCATGCCCGGATGCATTCCGTTCTCCTGTGCCCGGCTCACATCCCGCCCGTTGGCTTCCAGAATTCTTCCACAGTTTCCTGTAAGGGCGTCCGCCACTGCCAGCAAGGCCGCATTTTTCGCAGACGCGCTCATTTTCTGCACTTCATATTTCGCAGCTGCCGCCGCTTTTCCCATTTCCGTCAGATTCATAACCATACCTCCTGAACACCGCAGGCAGGCCTGCGGTACCGCATAAATCAGCATGCCGCTGCGGCACGCCCTCCCTGTGTCATCTCCTGGCCTATTCCTCTTCTTTATCCGGCATGACTGTATCCGGCCAGTTTTTTTTATATCCAGTCCGTTTTATTCTATATCCAGCCCGATTCCGTCACGATCCGTTCCGGCCTTATATCTGTTTCCTCCTCGGGCAGCTCTTCCAGCAGCTGGCAGTCAAAACAGAGCGCAATTCTTGCCGCGCCCTGCGCCCTCCGGCAGAACCGGTCATAAAAACCGCCTCCATATCCGAGCCGCCGCCTTTGCCTGTCAAAAGCAGTGCCGGGCATGAGGATCAAATCCCGGGAATTTTTTCCCGTCTCATAATGCCTTCCCTGCAATACCACAGGCTCCGGGATTCCCTGAAAGCCGTCCTGAAGCTCCTCCGGATCCATAATCCGGTAAAAAGACATTGTTCTGGCCCGCGCCTGGCCTTCAATTTTCGGGCAGAAAACCTGTTTACCCTCCCGCAGCGCGCCTTCTATCAAATCATAGGTAGGCACCTCATCCCGGTAAGAGGCATAAACCAGAATTTTTTCCGCCAGTTGGTATTCCTCACTGTCCCTGAGGAAGTCTGTGATCCGTCTGCCGGCGGCCTCACGCTCTTTGGCGCTCATCAGGGCACGCCTGGCAAGCGCTTCCTTCCGGCACTCTTTTTTACTCCGCATGTTCTTTTCCCAGATTGATGACGGAGCCATCCTCATTCTGAATATTGATATTATTCAGCTGGGAACGCAGGTTCGCCTTCACACTGTTGATATATTCCTTACGCAGCCGCGCCTGTTCATCCTTTTCCTCAGCGCTCAGCCCCTCTGCCTGGGATTTATGATACAGCTCGTTGATTCGTTTTATTTTCTCATCCATGGTAAGCGGTTCGCTCATTTCTGCCGTTCTCCTTTCCGTATAGTCTGTTTTGGCCGATACATTTCGTACGGTCAGCGCAGTAAATGCGCAGCCCCAGTCCAAACTGCCACAGTCCCTATTTTTTCAGCCTGCTTACAAATCCGGGGAGGTCAAAATCCTCGTCCTTATTTGCCACAAACAAAGTTCCGTAATTCCTGCCGTCCATGAGACGGTGTATGATGCGGATATCCTTACTGTTCGCGATCAGCATATCCGCCCCTGCCTTGGTGGCGATTTTAGCGGCGGTTAGCTTGGTATTCATGCCGCCGGTGCCCACGCTGCTTCCCGTGCTTCCCTTCCCCATATCCATATAGGCATCGCTCAGCTCCTCCACGATCTCCACGAATTCGGCATCCGGGTTTTTCCTGGGATCATCCGTATACAGCCCGTCTATATCGGAAAGGAGAATCAGCAGATCCGCATCAATCAGGGCGGCCACAATGGCGGAAAGTGTATCGTTATCCATTTCCAGCTCATAGGTGGCAACCGTATCATTTTCATTTACCACCGGGATAACACCCATTTGCAGCAGCTGGGAAAAGGTATTGTGGGCATTATAACGGTTCAGATCGTCCACTATCGTATTTTTAGTCATCAGAATCTGGGCGGTTACCTGGTTATATTCGGAAAAAATACGCTCATAGGTCATCATCAGCCTCGACTGGCCGATAGCGGCACAGGCCTGCTTGATGGCAATCCGGTTGTGCTCGTTGATGTCCTCCTCCCTCAGATGCATTACCTTTTTCCCCTGGGCAATGGCCCCGGAGGTAACAAGAACCACATCCTTGCCCTGGTTTTTCAGATTGCAAAGCTCCCTTACAAGAACCTCCAGCTTAATATAGTCCAGATCTCCGGTCTCAGGATGCTGAAGGGACGAAGAGCCTATTTTCACAACAATTCTTTTTTTATCCTTAAGCCTTTCACGATACTGCTCCATCATTTTATCCTCCGTACATATGCTCTAAAAAGCATTTTATATAATTTCATAGCATTTCGCAATAGCTTCTGCGATCTTCATACCATCCATAGCGGCGGAAGTAATGCCTCCCGCATATCCCGCGCCCTCTCCGCAGGGATAAAGCCCCCTGACCTGCGACTGAAAATCAGCCTCCCTGTGAATACGCACAGGCGACGAGGTTCTGCTTTCCACGCCGGAAAGGCAGACCGCATCATCCGCAAAGCCGGGAATGATCCTGTCAAAAGCTTCCATTCCCTCCAGAAAAGCTTTCCTGATGGAGGGTGAAAACAGAGGTTTTAAATCGGCAAAAGTATATTTTCCTTTGATGCAGGGCATAAAATCCGCCGCCACATGTTTTTCCCGCTTTGCTTCCCCGCTTCTGTCCGCAAAATCCCGATAACGCTGTACCGGGATTTTCCCGCCGCCCAGCTCCCATGCTTTTTCTTCCAGCCGGCGCTGGAAGGCGATGCCCGCAAGAGGCCCTTCGGCTCCGAAATCCTCCGGTGTTACAGAAACAATGATCGCGGAATTCGCATTTCTGCCGTCCCTGCTGCTGTAGCTCATGCCGTTTACCGCCAGCCGCTTCTCCTCGCTCGCGGCATTGACCACGTAACCGCCCGGACACATACAGAAGGAATAGACTCCCCTGTTTTCAGACGTCTGGGCCGTCAGCTTATAGGAGGCCGGAGGAAGATGCTCCGGCCATTCACAGGCATACTGGGACAGATCGATAAGCGACTGGGGATGCTCCACCCGGAGTCCCACGGCAAATGCCTTGGCCTCCATGGGTATCTTTTTCTGCTCCAGCATTTCAAAGGTATCCCTGGCGCTGTGGCCGATGGCCAACACCACCTGCTCCGACGGGAAAACCTGTCCTCCGGCACATTTTACGCCGGTGACCCTGCCCTTATCCAAAAGCAGCTCGGTCACTTTGGTGTTAAAATGGACATCACCGCCCCAGGAAAGGATCTGCTCCCGCATATTCCTGACCACCTGGGACAGAATATCCGTGCCGATATGCGGTTTGTTTTCATACAAAATACCGGAAGGCGCGCCATGCTCCACAAAAATCCGCAGGACCTCGCCGCTTCTGCCCTCTTTATCCTTAACAAGCGTATTCAGCTTGCCGTCGGAAAAGGTTCCTGCACCGCCTTCACCGAACTGCACATTGGAATCCGGCCTGCATGGGCCGCCTGCCCAGAATGCTTCCACATCCCTGGAACGGGTCTGTACATCGCTGCCCCGTTCTAAAATGATGGGGCGGTATCCCGCCCTGGCAAGCATATAACCGCAGAAAAGCCCCGCCGGCCCCATACCGATAATAAGCGGCCGGTGCTGCATTTTTTCAGTTCCCGGCCCGGGAAAATGGTAAGCCACAGGGGTAAACCGGGTTACATCAGCATTCCGGCATTTCCTGATAACCTTATCCTCATCCCCGCTTTTCAGAGTGATATCCACCACGTAGGAATACCATATCTCCGGTTTCTTCCTGGCATCTATGGATTGCTTCGCCACGCTGCAGGAGGCAATCTGTCCCGCAGGGATGCGCAGTATCCTGGCGGCCTTTTCTTCCACGGCCTCCGGGGCGTGTCCCGGCTTTAACTTCATCTGTTGTATTCGAATCATTCCGTTTTTCCCTTTGCTGCAACAGCTTTTTTAATCTGTTACTCTCTTTTTCCTTTTTTCCGTTGGCCGGCTGGTTTCTCCAGTGACAGAACCGCATCTTTCCCCGCTATGTAACCTGTGGTCCATGCCCACTGAAGATTGTAGCCGCCGCACCTTCCGTCCGCATCCAAAAGCTCTCCCACCAGATAAAGGCCGGAGCATATGCGTGATTCCATATGCCCGTCCACCTCCGTCAGAGGTACGCCGCCCGCACATACCTGGGCATTGGCAAAAGGATTCGTATCCGTCACCTGCACTTCAAAGCTTCTAAGCAGCGCAAAAACCTTCCTTATGGCAGGAAGATTTTTGCGTTCCGCCCTGTCTCCCATAGAAAGCCCACAAAGCTTTACCGCCGTCTGGATAATCTTCTTATTCACCAGGCCGCCAAACAGCACCTCCATACTCCTTTGACGGCAGGACGTGCATTTTTCTTCCATCAGCTCCTGCCACAGAGCCTCATTATCCCGGAACCCCGGCAGGAAATCAATGGACGCCTTCACCTGCCTTCCGGCATCCAGCGCGGCAGCGGCAAAACGGCTAAGCTGAAAAACCGGAATCCCCGAAATCCCATAGTCCGTCAGCTGCAGCTCTCCCTGCTCCTCATAGCTCTCCTTTGTTCCCGGTCCGCTGATCAGGAGCTGTATCCTTGCATCACACCGTACCCCTGCCAGTCCCTTCCAGAAGCTTCCCGCACAACGAAGCTGCACAAGCGCAGGCAGCGGCTTAAGGATCGTATGTCCTAAGGCCTTCGCCAGGGCATACCCGCCAAAATCCGCATTTTTTTCACCGGCTATGCTTCCGCAGGCAAGAATCAGCTTCCGAAACAGCCAGTCTTCCCCACCGGCGCGCACCAGGAATTCCGTATCCCGCCCCTTTTGGGAAACGATTATTTTCTCCACCGCACAATCCGTAACCACCTCAGTTTCCTGCTCCTCCAGGGTAAAACGCAGTGTGTCCAGCACGGTGGCCGCCTGCTGTGAAAGGGGATATACATAGCCGTTTCTGTCCATGACCAGCATCCCCATACGCCGGAACTGCTTCAGCGTATCCTGTTCCCCAAACTGCGCAAACAACCCGGAAAGTGCCTCCGGATTTTGGCTGCGGTAATATTGCTGCGGATTTTCTACAGAAAAAGACAGGTTGGTTAAATTACATTTCCCGTTGCCTGTCGCCAGCAGTTTCTTACCCACCCTGTCTTTTTTTTCCAATACTGTGATTTTACAGCTGCCAGAGCTGTCAGCCTGCGCCGCCGATATGGCAGCCATCAGGCCGGAGGCCCCGCCTCCGATAATTCCAATCTCTCTTCTCCTCATACAACCGGTTCCTATCCTGTACAAGCGCATATGTCCCGCGCGCTCTTTACCGTAACATTTCAGACGGCTCCAGATGCCGCTTCCTGGCCTCATTTCAGCCGTCCGAACTGTTATCCATTATAATACTAACTGGAGTAAGACTCAAGGAAATTATAAAGCTCCGCCTCGCTTCCCACATATTTGAAACGGAGAATTTCCCCCGCCAGCTCTGCGGAAAGGCTCTGCAGCGGAATCCCTGTGGACATATATTTCGTCTTTTTATCAGATTCATATACTACCACATAATTATTTTCCACGGCAAGATAGAACTCTGTACATTTCTTTTTACTTTCGTAATTTTTCTGGATTACCACCTCATCGGCTGAGAACCGCTGCACATCCAGGGAAAGAAAGCCTTTATTGAGATCATTTAAAGACGGCGCCGTCTCGTAGCTGTCCATTGCTGACAGAAACGCCTCCCTGTCCATGCCGATATACTGTTCCGGAATCGGAAGCTCCTCCTCCGTCCGGCTGGAATCCGCCAAATCCAGGCTCTTTACCACAAAACGTGTATCACAGGTAATGATTAAGCCGCCAAGCTCCGCCGCTTCCAGACTTCCCTGCTCCTGCGCCGCTGTTTCCTCCTGTACGATCTGAGGCTGTTCCCGGCTGGGGTAAAAGAAATCCTGCAGCTTTATGGATGCCAGAAAACCCGCGGCCAGCATAAGCAGCGGATAAATTAAAAATATGCTGATTTTCTTCCACAAACGCATAAGAACCTCCTGCTCTTATATCCCTTTTGTATCAAGTATCAGCATATTTAAGCCAAATTATTCAGCGGCGGGGGGAGGCGGTTCTTTCTGCCCTCAATTGGTTCCGTGGGGCGCAGGCATGTGGGGTGGGGGGTTGTTCCAGCAGGCGGGGAGGGGGGTTTGTCCCGGCAGGGGGGGAGGGAGGGGGGGATTTCCTGTTCCAGTCTCAAAAACGGGGTGTTTCTAACAGTCCCGGCAGGCCATTCTTCTGCCAGCGCGGCTGAACTCCTCACTGCAGCGGCCTTCGGCCGGCTGCAGTTCGTCAGACAAGCCGCTAAGGGCGGCAGATGAATGGTCTGCCGGGGCTGTAAGAAACATCACCGTTTTTTCTAATGGAACTGGAAATTCCCCCATCCCTCCCCGCCTGCTGGAACAACCCCCACCCCACATGCCTGCGTCACGGAACCAATTGAGGGCAGAAAGAACCTGGGGGTATTGTTAGCGGTAATTTTCTTATTTAGTAATGTGTTGTTTCGTTGAATTTTATGTTATAGGAATCATTTCCTTGGGGAAATTTATTTCTTTGGGTTAATTTAATTCTGTAATTTGAATTGGCAGTTGGTTTTTCATTTGCAGGAGGATTGTTTTTTGTTTTTCTTTAATGCGGATGGTGGCATCTTTTCCGTTAAGGTCAAATTTTACGTTTTCTATTGTTGGTGTGTCTTTTCTTATTTCAATAAGGTGGCAGAATATGGCTTGTTTTCCGGAGGTACGTTCTATTAGATAAGTGATTTTTTCATCTGACGGATTTCCGGGGCCCAGTCCCTGGTAAAGGTGGTGGTTCTGTTGGCCGGCGTAGAGTGTGGTGTAAATGTCCTAGGTTTGGTATGTGTTAATGAGTTCTTGGCTGGCGGCCAGGGGTCTCATTTTTTCCAGGAAGCAAAAGGGCGGTTTTTGTGAAAAGGGGGTAACAGCGGCGGTTGCGGGGGTTTTGCAGGCCTGGCCGTTGAAATGCATCACCCAGTCTATCTGGTGCGGGCGGTCTGCTTGTACCACAAATACTTCCGCCAGCCATTTGGGATTCCAGAAAAGCCTGCGGTTCATGTATACGCCGTCGTATATTTCTTCTTTCCACAGCCTGGGGGCATTGCTGTCGGGACGGGGGCGTGTGTCTTTTGAAAAGTCGGCTTCGGCTTCCAGGTATATGCCTTGTTCCTTTAGCTCATATCGTACCAGTCTTGCATTTACCGGAGGTTGGTTGCTTTCATCGATGACTGCCGTATTGTGTGTGGCTGTGTTTTTGTAATATTGATAATGCATGGGGGCGCCGTAGCCGCAGGTTCCCAGATCAGAGGCAATGTCAGTGCCAAATGCGCGCAGTGTAATGGCCAGCTTGTCAAAGTGTTCGTGTTCTCCGGCATATGGACCGTGTCGAAAGCAAAGGCATGTGTTGCCATTTTCACACAGCATGGTCAGTCCGCCGCCGTTTTGGGCAATGTAGCTTTCTTTTAGCTTTTCCTGCTTTGTGTATAATGTTTCCGGTCCGTATAGAAAGGCTTCTGTGTTTAAGCTGCGGGGGGTTCCCTGGTATGATTTTTTAAGTATGTCATGTATTCCGTCAACAGGGAAGTTTGATGCGGCAAATTCCAAAATCTGATATTCTTCCATTCCGCCCTGTGACAGCTGTGCATCATTGATAACAGGCAGAGTCCCGTCTTCCTGTATGTAGCGCAGAATACAGGAGATCATTTTCGGGTAGTTGGGATGTCCCAGCAGCCCATGTTGTGTGCGGCGGGCGAATTTTTCATAGGTAAAAAAGCACTTCAGAGCGTACATATGATATGAAAAAGCGCATTCATACCACATTCCATCCTCCAGGACGCCTCTGTCCAGCTGGTCCTTCAGTCCATATTTATCATAGACGGCAATTTTTATGCAGTCTTTTCTGTCCAGTATGATGCCCAGCATTCCCAATGCCGCTCCAATCACAACGGCGTGATTGTGAATCTGTTTTTCCGTGTATTTCAGTAAAAATTCAGCGGCAGGGAGAAACAGGCCTTCACAGATGGTTTTCTTTTCTTCCGCAGACAGCTGGTCCTGAATTATATCGTATGCAGTATTGCCTCGTCCAGCGTCTGGGCCTCGGCCTTTCCGGGGCCGTTGCATGGTATGTTTCCATGGATTTCATAGCCTGCATAGTATTTTGCATAGGTTAGTAATATCTGCTTTACCTTTTCAAAATATTCCTTTTCATTTGTGAGGAAGAATAATATGCCCATATTTACGCTTTGGATCGCATTCTGGTTGTGGATATGGCTCCACCAGGCGCCATGGAAGGGTTCGCCGTGATAAATTTTCCCGCATCTTGGGCATCGGTGTTCCTTTTCATTGTTCCTGTTAAATTCCAGCGCTGCCGAACAGTCCGGACAATAGTAATATAGGATCCAGTTTCCGATTCCTTTTTCGGGGACCTGAATCCGGCTGGTAAATACAGCCTTAACTTCCTCCTGTAAATGCCTGACAAGTGCAGGATTATTTTGTATCCGTTTTCGATATTGTTCTATTTTTTTTGAAAATTGGATCATTATGTGTTCTTCCATCCTTTCCGGCAAAATTTTTTATTTTATAAAGTAAGCCCTTATAAACGGTGTACCTGCACTGTTTATAAGGACTTCTCTGTAAAAATATAATTATCACAGGTCTGTAACCGGCAGGGGTCGGGGGCTACATCAGATGGAGCGCCCTGGCGGCTGTGATCAGTATCTCTCCTGCGGGGATATCTTTGAGGTCTCGTTCTGTAATGCCGTGGAGGGCAAGGAGAAGGACGAGGTATATGATGGTTCCGAGGATGAGGCAGAGGATGGTCATGGCCATGCTGCCCATTTTTTCGGTAAGGAGCTTGTTTATCAGGAGGATAATCACGCCTGATACGGCTGCGGAGATGACAGGGGTGCCTATCATACGGCCCCAGTCAATGCGCAGGGATATCCGCCGTTGTACGGACAGGAGGTTCAGGATAAAAAGCAGGGCATACAGGACGATGGTGGAAATGAGGACGGCGGTGATGCCCAGTTTCGTGCTTTTAAGAAGGATGTACAGGGTGATGATATGGACGAGGAAGGCGATCGCTGAGTTGACGAGGACGTTCCTTTCCCGTTCAAGTCCCTGGAGTATGCCTGCCATGGCCATGGAAAGGGCCTGGAATATGATGGCGATGCTTCCGATGCGCAGAAGCGCGGCGGGAAGTTCCAGGTTTCCTGTTTTAAACAGCGCCGGCATCAGGGTGTCCGCCATGATGGCAAAAAAGGCGGCTGCAGGCAGGGCAAGCAGGACGGCCAGGCGGAGGAGCAGCTGAGCCTTTTCCTTGAGGCGGCCGATGTTCATGCTGGCGTTGGAAACGGACATGGCCGGTACGAGGGATGCGCATATGGAGGTAATCACGATAATGGGCATTCCTGACAGGATTCTGTATTTTCCGGCATAAACGCCCCACTGGACTATGGTATCCTGTGATTTGGAGCTCATTTTCAGGAACATAATCTGATCTGCAATGACACTGCCCTGGGTTACCAGCGCAATGAGAATTACCGGAAAAGAGGTGAGCAGGAGGATGCGGATCAGGCGGTGGTAGCTTTCAGTGCCTTTTCCCATGTCCTTTCGCTCTTTTTTACGGAAGCTGCTTTGGAACATGAAAAATACCACCAGGAGAAACAGAAGTGGTACCAGGCTTCCGATGACAAGGCCAAGGATGCCGCCTGCGGCGCCGAAGGCCTGTTCGTAATTGGGGTTCTGAAGCAGGGCTCCCACCTTGCTGCCGTACTCTCCCATTTTTCCGGCGGCTACAAGCATTACAATAAGACAGAGCACTTCTTCCAGGAAGCGGGAAAGCGCCGTGGGAACCATCGTACCCATGCCCTGGAAAAAGCCTCTGTAGAGTCCAAGTACCGAAGCAAAAATAAGATTTACCGCAAGAATTTTCATAGCGATGGCGCTCATGGGTTCTCCGAGAACCCTGCGTGAAAGCACATCGGAAAGAAGGAACATGAGCAGTGCGCATATCAGGCCCGAACCGGCTGTCAGGCCCATGGAGACATTCCAGACCCGCCTGGTATTGCGGAACTGTCCTTTGGAGCACCGGGCTGCCGTCATTTTAGCCACAACGGCGGGAGCGGCATAGCCGCAGAGTAAAAAGAAAAATGTGTAGGTATCAAACGCCATGCTGTAGTAGGCGTTTCCGTTATCTCCGATCATATTGGTCAGAGGTATTCTTTTAATCATGGCAATCAGACCGGCCAGGCCGCTGCAGACGGCAAGAAAAGCGCCGCCTCCTCCGGCCGGTCTGTCGTTTCTTCTTCTTTTTTTCTTATGGTTATTCGCAGCCATCTTCATCCGTATCGCAATCCTATCATCAAGTCTTTTCTATTTTTCTTTTCTATTTGTCGTTTTTATTTTGTGCATTAAACACAGCGTCAGCAGTTCAGATAACGGAACTGTTGCGGGACAGTTGCCGTTATCAGTCGGTAATATCTCTCGTAATTCCCAGCACGTCCAGGACATGGTTCTGTTTTTCTTCCATTACGGCTGCTTCCTGTAGTTCCATATGGTCATAGCCGCACAGATGAAGCATGCTGTGGGCCACAAGGAACGCAAATTCACGGCGTATGCTGTGTCCGAAGCTCTCCGCCTGTTCCAGTATCCTGTCACGGGAAAGAATAATATCTCCCAGAATCAGTTCTCCGCTGTCAGGCTGGAAGCAGTCTGCTTCGTACTGCTCCGCCGCGTTAAAATCCGCCGGGGCTTCAAAGGGGACGTTGGGGAAGGACAGCACGTCCGTTTCCCTGTCAATATTTCTGTATTCCCGGTTGTAAAGCCTTATGCCTTCATTATCGGTAATGAGGATATTCACTTCCGTTTCATATGGGCAGCTTTCCTCTTCCAGCACCTCCAGGACGACCTGCCCGGCAACCTTTTCGGGGTCGAAGGGAAAGACATAGTCGGTTTCATTTTCTACAAATATGGTCATCTGGCAAATCTTCCTTTCCCCTTTTTACGGGCATTATCCTTCGTTTCCCTCTGCGGCTTTGTGCGTTCCCTGGAAAGCTCGCGGTTTTCATAGGTTTCGTATGCCTTTACGATTTTCTGCACCAGGGGATGTCTGACGACGTCCCGGCTGGTCAGGGTACAGAAGGCGATATCGTCGATTTTCTGCAGTACCTTCTCCGCTATGTCAAGGCCGGATTTCACACCGGGCATAAGATCCTTCTGTGAAGAATCACCGGTTATAATGACCTTGGAGCCGAAGCCGATTCTCGTCAGGAACATTTTCATCTGGGCAGGCGTGGTATTCTGCGCCTCATCCAGTATGATATAGGCGTTGTCCAGCGTGCGGCCGCGCATATAGGCAAGAGGCGCCACCTCGATCAGCCCTTTTTCCATGTTTTTTACAAAGCTTTCCGCGCCCATGATCTGATAGAGGGCATCGTAGAGAGGGCGCAGGTACGGGTCAACCTTGCTCTGCAAATCGCCGGGCAGAAATCCCAGCTTCTCTCCCGCTTCAATGGCGGGGCGGGTGAGGATAATCCGTTCCACCTCGTTGTTCTTAAATGCCGTAATTGCCATAGCCATGGCCAGATAGGTCTTGCCTGTGCCGGCAGGGCCCATACCGAAAACGATCATATTCCTGCGGATCGCATCCACATACTGCTTCTGTCCCAGCGTTTTCGGCTTAATCGGCTTTCCGCTCACCGTATGGCAGATAAGATCGCCGTCTATTTCCAAAAGTGCGTCATTGTTGCTTTCCATACTCATCTCAATCGCATAATCCACATTCTGTTCCTGAATCTGGTTTCCCCTTTTCGATAATTCCAGAAGCTGGTTCAGAATGGCTGCGGTCTGCTCCACATGCTTCCTCGAACCGGTAATCCGGACGCCTCCGTCCCTGTCAACTATGGTGACCGACAGATATTTCTCCAGCTTCTTCACATATTTATCGTATTCGCCGAACACATTCAGAATATGTCCGGCTTCCATTTCAATTATCTCTTCAAACTGCTCCATATATTTACTGACTGCTCCCGGGTTCCGTCTCATTTTCAACCGCAGGCTGCTGTTCCTGTACAGGCTGTGATTTACCGTCATTTCCCTGCACGGTCATATAGCCGTCCATCACCAGCATATTGCCCACTGCTTCTATTTTAACATCTTTTTGTATTATTTGTACCCCTTTTTCTTCTAAACTTACTATATTTTTTGAAAGTGCTTCATTCAGCATGGATTCCGCCTTTTTTTCCTGATAAACCGCTTCTACTGGAAGATATTCCCTGTGTACTACAAAGCCGTAATAAAAGGGAAGGTAGATCTGGTTTAAGATGCACAGCTGGCGGCTGTCAAGTATGGTATCGTATTTTACAAATCTGCACTCTCCCAGCTTCAGTATGTAGCGTTTATGTCCCAATGAAAAAAACAAATCCTTCTTTTCCCGGTTGGTATAGTTTTTATATTCATACAGAAGCGGCTGTTCTTCATGTACAGGGATTTCATAAACCAGGGCCACATCCGCGTCCGCATGGCAGAACTGGTATTCCCGCACCGTCCCGTCATCGGCCATGACCGGCACTGCCCCGGAAACCAAGATGTCTCCCTTCTGCACGCTCGTGCCTTCCGTCACCTTTGGCACCCCCTGTCTTGTGAGGATGGATACTACCACGCCGTCCTGTGTGGCCACCAGATTGCTTCCGGGCCAGTTTTCCTTGTCATCCTCCGTCTCTTCCTCCACGGCCAGATCGTTTTCCTTGATTTTAACAATAAAATGGGTGCCCTCTATCCTGGCCGAGGTCCAGGTAATTATATCGAAATTTTCCCGAAGCCCCGCCTCCAGGGCTTCGATATCCACCTTATTTTTGGCCACGCCGTAATCCACGCCGTTCTCCGCAAGGAAATCCAGAAGCACATCATCCGTAATAGATATATTCCCTTCAAAATCAATGGCCCATACAAACTGGGACATGGCGATAAGAAAGGCCAGACAGCAGGGAAGCCCCAGGGCAAAGACCTTTCTTTTCCGCATTTTCCATATAAAAAAAGGCAGCCCGTATCGTTCCAGAACGGCTGCCCTTGTTCCGGTCTTTTTTACAATCGGCCGCAGCTTGTAGAAATCGGACAGGCTGATATACATGGTATAGCAATCCTCCTGCCTGGCAATGTCCCACAGCAGAATGTGGTGATTGCTGCACAGATTCATAAACCGCTCCGGAGAATATCCCCATACCTTTATCTTCAGATACCCCCGCAGATACCGGAAAAATTCCTTCATGCCTATTATCCCTCCATGGTGTCAAAGATAGCGGATACACTGTATATTTCCGATTATCTTCATGTCCTCGTTGGTATAATAATCAATGACCAGCCCGCCTCCGCAGATAGCGATCTGTCCGGTTTTTGCCTGCAGTATGATTGACTCCGTGGTATACTCGATAATTCCCTTGTAATTTTCCACCCACAGCTCGTGATTTCCCGTCATGGTGAGGATGGAAGCCCCAAGAAGCATATCCTTGGGCAGCTTCAGGGACTCCACAAGCTGCTCCTTCCTGCCCGGGGCGGAGCTTTTTTCCAGTACGCTTTTCTTTCCGGTTATACTTTTCTTTTTAAATACATTAGATTTTCTACTCATATTGCAGTATATGAGCATTTTCCCCTCTTCATAACCGGATTCTTTCCAGGTCCAGAGGCACGAAAATATTTCCGTCAAAGCACCGGGCCGCTTCCTTTGTGTAGGACTCCTTTCTTTCCGAAAGACAGGTATCCTCCGTATGGTAAAGGACCATGTTCTTCACATGAAGCTGCTGCGCCAGGCGTCCGGCATCCAGGGCCGTGCTGTGATGCTTCTCATAAGGATGGAAAATTTCCTTATCCCTGTCCAGACAGAAGGCTTCGCTCAACAGCCAGTCACAACCTTCGGCATAGGGTCTGGCCGTTTCCTTATAGGGTTCATCCCCCAGACAGGTAAGCCTTGTCCCGTCCTCAAACCCCGCCCGGAATCCGAACTGTTTTGTTTTCGTGGAATGGATGTCAAAAAAAGTCAGCTTCATGCCCGCCGCATTTTTTTCTTCCCCGTCCTTCACCTTTTTAATCAGAATACGATCTCCCAGAAACGAAGTGAATTTCTTAACCAGCGTGAGCATACAGAGCTGGGTAATCGTATCTGCTAGCTCTTCATGGCAGTAAATTTTAAACTTTCCTTCATAGGAGCCGCCGCGCATCATTGTGGCCACCTTCCGTATCATCCAGACCACGCCCAGCACATGATCCGTGTGGGAATGGGTGACGAACATACAGTGTATTTTTTCCACAGGGATCTGCGCCTCCTCCAGCCGGGAAAGGATTCCGTTTCCGCCGCCTGCATCCACCAGAAGGTAGTCCTCTGCGTTCTGTATGCAGAAGCATGTATTATAGCATCTGGTCACCATGGCATGTCCGGTTCCCAGCATAATCAGATTGCGTTCCATTAGTTCTCCTGTCTGCGTGTCTGATACGCTTTTCTTTTTACAGCAAGTCAAATACAATTATTTGTGATACGGTTCTTTGTTCATGATCCGGTATCCCCGGTAAATCTGTTCCAGCAGTATTACCCTCATCAGCTGGTGAGGGAAGGTCATATCGGAAAAGCTGAGTTTGTCATCCGCCTTATCCAGCAGTGACGGATGGATTCCAAGCGATCCGCCTATCAGGAACTGGATATGGCTGATTCCTCTGACGCCCAGGCTTTCTATACGGGAAGCGAACTGTTCGGAATCCATTTTTCTGCCTTCTATGGCAAGCGCGGTTAAATGGGCGTCCGGCCTGATATAACGTTCCATGCGTTCGGCCTCCCTGCGCAGGATCTGCTCCTTTTGCGCGGGGCTTGGCTGCTCCGGCGTCTTTTCATCCTCCACTTCAAGCACCTCTAGCTTACAGTAGCGTGAAAGCCTTTTGGCATATTCGGCAACGGCCTCTCTGTAAAATTTTTCTTTTATTTTCCCAACGCAGATAATTGAGATTTTCATATACCGCTCCCTTTCCTGTCCGGCATTCCGCCGCATCACAATCATATCCTGCCCGTCCGCGGCGCACGGCCCCCGGGACAATTACCTGAAAACAGCCTCTGATCCCACTCAGAGGCTGCCGCATATTTAACTCATTCCTAACTGCCTGGTTTCTTCACAGTTACTGTCCGTCTTCGCCGAAAAACTGTGGGTATATTTCATCCACAAAATTTTCCAGATAGCCGGCCTCCAGATTCAGGAAATTCTCGGATATCATAGCGCGGATCCGTTCCGTCCGCCTGAAATAGCGTGCCTCCTCCGCATCCGGCAAATCCGGAATTGAAGCGTCCACAGCCTCCGCCGTAATATTCTCATCACACCAGCGGCGCAGCTCCTCTTTCAGAGCGGATTCTTCCTTTGCTTTTCCCTCAAACTGCCTGGAAGATTTCAGGGAAAGCACTCCCATTACTATAAATACGAGAAAAAGCGCTCCCATTACCCCGCCGGTAAGATATTTCGTGCTTCCGTTAAGCTGTATGGGCAGAACGCCCGCCAGAAGGCAGATGAGCAGGATCATGCCCACAATACCGGCTCCCAGCAGCGTATAAGCACCCGACTTGAAATTCTCGGCTTTCTGGGAGGCCGCTTCATACACTGGGCCTGCCGGTGCAGCTTCCACAGCTTCTTCTTCAGCCTCTTCCTCCGTCTCCGCCAGCTCTTCCTGCATATCTTCAAAACTATTGTTATTTATCGCTTTCTTTTTTTCCCGAAGGTTTTTCTCCTTCTGGAAAATGCCGGAATAGCGGGATGCTCTGCCCTTTTCCTCCGGTGAAACGAATAATTCATACAGATCCTCTGTTTCGTCAAAACGTAGTTCCCCGCTTTTGATTCCATTGCAGGAAAGGAAGGAAAGCAGTTCTTCCATTTCTTCCTGCGTCCCGAAAATCAGGCCTTCCTTTTCCATTTCCTCCAGGGAACCCACCAGGTCACAGCCGCAGTCAACACACGTCTTTACGCCATCCACATATTCGTTTTTACACTTTGGACACCAGGGCATAATGACTCCTCCTCTTTCAGCGCTCCGCCCCTGTCAGGGACGGAATCGTTACAGTTAATCTCAGCCTTCATAATCAAAACATGCCCTGTCACAGGTCACTGTTTTGATAAAGCCGGCCGCCTTGACATGGTCGGGATGAACCTGGTACGCATTCAGCGCATCCACTGTTTCAAAGCTGGAAATCAGGGCGATATCCTTACTGCTGGATGCCAGCTCGTTGATCCGAACCTCCAGGCTGATGACCCCTTCCGCTTTTTCCCTGACCGCTTCCAGGCTCTGCCGGATCGTCTCCCCGGCCTCTTCTCTTTCCTGCTCCGTCAGTTCAGGCTTGAAATTCAAAAAACAATATGATTTACCATGATGCTGTATCTCCCTGTTTCCAAACTCAGTTACTTTGATAAGTATTCGTCTATTCCCTTTGCCCCGGCTTTTCCTGCCCCCATTGCAGGCAATGGTATTACTTGGACAAGTATTCGTCTATTCCCTTTGCCCCGGCTTTTCCTGCCCCCATTGCCAGGATTACTGTGGCGGCTCCGGTTACGGCGTCTCCGCCGGCGTAAACGCCTTCTTTGGAGGTTTTTCCGAATTCTTCATCGGCAACGATGCATTTCCACTTGTTGGTATCCAGTCCTTCGGTGGTGGAGGAAATCAGCGGGTTGGGTGAGGTTCCCAGGGACATGATTACGGTGTCGCAGTCGATAACAAATTCGGAACCGGGAATCTCCACAGGACGCCTTCTTCCGGAAGCATCGGGCTCGCCCAGCTCCATCTTCACGCATTTCATGCCGCATACCCAGTTGTTTTCATCCTCAAGGATTTCAACGGGATTGGTGAGCAGATCGAATATAATTCCTTCCTGCTTTGCATGGTGCACTTCTTCCACACGGGCAGGAAGCTCTTCTTCACTTCTTCTGTAAACAATATGAACCTCAGCCCCGAGACGAAGCGCTGTTCTTGCCGCATCCATAGCTACGTTTCCGCCGCCGACTACCGCTACCTTTTTGCCGCGCATGATAGGTGTCTCGGAATCCTCGCGGAATGCCTTCATCAGGTTGCTTCTTGTCAGATATTCATTTGCAGAGAACACACCGTTCGCATTTTCTCCGGGGATTCCCATAAACTTGGGAAGCCCTGCGCCGGAGCCGATGAATACAGCAGAAAAGCCTTCTTCTGTCAGAAGCTCATCGATGGTTACGGATTTTCCCACAATTACATTGGTTTCAATTGTAACACCCAGAGATTTTACGTTTTCAATTTCCTTCTTCACTACGGCTTCCTTGGGAAGACGGAATTCAGGGATTCCGTATACAAGAACGCCGCCGGGCTCATGCAGCGCTTCAAAAATGGTAACCTCATAGCCCATCTTTGCCAGATCTCCCGCACAGGTCAGTCCTGCAGGGCCGGAACCGATAACAGCAACCTTCTTGCCCTTTTTCTCCTTTGTGCCTTCCGGTTTGATGTTGTTTTCCCCTGCCCAGTCGGCTACGTAACGCTCCAGCTTACCGATGGAAATCGGCTCCCCTTTAATGCCTCTGATACATTTTCCTTCACACTGGCTTTCCTGAGGGCATACACGGCCGCATACGGCAGGAAGCGCGGAAGCCTCACTGATAACCTGATAAGCCGCCTCGATATCCCCTTCCCTTACCTTTTCGATAAAGCCGGGGATGTTGATGGATACCGGACAGCCTTTGATACACTGGGCATTCTTGCAGTTAATGCATCTTGCAGCTTCTTCCATAGCCTCTTCTTTATTATATCCAAGGCACACCTCTTCAAAATTGGTAGCCCTCACCTTTGCATCCTGTTCTCTTACAGGCACTTTCTTTAAAACGTCCATATTATCCTCCATTGTCACTGTCTTCGGTAACAGTTCCGCTGACTGAACTGTCACTGTCTTCATTCCGCAAATTATACCTGTCAGTTGCAGTTACCGCATCCGCCGTGGTGGGTAGCGCCTTCTTTGGCCTTTAAAAACGCCCTGCCTTCTTCTGTCTTATAAATCTGCTGGCGCTTCATTGCTTCATCAAAGTTAACCTTATGTCCGTCGAATTCCGGTCCGTCCACGCAGGCGAATTTCACTTCGCCGCCTACGGTTACACGGCAGGCACCGCACATACCGGTTCCGTCAACCATAATGGGATTCAGGCTGACAACAGTGGGAATATTCAGGGACTCTGTCATTTTGCAGGTAAATTTCATCATGATCATCGGTCCGATAGCAATGCAGACATCGTAGGCCTTGCCTTCTTTCTCCACCAGATCCTGGATTGTCTGTGTTACCATACCGCTTCTTCCGTAGGAGCCGTCATCCGTAGTCACATAGAGATTTCCGGCAACAGACTTCATTTCCTCTTCCAGAATCAGCAGATCTTTAGTCTTTGCGCCTACGATAACATCCGCTGCGATTCCGTGCTCATGAAGCCATTTCACCTGGGGATATACGGGAGCTGTTCCCACGCCGCCTGCAACAAAAAGGATTTTTTTCCTGGAAAGGGTCTCCATGTCTTCCTCCACCAGTTCCGAAGGACGGCCCAGAGGACCTACAACGTCATGGAAGGCATCTCCTGCCTTCAGGGTAGACATTTCCAATGTTCCTGCTCCTACAATCTGGAATACGATGGTGATCGTGCCCGCTTCTCTGTCATAATCACAGATAGTAAGCGGAATTCTCTCGCTGTCTGCATCCCTTCTTACGATTACAAACTGTCCCGGTTCACAGGATTTTGCAACTCTCTTTGCTTCCACTACCATCATAAAAATGTTTGTGGTCAGTTCCTTTGCCTGTAAAATCTGATACATTTTTTCCCTCCATCTGCTTGTTTAATAATGTCTTGATGACTTACTCCGGATTGGATCCGGAATTTATATCCTGCAGTATCAGTGTGCTCCAGGGGCCTTTGTCCTTAGCATCCGCGTTTTCCTCAGAGGCTTCCTTCGCAGAAGTCTCAGGCTCGTCCGGCAGTTTGCCGCCGTCTCCCTGTACCGCCGCACCTGCCGCCGAAGTTTCCTTCGCAGCCTGCACTGCTTTATAACATTGTCCTTCCATGATGCTTACCACATAATCCGTGCCTGTTCCGGCACGGTTCCCGGCATCGTCTTCATAATATTCCCTGTAAAGATAATAATCGGATCCGTCTACCGTCACCGCATATTTATATCCATAAACGTTATGTCCGCTCCCTGTCTTCACACTGCCGCTCATATCCTGGATGATACCGGCATTGACCAGTTCAAACAGCAGCTTGTTCTTTGCCGCTTCAATACTCAGCGCCGCATGCAGGTTCAGCGAATAGCGTACCTGCGTTTCCACGCCTGCCACTCCCGCAGCACTATAGCTGACAAACCGGAAGGTATTGACTCCCACCGGCATGGGAAACGGCCCGGTATACTGAATGCTGTCAGCAGTAGGAAGCGTTCCGTCAGTGGTATAATATACCGTATAATCCTCGGGCACCTCTACCGAAATGATGGTGGGACGTGAATATTCCCCTTCCTCAGGGCTTACCAGCGGAGCCTCCGGCACGGTTACGTCCACAAAAAAATGTTCCTGTGTTTCATCACTTTCCACACCATAGGAATTGATGAAAACCGCACGGATATCATACTGGCCGGATTCCAGAAAAACCGGGGAGGAATACACCAGACCGCTTTCATCAGGCTTGCTGCCATCCACCGTATAATAAATGGTGCCCTGGGTATTCGCCAGCATTTTCAATGAAAGCGTCTCATTGTAAACACCTCCCTTGAAGGAAAATTCCGGCGGTTTGGCTATAAAGCCAGGATACTGATTTACTATCTGTTCATTTCCACAGGAAAGAAGCAGCTCATTTATTATATCATACTCTTTTCTTTTCTCATATATGGATATTAAACGTTTGTAGGCCGCTTCATTGGATTCGTCCATTCCTATAATACGAAGACACAGCTCAATGGTCTCCTCTTCATTGCCCATGGCGCTAAAGCAGCCGGCGAGCCGTACCAGATATTCCACATTGCCCGGTTCCAGCTCCACAGCTCTTTCCGCGTAGGAACATGCCTTTGCATAATCCTTTTTATTTATGTATTCCAGCGCTTTATCATACTGATAATCTGCGCTGAAATGCTGCACTCCCGCCACCGCCAGTCCTAAAACCGCGCTCAGCAGAAGAACGAGTACGACAGCCATAATCATTCTCTGTCTTACTGTCAGAAGGGAAACCCGTTTTCCTATTTTCTGCAGGACTCCACTCCGCCAGGGCTCTGTCCCGGATTTTTCCGTATCATCAGACAGAATATCATCTGCGGAGAGGTTTTCTTCCATGGAGATTTCATCTTCAATGGAAATATTTCCTTCCATATTCACTTCCATCTCCGGTTCAAAATCCTGCACTATCCGGATTTCTTCCCCGCATTTCTCGCAAAACAGCCTTCCGTCCTTGATTTCACTTCCACATCTGGGACATTTCATACACAATCCTTCCTGTTACTTTCCCTGAAGCTTTACGGACTCCAGGCAATTGTGCATCAGCATGGCAATCGTCATAGGGCCCACACCTCCGGGAACCGGGGTGATGCTGCCTGCCACCTTTTCCACATCTTCAAAGTCCACATCGCCGCAAAGCCTGTTATTTTCATCCCTGTCCATCCCCACATCGATGACTGCGGCGCCGGGCTTCACATATTCGCTTGTTATCATTTTGGCTTTGCCAACAGCGACCACAAGAATATCTGCCCTTTTGGCTACCGCCTTCAGATCCGCAGTTTTAGAATGAGCCACGGTAACTGTACCGTTTTCACGCAGAAGAAGGATTGCCATGGGCTTTCCCACAATATTGCTGCGGCCGATAACCACGCATTCCCTGCCTGCGATTTCAACGCCGGATCTTTTGAGCAGCTCGATAATCCCCGCAGGGGTGCAGGATACAAACCCCGGCTGGCCTATGCATAACGCACCAACGCTCTGGGGATGAAAGCCGTCCACATCCTTTTTCGGTGAAATCGTCCTGATCACCTCATCCTCGTCCATATGCGCAGGAAGAGGAAGCTGTACCAGGATGCCGTTCACGTCCTCCCTGTCATTAAGCTCCCTTACAAGAGAAAGAAGCTCCTCCTGCGTGGTTTCCTCCGGCAACTCATAAGAAAGCGAACGGATGCCCGTGTACTCGCAGGCCTTCTTTTTATTGTTCACATATACGGTAGAGGCCTGGTTACTGCCTACCTGGATAACAGCCAGGGTAACTGTAATCCCCTGCTGCTTCCATTCCTCCACCTGCTGCTTTACTTCATCCTTGATGGCTTTGGATATTGCCTTGCCGTCAATAATTTTTGCCATAGGTCATTCTCTCCTTCCTGCGCTGGTACATATGCTGTCAAAAAATACCCTGCATTCCTGATGATTCTCAGAAAAGGCCGGTTATCCTGCCGTCTTCGTCCACATCAATACTGAACGCGGCCGGTGTTTTGGGAAGACCCGGCATCGTCATGACCGCTCCGGTCAGCACAACCACAAAGCCCGCTCCCGCGGATACATAGGCTTCTCTCACATTGATTTCAAAGCCTTCCGGCCATCCCAGAAGATCCGGGTTATCGGAAAGGGAGTACTGGGTTTTTGCCATGCAGACCGGCAGTCCTCCGAAGCCAAGCTCTGTCAGCTTCTTCAGCTGTTTCTCCGCAGCAGGCGAATAAACCACACCGTCCGCCCCGTAAATTTCTTTGGAAACTGCAGCAATCTTTTCTTTCAGGCTGAGAGTATCCTCATATAATACATGGAAATGGCTTTCCTTCTTTTCCAGTGTTTCCAGAACCTTCTGCGCCAGCTCAATTCCGCCTTCACCGCCCTTTTCCCATACCTGGGAAATAGCGAACTCACAGCCTCTGTCCTCACAGAATTTCTTTACAAAGGCAATTTCCGCTGCCGTATCCGAAATGAAGGAATTCAGGGTAACCACAACAGGAACATCATATTTCTGAAGGTTTTCAATATGCTTCTCCAGATTGACAATTCCTTTTTCCAGGGCTTCCAGATTCTCGCTGCCAAGCTCTGCCTTGGGTACGCCGCCGTTGTATTTCAGCGCTCTGACTGTGGCTACAAGAACGACCGCATCAGGCTTCAGGCCGGACATGCGGCATTTGATATCAAAGAATTTTTCAGCGCCCAGATCTGCGCCAAAGCCAGCCTCTGTGATAACGTAATCAGCCATTTTCAAAGCAGTCTTGGTGGCTCTTACCGAGTTGCAGCCATGGGCGATATTGGCGAAGGGACCGCCGTGAACCAGCGCCGGCGTATGCTCCAGCGTCTGAATCAGGTTGGGCTTAAGCGCATCCTTCAGCAGTGCCGCCATAGAGCCTACCGCATGGATATCCCCTGCGGTAACGGGCTTTCCATCAAAAGTATAAGCCACTACCATTCTGGACAACCTTTCCTTCAGATCGTCCATATTCTCCGCCAGGCAGAGAACAGCCATAATTTCCGTTGCAACGGTAATAACAAAATGATCCTCCCTTACCGTACCGTCCATTTTATTTCCCAGACCCACAACGATGTTGCGCAGCACACGGTCATTCATATCCAGGCAGCGTTTCCAGACCACCTGTCTGGTATCAATACCCAGTTCATTTCCCTGCTGAATATGATTATCAAGAAGAGCGGCACATAAATTATTGGCAGATGTAATCGCATGGAAATCTCCTGTGAAATGAAGGTTCAAATCTTCCATGGGAACCACCTGGGCATAGCCGCCGCCGGCCGCTCCACCCTTAATGCCAAAGCAGGGCCCAAGAGAAGGCTCACGCAGGGCGATTACCGCTTTTTTCCCCAGCTTCCCGAAGGCTTCGCCCAGGCCTACGCTGGTTGTGGTCTTGCCTTCCCCGGCGGGCGTGGGATTGATAGCTGTCACCAGTACCAGCTTTCCGTCCGGGTTTCCTTTGATGGAATTCATGTACTCATCGGATATTTTCGCTTTATACTTTCCGTAAAGCTCCAGCTCATCCTCTTTGATCCCCAGCTTCTGCGCCACCTTAACGATTGGCTCCATGACCGCTTCCTGTGCGATTTCAATATCTGTTTTCATTTGTATCCTCCTTGATTAAAGAGTTTTTGGGCAACTGCTTTAAAAACACCTTCACAGTTACGATTCCTCTATGTATTGTTCGAATTGTTCCGGGCTCATCAGCACCTTCCTGGGCTTGGTGCCTTCCTCTTCTCCCACAACACCCGCTTCCGCAAGCTGATCCATAATGCGCGCCGCACGGTTGAAGCCGATTTTAAACACTCTCTGAAGCATGCCGATAGACGCTTTATCCTTATCGATGATAAACTTGCCCGCTTCTTCAAAGTAGGCGTCTCTTTCCGGCCCACCGCCGCCGGCACCTCCGCCGCTTCCGCCGCCGGAGGATTCCATCGTTTTTACCTTTTCAACGATCTGATCATCGTAAACATTTCCAATCACCTGGTTCTTCAGGAAATCAACCACATCGGAAACCTCGCCGTCGGAAACAAAAGCTCCCTGGATACGCGCCGGTTTGGAATAGCCCTGGGGATAGAAAAGCATATCTCCTTTTCCCAACAGCTTTTCCGCACCATTCATATCCAGAATGGTTCTGGAATCCACGCCGCTGGATACGGCAAAAGCCACACGGCTGGGCATGTTGGCTTTAATCAGGCCCGTTATAACATCCACGGAGGGACGCTGGGTCGCAATAATCAGATGGATCCCCGCAGCCCTGGCCAGCTGGGCCAGACGGCAGATGGATTCCTCCACCTCACCGGGAGCCACCATCATCAGATCGGCAAGCTCGTCTACAATAATGACGATTTGAGGCAGCTTATCGGGAGCCGTTGCGTCTCCCTTCACCCGCATGTCTTCAACTTTCTTATTATATCCCTTCAAATCACGGACGTTCATATCCGCAAATTTCTGGTAACGGTCCGTCATCTCGGCAACGCCCCAGTGCAGGGCCGCAGAAGCCTGCTTCGGATCGGTCACAACAGGGATGAGCAGATGCGGAATTCCATTATAAACACTCAGCTCCACCACCTTGGGATCCACCAGGATCAGCTTGACCTCATCCGGCTTGGCTTTATACAAAATACTCATTATTAATGTATTGATACAGACCGATTTACCGGAACCGGTAGACCCTGCAATGAGCATATGAGGCATCTTGGCAATATCGGAAACAACTACCTTACCGGCAATGTCCTTCCCTACGGCAAAGGACAGCCGTGATGGGAACTCCTTAAACTCCTTGCTTTCCATCAGCTCACGAAACGAAACCATGGTATTTTCCTTATTGGGAACCTCGATCCCGATCGCTGCTTTTCCGGGTATCGGCGCTTCAATACGAATATCCATTGCCGCCAGGTTCAATTTGATATCATCCGCCAGTCCCAGAATTTTGCTGACCTTAACACCCTGCTCCGGCTGCAGCTCATACCTGGTTACGGACGGTCCCTGGCTGATATCTGTAATGGTCACCTTAACGCCGAAGGTAGCCAGCGTCTGCTGCAGCTTGGCCGCCGTATTTTTAAGCTCCCTGACTGAATCCCCGGAATTGTTTCCGCCAACCTTCTGAAGAAGTGAAATCGGAGGGAAATGATAGGGGCGCTCTTTTTTCGGTATCTGGGCAACTGCAGGCGCCCCTTCCCTGCGCATTTCAGCCATGGCCGCCTGTCCGGCAGCTCCCGCCGCCGCAGCCGCTTTTCCGGCCGGTTCTATATCCTTCAGCGTAAGCTGGCGCCCTTCGCCGGTAAACTGCTTTCCGTCTCCCGGAAGCGGATGTTCCTCTTTCGAAAGCCTGGCCTTCGGCCGCTCCCTTTCAGGCGCAGGGCTGCTGACTTCTTCTGCCGCCCCATCCCCCGGTATTCCTGGCGGCTCGTCCCAGAGAAGCTCCTCCCCTGCCGCAACAACGTCCATTTCAGGCTCCGCCCCCTCCGGGAATACCTGGCTGTCAAAAATCTCAGAACGTGCCTCCCCCACAGGCTTTGCCGTAATATGTACGGGTGACACTTCCTTCATATCGCTGAATACATCCGCATTTTTGTAGGTCTGTGCCAGAGGATCCGAAACGGCAGGTTCTTTGACAGGATGCAGCTCACCCGCAGCTTCCCCTTCCTCCTCCCGGACCGTCTGCCCGGCGGTATGTATCTGTATTTTATCAAAATCAATAATATTATCTGTTTTGGGCGCTACCTTGACACTCTCTTTCTTTTCCGCCGCAGCATCCTCCACCGTTATTTCATGAATATCATTTCTCAGCCGTTCCCTGTTTTCCTCACGGGCCTCTTTCTCCTGCGCCGCCAGGGTAGTATCTATCATTACGCCGGACACCTTTTTATCCATCCGGAGAATCCGCTCCGCATCCCTGCGCGCCTCCTCCTCCTGTGCCAGCCGTTCTTCCTCTTCCCTTCTGGCTTCCAGCTCTTCTCTTCTTATCCGGGCGCGTTCCTTACGCACTCTTGCATCCTCACGGGCAGACTCATATACCTTCCTGCTCCCCGACTTCACGCCGCCCACAAAAGATTTCTCCGTAATCAGCACCAGGCATATAATTGCCAGCACGATTACCAGAAGCACAGCTCCCACCATGCCCAGGAAATGATTCAGAAGATAGGCAAGGGAACCAGACAGCACCCCGCCCCCGGCCTTGGAATCCGCGCTCACCTTATAAAGCGACGCAACGGAATACTTCTCCATGGAAGGCACCTGCCCCCCGATCAGCTCCAGCACCACACCAATTAAAAGTACCAAAAGAACAGCCGCCACAATTTTCATTACAGCGAACACATTCCCTCTGTTGGAGATACCAAAAGCAATCCCGAGAAAAATCATCACCGGAATCACATAAGCCATCATGCCGAAAATGCCGAACATCGCATGACTGACAGCATTCCCCACAGGGCCGATCACCCCAAAATTACATAAAAAGAGAAGAATACTTAACGCAAAGACACCAATCAGAATGATCTCACTGGTGATTGCGCTTTCCTCTTCTGTTCTAATCTTCTGTTGACTTTTATCCCGTGCATTCGATGTGCTTTTTTTAGTTTTTGTATTGGAATTGCTTCTCGTTCTGGAAGAAGAAGTTGTATTCTTTTTACCCGCGCCTGACCTGCTTCCTGAAGCTGATGCCATTGTTTACCGCCTCCGAAATCTGTTTGAATCACAGACTAAACCGAAATCAGTATACCACGAAACGTGGCCCTTGTCATCATTTAATATTTCATAGCCTTCCTCAAAGTCTTTCTTATAGTCTTCCGGCAACCCTATATACCCAGGCTAAAGTCAGCAGCCCCGGCTGCGCCTGGTTTTCCCCGCAGGGTCCCTGGCCGGCCGTCCTTCTTCCCGGATACGGTGGGGGTGTTTCCGGCTCCA
>OLQH01000782.1_pt1 | contig 31275 bp, 18 predicted proteins | sample 1672671 | NCBI WGS metagenome assembly OLQH01 (sample SAMEA3136712, study PRJEB25190) | human gut metagenome
GGCTGTGGAGAGCCTTCCTTTTGAGATTATTGAAATAGGGGCAGTCAAATTAAATGAAAACCGGGAGACATCCCAAAGATTTCACCGGATTATCAAGCCTGTGGTATATGAACAGATGCACTTCAGAACGCAGGAGATTATCAGAATAGATAAGGAAAGTCTGAACCAGGGGGTGACCTTTCCCTCGGCACTCAGAGATTTTTTGGAGTGGTGCGGTCCGGACGCCTGTTTCTGTACCTGGGGGGCAATGGATCTCACAGAGCTTCAGCGGAATATGAAATTTTACGGACAGCTGGAGCTGCTGGAGGGGCCAGTGCGTTTTTTTGATGTGCAGAAGCTGTTCAGTATCTCTTACGAGGACGGGAAAAGCCGGAAATCCTTGGAGTATGCCACGGATTATCTTGAGATCCCAAAGGGAGAGGACTTTCACAGAGCCCTGGCAGATGCTTTTTATACGTCGGAGATATTAAAGCGCATCTCAGCGGACTGTATGTGGGCTAATTTCTCATTGGATACGTACCAGAATCCTAAGAAGAAGTCGGAGGAGATTCATATTGTCTATGAAAAATATGAGAAGTATGTGTCCAGAGAATTTCGAACCAAAGAAGATGCCATGAAGGACCGTGAAGTAGTGAGTACCAGATGCTTTGTGTGCGGAAAATCAGCGAAGAAAAAAATCCGGTTCTCCATGAACACGAAGAATCATTTTTGTCTGGCTATATGCCCGGAACATGGATATCTGAAAGGGAAGATACGGATGAAGAAGACGGATGACGGGATGACTTATGTAGTAAAGACGCTAAAGCTCACCGACGAGGATGAGGCGAAGATGATTCGGGAAAAAAGGGAGCTGCTTCGCAGAAAGAGGAAGGTAAAAAGGCATCAGGGGAAATAATCCCCTGATGCAGATGCTGCTCTTTATTTTTTTCTTTTCCTTCGTCTCTTTTTTCTTCTTTTTATTCTAAGAATCAGCAAGATAATATAAAAGATAAGTATAAAACCCAGGATTCCCAGTACCGGATATTTCCAGGAGGGGAGTGCTTTGAACTTGGTGATGATATTGCCGTCAGTATGATCTGTAAGGGTGTCTGTCAGGAGATTCACAGCATTCTCAGGGCTTTGGGACGTAAGGACTGAGGACAGGGACAGAAGGCGCCTGGTGATTAGTTTAGAATTAAAATAGTACTCTGTCTCTTCCAGATTCTTTTTTATGGAAACCTGTTTGGTGAGGTTTTCTATCTGAATATCGCTGGGAATAACAGCATAAGCGTCATTTTGATATTCGCCAATGGTACCGGAGGCATGTTCCGAATAAAACTGGCGGTCGAAAGGCAGGAGGCGCACAGAGATCTGCTGTTTTTTCTGACACAGGGCAATCTTCTGGAAATTACTAAAACCATAGTCCAGGAGCAGAGCCGTGTCGGTGTAAACTGCATTGGCGTTCGTTTTTAGAGTAACGCAGATAAGTTCCATATCATTTCTGTCCGCAACGGTTACCAGGGTGTTGCCTGCATCTGTTGTATATCCTGTCTTTCCTCCGATGCATCCCTCATAGTGAAACTTTGTCTCACGGAGCATTTTGTGATGATTGTTCAGCCATCTTTCCTCGTCAGTGATATTGGTGGTAGGAATAATAAAGTGGTCTGTGCTCATAATAGACCGAAACGTTGGATTTTTCAGTGCGGCCTGGGTTATCAGAGCCATATCATAGGCGGTTGTATAATGCTCTTCATTATGGAGTCCGTTGGCATTGGAAAAGTGTGTGTTTTTGCATCCGATTTCCCGGGCCTTTTCATTCATCATCTCCACAAACCCTTCTATGCTGCCCCCCACATGCTCAGCAACGCCGTTAGAAACTTCATTGGCGGATGCAAGTAGGACTCCATAGAGGCACTGTTCCATGGTAAGAACTTCCCCTTCTTTGATCCCTATGTGTGTGCTTCCCTGTTCTATACTAAAGACTGCATTGTGGGAAAAGGTCACCTGTTTATCCATCCGGCTGTGTTCCAGGGCTACAAGAGCGGTCATGATTTTAGTGATGCTGGCTGGTTCCCGCTTTTCATCGATCCCTTTGGCATACAGTATGCAGCCTGAATCTGCTTCCATAACAATTGCGGTTTCTGCCTGTACCTGCGGGCCCTGGGGCCATCCCTCCGTCTCATTGGACTGTATGGGCCAGTTATAGCACTCAGGAAGGGCCGGCTGAGTAGGTGTATTCTCTGCGGTTCCGTCCTCTTGATTCACCGCAGCGTCTGCCTGGGTATCAGTCGGTGTTGCCAGCACATGGGATGCCGGGAAGCCTGCGGTCAGGGCAGTAGTAATCAGGGCACAGCATAGTAACGGCCGTATCTTTTTCTTCATGGTATATCCTCGCTTTTGTAAAAATCTAAACCCATTATAGATGATTTTGTATTATATAGCAAATTTATTTCTTTCATACCTTGACAACTCATTCCTCAAGTAAGTATAATATATCGGAGAATATAGAAAAAACAATGACGGAGACAGTAGGTGGTTGCAAAAAGCCAAAGCGAGTCGGGGACGGTGAGAGCCTGATGCATAGTAACAGTCACTGAATATCACTCCAGAGTTTCCAGCGGAAATGACAGAAGTAAGAACTGGCAGAGTATGCGAAGACGGCTTTCCCCCGTTATCCGGAACGCGTATGTTAGTATGTGTAACAGGTGGTTAACGAAACCAGTGGCTTTCGTCCTATTACGGGACGGGAGCTTTTTTTGTTAATTAGGGACAGGGCAGAGTGAAATGGGGACACCCCAATCTGATTTTGGGACGTGTTCTTTCTAGAAAGAACACGTCCCCTTTTAAGAAAAGGAGGAATATACATCATGTATCAAAAGGTTTCTACGGATTTGAATTTTGTAGACAGAGAGAAGCAGACGGAAAAGTTTTGGGAAGAGAATCATATTTTTGAAAAGAGTATGAAAACTAAGAAGGATGGCCCTACGTATACTTTTTACGACGGCCCTCCTACAGCGAATGGAAAACCGCACATTGGCCATGTGCTGACACGCGTAATTAAGGATATGATCCCAAGATACCGCACTATGAAGGGATATATGGTTCCCAGAAAGGCAGGGTGGGATACTCACGGTCTTCCGGTGGAGCTGGAAGTGGAGAAGATGCTGGGGCTGGATGGCAAGGAACAGATTGAGGAATACGGTCTGGAGCCATTTATCAAGCATTGCAAAGAGAGTGTGTGGAAATACAAAGGAATGTGGGAGGACTTTTCTTCTACTGTGGGTTTCTGGGCTGATATGGACGATCCATATGTGACCTATCATGACTCTTTTATTGAATCTGAGTGGTGGGCCCTGAAGCAGATCTGGGAAAAGGGGCTGTTATACAAAGGATATAAGATTGTGCCTTATTGTCCGCGCTGCGGTACGCCTCTGTCCAGCCATGAGGTGGCACAGGGGTATAAGGATGTAAAAGAGCGTTCGGCCATTGTACGTTTTCAGGTGAAGGGTGAGGATGCCTACTTTTTGGCATGGACCACGACTCCCTGGACGCTTCCCTCTAACGTGGCGCTCTGTGTGAACCCTGAAGAGACCTATGTGAAGGTGCAAGCGGATCACCGTACGTATTATATGGCGGAAGCCCTGGTGGGAAAGGTACTGGGGGAAGATGCAAAAATCATAGAGACATATAAAGGCAGGGATCTGGAATATAAAGAGTATGAGCCTCTCTTCCCGTTTGTTAATCTGGAGAAAAAGGCATATTATATTACATGCGATACGTATGTAACCCTTACTGACGGTACGGGCGTGGTACACATTGCCCCTGCATTTGGTGAGGATGACGCCAATGTGGGCAGGAAATATGATCTTCCCTTTGTACAGCTGGTGGACGAGAAGGGCGAGATGACGAAAGAGACCCCCTGGGAAGGAACTTTCTGCAAACAGGCAGATCCTATGGTGTTAAAGGACCTGGAGGACAGAGGTCTTCTTTTTGAAGCTCCTCTTTTTGAGCACAGCTACCCCCACTGCTGGCGCTGTGATACTCCGCTGATCTATTATGCCAGAGAGTCCTGGTTCATAAAAATGACAGCAGTAAAAGAGGACCTGATCCGCAACAATAACACAATCAACTGGATTCCGGAGAGCATAGGAAAGGGGCGTTTCGGGGACTGGCTGGAGAATGTGCAGGATTGGGGAATCAGCCGTAACCGCTATTGGGGTACCCCTCTGAATATCTGGGAGTGTGAGTGCGGCCATATGCATTCCATCGGCAGTGTGGAAGAACTGAAATCCATGTCAGACAATTGTCCGGACGAGATTGAACTGCACCGCCCTTATATTGACGCAGTGACGATCCGCTGCCCGAAGTGCGGCAAAGAGATGCACAGGGTTCCGGAGGTTATCGACTGTTGGTTTGACTCAGGGGCCATGCCGTTTGCACAGCATCACTATCCCTTTGAAAATAAAGAGCTTTTTGAAGCACAGTTCCCTGCAGATTTCATCTCAGAGGCTGTGGATCAGACAAGAGGATGGTTCTACTCACTGCTTGCCATCTCCACGCTGATCTTTAATAAGGCGCCGTATAAAAATGTAATCGTACTGGGGCATGTCCAGGACGAAAAAGGACAGAAAATGAGCAAATCCAAGGGAAACGCAGTGGATCCCTTTAAAGCTCTGGAGCTGTATGGGGCAGACGCTATCCGCTGGTATTTTTATGTTAACAGTGCTCCCTGGCTGCCGAACCGTTTCCATGGAAAGGCTGTGCAGGAGGGACAGCGTAAATTTATGGGTACTCTCTGGAATACCTATGCATTCTTTGTCCTGTATGCAAATATTGATGAATTTGATGCCACAAAATACAGCCTGGAATACGACAAGCTCTCAGTAATGGATAAATGGCTTCTCTCCAAGCTAAACACACTGATCCAGACAGTAGATGACAATCTTGCCAACTACAGAATCCCGGAAAGTGCCAGGGCGCTGCAGGATTTTGTGGATGATATGAGTAACTGGTATGTTCGCCGCAGCAGAGAGCGCTTCTGGGCAAAGGGAATGGAGCAGGATAAGATCAATGCGTATATGACCCTGTACACGGCTCTTGTAACGGTTTCCAAAGTAGCGGCCCCTATGATTCCGTTTATGACAGAAGAAATTTATCGGAACTTGGTCTGCAGCATTGACAGCGCCGCGCCCGAGAGCATCCACCTGTGCGACTTCCCTGTGGCTAACGTAGACTGGATTGATAAAGAATTAGAAAATAATATGGAAAATCTTCTTGACGTTGTAGTGCTGGGAAGGGCGTGCCGCAATACAGCTAATATCAAGAACAGACAGCCCATTGGAAAGATGTTTGTAAAAGCAGGATTCACCCTGCCGGAATTTTATCAGAATATTATAACCGATGAGCTGAATGTAAAGGAGATTGCGTTTACTCAAGATGTGAGAGACTTTACCTCCTATACCTTTAAGCCCCAGCTGAAAACAGTGGGACCAAAATACGGTAAATTACTGAACGGAATCCGCAAAGCCCTCACGGAGCTGGACGGAAATAAAGCAATGGATGAATTAAAGGCCGCAGGTGTCCTGGCGCTGGATATTGATGGAAATAAGGTGGAGCTATCAGAGGAAGATCTGTTAATCGATACAGCCCAGACTGAAGGTTATGTATCGGAGTCCGATAATGAAGTAACAGTAGTTCTGGATACAAACCTGACACCGGAACTTATCGAGGAAGGCTTTGTACGGGAGATGATCAGCAAGATCCAGACCATGAGAAAAGAAGCCGGATTCGAAGTAATGGACAGAATCAATGTTTATATTTCCGACAATCTTGTGTTAGAAGGAATCATCCGCTGTCATGAAAGTGAGATTAAAGATGAGGTTCTGGCTGATCGGATTGTGTTAAATGAAATCAAAGGTTACGAAAAAGAGTGGAAAATCAATACAGAAGATGTTAAAATGGGCGTTGAAAGAGTGTAATGAATGAAATGACCCCGGAGGGTTCCCCTTCGGGGAATAGATTACCGAAGATGACATGGGTATCATACTCATGTCATTCTTGATAATGGAACCACACAGGACAGAGTATCACCTGTCCCGTATCAGAAGCATCTGATAGAAAGAGGAGGCGAAATAATGATTAGCAAACAGTTTGACAAAGAAACCTTTAAAGAAAGCGTAAAGAGCAATGTAAGATCTCTGTACAGAAAGACCATGGATGAGGCAACGCCCCAGCAGATTTTCCAGGCAGTATCCTACGCAGTGAAAGATGTCATTATTGACAACTGGCTGAAATCCCAGAAACAGTTTGACAAAGAAGATCCCAAGATTGTCTATTACCTGTCCATGGAATTTTTGATGGGAAGGGCATTGGGCAATAATCTGTTAAACCTTACCGCGTATGACGAGGTGAAGGAAGCCCTGGAGGAGCTGGGATTTGATTTGAATGCCATAGAGGATGAGGAACCGGATCCTGCTTTGGGAAATGGAGGACTGGGCCGCCTGGCCGCCTGCTTCCTGGATTCCCTGGCTACTCTGGGTTATTGTGCCTACGGGTGCGGGATCCGCTACCACTACGGCATGTTCAAACAGGAAATTAAAGATGGATATCAGATCGAAGTTCCGGATGCCTGGCTGAAAGACGGCTATCCCTTTGAACTGCGCCGTCCCGAATATGCAAAGGAAGTAAAGTTCGGCGGCCATGTGAGAGTTGTGTATGATCCTTCAACAGGACGCAATGAGTTTGTACAGGAAGATTACCAGTCTGTTCGGGCAATTCCTTACGATCTCCCAATTGTAGGCTATAATAATCAGATTGTAAATACCCTCCGCATCTGGGATTCAGAGGCAATCAATGATTTCCAGCTGGATTCATTTGATAAGGGAGACTACAGGAAAGCAGTAGAGCAGGAGAATCTGGCGCGCAACATTGTGGAGGTTCTCTATCCCAACGACAACCATTACGCAGGAAAAGAGCTGAGACTGAAACAGCAGTACTTCTTTATCTCGGCAAGCATTCAGGCGGCAGTGGAGAAGTTTAAGAAAAAACACGGAGATATTCACGAGCTTCCCAGTAAGGTAACCTTCCAGTTAAACGACACACACCCCACAGTAACTGTAGCGGAACTGATGCGTATTCTTGTGGACGAGGAAAAATTGTCCTGGGAAGATGCCTGGGATATCACCACAAGGACCTGTGCCTACACAAACCATACAATTATGGCGGAAGCACTGGAAAAATGGCCCATTGAACTGTTTTCACGGCTTCTCCCCAGGATCTACCAGATTGTGGAGGAGATCAACCGCCGTTTTCTGATCCAGATACAGCAGATGTATCCGGGCAACCAGGAAAAGATAAAGAAAATGGCTATAATTTACGACGGCCAGGTAAAAATGGCTCATCTTGCCATAGCCGGAAGCTATTCCGTAAACGGTGTGGCAAGACTGCATACAGAAATCTTAAAGAATAAGGAACTAAAGGATTTCTATGAAATGATGCCCCAGAAATTCAACAATAAGACAAATGGGATTACACAGAGGCGCTTTCTGCTTCACGGCAATCCCCTGCTGTCAGACTGGGTGACAAAGCATATCGGCAGAGACTGGATCACAGATCTCAGTCAGATCTCCAAGCTAAAAATCTATGCAGACGATGAAAAGGCCCAGCAGGAATTTATGAATATTAAGTACCAGAATAAGCTACGTCTGGCAAAATATATTATGGAGCACAACGGAATTGAAGTGGATCCCAGGTCAATCTTTGACGTTCAGGTCAAGAGGCTGCACGAGTATAAACGCCAGCTGCTGAATATCCTGCATGTGATGTATCTGTATAATAAGATGAAGGAGCATCCGGAGCTGGATTTCTATCCGAGGACATTTATATTTGGGGCAAAGGCAAGCGCCGGTTATCACCGTGCGAAGCTAATCATCAAACTCATTAATTCTGTAGCGGATGTGGTAAACAATGATGCTTCCATCAAAGGGAAATTAAAGGTAGTATTCATAGAAAACTATCGGGTATCCAATGCGGAAATCATTTTTGCGGCGGCCGACGTCTCCGAACAGATATCCACGGCCAGCAAAGAGGCTTCCGGAACCGGCAATATGAAGTTTATGCTTAACGGAGCCCTGACCATTGGCACTATGGACGGGGCTAACGTAGAGATCGTGGAGGAAGTAGGGGAGGATAATGCATTTATCTTCGGCCTGAGCTCTGATGAGGTAATCAACTTCGAACAAAACGGAGGCTATGACCCTAATTTCTATTTCAATACAGATCCCGATATCCGTAATGTACTGATGCAGCTCATTAATGGGACCTTCTCCCCGAGGGATCCCGAGCGTTTCCGTGATTTATATAATTCACTGCTCAATACTAAGAGCAGCGATAAACCGGATACGTATTTTACACTGGCTGACTTCAAATCCTATGCCAGAGCCCAGGAAAAGGTGGAGGCTGCTTACAGAGACCAGAGGGGCTGGGCTAAAAGTGCAATTCTGAATACAGCCTCAAGCGGAAAGTTTTCTTCAGACCGGACCATCCAGGAATATGTGGATGAGATTTGGCATCTGGATAAGGTAGTGGTAGAAGACTAAAAGGGAACGGCATGTTCTCAACCTGCATATTTATAGAAGAAACTCAAATGTAAAGAATAAAAATGAGAAGCCTTCCGCACAAGGCTTCTCATTTTGCGTAATAGAATATAAAATCCAATTTATAGAAATTTAATATTCTTTTAGATCCTTTTAAAAGCCCTTAGTTCCGCCATGTAAACTCAATTTTCCACCCATTTACTTTGACAACATATTTCCGTTATGATAAACTTGAGACAACTATGGGATATCAGGTACTTTTACAGTAAGTGACGGTAAATACGAGTTAGAGGTGAATACATTGGATAAATATGAATATCGGGTTAAATTAGATCAAATCAATGACCTGGTTGATAATCAGGATTATGAGGGGGCACTGAAAATCTGCGAGACGATAGACTGGCGGCGGGTGAAAAGTGCTCGTACTTTGTGTATGGTAGGGGAGATTTATGAAGCCAATCACAAGTATGATGACAGCAGGGAGATTTTACTTCTGGCATATGAACGGGCACCTATTGGGAAATCTGTACTGTATCGTTTGGTAGAACTGGCGCTGAAGCTGAAGGATTTTGACGAAGCCGCAGGCTATTACGATGAGTTTGTAAAGCGGGCGCCCAATGATAATACAAAATATATATTAAAATATAAGATTTACAAGGCAAGGCGCGCTCCCATTGAAGATCAGATCGCAATTCTGGAGGAATATAAAAGCCGGGAATATACAGAGAGATGGGCGTACGAACTTGCAAGACTGTATGCAAAGGCTGGTATGAGGGAAAGATGTATTGAGGAGTGCGACGACCTGATCCTGTGGTTCAGCGAGGGACGTTTTGTAACAAAGGCCATGGAGCTGAAGATGAATTATGCACCTCTTACAAGAGACCAGCAGCAAAAGTATGACAACCGTTTCAAGACAAGAACGTACCTGGAAGAAAAGGCGGCGCTGGAGGCTAAGGCTCAGAAAAGAAAAGAGCCAGAGAAGAAAGAGGCTGCAGCGGAAGCGGCAGAGGAAGAGAAACCAGAGAAGAAAGAGACTCCCGTGGAGGAACCATCTCTTTTTGCTCCGGTCCGTGAAAACGCGGGAATTTTTCAGGAAAAGATCGCACAGGGGATCAGAGATGTATTCGGGGGCGGTCAAAAAGAGGAACCCCAGATTCAGGAAATTGCTGAGGAGAATACGCCGGAAGAAGGAGAGACAGAGCCGGATATTACGCAATACACGCCTTTTGAAGATACAAAGGACTATGTGGTCAAGGAGCTGGAGCCGGAAGACTTCAGCGGGTCACGGCCTGTGAGCGCAATCAACCTTTCTAATGCCATTAAGAAAGCGGCAGTAGCAGCCGAGACAGTTTCCCATGTAAAACCCGCAGCGTCAAAGCCTTTTGATGTGCCGGAATCCTTATCCGAGGAAGAAAAGACCAGGGGTGAGCTGGATTACAAGAATTATGACGTGGATATTGATGCCATACTTGCAGAGACAGCCAATAATCTGGCTCAGGAGATATCCTCCGGTTCTCTGGAGGAGGAGAGTCCGGCAGAGGAAAAAGAAAAGATTGATTTCGGAGAAACCAGGGCAGTTGTGATTCCTGAAGGGGAAGAAGCACCTGATACGATTCCAGTACCTGATGAGAGTATCGAGGCACCTGAGCAGAAGGAAGAAGCTGGGGAGGAAGCAGAATCCCAGGATACAGTGGAAGAGGATAGTCCAGAGAAAGAAGCTTCCAGGGAAGAGTCATCAGAAATAAGCGACATGGTTGAAGAGACTGCGGAGACGTGGGAAGAGATAAGCGGAGAATCCGCAACCGTGCAGGAGGATGCGCCGATAGAAGTTCCGGAGATGGCGGAGGCGTCCGTTGCCTCAGGGGAAACCGAGGAGAATATACAGGAGCCCGCAGAGCCGGAGGAAAAAATCCGGAAAGTACCCACAGATCAGCCAGGTACCTGGACGCCAATAGATACTCCAAATCCCGAGGTCATAGTTCCCCTTGAGGCATCTGCCGGGGAAAGTACTGAGGAGGAGATTTTCCGGCTGCCTGACGACTTACTGTCAGATACAGTCCCTGTATTCTCAGGGCCCGAAGAGGATAATGGAGAGGACCTTGGAATCACCATCAACCTTGAGGAAGAGCTTCAGAAGGAGCCGGAGCCTGAGGAACACGGGCAGGAAGAAGCGGAATCCTTTGATTTTACAGATGTAGATAAAGAAGATTTTGTATTTCCTGAGGATATTGAGAAGGATAGGGACGAAGAGGGAGATCTGCTTCGCCACCACCTTACAAAGGAAGAAGAAAAGCGGATTTTTACGTATTTTCAGCAGATTCCCGGAATTAAGGAACAGATAAAAGAGGCCCTGGACGCAGCACAGGAGGCAGCGTGGGACAAAACCTCCAAGACAGGAAATCTTATTATTGTGGGAAGACCGGGTGCTGGAAAGACTAGATTATGTCAGAGTATTGTCAAAGCCATCTGTAAAGAGCGCAGGATGGAGGCGGCGAAAACTGCGAACATAGAAGGTGCTAAGTTAAATGAAAAAGATCCGGTAAGCATTGTATCCAAGCTGGCCGGAGGGTTCTTAATTATAGAAAATGCAAGTGAGATGAACCAGGATACAGTAACTAAGCTGTCAAAGGCAATGGACTTCCGGACAGACGGACTTACTGTGATTCTGGAGGGGCAGAAAAAACCCATGAGAGAATTTTTGGAACAGTACCCTGTTTTTGCCGAGAAGTTTGCAGCCACTGTTACAATCCCTGTTTTTACTAACGATGAACTTGTCTCTTTTGCCAGAACCTATGCAAAGGAGCTGGGATATAAGATGGATGAGATGGGTGTGCTGGCACTTTATACCATGATTGGAGACAATCAGGATGAAGACGAGCCAATCACTGTATCTCAGGTAAAAGATATGGTTGACGGGGCAATCTACCATGCGGAGCGGGGAACGCGAAGACTGGGAAGGAAGATTTCCAAACGTCATGTAGATGAGGACAACAGAATTATCCTCTATGAAAAAGATTTTGATATATAAGGAGCATGCCATATGATTGAACCCTATCTGGGAGAGCCAAAACGGACTATAGAAGTCCTGCAGAAATATGATTTTGTCTTTCAGAAAAAGTTTGGACAAAACTTCCTCATTGACACACATGTGCTGGACAAGATAGTTAAGGCTTCCCAGGTTGCGAAGGATGATTTTGTCCTTGAGATTGGGCCGGGAATCGGTACCATGACTCAGTACCTGGCCGCTGCGGCCAGGGAAGTAGTAGCGGTGGAGATAGACAAAGCGCTCATCCCCATCCTGCAGGACACGTTACAGGATTTTGAAAATGTATCAGTGATTCATGATGATATATTAAAAGTAGATATCCAGAAGCTTGCGGAAGAGCGAAACGGGGGTAGACCCATTAAAGTAGTGGCCAATCTTCCTTATTACATTACAACTCCAATCATTATGGGACTTTTTGAGAACCATGTCCCTATAGATTCCATAACAGTTATGGTGCAGAAAGAAGTGGCAGACAGGATGCAGGTGGGTCCCGGGTCTAAAGATTACGGGGCCCTGTCTCTGGCAGTACAGTATTACGCAGAGCCGTACATTGTGGCGAATGTACCTGCAAACTGTTTTATGCCCAGGCCTAAGGTGGGAAGCGCAGTCATACGCCTCACCCGCCATAAAATTCCTCCCATAGTGGTGAAGGATGAGAAGCTGCTATTCCGTCTGATACGCGCTTCTTTTAATCAAAGGCGGAAAACACTGGCCAACGGTCTCAATAATGATCCCGGGCTGTCCTTTACCAAGGAGGAGATTCAGCAGGCCATTGCAAACTGCGGTTATCCTGCGGGAATCCGGGGAGAGGCGCTGACTCTGGAGGAATTCGGAAGGTTAAGCAATGAATTAAGTAAATAAGGGAAACAAAAAATGGAACGCTATCGCTAGCGTTCCATTTATATTAAAGGAAGGAGAGTCGACATTTGTCGACATATGAAAAAGAAAATTATAAAAATAATCTTGTTCCTGTATTATTTTTATGTTTATAGTATAGCTGTTAAATATGATGAATTCATGTTAAACTTGTGAAGAAATCATGAATAAAGATCGAAAGATCTATGAATGTTAAAAAAATATCTATCTGGTGCCGAGAGTTGCCGCATCGATCTTCAGATGTTCAATTTCCAGGAAATTTTCCACACTGATCCGAACCCCTCCTATCAGCCCTGAAATATCCTGGAGCTGGGATAAGATAACCCGGCAGTCCCGGTTCTGCATGGTGCCTAAGGAATTCTGTATCCTCTGGATCAAATCCGGAATATAATTGGTAAAAGCGCTGTTGAGCACAATCAGGTCTGCATTAAAGGTATTCTGGACATTGTTGATAGCAATGGACATATACTGAACAAAGAGGTCCATCATATCCAGGGCTACCGGTTCATTGGACCGATATGCATAAAGAAAATCGTCCAGTGTAATAGACGGCAGATATCTCCTGCGCGCATATTCCTTCAAAATGGCTGTCTCAGAGGCGTACTGTTCAATGCACCCCCTGTTGCCGCAGGGACAGAGCTTTCCGTTAGGATAAAGGATTGTGTGCCCGAATTCACCTGCATAACCGTTGTGACCGGTATAGAGATGACCTTGGATTAAGATTCCCATGCCGATACCATCGTGAACATTAATCATAATCATATCCTGATAGTTAAAGTGGAAGGCAGATTCACCCAGAACAGAAAGGTTAGCTTCGTTTTCCGCTTTTACAGGTATCCCAAATTCTTCTTCCAGCAGGCTGCAAAGATCGGGCTGGGGCATCTTATAATAAGGAGTAAAAAGTAATGTATTCTGGTACACCACTCCGTAAATTGCAATGCTGATTCCCACTACCCCATGAGTTGTGGCCGGGAGACTGTCAATAGTACTGTGAAGAACTCTGGTCAGGTACTTCAGGAGCGGTTCTCTTTGTGGGAAGGGATATTCTCTGACCGCACAATTTTGTCCCTTAAGATCAGAAGTGAGCAGAGTGATCTGATCTACGCCGATATTTACAGCCAGGGCATGCCCGCTGTCCTGTGGAAAGGCCAGCATAATTGGTTTTCTCCCCATAGCAGTATCCCCGCTGCCGATCTCTGTGACCAGTTTCTGATCTAAAAGCTCCTGCACAATATTTGATATAGTAGCCTTGGTTAAGTGCAGGGCCTTTGCAAGGGCGGCCCTGGAGATGGGCCCGTTATTCACTATTTTTTCTAAAACCAGTCGTCTGTTAATGTCACGGATCATTTCCTGGCTGCCGGATATCATGGTTATCACCTCTGTAAAATATTACTTTTATTTTAGCATAATTGTATGGAAAAGCCAAAATAAATTAGAAAATCTTAATTCTTATTTAAGTGTAATGAAAAATGTTCTGTGATATAATGGGTGGGAAGTAATGGCAATGCCATTGGGGAGTAATTAAGGAAATAAGAGAGGAGCAAGTAAAATGAAGAAAAGAGGATTGGCGGTTCTTCTGGCAGGTATCATGACAGTTATGACACCTATGGCTGTTATGGCAGACAGAGAGGATGCGAAGCTTGAAACACCATATATTTCCCTGGGAGCAGATTTAAAGCAGGACGAGCGTGCAAAGGTCCTTGAGTTGCTGGGGGTTACGGAAGATGAATTAAAAAACTATACGGTTGCGGAAGTGACCAATAAGGATGAGCATAAATATCTGGATGGCTATCTGGATGCCAGCGTGATTGGCTCCAGAGCTCTTTCCTCTGTACTTGTAGTGGGAAAAGAAAGCGGTTATGGTATCAAGGTAAAGACCCAGAATATTTCCTATTGTACTGTGGGGATGTACCAGAATGCGCTGGCAACGGCTGGTATCCAGGACGCGGATATTAATGTGGCGGGACCGTTCAAGATCTCCGGTACGGCGGCGCTGGTAGGCGCGATTAAATCTTATGAGAATATGACAGGAGAAACCGTCTCTGCGGAAAGTGTGGATACCGCTACAAATGAGCTGGTGGTCACCAGCCAGCTGGGGGAGGATATCGGGGATTCAGAAAAGGCGGAGCAGCTTATCGGTGCTGTGAAAGAAAAAGTTGTAGAGGCAGAGAATGCGGATCCTAAGGAGGTAGAAAAGATTGTTACCCAGGCAGCCGAGGAACTGGAGGTCAATCTTTCCGAAGCGGACAGGCAGAAAATTGTGGACTTAATGTCCAAGATTGACGGATTGAATCTGAATATTGACGACCTGAAATCTCAGGCAAAAGATTTGTATGATAAGCTGAGTAAGCTGGATCTGAACTTAAGTGATGCGGATAAGGAGAAGGTGGGTAACTTTTTCCAGAGACTTTGGGACGGTATTGTGAACTTTTTCGACAATTTTTTCAATTAAAGCGTTAAAATAATGCGTACTGTACATGGTAAGCGCATATGAAAAATAATGGGTTGTGCAAATAGAACATTTTTCTTTTTGTACTAAAGAAAAATATAGGCAAATTTATTACATTTTACAATTTATTCATAAAATGTTCATATTATGTTCAAATGACGTTGGTATTATATAGAAAGTTCAAAGAACTACTTTGACAAGTATATTGGTAATGTTTTCATTACACATATAAAATTTTTTCATAATAATTGCCCAGGTACCCGGTACCTGGGCACTCCTCATTTTAGGGGTAAGCTCTTTTACACGAAAGTCTCTGTTTCTCCAGAGTCAGGGCTGCATCCCCGTTCTTTATTATACATAAAAGCCCAGAAAATAGGATGGGGGCAAAGAAAACCGCCCATGCTGTAAAACATCGGGCGGAAATCCATTAAATATTGAGTCGTCAGAAATCTATGGAAAAATCATCGTAAATACCGGCTTTAATGGAATCAGAAAAGGTATATTGCTCCATATCATCTTGTGAGTGATCAGGTACGTATTCCATCAGGTTCCCCCACTGGCAGTTTAACGCCTCACATAGTTCAGCTATGGAATCCGTTGTAATGCTCTTTCCCTTATTTATATTAGAATTGTCTACTGTTCTTAGATATTTAGAATTTAGCCGCGGGGGCAGCAGCTATATAATAAGACAAGACAAAGGAATCACAGGGGTGTAAAGTATGAAGGTATTTTTAGTAGAGGCTGAGCATATGGTCAGGGATGAAATAATGTATCAGATCCCATGGGAGAAACAGGGGTTTATCTTTCGCGCTGCTTCGGGCAGAGGGGAGGAGGCTCTTTCTGAGGTTGTCCGGGATAACCCCCAGATTGTAATAATAGATGTGCATCTGCCGTCTATTGACGGACTGGAATTAAGCCGAAGGATTAAGGAGAGGATTCCTGAAACTAAGATTCTGCTTATCAGTGAATACAGAGACTTTAACTATGCCAAAGAGGCATTATCTATCGGAGTATCTGATTATCTGGAGAAACCTGTAAATACGAATGGGATTTTAGAAGCTGTTCTTCGTGTGTCCGGACAGATAGAACTGATAAAAAAAAGGGAATCAGATAGGCTGTATGCTTGCAGAAAGGGCGGACTAAATGGTTAGACGAAACCTGCCCGACCTGCTTAATATTTTTCTGAATCTATGGTATGATAGCTGTGGTTCTAAAGTTTCCCAAAAGGGAGAGCGTTATGAAGACATTAAAAAATAGATATAAAAACAGCAAATTCCAGTCAAAGCTTATGATAATATTCGTTCTCACAGCTCTGTTGCCCATTGCCCTTATTCTGACGGTGTCTTTTGTTTTGAATGCGAAAAATATGACAGATAAAGTTGATCAGCTGATGATCAATAATCTTGTCAGGATAGCAGACCGTACAAATCTCAATTTACAGATTTATACCAATTCTCTCTATCAGATGTATCAGGATGAGCTTATTACGGAAAATATTAAGATACTAATGGACAACAGCAGCTCTCAGGCTGTGGCATACAATCAAATTAATAATCGTTTGAAGCAGTATAATACTGCCGATTCCGGGATCCGATGCATCAGTGTGATCTGCAGTGACGGAAAGGCGGTGGTATATGATTTTGAGACGGATTCTTATATGAACAATCTGTGGAAGGACTACAAAGATCTGCGGAAGATACAGCCCTATAAGGACGCCATCCATGGCACGGGATCCACAATTACACCAACCATGACCTTTCAGGAGAGAGGGGAAAAGAAGCATTATTTTCATATCTCCAAAAAGGTGTTTGATGCAGACCGGCTGGAACAGGGAAGTATAGCAACCATTGTGATGACCATAGATGAGCAGGTGCTCAACAGCATCTGCAATACCCCTGAGCAGGAGGAGGGGATGGGGATCAATTTTCCTATGACAGAGGAGGATGTTATAGTTGCATACCCGGATGCAGCATTTTCAGGAGTTAGAAAAGATCCAAAGATGCCCATAGAAGACTTTGTGGAAGAAACGGGGCTTATGAAAAATAAGAATTTAGCTGTGAATTCCTATGAGGATCCGGTAACCGGATGGACCTTTTACAACGCATATAACAAGGATATTATGCTGCGGGATGTTGTGAAGGCGCAGCTGATTTATATTATGATAGGGGTGCTTGCAATTGTGGGGGCCTCTGCCGCTATCTTCTGTCTGGTGAAAGACATAAACAGATCTGTGCATCAGGTGGTAGATGGGATAAAGGAAGTACAGGAAGGGAATCTTGATGTGACGATTCCCATTACCCAGCACGACGAGATCGGCGATATAGCAGAAAATTTTAACAAGATGACAGCAAAGGTAAAACAGCTCATACGGGAAGTGAAAGAAGCGGTGGACAGGCAAAAAAATGCTAAACTGAGGGCCTTAGAGGCACAGATTAATCCCCATTTTCTGTATAATACCCTGGACTCTATCAACTGGATGGCCATTGAGCAGGGGGAGTATGAGATAAGCAAGATGCTCCGGAATCTGGGGGTGATACTCCGGTACAGTATAGATAAAAGCAATGGGATGGTAACCATCAAGGACCTGGAGGACTGGATTGAAAAATATATGAGCCTTCAGCAGATGCGCTTTGAGGGGGTGTTTACCTTTGAGGTGTATGTGGAGGATGCAGCTAGAAAAAAATGGATTTATAAACTGCTGTTACAGCCTTTTATTGAAAATGCCATTCTTCACGGTTTAAAGGACATGGATGGAGACGGTCTTCTCCGTGTGGACATCGGCCTGTCCCCGGGGGAGGACAGAATACTTCTCATTATTGAGGACAACGGCAAAGGAATGCCTGAGAACCTGGTAGAGCTTTACAATGATCCCATCAGAGCAGTTGAGGATGAGTCGGACAGAATTGGCCTGCAAAATGCATTCTCCAGGCTGAGAATGTATTACAAAGACCAGGCAGAGTGGCATGTAAACAGCATTTCCGGCATGGGAACCGTAATAACCTTGCGGGTGCCAATTATAGACGGGGGTAAGTGATGAGAATATTAGTGGTGGAAGATGAAGTTAAAATTCGCAGGGGGATGGCCAATTTAATAGAAAATCATACGGAACATACCGTGGTCGGCGAGGCAAGAAATGGAAGGGAAGGCCTGGAGCTGACAGAATTGTATGAACCGGATCTTGTTATTACGGACATTAGGATGCCGGAAATGAATGGACTGGAAATGATCCGCAATCTTTACGAACAGGGTTCGGCCCGGCATTTTGTAATCTTAAGCGGATATTCTGAGTTTGAATATGCAAAGCAGGCCATACGGTACGGGGTGGATGACTATCTGATTAAACCCCTGGCCCCGGAGGATGTAATTTGTCTGCTGGATTCCATTCAGAAAAAGATCCTGAGGGAAAGGTCAGCCAGATTGCAGAATTCACCGGAAAGGGAGCTGAGGGATATTCTGATTCAGAGCGAATATGATTCAAGTAAGATTTTTGAGGTTGGAGAAGCCTTATCTCTCCCGGTCGCAGGCTCATTCCGGCTATTGTGCGCCTACACAGGCTGTGCTACCCAGGAGGAACGGAAACAGTGTATGCAGAGATTCGGAAAGCTCCGGGGAAAGTTTCCTGGTCAAAGGTTTTATTACTTTTACATAGAGAATACCAGGGAATTTATCTGCCTGACGGAGAATAAAAATTGGGAAAGCGTAAAAGGAGAGCTGGAACGCAAATTGCTTCAAAACGTACTGTACAGCCATGGATGGGTGTGGACAGAGAACATCTTTGAGGGGCTGGAAAATATAGGAGTAACCTATCAGAAGGTAAGGGAGCAGTACCCGTATGGCATGATACTGGGGGATACTGGTTTTATCAGCAAGGAGAGAATCCAGGAATATCGGCCTGTGGAGTATGTTTACCCGGTGCAACTGGAACATCAGCTGCAGACTGCATTTTACGGAGAAAAGAAAGAAGAGGTATATAAGGCGGGACAGAGATTTATTCACTATATGGCGGAATTGAGAGTGAAACCCGATCAGATCAGGGAAGGATACATAAGAATGGCACACTTTATGTTAAGCCTCAGCCAGGAAGGGAACAGGAGACTCTATGAACAGCTGCTTAACCTGAATCTTATGAAAAGTATAGGAACTGCAGTTACCCGGAAGGAGCTGGAGGATACTCTTAACCGGGAGATACGTATCCTTGCATCCGGTTTAAGCCAGAGAGAAAATATCAGCAACTATACAATCAAAAGGGCCTTAGATTACATCAGAAACCATTATCAGGAGAGCATTTCTCTGGAAAAGGTGGCTGCCAGTCTGGATATCACCCCCGAATATCTGAGTACTCTGTTTAACCGGGAGATGGAGCAGAACTTTTCTGTTTTTCTCAAAAAGTTCCGCATCAGTCACGCGAAACGTCTGCTTAAGGATACTGATAAGAAAATCTATGAGATTGCGAAAGAGGTTGGATATGCGGATGCCAAGTATTTTAACCGTGTTTTTAAGGATGTAGAAGGAATCTCGCCCGGGGACTACAGAGCGCTGCACTGAGGAAAGAGGAGTTATGAAAAGATTATATATATGGATAGGACTGGCAGTTACTCTTTTAGCGGGTATGCTGGCGGGCTGCCGGGGAGGGAATGCCTCGCCGGAGAAAGAAAAGAAACGGGAAAAAATTGAAATATGGACCTATTTTGAGACAGATGCCCAGTGCAGTGCCCTGGATAAGGTGATCCGTGGGTTTAACCGCTCCCAAAACAGCTACGAAGCATCCTGGAAATATGTACCGATGACGGAGTTTACCAAAAAACTATCTATGGCATACACCGAGAAAGCGCTGCCGGATCTGGCAATCATTGACAACCCGGATATGTCTGCCTTTATAAAGATGGGGCTGTTTGAGGATATTACAGGCTTTCTGAAAAAACTTGGTGCTAAAAAGGACTACTATCCGTCTCTGGTAGAGACGGTTTCCTACGGGAGCCATATGTACGGTCTTCCCATGAACTGCAACAATGCCGCATTGATCTATAATAAAAAGATGCTGGAAGAAAAGAATATAGATCCCCCCGAAAGCTGGGAGGAGCTGGAACAGGCGGCGGCGGCTCTGTCCACAGAGTCCTGCAGCGGCTTTCTTATGTCCGCGGTGGAAGGGGAACAGGGGGCGTTTCAGATTCTCCCATGGATATTATCAACCGGTGAGAATGCATCAGAGATAGGCGGGGAGGGAACGGAAAAGGCATTGGCGTTCCTGAAACGTATGATTGATAATAACTACATGGCGGGCGACTGTATTAATATGTCCCAGAATGATGTGGGCAGGGTATTTGCGGAAGGGGGCGCTGCAATGATGGAGAATGGTCCATGGGTATTGCCCATGTTAGATGAAGAGGGAATAGAGTATGGCGTCAGTCCCCTGCCCGCGGATAAGATCAGCAGTGTGATTGTAGGCGGTGAAAATTTGGGGATTCTGAAGGGCAAAAATGTAGAAGGGGCCAAGAAGTTTCTGGAGTATTATAACCAGGACCAGGTGATGCAGGCATTCTGTCAGGAAGCGCAGATTCTGCCTGCAAAAATGAATATAGAAATACCGGAGGATACCAATCTTAAGGTATTTAAAGAGCAAATGGCAGGGGCAGTAGTACGATCTTCTATTCCTTCCTGGAATATTTTGTCAAAACAGCTTTCTCAATCGGTGTATCAGATGGTAGCTGAACAGAAATCTCCAAAGGAGGCAGCATTCATGTTAGATGTACAGAAGTAAGAGGATTTAAGTTGAAGATAGTCCACTATTCTTAAATAATTAGAATTACCAAAACAGACAACCTCTCTTATAATAAAGCGGCAAAAACGAGCAGTAACTTGTACGCTTTTTATAAGGGAGGTTTTGTTTATGGAAAGAAATTTATCTGCTTTACACAATGAAGGAGCTGTATATGCTCTTACATCCCTGTTCCCGGGATGCAGAAGAAGAGCTTATATGGGAAAAAATATAGCTGAAAGGAGAAGTTTAGATGCGTAAAAACAAAATGCAGATGCTGTCACTGCTTCTTGCAGGGACGATGGTTTCTACTACTGTACTTCCTCCGGCCTCTGTACTGGCTGCTGAGGAAAATGGCATTGTTGCAGAAGAGGGCATAGAGGGCCCGGAAAACGAACCTGCACAGGAAGAGCAGGGGGATGCTGCGGCTTACGGACTGGAGCTTTCGGAAGAAGAGGGCATTAGTGTACAGGCGGAAACAACGAGAAAACAAATAGTACATTATGATTTCCAGGAAGTAAACTCTACCATAGTAAAGGATGAGTCCGAGGACGGGACAAGAGCCGGCGTAATCCGCAATATGGATAAGGGAGGAACGGAAATCGTTGATGCCAATATTTATGGGACTGATGTGAGAGCATTATCACTCCCAGGGGGAGAAGAAGGGGGATACCTTGAACTTCCCACAGGTATTTTTAATAATATGGAAAGCGCAACCATTAACTGCTGGGTAAATCTTCCTACGGATAAGGCATATCAGAGGATCTGGGACTTTGGTTCTGACACAAACAAATATCTGTATCTGCTGTCTGACGGTGCCAATGATGGAGCAAAAGGCTATGCCACAGCTATTACTGTAAACGGATGGGGTGAGGAACAGGCTGCCCAGAAAGAAGAGGGCATTGAAAAAAATAAGTGGGTGCTCACCACAGTAGTTTTGGACGGGGCCAATCATACGCTGACGCTCTATGAAAACGGACAGATGGTAGCCCAGAGAGAGGGGCTGACTGCAGGGTTAGAGGATCTGGCAGAATCTACCCAGAATTATATTGGCCGGGGACAGTTTTCAGATCCTGCAACCAGGGGGCTGTTTGCGGATTTTTCAATTTATAACTATGCAATGGATGAAAATGAAGTGAACGGCTTATTCGACGTGACCGACGAGGGAATTGTCTCTGCAGATCTGGCAGCAATTGATCTTGGGGATCTGTCTCAGATAACCGAGGATCTGACGCTGCCCGAGACAGGAGCCAATGGATCACAGTTTGTATGGAGCTGTGACAAAGAGGACGTTATTGATCCGGCAACAGGTAAGGTTACCAGGCCTGAAGCAGGCCAGCCGGATGCTGCTGTAAAATTAACAGTACAGGGATCTTACGGGACGGCTCAGAATGTAGAAAGAGTCTTTGACATTACCGTGCCCGCAGTGCCTGACGGAGATAAAATTGTAGCCCACGATCTGGAGGTCCTGGATTTGGGGGATCTGAGCGCATTGACCAGCAGCCTGAAACTCCCGTCAGAGGGAGAATGGGGCTCAGCTATTACCTGGGACACATCTGCTCCTGAAGTAATCACCAAAGAGGGTGTAATTACAAGACCGGAGATAGGAGAGGAAGCCAGGGGTGCGGTACTTACAGCTACGGCAAAAAAAGATGGTGCGGAGAGTACCAGAGACTTTGAGGTTACAGTTCTTCCTAAGGTTGAGACTGCATCCATTGAGTCCTACTCCCCCATTACCGTAAAGACCAGAGTTGGTGTTTCTCCTTCTCTGCCCGCCTATGTGACGGTTCAGTATTCTGATAAAACATCCAAAGAACTAAAAACTATATGGCCGGCAAAGATTGAGAAAGAAGACTACAGCAAAGAGGGAACATTTAAGGTATCCGGCAAGATTGTGGATGAGGCTATGCCCATTGAGGCAACGGTAAATGTTGTAGATGAGGCCCAGACGCCTCTGGAAATTCAGGCAGAGACCATGGATCTCAGTGAAATTACTCTGGATGGGGATTCTATTCTGACACAGAACAGGGAAAGAACCGTAGAGTACCTGAAACTTTTGGATAATGACAGAATGCTTTACAACTTCCGGGCAACCTTCGGACAAGATACAAAAGGCGCCAAGCCTTTAGGCGGGTGGGATGAACCAAAGGGGCTCCTGCGCGGGCATTCTACCGGACACTATATGTCCGCTCTGGCTCTTGCATATGCATCCACAAAGGATGAGGAGCTAAAGGCCAAATCCGAAGAAATGATTCATGAACTGCGCACCCTGCAGCTGATGTCCAAGGGCAATGCCGCAGACTTTAAAACAAAGGGAACTCCTCAGAATGCAGACCAGAGTATCTGGAGCACAAATCCCGGGGAATGGGGGGAAGGCTTTATCAGTGCATACTCTCCGGATCAGTTTGCGCTTCTGGAGCAGTATACACCGTATGCAACTATTTGGGCGCCGTATTATACCTTACATAAGATAATGGCTGGTTTCCTGGATACCTACCAGTACACGGGAAATGAGGAGGCGCTTGAGGCAGCCATGGATCTGGGAAGCTGGGTTTACGAACGTCTGAACGCGTGCACCCCGGAGCAGAGAGAGAAAATGTGGGGCATGTATATTGCCGGCGAACTCGGCGGATTTAATGAGTCAATGGCAAAACTGTATAACATTACAGGAGATGAAAAATACCTGGAGGGTGCAAAATTCTTTGACAATAAGCAGTTCTTTGACAATCTGGCGGCAAATGTTGATGATATTCAGGGACGCCATGCAAACCAGCACATACCACAGATTGTTGGGGCTATGGAAGAATATAAAGCAACCAAGGATCCCTACTATTATAATATCGGCAAGAACTTCTGGGATATGGTTACCAGCAGATATGCGTACTCCATCGGAGGTGTGGGCAGAGGAGAAAACTTTAAGACTCCTTATAACCAGGCCAATGACATAGAGTCTGACAGAAACTGTGAGACCTGTGCCGCATACAATATGCTGAAACTAACAAAGCAGCTGTATCAGTACAGCCCGGATGATGCTTCTTATATGGATTATTATGAGAGGACTCTGTACAACCAGATAATTGCATCTCAGTATCAGGAGACGACCTCCAGCATGCATAACGGAACCACCTATATGCTTCCCATTGGACCGGGCGTCAGAAAATCATATGGAGGTGACTATGACTCTTTTACCTGCTGTCACGGTACAGGTATGGAAAACCATGTGAAATACCAGGAGGCAGCATACTATAAGAGTAATGACACACTTTATGTAAACTTATATATGCCATCTACCGTACAATGGGAGGAAAAGGGAGTATCTGTTACGCAGGAAAACCAATTCCCGTCGGAGAGTACAAAACTTACCGTAAACGGTGACGGAACATTTAAGATGAAGCTTCGTGTGCCCTATTGGGCAACCAAAGGATTTACTGTGAAAGTAAATGGGGAGGAAGTGAAGGAGACAGCCGCTCTGTCCTCATACCTGGAACTTGACAGAAACTGGAAAAACGGTGACGTGGTAGAGATTACGATGCCTTTTGACTATCATCTTGACAAAACACCCGACAAGCTGGAGGGAAGTACAGTATCCAGCCTTATGTACGGACCGCTGGTAATGGTAGCAAAAAATAATAAGACACAGTGGCTTTCCCTGATTCTTTCTCCGGATTTGTCTCAGTCAATTAAAAAAGTAGACACGGAAGATGGACTTCCTACATTAAAAACAAATGGTATGACCTTCGTACCAATGTATTCCGCATATAATTTCGCTTACCATACGTACTTTAAGACTGTGATGTCTGACGAGGGCGGAGATGTGGAGAACTGGTATACACTGACACTGAACAACAGAACGCCTAAGTTCGGAAGCATTACCGCAGATAAGGTTAACATTCCGGAAGGCGGCAATGTGGAGCTGACTATGACTCCCAATGAGGGTTATATGGTAAAACAGCTGCTGATTGACGGCAAAGCAGTGGAGGTAGGAGAAAATAGCACCTATACCTTAGAAAATGTAACAAAGGATATGACGGTTGAGGTCAGCTTCCGTCTGATTAACCCGCCGGATAATGATCCTGACAAATTAGAAGCTACAGCAAACACAGAGGCAAGCTATTGCTCTTCCTGGGAGACATTGGATGCCGTTAATGACGGAGTTGTCTCAGAAACCTCTCTGGGAAATGGAGTAAAACACTTTGGAACCTGGGGAAATCACGATGCAGCAGAAGAGTGGGTAAGCTATACCTGGGATAAGCCTGTGAATATTCACACTGCAGAAATGTACTTTTTTGACAACAGTGTGGGGGGAGACGGCGGTGTCCAGGTGCCATCTTCTTACAAATATGAATACTTGAATGACAACAATGAGTGGACAGAGGTATCCAACCCTGATGGTATGGCAACAGAGATGGATAAGTTTAATGTAACAACCTTTGATCCGGTAGTGACCACTTCTTTCCGGGTAACTATGATGAAAAAGGCAGCAGGCGTAGGCATCATTGAGTGGAAGGTAAAAGGCGACAGGATAGAGCCGGAAATAAAGGAATATACAGTTACCTTCGTAGGCAAAGACGGAAAAACAATATTCACAGATAAAGTAAAAGAAGGTGATGCAGCCACAGCACCGGAGGTACCGGAAGTACCGGGCTGGGAATTCACCGGCTGGGACAAGGACTTTTCCAATGTAACAGGGGATATGACGGTCAAAGCTCTTTATAAGGAAATCGTTAAGAACGGATGGAATCAGGATGCACAGGGCCGCTGGCAGTATGTGAACAGTGACGGAACATTCACCAAGGACACCTGGCAGCAGATTGGAGGAAAGTGGTACTACTTTGACAAGGATGGCTATATGCAGACAGGCTGGCTGCAGGAAGGAAATACATGGTATTATCTGAAGGACAGCGGAGCGATGACCACGGGCTGGCTGCAGCTGGGAAATACCTGGTACTATCTGAAAGCCAGCGGAGCAATGGTGACGGGCTGGCTGCAGTTGGGAAATACCTGGTACTACCTGAGGAACAGCGGAGCAATGGCAACGGGCTGGCTGCAGTTAGGAAGCACCTGGTACTACCTGAAGTCCAACGGAGCAATGGTGACAGGCTGGCTGCTGGATGGAAAGACCTGGTATTATCTAAAATCCAGCGGAGCAATGGCGACAGGCTGGCTGCTGGACGGAAAGACTTGGTACTATCTGAAGTCTAACGGGGCAATGGCGACAGGCTGGCTGCTGGACGGAAAGACCTGGTACTATCTGAAGTCAAATGGGGCAATGGCAACGGGCTGGCTGAAAGACGGCAGCAGATGGTATTATCTGAGAGACAACGGAGCTATGGCTTCCAACACATGGATCGGAAAATATTATGTAAATAAGTCCGGTGTATGGACCAGAACAAGATAGAGTAGAAGTATTACAGCGAGGGATGTGTTCCGAAAGGAACATATCCCTCTTATTGTGATGAAATCGTAAGAAATTAAACAAAAATCATATAAAAACGTACAACAAAAATAAATTTCCAAAAAAATCCACCTTTTTAGTAAATGCGTGGAGAGACAGAATCTGTGAAATCTGTTATAATCCTCCATGAAGCTATATAGGTAATATGAGGCAGAAGACTTCAATTAATTCCTTGGAGATTTCTGCCTTTAATATACAGCGGAACTTAGGGGCATACAGGATGGCACCCCTTACTACATACGCTGCGGGCGGGCATACCGCAGGTTTCTGCGGTTGTTCATATCTCATTGACGTTCACAGAAATGGGAAAGGCTGGAGGAGGAGAAAAACGTGTTAAAAGTGTTTTTAGTGGAAGACGAAGTAGTTATGCGCAAGGGGATTAAGAATAATATACCCTGGGAAAAAGAAGGCTTTGTTTTTGTGGGGGAGGCCAGTGACGGGGAACTGGCGTATCCGCTGATAAAGAAGACGAAGCCGGATATCCTAATCACAGATATTAAAATGCCTTTTATGGATGGATTGGAATTAAGCAGTATTGTGAAAAAAGAAATGCCTAATACCAAGATTATCATTCTCAGCGGATATGGAGAATTCGACTATGCAAAACAGGCTATTAGCATTGGGGTTACCGATTACCTGCTGAAGCCTATCAGCTCTGCTAAGCTTCTGGAATCAATCAAAGAGGTGGCGGCTGTGATTGAAAAGGAGCAGGAGCAGCTGAAAATGATGGAGCAGTACGAAAATGAGATGAGAGAGAATATTACCATCAAACGCCAAAACCTGTTCCAGAAAATACTTGCTGGACAAAGCTCCGCTATGGAGATTATGGAGGAGGCGCAGGACTTGGGTCTGGAGCTCACCGCCCCGGCTTATCTGGTAATGATGTTTAAGAATGTTATCTACGGAGACACCAGCTGCTATTCCGAGGCGCTGGTGAAAGCGTCAAAAGAGATCATGGATCTGGCGGCCTCCTATGAGCAGGTACTGACCTTCGACAGAGGATTGGAAGGCCTGGCCTTTGTCATTAAGGGGGATGGCGAAGAAGAGCTGCAGGATTTTACGGCAGAGTTTGTAAGAGCCCTGAAGGCTGTGATGGACGGGTACCACAGTGTGGAATATTTCGGAGGGATCGGCAGCGTAGTGCAGCGTCTAAGAGATCTGAGCCAGTCGTATGATGCGGCCAGCAAGGCATTTTCCAGCAGATTCTTTACAGAGTGGAATAAAATAATCAGCTATAAAGATGTGAGCAAAATGCATCACCTAAACGAGGATAAAATCGATCTCAATGCCATTCAGTCTTCCCAGATGGATCGAAAAGAAGTAGAAGATTTTCTGAAAAATGGTACGATTGAGGAAGTAGACAATTTTATTGAAGAGTATTTCCTGCGGGTAGGGGAAAGCAACTATAAATCCTTGATGTTCCGGCAGTATATTGTCATGGATCTATTTGCCTGTGTGCTTGGATTCCTGGAAGGGCTGGGGGTAAATCCGGACAAATTGCCGGAGGAGCTGCAGAATATTAATGAGACGGCCACAAAGATCCTTTCCATAGAAAATCTGAAGTTCCGTCTGCGGAAGCTTTTCTCCGAAGCAATCCAGCTCAGAGACAACGCATCTAAGGGAAAGTTTCATCTGCTGCTGGAGGAAGCCAAACATTATATTAAGGAAAACTATTACCACAATGACATCTCCCTGAATACCGTGGCGACCAATGTCAATTTCAGTCCCAGCTATTTCAGCAGCATCTTCAGCCAGGAGACCGGACAGACATTTACCGAATATCTCACCGAGGTTAGGATCGAAAAGGCAAAGGAGCTTCTTATGTGTACAAATCTTCGGGCCTCAGAGATAGGCTATCAGGTAGGATATAAGGACTCCCACTACTTTAGTTACATATTTAAAAAGGAAACAGGCTGTACCCCAAAAGAATACCGGATGAGAGGCAGGTAATTCTATGATGATGAAATTATCTCTGAGAAAGCGGCTTACTGTGCTTACCTGCAGCATATTGGTGCCATTGTGTATCCTGGTGCTCTCTCTGACTTTTATGCTGCTTTCTTACGGACAGAAATATGACAGTGTTGTAAATAACATTTCAGTGGTCAACCGATATAATACTACATTTAAAGACTGTGTGGATTATACTGCGTACCGCATGGTAATCGGGGGAAAGACTGCAGATGAACTGGTGGCAGCCAAGGATCCCAGGGATCAGTATGAGGGGCAGAGGATCCAGGATCCGAAGGAACTGATTGGAAATGCCAGAACGGATTTTCAGTATCTGCTCACTGTGACAAAGGACCAAAAAAATGCCAGAAGGATACGCTGGATATTAAAGTGTCTGAATACTCTGGATGACAGCATTAACAAGATGGAAAAACAGGTGAAGCTTAGCGGGTACTATGCGGACAATATGAATATCCTGATCAACGGAATCTATATTATTACAGAAGATGTCCAGGAAAACATACAGGAATATGTTTACTATGAAACTTTAGGATTTGAGGAAATCCGCCAGGATCTTTCCAGCAGCATCAGTCACTCGGTACAGATAAGTACAGCCGCTCTGATTGGGATACTGGGCATCAGTATACTGATCTCCAGAAAAATTGCAAACAGTGTAACAAACCCCATCCGGGAATTATGTGCTGCCACAGAGCTGGTTGCCCACGGGGATTTTACTTCCCCTACGGAAATTGACTCCGGCAATGAGCTCCAGGTACTGACCAACAGCTTTAACCATATGAAGGGGGCCATCGCAGTCCTGGTGGAGGATATTAAGAAAGAACAGAAAAAGCTGCGGGTTACGGAGCTGCGCCTTCTCCAGGCCCAGATTAATCCCCATTTTCTCTACAATACGCTGGATACGATTATGTGGCTGGCTGAGGGCGGGGATACGAAACAAGTTGTGCAGATGGTATCCGCCTTATCTGATTTTTTCAGAACTGTGCTCAGCGAGGGCAAGGAAATGATTACCATACAGGAGGAGGAAGCGCACATCCGCAGCTATCTGATTATCCAGCAGTTTCGCTATCAGGATATTATGGAATATGAGATTGACATTGAACCTTCCTTATATACAAACCTGATTTTAAAGCTCACCCTGCAGCCACTGGTGGAAAATGCACTGTATCATGGAATTAAAAACAAAAGAGGCGGAGGGAAAATTTGGGTAAAAGGATACAAGGTGGAAAACATAATTGTATTTAAGGTTACAGATAACGGGATCGGGATGGATGAGGAAGAGCTTAAGGCCCTGGAAGACCATGTAAAAGAGCGTAAAGGAAAAAAAGGCGGCAGCTTTGGCCTTAGAAATGTAAATGAGAGGATTCAAATTACATACGGGGACGAATACGGTCTGTCTTTTGAGAGCAAAAAGGCCTGCGGTACCACAGTGACAGTCACCTTGCCCGCACTTGGTTAAAAGAAATTATACCTTTTTCAAAAAATATCTAACAAACAGCCAAAAACTAAAAAAATCGTAAGATAAAATACAAAATAGAGGAAGTTTTCGGTTTTTTTTATTTTTAAACTTGGTAGAATTAGATACATCAGAAGGATGTAAAAAACATCTGAATGGATACTATTAAACTATAATAAGGAGGAACTAAAGTATGAAAAGAAAGGTATTAAGCGCGTTATTATGTGCAACAATGATGGCAGGGATGCTGGCAGGCTGTGGAAACGACTCTTCAGAATCCACTTCCACTGACACAGAGACAAAGACAGAGAGCACAGATACTGCAGAAGCTGGGGATGAGGCTGATGCCAGTGACGCGAAAGCAGGAGATGACGATTTAATCGTAGTTGGTTATGCACAGGTTGGTGCAGAGTCTGACTGGAGAACTGCTAATACAGAATCCTTCAAATCTACTTTTACAGAAGAAAACGGATACAAGCTCATCTTTGATGACGCACAGCAGAAACAGGAAAACCAGATTAAAGCAATCAGAAGCTTTATTCAGCAGGATGTAGATTACATAGTAGTAGCACCTGTAGTAGAGACCGGATGGGAAACCGTACTTCAGGAAGCAAAAGAAGCAGGAATCCCTGTTATTCTTTCTGACAGACAGATGGATCTTTCCGATGACTCTCTGTATACCTGCTGGGTAGGCGGAAACTTCGTAAAAGAGGGTGAAGACGCAGGAGACTGGCTGGCACAGTATCTGGAGTCTAAAGGAAAAGGCGAAGAAGAAATCAACATCGTAACCTTACAGGGAACTATCGGAGCATCTGCTCAGGTTGGCCGTACCGAAGGTTTTGGAAACAAACTGAAAGAACACAGCAACTGGAAGATGTTAGATATGCAGACCGGAGAATTTACACAGGCAAAGGGCCAGGAAGTTATGGAGTCCTTCCTGAAATCCTATGATGATATCGATGTAGTAATCGCAGAGAATGATAATATGGCATTCGGCGCAATCGACGCTATCAAAGCAGCAGGAAAGACCTGCGGACCAGAGGGCGACATCACAATCATCTCCTTCGACGCAGTAAAAGCAGCATTTGAGGCTATGATCGCAGGCGACTTAAACTGTGCGGTAGAGTGTAACCCATTACACGGACCTCGTGTAGCTGAAATCATCCAGAAGTTAGAAGCTGGTGAAGAAGTAGAGAAGATTCAGTATGTAGACGAAAGCGTATTCCCGGCTGATACAGCAGCTGAGTTCATCGACGGACGTGCATACTAATCAGAATATCTGAAGCAAATTAAATCATCTATCACAGGTCCCCGGAGATTTTCAACAACTCCGGGGACCTGTTTGTTTCCAGGCGGGGATTCTATGATTTCTGAGGGAAAAGATGAACAAGTTTTAAAAGAATATACAAGCAGAAAAAGAAGCAGGACAGGAATTGTATTTTCAGGAATACAAAAAATAACACACTTTTTTCCAATTAAATTGTACAAAACTTCTTTTGGGCAAAAAAATCAAAAAATATATTACAAAACAGCGGAGCCTCTCCGTTGTTTTTTATATGGAAATTGATAGAATTAATACTGTAATCAGGGTGCAGAGAGCACCGGAAGATAAAGAATAATAAAAATGTATATAAGGAGGAACAACATGAAAAGAAAGGTATTAAGCGCGTTATTATGTGCAACAATGATGGCAGGGATGC
>OLQH01000791.1_pt1 | contig 31004 bp, 33 predicted proteins | sample 1672671 | NCBI WGS metagenome assembly OLQH01 (sample SAMEA3136712, study PRJEB25190) | human gut metagenome
CCCCCTTTGAGTTTCGATCAGAATGATGCTTGGCAAGCCGACTCGAAATGAAGGGCATCAAGAACCCTTATCGTAGTCGCGTTCTCGATGGGTGTTTCATTCGAAAGAAAAGGATTCAATCGAACGGGGATAGCGGGTTTTCGCAGGCCGCGCACCAAATCCATCCTTCGTCGAAACTCAGGCGTAAAACTCACGAAATGGCAAAATGAAAAGAGCTGAGTTTGGGATGAGTTTTCTCTGAGAGAGGCTAACCGAATACAGCTGACAACGAGAAAAAACCACGGATAAAACGAGGACAAAATCGTAAAAATGAAACACTATTGTTTTATCGAGTGGGAATAACGTGCTGGGGTAATCTGGTATACGTCTAAAGTCGTTTATAGCCTTCTACCTGCGGATATTGGCAATCGCTCCATAGCCCCGCAGGTAGATTTTTATGTAATCGTCCTCCGAAAGTCCTCCGATAATCTTCAAAAATAGTAAAGCAACTTTTTGCCTTTCGCTTCCTGTTCCTGAAACTTCCCTGAAAGGAAACTAGACGACGAACGCCCTGCTAGAGGGCGTTTTTTTGTTTCCTGCGTCGGAACTTTTCGGATCATTCTTTCAACGCTGATTATTCTCCGAAACTTTCTATTGAGGAAACACGAAGCGGCGCGTTTCCTCCCTGGTAGAAACTCCTGAAGGAAAGGAAACAAAAATGATCAGCATTGAAATCACAAAGCCGCTCGGCGTCGTTCTCTTTGATAGCGCTTTCCCGCGCAATGACTTCGAGACGCGTCAGCAGAAGGTAAACAACGACGGCGTGCCTATGTGGTCGGTTAACTTGATCCTCCGTCAACCTGATTCCCGCCGCTCCGAGAATCTGACCGTCAACGTTCCGAGCGTCAAGGATCCAACCGAGATCTTCGATCCCTTCGCCCCCGTGTCTTTCTCTGGGCTTCGCATTATGACCGGCGAGAACAACGGGAACACTTGGGTGTCTTTTGGCGCTGACGGCATCGCCCCCGCTGGCGCTGCTGCTCCGAAATCTGATAACCCCACGAAATAGGGCGTGATCGACGATGGATATGGATATTTTCTATAAGGCAGCGCCCCGCCCCGCTCGCCTGCTTCTTCTTTCCTTTTCGTTCGTGGCGTCCATCGTCGGCATATGGATGGCGGCGGCCCCCTCTTCTTCTTTGGCATTTGGGCGTCCGCCGTCATCATCTACAAATCTGTCCGCGATCCGAAATCTTGGATCGCCCTCCAGCAGGACGTGCGCAATCGCGAAGACGTGAACCGCTTCAATCGCTTCGTTGATGCGCTCGCCGCTGGTGGTGTGATAGATGCGGAAACATTGGAAGAAGATATCGAGATAGAGGAAAACGCCCCGCTCGTCTACACGGTCCGGCTCCATCAGTTCGGGAAGACCGGCAATCAACTCCAGAAGGCTTGCGCCGCGTCCTTGAACGCGCTCGGCGCTGTCGATGTCGAAGTTAAACAGACCGCGCCCTCTGAATATATCGCCGTGTTCTCTCCCGAGTTCCCGCATCGGATTCTCTCTGATACGCCCTGCGCGTATGCCGATATCGTCGATGATGATATAACGATCCAACGCCTCCCCGTCGGCGTTTTCTTGGACGGCTCGCCTGTCGAGATTAACCTCGAGTCGCGAAATATGCTCCTGAATGGAAACCCGCGATCCGGTAAGTCCGTTTTGCTGTCCTGCCTCGTCGCGGACCTGGCACGGATCAACGCTTGCCATTATCGCCATGGAGGAAAGAAACCCATCGAGCGCGTGATCGTCATGTCCCCGAAGATCCTTGACTTTCAGACTTTCGAGGGCTGCGGTATCCGCCTTATACAGGATATCGAGGAAATGAGCGCCGCCCTGAACGAGATCCACGCCGAGGCTGAAGCCCGCAAGGCGTGGTGTGTCGCCCATAACAAGAAGAAGGTATCGCCCGAGGACTATGAGGCTGTCGGCGGCCATATCACCGTCGTGATCGACGAATACACCGTGATCAAGACCTCGACGATAGAAGACGAGAAGGGGAAGACCGTCAAGATCGGCGATCTCATCGAACAGAAGATCATGCGCCTCGTCGCCGAGACTGGGTTCGCCGCTATCTCCTTCGTCCTCGCTACCCAGCGCGTGTCTTCCACGAATATGTCAACGAACCTCCGCGATCTTATCGCTGGCGCGCGCTGCTCGTTTGCTACTGAAACTATCGAATCTACCAAGATGATCCTCGGCGATTACGCTTCCGAAGCGCCCTGTCATGATATTACGACTGATCAGAAGGGCGTCGGTTATATATCCCTTGATGGCGTCCGTCCTCGTCCGTTTAAGGGCGCTTATGCGTCCGAGGCTGACGAGCGCGCCGCCGCTGACCTTATGAGAGGAGAGTGAGAGAAATGTATCACAACATCATTGAAGTGATGACGCCCCGCGAAATCGAAGAGATCTCTGCTCGCTTCGCGATCCGCGATATGCTCCGCCGACGCAAGACATACCGAGAGATCGCCGCTGCGCTGAAAGTGTCGCCCCAGACGATTTCGAAGGTAAAGAAACTCGAAGAGAGGGGGCGGGAATAATGACGATAGAACAGACTATCGCCGCCATCATCGCGGGGATCTTTATCCTGATTTGCTGCGCTGCCGGTAAGTCGAAAACAGAAGAACCGCCTGATCCGAAGGATCTCGAGGTTAGAACGAACACCGACGGCTCTGCCGCCGTCATCAACTACAAGACCGAGGACGTGATCGGCACTTTCTCAACCCGTGCCGAGGCTGAAGCGTTCCTTGTTGATTTGAAGGCTTAGTCCTTATGACGGGAGCGGAGGAGGACTAGAGCATACATATCGCGCTCTCATAGCGCTCTGCGTTGTTGCCCCCGCCCGTTTCATTTTAAGGGCGGGGTATTTTCTAATATCCGATGACTTTGCTCTCTACTTCTTCGATGACTTCGGGCGCGATGTCCGATACTGCCATTCGATAGACGGTATTAAGGCGCGGATTATAGAACCCTATATTCTCCACGCTGTCGAACTCGTCATGTATGGAGTGCTTGCCCATCAGAAAATACATCAAGGCTTGGAGCGTGTGCTTATTTGTCGGCGGCTTCTTCGATACCTTGAAGTCCCATAGCGTGTCTTCTGTTAGAAAGTCCCCGTCGCCTGCGCTGACAATCTCCGTATATCCGCCCTCGAACGTTGGCGCATCGAGAACGACGGGTCCATACTCCTCGAAGAACTTGAGGCTTCGCTCTACCATAAGGCGAATATTACTTATCGCTGCGCCGTCGGGGTCTATGCTTTCGGCGGGCTTATATCCCATCAGTCCAGCGCGGAAGCATACATCATATCCCGATAGCTGGCACGCTCTTTTTATGCTCAGAACATCCAGTCCTGTAATCTCCGAGCAGTATCCGAGCGCTTGCTCTACAGCTGGAATCCCTGTCGCGTCCTCGAGCTTCTTCGCTCCCATAAGGGAAATATGGAAAGCGTCCTGGGGATTGGCGCCGAGCATAAACCGCGTTAGATAATCGACCGCCACACCCGTGAGAGCGGGCGAGAAATCAGTATCTTCGATCTCCTCTTCGCCCATTCCGAGCGGTGTCGCTGTGAGCATTTTGGGCGGCACATATCCGCCGCGCGGTTGTTTCACTCCCTTTATACCTGCCGAGGGAACTCCGTTTATTCTTTGGGTGACTGAAAGCATTGCGATCTCCTCCGCCAATGGCTGAAGTTATGGTGTTTCCATTATATCGCCCCGGCTTTTTCTCCCTGTCCGCTTCTTGGTACACTGTCCAGTATTCTTCTATTATCCATTTTTCGCCTGTTGTCATTATTCCCCGCCTCCTGTTGGTGTGTTCGATAGTCGCTATTCTCGTGGTCTTGCCTTAGCTGCTTAACCTTGAAGACGCCTGAAACGCCCGAGCGCCTGGCGGTATCGACGAGGCGCTCGGGCGTTTTGGAGCGTCTCGCTTTTCTTCGCCTCGCCGGCAGGTCCCACCGGGCAAGCCCACGGGGCGTCCGATTATTTGAGGACGCCGATCTGGTGATTTGCTCCCGTCCTATCGGGGCGGGCTGATGACATCGCATAAGCCCGATACGCATCTATGCCGATTATAGGGGCGGATATATTCGCCCCGTTGATGCCGTTATTTCTATATGGGCGGGCTTGCCCGCCGGGGCGGCTTGCCGCCCGTTGGCGTAAGCGCCGGGATCTTCGGGGTGTCGTCCAAGGCTCGCGCCGAACGCCGAGCAAGCGAGCGAGCAAGGGGAGGAGGAATGTAGCGTAAGCGGAATGACGACGATCCCGCCGTGAGTGAGCGTAGCGGTAGGCGGAGTGCCGGGACTTGGCGACGGGGTCCTCGAAGTCTCGCGGGCGTCGCCTACTTGGTAATAAAGGGGTTTTATTGACCATTTCCTACATTCCCCCTGCTTAACCCCCATTTTTCCAAGCACGAACACCGCCATATACTCAATATCACCTACCCTATCTCGTGAAAGGACATCGAAACGATGGGAAAGAAGAAACAATATTCCTCCGAAGAGCGGGCAGAATACCGCCGCCATAAGGCGCTTTTAGCGTATGACCGCGCCACTACGGCGCGCGATATCATACGGGAAGCATACCGCCGCGCCCATCCGCGATCCCATAAGGATCCGCGTGATGGTATCTGCTCCTGCGGCTCGCCCATACAACACGCGCCGATCGCGGTTTATCTCGATGACAGGGGGCACGAATACCACAATCACAAGTCGTGTAAGTCTTGGGCGTGCCCCATATGCGCCCCGAAGCGCGCCGCCTCCCGCGCCGATGAGATCGAGGCGGCTCTGCTATCCGCGAACGCGAAAGGCTACACTTGCCTGTTCCTGACGTTCACCGTTCCCCATAGGAAGGCGCATTCCTCTGCTTTCGTGATCGACCGCCTGAATAAGTGCTATAACAAGTTCCTACAGCACCGCCGACTTCGTGCCATTAAGGACAAATACGGCTATATCGGCGCGATCAAGTGCCTCGATTACACGCTGACGGATAATGGGACTCACGCCCACCTACACGCGATCTTCTTCTTCGATACCGATCTCGATGCGTTCGATCTCGCCGCCTGTATCGGCGCGGACTTCGTGGACCTATGGGATCGCGTGGTTTTCATTGAGGCGGGACAGCATATCTCGAAGCGCCACGGTTTCAATGTTGAATTGATAGAACTCGGATCGCCCGATGATCCCGATGTCTCTCGCGTTGCTAAATATAGCGCGAAGGCGATATCCGTCTATTGCTCTGACGGGGACAAGGACAAGGGATCGCGCCATCCCTTCGACTTGCTGAACTCTGGCGCCACGGGACAAGACCGCGCTCTTTTTCTTGACTTCTACAAGGGACAGAAGGGGCGGCGTCATATTAGATTTTCTCGCGGGCTTCGCGATGCGCTCGATATGGATGATATGGAGCAGAAAAAAAGGAAGGACGCCGCCGTCGTCGCGAATATCGAATACGAGCACGCCCATTATCTCGAGGACGAGGCGCGCCGTCTCGAGTTTGAGCGTCGCCTCAATGAGAACATCGCCGCCGCCCTTGCGTGGTTGAACGACGAGGCGGAACGACAACAACGGGACTATGCCGCCCGATATAGGGACCATGATCGCCGTAATCTGAAACTCCGCCCCGTTCTCTATGAAGATGTCGCCGCCGCTCTCGATGTCGAGGGCGTGGATACCGCCGCCGTCATCGCCGCGATATCTGAAGAACAGGCCGATTTCCTCCCTTCGATCCATCGCGAAGAAGAACGCGCCGAGGCGGAGCGCATAGATCGCGCTATAGAACGCATTAGCGCGCGTCGTGCGTCCTTGTCGAAGTCTCGCCGCCGCCCTGTGTCTGGCTTGGGCGCTGCTCTTGCCTTGGCTGACGAGCGCGCGCCGCGTCCTGCTCGTGATAGTCTCTTCTATCCGTCCGAGGGCGCTCCAGCTGGGCGCGCTTCGATACCTGCGCCCGCTCCTTATGCGCCTCCGTCTTCGTCTGTCCTTGCCGCCTCTTGGGACGATGGTCTCGATTTTGGTTTTTAGTCTTCTCGCTGAAGTAGAATATAGGACTCGTCGCCTATTTCGTTATGCGTCCCCCATAGAACGTTTTTGTCTTTGTCGCCTGTTCCCCCGATTGCTCCACATTTGGGGCATTCCCATATTTTCGTTGGTCCGTCTTCTTCTTTGATGATACCTTGCGTTCCGCAATATGGGCATATTGTGGGATCTTTTACTCGTTTCATCGTTCCTCGTTCCTTACTCTTCGAAGTATGTCCGTATTTTCGTTTTGGCGATCATCCATTTGCCTGCGATTTTCATCCCTCCGATTTTCTCCATTAGACCTCTTGCGCTCCGGGGGCTGATTTCGAGCGCTTTCGATACGTCTTTCACGTTTAGGATATCGGGCATCCTGTCCCAAAATATCGTTAACAACATCGTCCATTCCATGTATCGCTCCTCGTCTATCTTGTTTCCTGAATAAGATTTTAGAGAGCGTTTTCCCCGATGTCATCTCTATATATTGTAGTGTCTTTATTATTTGGGAAATATATTTACAACTATTCACTCTAGAGATATAAATGGATATATGCGCGCTCTGTAGTGGGATTTTATTCCATGTGGAATGGAGGACAAATGGGATCCATGTCTCCTATTGACGGCAAGCCCCGCCATCGTTCCCGCCATTGGCGTCTCTATGTATTCCTTGGACGTGACGAGAACGGGAAGAAACTCCAGAAGTCGAAACGCGTCCGGGGAACTCTGACCGAAGCGAAGAAGGAACTCGTTAAGTTCGAGAATGAATGTCTAGGCATCACTTCTAAGGATTGCCCTTTTGCTGACTACGCGAAGAACTATCTCGAGCGCCATCGCCCGTTATGGAAATACAGCACATATCAGAACAGGAAAGCCGTTGTCGATACCTTTATTAAGATATTTGGCAAATCGATCACGCTCTCCCAGATGCGCCCCCATATCATCGAGAAGAAGATGAACGCCCTTCTCGTTGAGGGACCGTCGGGCAATCCATGTAAACCGTCTTACGTTGCTTCGCTATATTCGCATTTGTCGAGCATATTCAATGATGCCGTGAAGGACGGTATTCTCACTCGTAATCCTGTTTCCCAATGTAAGCGCCCCTCGGGAAAGACCGAAGAGAGGAAAGCGCCATCGCCCGATGAACTTCGTTCTCTGATCGCTGAAATGGATCCCGCTTCGAAATATGAAATGTCCGTCCTGCTCCAAGCCTCCCTCGGTATCCGTCGGGGCGAAAGTCTTGCCCTCCGCTGGCAGGATATAGACTTCGAGAACAGGGTCATTCATATTCGTCATAATCTCCAGATGAACTGCGCTCTATCTTCTCCGAAGACTGAAGACGGCGTCCGCGATCTTCCTATGCCGCCCTTTCTAGTCGCTCCTCTTGAACTGCGAAAGGCGATAGTCGAACGCGATATCCGCCGCTCCGTCAAGGGTGGACTATTGAAGAAAGAACCCGACTTCGCCGATGTGTTTGTAGTCTGTGATGAAATGGGAAGACCCGTAGGTCCAGGCGCTCAATCCTCTTGGTGGGTAAACCATCGCGCTCGCTTTGGCATGTCCGAATATACCGAGCATGATATCCGCCATGGATACCTTACCGCCCTCGCGCATCTTGGCATTCATCCTAAGGTTGCCCAGAAGTTAGCGGGGCACTCCTCGCCGCTGCTTACGCTACAGATATATCAACATGCGGATATGGAGGAACGGATCCGTGCGGTTGATAAGTATGCTAATATAATGGCTGAAATCCAAGAGGAATTCCAAGAGGAATAAGCCTCTCAACAGGTAAGTTCTGTGAAATAGTCCTCCGAAAGTCCTCCGCTATGATTAAAATACACTCCCTGAACTGGTCAAATATCACTTTTGCCACCATAGAGTGGGAGTGAGAAATACCCGTTTAGAGGCACTATTTTGCTTCACTATTACTTTCTAATTCTTTGTAAAACTGTGTAATTCTCCACAAGGATTTTGCAAGCCACTCGATTATCCTCTCACTTTCGATTTGATTGAAAATGACCCGTCAAAGCCTTGACGGGTCTTTCTTTTCCCGGTTCCAATACTGTATATTGGCGGCTTCTGGAGTGCTGTGCCTAGAGACATTGTTTCAAATATGCGCTTAGATTTCAGATTCCTTAGCTTTATAACTTTGAATTGTTTTAAGAATCCAGCGGTTCATAGACTATACATTGACAAATTTCAATGTGTGAATATACTAAGCGTATTACATAGACGGTTATCGATGTAAAGGATTTATAATGGAAGTGGTCGACTCGTTCCTTATGGATCAGGTGCTCAAGATGCAGTGGCTTTCGGATCTTGTGACCATGCTCGTGGGCGCATTCGGTTTGGACGTCAACTCCCAATGGGGAGGCACGATACATTTCCTCATCTACGACACCGTCAAGATAGTCATTCTGCTCTGCGTGATGATCTTCATCATCAGCTACATTCAGAGCTACTTCCCGCCCGAGCGCAGCAAGCGCATCCTGGGGCGGTTCAAGGGCATCGGCGGCAACATCGTAGGTGCTTTGCTTGGCACGGTGACGCCGTTCTGCGCCTGCTCTTCTATCCCGCTGTTCATCGCGTTCACGCGCGCGGGGCTCCCGCTCGGGGTGACGTTCTCCTTCCTCATCTCGTCTCCCATGGTGGACATCGCCTCCATCATCCTCATCATGAGCATCTTCGGCCCGCACGTGGCCCTCATCTACACGGTGGTGGGACTCGTGATCGCAGTGGCGGGGGGTACCGTCATTCAGCACCTCCACATGGACGACCAGGTGGCCGACTTCGTGCGCGGCGAGGCGGTGGACGCCGTGCAAGCCGAGACGATGGCGAAGCAGGAGCGCGCGACCTACGCACTCGGGCAGACGGCGGAGACTTTCAAGAAGGTGTTCCCCTTCATCCTCCTGGGCGTCGCCATCGGCGCGCTCATCCACAACTGGATCCCGCAGGACATCGTCGAGGCGGTCTTGGGCGACGGCAACCCGTTTGCCGTCGTGCTCGCGACGCTCATCGGCGCTCCCATCTACGCCGACATCTTCGGCACCATCCCGATCGCCGAGGCGCTCTTCGGCAAGGGCGTGGGACTCGGCACCATCCTCGCGTTCATGATGAGCGTCACCGTGCTCTCGATCCCCTCGCTCACCATGCTCTCGCGCGTGGTGAAGCCGAAGCTGCTCGCCACGTTCGTCGGCATCTGCCTTATCGGCATGATCATAAGCGGGTACGTGTTCAACTGGCTGCAGCCATTGTTCGTTTAGGAGCTCTTATGTGCAGGTGCAAGAGAAGACATAGATGCAGGTCGGTGTAGACCTCCCGGGTTTCAATTGACGACCGTATAGCTGATTCGATTGATTGCGGCCGATGGGCTTTGGGCCATACCCCTTCCCATCGGCATGCGAGCCCAAGGAGGCATAGATGTTCGACAACTTATTCACCGTGGAGAACCTGCTCAACGTTCTGGGCACGTTCGCCTACCTGTTCGGGGAGCTCTTCCTGCTCTTCATCGCCATAAGCTTCTTCGTGGCCCTGTTGCAAGTGTGGGTGTCGAAGGACCGCATCAAGCGCATCCTCTCTCGTCCCCACAAGGTCACCAACGCCGTGCTCGGCGCGGCGCTCGGGGCGGTGACGCCGTTCTGCTCATGCTCCACCATCCCCGTGCTGGTGGGGCTCTTCAAGAGCGGCGCTCCGTTCTCGGGAGCCATATCGTTTTTGATGACATCGCCCATCCTCAACCCGGCCATCATCGCGCTTTTGCTCGTGTTCTTCGGGCCCGTTCCCACGCTGGTTTACGCCGTCATCACCTTCACGTTCGCGGTGTGCGTGGGGCTTCTGCTCGACGCTCTCGGGTTCTCCCGCTACATCAAGAACGTCGCCGTCAAGGGCGGGTGCTGTGGAGGCGACGAGGTCACCTGGGAGAACCTGAAGGGGACGTTCTGGCAGAAGCAGGCTCAGGCATGCAAGTACGCCTTCAAGGACGCCATAGGGCTGTTCAAGGGGGTCGTCGGGTGGCTGCTCCTCGGCGCGGGCATCGGAGCCTTCATCTACGGATTTGTTCCCACCGAGCTTCTGGAAGGGCTTGCCGGGGCGGACAACCTCTGGGCCATCCCGCTTGCCGCCGTGATCGGCATCCCCATGTACATCCGCGTGGAGACGATGATCCCCATCGCGGGGATCCTCATGGAGAAGGGCGTGTCGGCGGGCGTCGTCATCGCGCTCATCCTGGGCGGCGCGGGCTGTTCCATCCCCGAGGTGTCGCTTTTGAACAGCATATTCAAGAAGCCCATGGTGGTGACGTTCGTGCTGTGCATCCTGCTGGTGGCCATAGGCACAGGCTTCGCGTTCACACTCGTCATGCCCTAGCGGCATGAGAAGCATATAGCAATGAAGGCCCATTAGAGAAAGGATAGGAAGATGGGACTGTTCGGAAAGGTGTTCGGCAAAGAGGACAAGAAAGATAGCTGCTGCTGCGACATGGAGATCGTGGAGGTACCCGAGGGCGAGGAGGCACCTGCGGCATGCGAGTGCGATTCATCTGGGGCGGATGCAGTCGTGCTGACCGTGCTGGGACCGGGATGCAAGCGCTGCCACCAGCTCAACGATAACGCGCAGGCCGCCGCATCGAAGGCGGGCGGCGCGGTGAGCGTGGAGTACGTCACCGACCCGGTAGCGATAGCCGAGGCGGGCATCATGGCTACGCCTGCGCTTCTCGTGAACGGCAAGGTCGTCTCGCAGGGCAAGGTGCTCGCGCAATCGGAGATCGAGGAGCTCCTGTAGGCGGAAGCCGCTATCTGACGGGGTGCGTTCTGCGCTTGACAGCCGTAACATCCTGATTGAATATATAGATAAGCATCAATTTCTAAGGTTTGGAATCATGGAGACAGAGAAGACAGCGCTGCTATTCAAGGCTCTCGGAGACGAGAATCGCTTGCGTATCCTAAAACTTGTATCCCAAGGAGAGGATCTCTGCGCCTGTCGTATTCTCGACGAGCTCGACATCACCCAGCCCACCTTGTCTCATCACATGAAGATATTGAAGGATGCCGGTCTGATCAGCGCTAGGAAGCAAGGGCGCTGGATGCACTACTCGATCAGCGAGAACGCAATCAACAAGGGCGTTGAGTGCCTACAGCGTTTTCGAACGGAATAGGCACTCTAATTCGCGACTAGTCTAGTTCATGGAAGCTGCTGGAGGCTTTTCTTCTGCTGAATGGCCGAGGGCATCCCTCGGCCTTTCTTATGCTCTGCTATCTCTGCCTTGACCTAAGTCAGTCTAGTCTCCGCAGAACAATGGCTCTCGCATGGCGGCTAATGGCTTGGATGTGATGTTTTACAGTGATTTGGCCTTCGGAGACACTGAACTCATCGTGAACTCACTTTGAACTCATGGTTTTTCGTTTGCGCAGTTCAGGACTTTACACCCATAGTCTGTTTTTATTCCTGCGTTATTCCTGGGTATAAATGTGAGTCCTGTATAATGGGTAGTTGAACTCAACATAAACATGTGCAGAGAGTTTCGGCTGGTCAGACAAAGTGTTTTCTAGTTTTCTTATTTACTCCCTCATGCTAAGACTAGAGATTGCGAAATAAGTGAGTTCAAATTGGTACTAGGAATGCTCGACACTAGTCGGACATCCTATGATGAGGTGATACGAAATGACTCTGCTCGAACAATTATCCGCCCCTAAAACTATCGAGTGGGAGTGAGTATTACCAGGTCAGAGGCACTATTTGGCTTCACTAGCTTCGCGGCAAGGAGGCCATAGATGCCTGCCTGTTCTAGTTTTCTCGAAGTGTCGCCTGCTCAGGGCCACTGTGACAATTTGTCACAGTGGTTCAGGAGGGTCTTTTGATGGGCTGGATAATAGCGATACTTGTCATCGGGTTGGCAATAGCCGGATTGGTTGGAGGAGCTGTCTTGCACCCGCTACTCTACGGTCTGTTCATCGCCTCGATACTGATTGTTCCTCTATGGCTCGGGTCTTCGATCGTCTACGGCATCATAGATGCGATCTTCGGAAAGAGGCGATAGGCCATAGGGTGTGCAAAAGTGGCTCTCCGTGCCTGCCGTTATAATTACATGTGAAGGAACCATAAACGAGGGAAACAGCTTGGCCGACATCAGATGCAGGAGATTCTCGGACATTCTCAGAACCAAAGAGGATCACTACCCATATTCAGACAGGTACATAAGCGAGGTTCACGACTCGTCCACCAAGACGGGAAGGACCGAGCGCGAGCACATGGTCGAATGGTTTCGCGCGAACGAGACCAAGGGAAGCGGTTCGTACAGCAGGCAGACTCCGAACTCCAGCGCGAGACGATGCTGCAACAGCCTGATGAACGCTGCCTCGCTCCTCTGGATCGCCGAGGCTGTCGGTATAGACGAGCTTACCGTGAAGATTGCATATGAGGCTGCTGTTGGTGCCGGAGATTATCGCCGAGCATGCGGGGCGATTCGAAAGATCATCACCTGGGACATGGTCTACGCCTGCGTATAGCCACGAGAGGTCACGATTTCGTGTAGGGCGGAATTGCCTGTTGTCGCAGGAGCTCGCAGGCCTTATAATGTTCAGCAACGGACTGGTCGAATAGATCTTGGTCCACCCTGCGGCGGGGATATTCCCCGCCATTTCTATATCTAGGAGCAATACCTTGTCTGACCTTGGGATATTCATCGACGAATCTGGAGACGTAGGGTCGAACTCCGAGTTCTATCTGATCACGATGATACTCCATGACCAAGCATCGAGCATCGAACAGCAGGAACAAAAGCTTTGCTACGAGCTCGATCTTCTGGATGTGCATCCTGAAGAAGCAGTCCACTCCGGTCCCATAGTCCGCAAAGAGGATGAATGGAAGGACGTCGATCTCGAAAAGCGCCGCAAAGTCTTCTTCAAGATGTTCTCGTTCATGAGGCTTAGCCCTATCAGCTACAAGACGTTTTCCGTCAGGAAGAGGGAATGCGCCGACCGGTTTGCGCTGAGGGGGCGGCTCGCAAACGAGCTGGGCTCTTTCCTGAGGGACAACCTTGCTTTCTTCCAGGGATTCGAGTCGGTCATCGTGTACTACGACAACGGTCAGGCTCTTGTCACGGACCTCATCAACACCGTGCTTTGCGCGTATCTGACGAATGTGGATGTCCGCAAGATAGCTCCCTCCGAATACAGGCTGAGCCAGGCGGCGGACATGGTCTGCACGCTGGAGCTTATGCGGGAGAAATCTGAAAATGGCGCGGGCATGAGCAAGTCCGAGCTCATCTTCTTTGAGAGCAGGCGAAGGCTCAGCAAAGTGTTCCTGAAGACGCTGAAGGGACTGGAGTTTCCCAAGAGCTAGCTCACGGGGGAACCGAGCCTCTCGTGGCATTACCGCCGCAGCTCCACCCGGAGCGCGCGTCTTCGCAAACGAGTGCTTGAGATTGGAGAATTACCATGGAGTCACCCAGGGTCCTGCCAGAAGCGGGCAACAGGGTTCGATTCGAATTCGACGGAAACCTCGTCTCCGGCACCGTTTTCGTCGTCGATCCTAGGGGCGGCGGCGTTTGTTTCGGTGTCTGCCCCAGTTGCGATGTGAGAGCCGATGACGGCACGCTTCACAAGCATGTCCCCATCAACGAGGTCGTGCCTTTATCGGTTGAGCAGAGGTAAGTTGGCGACCTCCCTTCGCCGCATGCTGGATCTGGGCGGCAAATGGGCAGTCGATGCATGCTGCTAAGCGGTTTGGGGCGATTTTGCTCTGCGAACCGGCTCATAAAGACCCTGTACTCACTTGGAACTCACTTTGTACTCAGCGTTTCACGTTCTGCCTGTTCAGGCCTTTACACCCCTATGCTGAATTTATTCCTGAGTTATTCCTGGTAATAAATTTGCGGAGTAAACGATCGGGATCTCGGCATTTTTGTACTCAGCATTTTCGAAATAGGAGAAAACACCTGTTCACAGGTGCTTTATTGTAACGCCGTATTTATTCCCTTTCCGAGGTGTGTAAAACGGGATTTAAGGTGAGTACAAAACGATACTGTTGATTTGCTTAACTAGGTGGACGTCATGATGCAGGTTGGACGACATAACATGATTTGATACGTATTGTACGCCTGACGGCAAAAACTACGATTGAGTGGGAGTAGGGGTTCTCCTCTTTCCTTTGACGCTTGATCACCCTAGCGGGTGCTCTCCGTAACGAGGGCACCCGCTTCATTATGAGGAGCGCCCCGTGGATGCCCTGCAATTCACGCGCGATCACCAGGCTTATTTCGAAGACTACGTGACACGCAGCACATACCACTCGAACGCCATCGAGGGCAGCACGCTGTCCTTTGCCGAGACCTATGCCATCCTCTGGAACGACAACACCATGAAGGTGACGGCCACGGCTCGCGAGCTGTACGAGGCGATCAACCACAAGTACGCCCTGGCCACGGCATCGGAAAACATGGACGACCCTCTTTCGGAGCGGCTTGTCAAGGCTATAGCGCGGGATATCAACCGCAACATAAGCGGCATCGACGACTATCGTCACGGCCAGGTGATCATCCGCGGGGCGGAGCACCTGCCGCCGGCCGCCAATCAAGTGAACCAGCTCATGATGCAGCTCGTGTACGAGTACAACCACGACGAGGGAGGGGACCCCTTCCTGCGCGAGGCTCGCTTCCATGTCCGCTTCGAGAGAATTCATCCCTTCGAAGATGGCAACGGTCGGACAGGTCGCATCCTCGTAAACCGCGGGCTCATGCGAGCCGGTCTCGCTCCGGTAGTGATCCCCGTGGAAGAGCGCGCCGCCTACATGGACTTGCTGGCGCGCAGCGACTACGACGGCCTGGCCGCCATGCTGCGCCGCCTGTCTGAGGCGGAGACCGAGCGTATGGAAAGATTCGCCGAGCTATAGCAGCGTTTGGAACAAGTGGAGAAAGCTATTCCACCTTCTGAAAGTACTTCCTCATGAGCTCCCTGGGGATATGGCAGTAGTCGTTGGGGAACTTGTCCAGGTGGTTCTGGTGCGCCCTAGCGCCCAGGGAAGTTGGAATTGCGGAGGGTGCGGCCCGATGCCGCGCGAAGACGACCTGGGCCGCACCCTCCGGGTGGCGAGATTCTACTGAACTTCGAACTGGATGTCCTCGTAGGAGAGGCCCTCGGGCACTCTTCCTCGCCGAGGATGAACACGGGCTTCTGGCGGCTCGCGTCCACGAAAAGCTGCATGTTCCCCGGCGTGGAGTAGTGGCCAGCCGGGTCCATGAAGTACTTGGCGACCGGGATGAGCCCCAGGTCGATGTCGGCGGCGAGCACGCCCTCCGCGTCGTGCTCCATCTTGGCGATGACCTGCCCCGTGGGGCTGATGATCCGCGTGAACCCGTGACCGTAGGCCATCGCCTGGCGCTGCGCGTCGGAGCGGCAGAGCTTCTCCTCCATCTCCGGCGTCCAGATTTGGCTGGCGCACAAGGTGAACGTCCCCGTCGCCCGCACGATCATCTCGTTTGAGGTTGCCTTCATCTTGCGGTACCTGCCCAGAAGATTGCCGGACGATCCTAACAATATATCGACGCAAGGCTCGGTCGACCTGTTCAAGATCATGGAGACGCGCGAGGACTGTAGCGCGACTGTTATCGGTTCGGAGTTTGAGCTCGCCGAGCAGTATTTGTGTATCGAAGGCGAGCTGATGATCAACCCTGTTCTCAACTGCATAGCGACTGGGGCTCTCTGCATCTATCGTGAGAACTCGAACATACGCGAGTGTTTTTTTAAGAAGAAGGGAGGTACGTGGAGATACCAGAAATAGCTTGTTAGCGCCGGGTGGGATTTACTGCGGTTTAGTGCAGGCGTTAACAGAGCCGTGCTGTGTCGAGCGGCGAAAGCATGGTTGCTGTGTGGGGAGGGTGCGGATACGCCGGTGCGTGCTGTTATCGCCGGACGCTATGACGCAAGTGATGTGAGACGTGCTGTCTTGGGTGACACGCATACCATCGTATAGGCACGAGTTTTCGGACGGCGTGGCGAATGCTGATGGCGCCTCCACTGGCGTTGCGCGTGTGATCGCTGGCGCCTACAAGGTAGTTTGTGATTCGCTTGACGTTTGTGGTGCGCCAAGCTTGATCAGCGTCAATTGTTGCAAGACATTCTACGGTGACAGGATCTGTTCCATCGCTGCCGGCACTATTGAAGCAGGCGGCTGCGTTTGGGCGCACTGCACAGCCTGCAGCGGTGCCACTAGTATGTGGTCATAGGTACAGCTGATGGAAGTAAGAAGTATCTGAAAATATAAATCCTAATTCCAGGTCAACAATAATTTATCGTGGACAATGTCATTTGGCATAGAATGATTCTTCTGTTGAAGACGATCTATCATTGAGGTGCCACAGTTAACAATTATTTCACGCGCGAAAACGCCATCAGGTGGTTGTGGTGAGATGTTTTTTGACTTCGACTTCCTATATCCGTTAATCGACAAAGCGACATAAACTCCTCGCGACTTGCAATCGGCTATAGCATCCCAAAGACCATCGATGGAAAAATCCTGCGCTCCGTAAATAATGGATTGAGAATGCGTATAAGGCGGATCGCAATAGACCAAATCGCCTTTCTTGGCGCGTGACATCGCCTCACGATAATCAGCGGTATCGAAATCAACATTTTGAACAAGGTTGTGCCACTGATATACGCGCTCTCTGAACGATTCGGGGGAAATCGGTTTGTGCGGACCTTTCGGGGTGCTCATAAATCCATCTTTCTTCCTGAATCTGACGATCCCTGAATAACAGGTTCTTGTGAGCAGACAAAAATCAAGGCAGTTTTTATCACTGTTGAAGCGGTCGCGAATCATGGAATATGATTCGTCGGGATGTGAATAGTAATCATCAATCTGGCTTTGATAGTAGTCGCAGAGAACATCGGGATCATCTTTGACGTATTGAAAAATATCGACAAGAAAAGGAAGTGCGTCACTGGCGTATGCGCGTTCAAACCTAGGCCACATTGCTCCGCAAGCATTACGTTGAGATAATTCAGCCAATACAGCACCGCTCCCCAAAAAAGGTTCGTGGTAGTTTCTGAAGGATTCAGGAAAACAATCAACGATGTATTCTGCGAACCTTTGTTTGTTGCCTATCCACTTCAATAAGGCTGGTACCATTAGAAACTCCGTAACTTATATCATGTAGACTTATCGTCTACATAGTACCATGATCAACCCATGGAAAGAAGTATCCAAATAGCATTCGGCGATGCGGTGCGAGATGCACGGGTTAATCATGGCTACTCACAAGAAGAACTGGCTGACCTGTGCGGAATGCATCGAACCTATATCAGTGATATTGAACGTGGATTACGTAATGTATCTTTGGAGAACATAGAGAAGATATCAGCAGCTTTGGATACACCTCTGTCAGTCCTTTTTGAGCAGATTGAGACCGAGAATGCGTAGATTCGACTATTTCAAAGGACAACCTTCTGAGTTTTGGGCGAAGGTGAGATTCATTTCGCAAGAACTCGGTTATACGAAAAGAAGAGCAGACGCGATCCGGACGTATTCGGTTGACGAAATAGTGAATCTCTTTTTAGAGAATGGCGATCAAATAGATATCGCTGAGGCAGAAGAGCTCAGCAAATATAGCGAGATGCGTTGCGAAGCAGTTCATGAAGCACGAAATTATTTGATGGATGCCAAACAGGCCGAAGAGGTCTACGCGCAAGTATCGAAGAAGATATCCTGGGCAATTGTGCCCTTCAGTGCCCCAATGAACAAGCAAAAAGGAGAGAAGAGGAATGTAGCTTTTCTGACCGCTCTCGTCGACCTCATCGCTTTTGATGTCCTAAGTGATTACGGGTTGGAATTCGATCACGACCCGCGCTGTCTTCTTGAATTTTATGATCTCAATCATAATTTGGTCAGTGTGTCCTCTAGACGTTTGGATGGAGCATTTCCATCAACGCGAAATCCTGAGGCTGTATGGGAAATCAAAGAGTATTACTATACGACGACGTTTGGCAGCAGGATTGCCGATGGCGTATACGAAACGCGCTTGGATGGTTACGAACTGAACGATGCGGAAGAGCAAACCGGAAGGAAGACTACGCACATTTTGTTTGTTGACTCATATTCAACCTGGTGGGAACAAGGCAAATCGTATTTCTGCAGGTTGATAGACATGCTGAATGAAGGAAGCGTCGACGAGATTATCTTCGGGTATGAAGTTCTAACTAGATGGCCCGAGGTGTTAAGAGAAATAATTGAGTCTTAGGGCAGAACAGCAGATGAAGCATGGAATATGTATTTACAGCGACAGAAACAGGGACGCCTTCCGGAAATGAAGCAGAGGCAAAAGCTTTATTGCATATGCTTGATGCTACAGAAGATGGAATAGAGTTATTTGCGGTAGATTGCTTCAATGATGTTACAGGGATGGACAATCCCTGTTTTGTGCTTCATGATGCACAATCAAAGGCTGAAAAGAATATCTCTCCAGCAAAACTGGGAAGATATCTTGTAACCCTTCTGGAGAATCATCTTAGCGAGTTCTCGCAATTCTTTGATAGCTTGACTCTGTTTGTTGGAGGCGTTTCAAAAACTGTACTGCAGAATCCTGAGTTAGTGGAGTTTGGGTTTCATGATATTGAAGCCAAGGCTCAGAAAAAAGTCCAAGATAGCCTTATCGAAGAATGCAAGAAGCGAAAAAATGGCATTGATGATAATTTGCTTAGCGAAGACAATATAAATGATTTTCTTAGTAAGGTTCACTTTGTTATCTTTCGTGAAAATCGCGAGGATTACATAAAACCTTTAGTAAGAACTTCGGCCCCGATAATGCCGGATTCGAAGAAGCTTAAAAGAATCTTTACTGAGATACGTGACAAGCAATCAGCCCTTAAGAACCGAGCAGGTATAGCCGGAAAAAGGATAACGCATCCAGACAGGGTTATTGATTTGGGGCGTGTGGTAAAACGCAGGGATATCGAATTGCTCGTAATCCAAAGAATTCTGAATAGAGACTTTCTTAGAGATGATACGCCTAAAAGCTTTATTCATTACTTAAACCAAATACCTGATGAAGAAGATCCAGATGCGATCACAGAAGATTGTCGACATGCCATCTACAGACAATTCTTCGATAAAAACAACAGCGAAGCATTCTGGACATTCTTGGATGAAGTCGTGACAACGATCGACAATAGTAATCAAAAAGATATTGAGGAAATATACGATCAGTTAAAAGTTGAGACTCGTAAGGCGTGCACACATTTAGAAAGGCGATCATGCCTCTACTTCATCGCAACTATAAAGGATGGTCTATATAAATGATTAATGTTAGAGCTATTTACCTCGGGAATGAAGCTGAAGCCTATATTTTAGACGACTTTATTGATGGAATTAACATCATAAATAGCGATGATAACCATGTTGGAAAAACGATTGTTATGCAATCAATCATGTTCGCTATGGGTTCGGAAGCCATGTTTCCTCATAATTTCAAACCGAAAGAGTACGTTTTCATAATTGATTTGGATGTTGACGGAGAAGCAATATCGATACTCAGGAGTAGAGATACATTTGCAATAAAAAACGTGATGAGCTCGTATTTGAAGAAAGCAAGCGAGATTTTGATGAGTTCTGGAGCGACAACATTTGTGCTTTGCCTTCAATAATCAAAGACGGAAAGCTACAAAGAGTGGGATTGCCATTGTTCAATCAATTATCCTTTGTGAACCAAACTCCAAGAAATACTTCCAGCTTAATCGGGAGTTACTACAAAAAGGATGATTTTAAAGAAATGGTGTTTGCTATTGTTGGATTGGATGCTCGGCAGCTAGATTCGCAAGCAGAACGGGAACTAAAAGATAGGAAAGGAAAGCTGAAAACCAGGCGAAAAGAGCTTGCCAAATTGGTTCGAGATTTAAGAGAGAGTGGAACTTCGCTTGCAGCGATAAGTCCTACCGCAGACCGCGAAGAAACCAGTAGATTCGTAGAACAATTGGATAAGTTAAAAAACGATATCTCTGAAAGACAGAAACTAAGAAACCATGCATACGTGCGTATGAAGAAGAACGAGCAACTTCGCAGAGAACTAGGGTCATTGAACAGAGAGCTAAAAACCGGTTCGATAGTTTGTCTCGATTGTGGGTCAAAAGCGATTGGCTATTCAATGCCAGAATCAAACGTTGCTTTTGATATAACAACACAAGATATGAGGCAAGAAATATTGCGAACGATAGATTACAAGATTGATGACTATGTGGGGGAAGTCGAGAGGCTTGAGAAAGAGATACGTGAACTACAGATACGCTTTAATGCGCTTGCGGAAACTAGAGAAATAAGTCTGATAGATATAATTTCCGTAAAAGACGACTATGGAAATCTTGAGGAAATGGATCGTGAACTGACAGCGATTATTGATGAAATAGAAGACATTGACAAGAAATTAGAGTTCTCAAAAAACGTAGATGCGGAGCTGCGAAAAGACAGAAACGATTTCATGCGGAAAGTCCTCATTTCCATGAACCATCTTAGGGAAGTTGTGAATGATGGGATAGAAACCGAAGACTATGATGATCTATTCACTACGAACAACAAGCCATATACTGGAAGTGAGGCAACGGAATTCTATCTTGCAAGGGTTTATTCGTTAGCTAAGCATGTTAAACATCAGCTTCCCATAGTGATTGACTCATTCAGGGCTGAAGAACTGTCAACGCGCAGAGAAGACCTTGCATTGCCTTTGTACGAAGAGCTTCAAAACCAAGTGATTTTGTCAGCCACTTTGAAAGGGCAAGAAGCCGGAAAATACGATGAAAGAACCGACGTGCACAGCATAGATTTTTCTGGCTATGCGGTAAATCACCTTCTTTCCGAAGATTATGTTGAGCAATTTATGAGAAAGCTGGAATCATTTAACGTAAAACTCAACGTCAAATAGCTACAATACTTTTGTAGGATGGGCGCTCGGATGGATCAATGGAAGCGGAGCACTCCAGGGCGTTCGCAAGCAGGCACTGTGATGCGTCTGAAGAATGCAATAGCTTCGAGGCGTGATGTGGTAAGCGAAATGACGCGCTGCCCAAGGAGTGTAAAAGTATCAATCGCAAATCGGACTAGTGGGACTGTTGAATGCTGCTGTTGGCACCTGGTATGGTGTACGCCATCGAATGATCGGCGCGAGAAAGAGGTGGTCGTGTGGAATTCACATCGGCTAGTGCCAACAAGTACCTGCGGAGGTTGCAGGATGAGAAAGATCGGCTCCTGCGGACCGAGCAGGAGGTGAGCACCTACGTGCTCGCGGAAGGGGAGGCGGCCGAGCCTCCCGCCTACGACTACGGGGCCGTGCGCGAGAAGGTCGCGCAGATCGACGGGCAGGCGCGGGCCATTCGTCACGCCTTGCACCGATTCAACATGAAGACGGTTCTGCCCGAGCGGGGCATCACCATCGATGAGGCCCTCATCCTGCTCGCGCAGCTGTCGGGGCGCAAGGAGCGCCTGAACGGGCTCGCCTCGCGGCAGCCCCAGGAGCGACTGGGCAACCGGTACTTCGGCAGCAGCAACGGGCCCATCGAGTACCGGTATGCGAACTACGACGTCGCCCAGGCAGAGGCGGACTACCGCGCCGTCGCGGACGAGATCGCTGCGCTGCAGCTTGAGCTGGACCTGGTCAACCAGACGGAGGTCTTCTCGGTCGAGCTGTAGGGGCTCGCTTACTTTCCGGATCTGTGGCTTTTCCCCGCAAAGGATACTTTGGAACGTTGCGGTTTCGCGTTGGAGTTGTCGGGTAGTTCGTTGTCGGCAGTGCCGTGCGGTTTGAGCGTTGGCATCTTGCTGGAAGATCTGGCTTCCACCCATTCCGCCGCAGATCGAAAGCTTCAGGCGCCTCCCCGCGAGGCCGCCCGCGATGCCGAAGCACGGTCATAGGCATCACCTTGTTAAGTGTCTAGTTGACATATTCGCAGGGTGAAATCGGGGAAACCCGGGCTCTGGTATTCGGGATATTCGGGGTATCCCAAAAAATAAAGCGCCGGAGGCAGGTGATGACTCACCATTCGGGCGCTTTGCGTTTTGAATGTTACACCAAACTCACTTGATGTCAATGACCTGCGCCTTACGATTCACGAACAACAGACGCTTGAGATTCTTGATGCGTCCGGCCGCGCACGCTTGAAGTTCGCGCTCGATAGCATGGTCGGGTATTCCCTTCATCCTGCGGGAATCGAGAATAACGCAATTGGATTGGTCGAGCGCTTTGCGAAGGTTCTTCTCAATGGCCTTTAGGTTCGATGCTTTTGGCGCTTTCATCTCCCAGACGATGCCGTCGATTATCGCATCGGCTGATGTTGTGCGCTGCTCCTCGCTTCGCCGAATGAATTCTACGGTGCGGCCGGCTGCCGCAAGCGCTTCTGCCGTTTTCATCTCGTGTGGCCATACGTTGGCTCCCGACTGAATGATTATCTGCCTCGTTTTGAATTCATGGGGCAATTGTGGCCGTACAACATTAGCTTGCAAACCCTCGATCCTTCTGTAGACGTTGCGGTTTCGCGTTGGGGTTGTCGGGTAGTCCGTTGTCGGCAGTGCCGTGCGGTTTGAGCGCTGGCGTCTTGCCGGGAGTCCCGGCTTCCACCCATTCCGCTGCAGATCGAAAGCTTCGGGCGCCTTCCCGCGAGGCCGCCCGCGATGCCGAAGCACGGTCATAGGCATCATTTCTGCGAAGGCTTAGCAGAAACGGGAATACTGTCGCCAGACCATGCTAATGAGTTGATGCCTGCGCTTCTTGTCCGGCAGGTTCAGATCCTGTCATCGGGGGCGATATTGTCGTTCAACGTGCGTAGCTTGCTCAGCGAGATCTGATACTGGCCGTTCTTTGGAGGTCTCTTGTTTTTGACTAGCTCCCAGACAATATTGCCGGGGCCATTGAACACTTCTTTGAACGAGCCGTTTTCGTCGATTTTCAGGACGAGCAGGTACGCGGGCTCTGAGCTGAGCCCGATAGAGCGTCTTTGGGTTACCTTAATTTGAACGTCCCGCTTGCGCTCATCCGTAGTGGTGCCGTCGTGGCGCTCGGACGATGATTTCGCTAGTTCGATGCCATAGCGCTCAGCCGCGTAAACTTCACCGATGCTTCCGAGGAGGTGCCCGTCGAGCGTGAAGCGACGATCATGCTTGTTGTAATCGCGTTCGAGCTGGTTGACGATGGCGTACAGCTCGCGGATAGTTTCGCTCAGCTTCTCGTCTTCGGGCATTTGTTCTCCTGCAAGTTTCGTGGTTATCGTTTGCGCTCCGTCTAATGGCCAATCGTCCGACCAGCGAAGTCGATGCTTGCAATGCTGTCTATACTGAACAGGCCAAGTATAGAGGAAGGATAGCAATGGATGACGGTATTCGGCCGATCGATGAAAACGGCGCCAGCGAATTGGTTTTCGAACGCGTGGAGCTAGGGGAAGAGCGGGATTTGGAGGAGCGACCGCTTAAGAGCAAAGTGATCAATGCGGGCGTTTTGGTGGTGGCCGCTTTGATCTCCCTTCTGCTGCTGGCCAACATCGCCTCATCGCCATCGACGTATTCGGGCATGTACGAGACGCTGGATGAAAAGAAGCTCAACGTTATGGGGCTGGCGGCTACTACCACGGCAGCTTCGGCTGCCATTTCTGTGCTCCCCGATGATACTGGCTCCGCAATTGCTAACAAGCTTGCCGATTTCGCTTCTTATTTCGTGGTTATCCTTTCGGTGATCTACCTCGAGAAGTTCCTTTTGACGACCTTTGGGTTCCTGGCGTTCGGGATACTGATACCGATGGCATGCGTGCTTTTTGCCATAGCCGTTTTCTTGAGACGAGGCACTTTGACAAAAGTGAACCTTCAGCGACTGGGCACGAAGCTCACGGCGTTCGGTTTGGCGCTGGCGCTGGTGGTGCCAGCGAGTGTTTGGCTCACGGACAACATCGACAAGACCTTCGATGAATCCATCGCCGCTTCTAATGCGGCAGCGCAACAAGCGACTCAGGAACTCGAAGAAAGCGTCCAAGAGGACACGCAAGAGGATAAAGGCCTCCTGGAGGGAATCGCTGACGCGATGCAAGATGGGTTCACCGCGATAACGCAGGGCGTTCAAGACGCGTTGGACAATCTGGGGCAACAGCTGAACAACATGATAGACACGGTGGCCGTGATGGTTGTGACCTCCTGCCTTATACCGCTTATTGTGCTGATGGTTTTCTTGCAGGTTGTCAAAATCATCACTGGCCTCGATTTCGGTGGCGTTTCCGCCGTCATGGGCGCTGCCCGCACTAGGGGACGTCGCATCTCTTCCTCGGTGAGGAAGCAGGTACAGCAGAGGTAGCTTTGCGTTTGGCGCGACGCTTCACTGCCGCTTCACTGCGTCTACCCATTCCGCCGCAGATCGAAAGCTTCGGGCGCCCCCCCGCGAGGCCGCCCGCGATGCCGAAGCACGGTCATGGGCATCACCTATTTCGATGCGCTGAGCTGTGGGGGCGCATCGGTCGCTATCGGTCGTTATCGGTCGCTATCGGTCGCTATCGGTCGCTATCGGTCGCTATCGGTCGCTAGCAGCCGTTCAGTGTTCTTGCTGTACCTTCGCGGATCGAGTGCTTCGGTTACCGGTTCTTCCCGGTATCCGGCGGAGCACCCGTGGTATTCTTTCGATTATGGGCGAGGTCATCATTGGGTACATAGGTACTTTCAGCGAGAGCTTCAACGTGGCGGTTCTGGTGTGGCCGCTGCTGTCGCTGTTGCTGAGCGTGCCCGTGCTGGTGGCGCTGTACCGGCGCGACGGATGGCTGCCGCTGACCACCGTGTTCGCCGTGTACGCGAGCATTCTCTATGCGGCCGGTCTGGTGTGCTTCACCCTGTACCCGCTGCCCACGGGCGACGCGGGCCCGGGCATCACCTACGGCGTTCCGCCTATCTTGGATCCGCTCAACTTCGTCCGCGACATCGCCGAAGGCGGCGTTCGCGCGGTATTCCAGCTGCTGTTCAACATCGTGCTGTTCGTGCCGCTCGGCTTCATTGCGCGAACTCTTCTGAAGCTGAAGCTGCCGCTTATGTTGGCGCTGTCCTTCGCCGCGACCTGCCTTATAGAAACAGCGCAGTTCACGGGGCTGTCCGGAGCGTATCCCTTCGCGTACCGAACGTTCGATGTGGACGACCTCATCTGCAACACGCTCGGCAGCCTGATCGGCTGGGGCTTGGCCCATTTGGCCGTGAGGCTGACTCAGCGCGAGGCCGAGGTGCAGCCGCCGGCTACCCACAACCCCGGCTTCGTCCGACGCGCGGTGGCGCTGTGGACCGACGTCATGATCATCGATCTGTGCGCGGTGGTGCCGCGTCTGATGGTGGCGGCTGGTTTGAGGCTGATGACGGGCGACGCCTTCGACGAAGCTCTTCTGGCCTTGGTTAATGGCGAGATGTGGATAGCCTGCTACCTCGTTGCGTTCGCGGTGGTGGAATTGGTTGTCCCCTGGATGCGCGATGGCAGCACGCCGGCGGGTCTGTTCTATCGCATGTCGTGCGAGACGCGAAAGAGGGCCGGCGCGGCGCGGGTCGTCTTTTACGCGGAACGGGCGGTCGTGCTGTTGCTCGTGGTGGCGCATCCGCTGTGCGCGGGGCTGCCCCTGGCCGTGTTCTACTTCTTCGCTCGCGAGATGCCCTACGACCGCGTTCCCAAGGGGTGGGCCGAGAGGGTCGGCGATGGGGAAGAGGCGTCAGAGATACCGGAAGCCTCTCGGGCGTAACGCGGACGCCCTCCCGGCAAGGGCGCCCGCAATGGCTAGACGTGTTTACCGATTCTGCTTCTTTGACGCAGCCCGTCGTTCCGCTTCCGCCGCCGCTATTCTGCGGGCGGTGCGCAGTAGGTCGTAGTCGTGCTTGCTGCGGGAGGGGAGGGCGGCGGCGCGCACGGCTTCTCGGCATACGCCCATGAACGCGTCGGCCGCCTCGCAGAAGCACGCACGGGCGAACTCGCCGGTGCCGTGGGCGCACTTGAGGCCGTCGGCGTAGAGTGTCCACGACTGGGGCTCGCGTTCGTCGCCTTCGCAAACTAGCTGGAGCACGTGCGGCTTGCCGTCGTCGGACAGCTCGGCTTCCAAGCGTTCCGCGCTGTAGCGTATCTGGTGGCCCAAGTTGGATTTTCCCATGGCAGAAATGTAGCCCGTGGGCTCGTCGAGGAGGTGCATCCTCGGCCGCTCGACGCTCAAGTTAAGGAATTCGCGCGAATCGCGCACAGAGACGTTGTCCATGGCAGGACTCCTTTCATCGATGTTGGCGGGACCACCGTGCCGCGCGGCCGGTTGGTGCCGGGATCGTCGAGCCAACTCTCTACCCCGACTCTGGATAAAATGCGCCAGCGCCTTCGCTGACGAAAATGCAGTCTAGCAGCAGAAGGGCCAAACGCGCAAGAGGGAAGGCCGGGTATTGGTATACTCGTTTTCCGCAAGGCGGGATCGAAAGGAAGGCTATCGAGCGCATGGCGGGTGGTCGCGGCGGCTTGATTGCTGCGGCAGCCGCGCGACCGATGCGACAGGGAAAACATATGGTTCTTGGTAACAAGTTGGGCATAAGCAGCGATGCCGAATTGGCGCGCGAGGAAGAGCGGCTGACGAAGGTGCGGGCCCTCGAGCTTTTCGAGCGCGGCCTGCTTGACGAGCTGGAAGCGGGAACGTTTGCCGGCCTTGCCGAGATTCATGCCTATCTTTTCCAGGACATTTACGACTTTGCCGGGCGCATGCGTCGGGAGAATATCTCCAAGGGCGGCTTTCGCTTTGCACCCTCGCTTTATCTGGAGGAGGCGCTTGCCGCCATCGATCGTATGCCGCAGGCGACGTTCGACGAGGTGGTCGAGAAGTACGTCGAAATGAACGTCGCCCACCCTTTCCGCGAGGGCAATGGGCGCAGCATGAGAATCTGGCTCGATCAGATGTTGAAGCGCTCGTGCGGCACTGTGGTCGATTGGAGCCTTGTCGACGGGGAGGACTATTTGCTCGCCATGGAGCGAAGCCCCGTGAAGGATGTGGAGATCAAAGCACTTCTCAAGGAGGCCCTTACCGATCAGGTGAATGATCGGCGGGTGTACATGAAGGGCATCGACGCCAGCTATCGCTACGAGGGCTACAGCACGTATTCCATGGAAGATCTCTCGTAAGATTCTCCATCGCGATTATCCGTATAGGCGTGTTTCGGGCAACGCCTCGCACTCAAGGCGCTCAAGGACGCTAAAACAAATCAAGGACGCTAAAAGAGATCAAGATTGCTAAAAGAGATCAAGGATGCTACGATCTTACTGTTGCGGCGGGCAGATGGCAGGAGGTTTCCGTGGCAGACAAGATTGCGAAGGTGCAGCAGGAGACCTTCAACCCATTTACGCCGGAATTCGGAAAAGTGCCCGCTTATTTCGCTGGTCGCGAACAGGTGCTCTCAGATATCTTGAGTACCTTCGAAGAGCAGACGATGAATCTCTGCGCTCTGTTCGTTGGCCCACGTGGGTGCGGCAAAACGGCGCTTCTCACGTATCTTGGCAACGAGGCGTCTCGGCTCGGATGGGTGGTGGCCAACGTTTCGGCCACTCCGGGCATGCTCGAAGATATTGTCCAGCGCACCGAGGAGTCGGCCTCGCATCTCATCGCGGCCTCGTCCGAGAAACGCCTCACGGGCGTGAGCATCGCGGGTATAGGAGGAGCAACTTGGAGTGCAAAAGACGATTCGGATGCGAATTGGCGTACCCGCATGAATGGTCTTCTGGATCGTTTAAGCGAAGTGGATGCCGGTCTGCTGATAACTGTTGACGAAGTGGACGTGTCTCTCGATGAGATGAGCCACCTGGTTTCAACCTACCAGCATTTCGTACGCGAGAATCGCAAGGTCGCTCTTGTCATGGCGGGGCTTCCCTTTCATATAAGCTCGCTTCTGAGCGGAAAGAGCACGTCGTTTTTGCGCCGGGCTCAGCAGTTCGAGTTGGGCCCGTTGGCCCCCTATGCAGTTGAGGAGGCTTTCCGTCTGACCGTGGAAGAGGGCGGTAGGCTCATCAACGAAGAGGCCTTGGGCGAAGCCGTTGAAGCTATCGACGGATTTCCTTTTATGCTGCAGCTTCTGGGCTACCGGGCGTGGCGAATGCATCCCGATGACGCCTTCCTGAGTGTTGACGATGTCCGCGCTGGTGCGCAGAGGGCTCAGCGCGAGTTAGAGGATCGCATCTTCGATGTCACCTACGCGGAACTCTCCCGAGCGGACAGGGCATTTCTTGCGGCAATGGCTCAAGATGGGAAAGTCACCAGCCGCGCCGACCTGATGGATCGGCTTGGCAAGCCTTCGGGACATATTTCCACCTACAAGAAGCGGCTCGTGCAAAGCGGCGTTATTGGCGAAACTCTCGATGGCGACTTCTACTTCGCATTGCCCGGCTTCAAGGAGTATGTCGAGCGGCGACAGGGGTAGTCGGTGCTTTTAGTGGCGCGGCCCTTAAGTTTTGATCGTTAGCAATTTCCTACGTAGACGTGCTTCAAATAGCGCCTCGCTACGTTGGCCAGGTGGTGTACGGTTTCGGGTGGGGTGGCGGGGCGGTCGGTAAGGCGGTGGCAGGGGAAGAAGCGGGTCAGGTGGTAGGGGATCGACGGATCCAGGGAGGCGAGCCATTGGGCCGCCTCGGCGATTTCCTGGTCGCTGTCGTTCAGGCCGGGGATGACGAGCGTCGTTACTTCCAGGTGACAGCTGGGTGTGGCAGCCAGCACTTCTATGGTGTGCTTCACAGTTGCCAAGTCGCCGCCGACGAGGTCGTAGAAGCTCTGGGTGAAGCCCTTCAGGTCGATGTTCGCGGCATCGATGAACGGTGCCACCTCGTGCAGCGGGCCGTCGTTCACGTAGCCGTTGGATACCAGCACGTTGACCAGGCCACGCTCGTGGGCGAGGCGCGCGGTGCCGCGGACGAACTCGAGGCCCACGAGCGGCTCGTTGTAGGTGAAGGCGAGCCCGATGTTGCCTTCGGTCACAAGCGATGCGGCCGCATCCACCAACTCGGCCGGTGCGATTTCGCGCCAGGGCACGTCGCGCTCGCCGGCGCAGGCGATGGAAGCGTTCTGGCAGAACGGGCAGCGCAGGTTGCAGCCGTAGGAACCTACGGAGAGCACCTTGCTTCCAGGGCGAAAGCGGGCCAGCGGCTTCTTCTCGATGGGATCCAGTGCCAGTGACGTGATGCGCCCGTAGTTGGCGTCCACCACCTGCCCGCCCTCGGCGACGCGCGCACGGCAGAGCCCCGTTTGCCCCTCGGCCAGCGCGCAGGCATGCGGGCAAATCGAACACACAGCGTGGTCTGCGCCAAGGTCGCGGGGCTCTTCCCCTGAGAAATCCTGCGCTGCGGCTCTGCCTTCGATATCTTTCACGACGCCTCTTTTCTCGTCTGCTTCGGCCGTCTTGCCGCCATAGTAGCGCAAGGGCGCCCCGCTGGCTTTGGCGGCTCGCATGCGCCGCCAATCCGATACCGACGCCGACGCCGATGCCGACGCCGATGCCGATCCCTCTCGATTCCTTGCGGCGTAGGGGGGGCGGAAGTTTGTCTGGAGCCAAGCCGGCTTTCGCGATCTCCGCGCCATTGCCAAGGGAGATCGGGCGCGCGGGCCGGACGGGACGTACCGTCGCATTCCATTACTGCTAAAATCATCAAAGCTGGCTGGCCATAGTGCGTAGAAAGAGGGAAACCATGGATCGTTTGAAGGGCAAAGTTGCCATCGTCACCGGCTCCACCAGCGGCATCGGTTCGGGTATCGCGAAGATGTTCGGCGCCGAGGGCGCGCGCGTGGTGGTGTGCGGCCGCAACGAGGAGCGCGGCGCGGCCGTCGTGGACGCCATCGCCGAGGTGGGCGGCACCGCCTGGTTCCACAAGCTGGACATCACGCGTCCCGAAACCGTGGACGCGCTGTTCGCCGACACCAAGGAGAAGTGGGGCTCCATCGACGTGTTGGTGAACAACGCCGCCGGCATGGCGCTGAAGGACGGGCGTGTGGACGAGATCTCCCTGGAGGACTGGGACGCCGTGTTCGCGAGTGACGTGCGCTCCACGTTCTACTGCACCAAGACGGTGCTGCCCTTCATGCAGGAGCAGGGCGCGGGCTCCATCATCAACATCGGCTCCGTGGGCGGCCTCTACCCCGATCTGAGCCGCACGGCCTATGGTGTCAGCAAGGCGGCCATCCACTTCCTCACCAAGGACATCGCCGTGCAGTATGCCCGGCAGGGGGTGCGGTGCAACGCGGTGCTCCCCGGCTTCACCGCCACCGACGCCGCTCTGAACAACATGTCCCAGGCCTTCCTGGAGCTCTTCCTGAAAAACGTCCCCCTCAACCGCCCCGGCCGCCCGGAGGACATCGCTGATGCCGTCGCCTTCCTGGCCAGCGACCGGGCCGCCTTCATCACCGGCGAGATTCTGCCTGTGGCCGGCGGCTTCGGCCTGCCCACCCCGCTGTACGGCTCCTATATGAGCGCGGGGGCCAAGGGCTGATTTCCCCTTCAGAGGGCCCTTCGGGGCCCTTTTTGTTGCTATGCTTTTGCATAGCAACAAGGGCCGTGTGCCGCTTTCAGCGGCGCGGCCATGAACGCAACAGCCCGTGGGCCGGGACGGCCCACAGGACCGTTTTTTATAGCTTTGCTGTGCAAAGCTATAAAAAAATCTATTCACAAACCCCGGAGCCGTCCGGGCGGGGTAGCAGAAAAGAAGCTGCGTACGGCAGCGGTGCGGCCTATGCGCACAGAGGTTCATTCGGCCTTGTCCGCGGCTGGGTCCAGAGAGATTCTGAGCGGAGCGAAGGGAACGCCGTTCGCGTCGAAAAAGCGGCTGAAGATCTCATAGAACTCCAGGCGCAACACCTGAATGCCTACGAACAGCGCCTCCAGCGCCATGACGAACACGTTGCCTACGGCGACGATGAGCACATAAAATACACCGCCCGTCATATTGGCCAGCGTGAACACGACGGTCATCATGCCCGC
>OLQH01000792.1_pt1 | contig 31002 bp, 25 predicted proteins | sample 1672671 | NCBI WGS metagenome assembly OLQH01 (sample SAMEA3136712, study PRJEB25190) | human gut metagenome
GCAGGCTTGTAGGTATCCATGTAAACCTTCAAGCTCTTTGCTTTTGTATTGTCAGCAGATTTAACCTCAATCGGAATAAGCTGACCGTCACGCTGAATGACAAAATCTATTTCAGCACCACGCTCGGACTCCCAATAGTAGGTCTTATAGCCGTTAATGGCCAGCTGCACATTAACATAATTTTCAGCCATACCACCCTTAAACTCGTTCAGTTCCTCAACCATATAGAGAATATCGTTAGCAGCTAAATCCGTTTTGGCACAAAGCAGTCCTAAGTCGGAAACATAAATCTTGAACGCATCAATATCACGGTAATTTTCCAAAGGTTTTTTGATTTGTTCCACCTTGTAAACCTGTGACACGATACCAGATAAATAGAGCCATTCAATCGCATTTTCAAATTCAGAAGCCCTTCCACCTTTTTTAATCAGCTTATATTGGAAACGAGTGTTTTTCTTTGAGAGCTGAACAGTAATGTTATCATAAACAAGTCTGGTTTTCTTGATCTCATTCAGATTATTGTACTTGCTCATATCATTGAGATAGCTTACAAGTATCGTATCCTGCGTATGGCGGACCAGGATATGATCTTTCGTTTCAGCATATTGCATCACGCACTCTGGCATACCGCCGGTCACAAGATACTGCCGGTAGAGCTGCATCGCCGCAGCGTGGAGAGCAAAGGGCATTTGCGTATCTGTTTTAAAGCACTTTTTAATCTGCTGTACAAGTGCCTCCTCGCCCATAGCAAGCATAAATTCCTCCATATCCATCGGATACAGAGTTTTCATATCTACCTTTCCCACAGGGAATGAAAATTTTGCTCTATTCACTGCCACACCAAGCAGGCTGCCTGCTACGATGATGTGATAATCTGGAGCATTTTCACAAAAATATTTCAGCGAAGTCAAAGCCCTTTCGCAGAGCTGCACCTCGTCAAATACAATCAATGTTTTTTCTTTTACGATAGTCTGGCCTGCAATATGGGATAAAATCGGTATCAGATAATCGGGGCTGATATTTTCTTCAAAGGTTTCATTCAGCTTTGGATTGGTTTCAAAATTGAAATATGCCACATTTTCATAATAAGTGCGGCCAAACTCCAAAATCGAGTAGGTTTTTCCCACCTGCCTTGCGCCCTGCAAAATAAGAGGTTTGCGGTGTTCGCTTTCTTTCCACGCTTCTAAAAAGCCCATAATCTTTCTATACATAATCCGTCCTCCTTAAATGTACTGAACATAGTATATCGAATATTCGTGTAAAATTCAATGATTTTTATTTCTATTTTAGCACTAAATAACATGAATATTTTTAACAACTGACCAAATTGCGACACGAATGACAGGGCGCCCAAATGTGCAGTAGGGGTAAAAAAATAAGCGTACCACTATTTCTAATGATACGCTTATAATTCATTATTTTAAACATCAACAGTCAAATCTTCCCATTGATTTTTATCTTTGTGCAATAGCTGCCTGTGCTGCTGCCAGCCTTGCAATCGGCACACGGAACGGGGAACAGGACACGTAGTCCAGACCAATCTTATGACAGAATTCCACAGAAGTGGGATCTCCGCCGTGCTCGCCGCAGATACCGATATGCAGATCGGGATTTACCGGCTTGCCCAGCTTGATCGTGATCTCCATCAGCTTGCCCACGCCGGACTGATCCAGTTTTGCAAAGGGATCATTCTCAAATACTTTCGCATCATAATAAGCATTCAGAAATTTTCCTGCATCATCCCGGGAGAAACCATAACACATCTGCGTCAGGTCATTTGTTCCGAAGCAGAAGAAGTCCGCTTCCTTTGCAATCTCATCTGCAGTCAGTGCAGCCCGCGGGATCTCGATCATTGTTCCCACCTGATATTTCAGGTCGCTGGCTGCGTCTGCGATCTCACGATCTGCAGTTTCCACAACCACATTTTTTACATATTTCAGCTCTTTGATGTCACCAACCAGAGGAATCATGATCTCCGGACACACCTTCCAGTCCGGATGGGCTTTCTGCACATTGATCGCCGCACGGATCACCGCTTTTGTCTGCATTTTCGCGATTTCCGGATAAGTAACTGCAAGACGGCAGCCACGGTGTCCCATCATAGGATTAAACTCATGAAGAGAATCAATGATCGCTTTGATCTGCTGTACCGTCTTGCCCTGGGCATCGGCCAGCTTCTGAATATCCTCTTCGCTGGTGGGAACAAATTCATGGAGCGGCGGATCCAGGAAACGGATCGTTACAGGATTTCCTTCCAGCGCTTCATACAGTTTTTCAAAATCACTCTGCTGAACCGGCAGAATCTTATCAAGCGCAGCCTCTCTTTCTTCCACGGTATCAGAGCAGATCATCTCACGGAATGCATCAATTCTGTCTCCCTCGAAGAACATATGCTCCGTACGGCAAAGGCCGATACCTTCCGCTCCCAGTTCGCGGGCTTTCTTTGCATCTGCCGGCGTATCTGCATTGGTTCTTACTTTCAATCTTCTGTACTTATCAGCCCAGGCCATAATTCTTCCAAATTCACCGGCGATCGTCGCATCCACGGTAGGAATAATGCCGTCATAAATACATCCGGTAGAGCCGTCGATAGAGAGCCAGTCTCCCTCATGATACTCTTTTCCTGCCAGTGTAAATTTCTTATTTGCCTCATCCATCGTAATTTCGGAACAGCCGGATACACAGCAGGTTCCCATTCCGCGGGCAACAACAGCTGCATGAGAAGTCATTCCTCCGCGCACGGTCAGAATACCCTGGGCGGCTTTCATACCTTCAATATCTTCCGGAGAAGTCTCCAGACGAACAAGAACTACCTTTTCCCCTCTCGCATGCCATTCTTTTGCATCTTCTGCCGTAAATACTACTTTTCCGCAGGCTGCTCCCGGAGACGCAGCCAGCGCTTTGGCTGCCGGAACTGCCGCTTTTAATGCAGCTGTGTCAAACTGAGGATGAAGCAGGGTATCCAGGTTTCTGGGATCGATCATAGCCACAGCCTTTTCCTCTGTGATCATGCCCTCGTCAACCAAATCGCAGGCAATCTTCAGCGCCGCTTTTGCTGTTCTCTTTCCATTTCGCGTCTGCAGCATATACAGTTTTCTGTCCTCGATGGTAAACTCCATATCCTGCATATCTCTGTAATGATCTTCCAGTGTATGGCAGATCGTTACAAACTGCTCATAAACCTCAGGCATAACCTCTTTTAACTGGTCGATCTTCTGAGGAGTACGGACACCTGCCACTACATCCTCTCCCTGAGCATTCATCAGGAACTCTCCCATCAGATGCTTCTCACCGGTAGCCGGATCCCGGGTAAATGCAACGCCGGTTCCGGAAGTCTCGCCCATATTTCCAAAAGCCATCATCTGTACATTTACCGCAGTTCCCCAGGAATAGGGAATATCATTATCCCGGCGGTAAACATTTGCTCTGGGGTTGTCCCAGGAGCGGAACACAGCCTTAATCGCTTCCATCAGCTGTACTTTGGGATCCGTCGGGAACTCTTCCCCGATTTTTGCCCTGTATTCTGCCTTGAACTGATCGGCCAGCTCTTTCAGATCTTCTGCAGTAAGGTCTACATCCTGGGTAACCCCTTTTTCTGCCTTCATTTTATCAATCAATTCTTCAAAATATTTTTTTCCGACTTCCATAACCACGTCGGAAAACATCTGAATAAATCTTCTATAACAGTCCCATGCCCAGCGGGGATTGCCGGACTTTTCTGCCAGTACCTCAACGACTTCCTCATTCAGTCCCAGATTCAGGATGGTGTCCATCATACCCGGCATGGATGCTCTTGCACCGGAACGGACAGAAACAAGGAGGGGATTTTCTTTGTCACCAAATTTTTTTCCCGTAACCTCTTCCATCTTAACAATTGCATCCATAATCTGACCCATGATCTCATCATTGATCTTCTTTCCGTCTTCATAATACTGCGTGCAGGCTTCTGTAGTGATCGTAAAGCCCTGCGGTACCGGAAGTCCCAGAGAAGTCATCTCTGCCAGATTGGCACCCTTGCCTCCCAGCAGGTTTCTCATGGTTGCATTACCTTCTGTAAACATGTAGACCCATTTTGCCATTTAAATTTCCTCCTAAAATGTACATAATATGCACGATTTAAAGACTATATAAGCGGAAATACAGCCTTTAACGCGTGTGTCTGTGACACTCGCACACTATAATTTTAACATATCTTCCATTTTAGTCAAGTTTTTTGTAAAAAAGGTCAGGTATTCCCATTACTTTTTTCGACTTTTTATTCACTTTTTCCAACTCCGGACCTGTCGCTTCCATTCAGATGATGTCATTCTGTACACTCTCCCTTTCCGTTTTCAGATGCTCTGTCCTGGAAGTCCATTTGCACAAGAGACATTGACTACGAAAAAAAAATAGAGTATTCTTAACATATATACTATTATTCCAAACATCAGGGAGGTTCTTATGCGTCACTTTTTTGAAAAAATATCCTGGCAGGCCCTGCTCACCCCCATACTTTTTATCTTAACGGGTGCAGTGCTGGCAGTCTGGCCCCAGTCATCCATTAAAATCATCTGCACCGCAGCTTCGCTCTTCATGATCGGCCTGGGAGCCATCTGCCTGTACTGCTATTTCCGCGGACGGGACGATTTCTTCTCCGGTCATGTAAACCTGCTCTGCGGAATTCTCGTGATCTCTATCGCCTTCTGGATCATTACCCGTTCTAATTATTTTCTGTCACTGCTGCCCATCCTGGCAGGTGTCACGGTAATTGTCCACGGACTGGTAGATCTTAGACAGGCGCTCCTGCTCCGCCAGTCCAGAAAAAACAACTGGTGGGTTACCCTTATCATCGCAGCTGCCGCGCTCTGTCTCGGTGTGATTATGCTGGTTAACCCCTTTGATACCCTGGTGACCATCATGATCTTCATTGGAATTGTCCTGATCGCTATCGGACTCTCCGACATCTTTGTTCTGGCTCAGGGAAGTATTCTTCATTCTTCCGAAAAGAAACAGCGGTTCTCCAGAAAGCGGTCTGCGCGTGCGGCCGCCGAGAAAAAGTCTGCGTCGCGCCGCTCCCGCCGTCCGGACGAAAACTCCGAATCTTCCTTCTCCGCAAGTGTTCCGGAAGATAGCGATTCCAATGAGGATGCATCAGAAAATGCGCCCTCTGTAAAAAAGGAAACCAGAAAAAAAACTTCCGCCCGGTCTGAAAAATCTTCCCGGATGGCCAAACTGGAACAGATTCTGGGAAGCCAGCCGGAGGAAGAACCTTCTTCTTTGGAATCCTCCCCCTCCTCTTCTGTGGTCAGTGATTTTGATGATGAAGATGATTTCTGGGATGAAGAAGAATGGGATAACCTGTAATTGATCCATAAAAAACACTGAAGAAGAAATCCTTTTACCGGCATTTCTTCTTCAGCGTTTTTTGTTTTAATCTTTATTTACTGCCCATTTTAAAATTCTTTCCCAGAGAATTTTATTATACTCCCCCTCGCAAAATTCTTCCGGAAGCCAATGCGGAGCACAGTCACTGGCCCAGACAAAAGTTTTCCCTTTTCCATAAGTTCCCAGAGCCAGAATCGGGTCTTCTTGATATTTGACTACCACATCTGCATTCTCTTTTGCGATCAATCTGTTATACCCCAGCATAGGCGGCCATTTTTCCGGAAATCCGGCAAGAAGAGGATGACTGGCCGGATCTACGGTAAGATACAATCCCTCCGGATGTTCTGCCCTGTCATCATAGGGATACAGGTTTACCGGCAAAATTTCTTCAACAGGTGTTCCCCTGTACTGGCCCTTTGCCTCAATTCCCTGGAATGTCATATATCCCCCCATCATTCCAAATGCTCCTCCCTGAGCCACATAATCTGCCAGAACCTGCAATTTATTAGGTGTGGGAATGCTGTTAAAAAAAGTCTTCGGATGTAAATAAAAGGTATTTGCCCCCACATCACTGATAATTACCACATCATACGCTTTTAATTTTTCTACTGTATCCGGAAATTCCTCCAGTACCAGATGTGCCGGAATATGCGTAATATCTGCATATGTATCCATTACCGCCCGGATCCTTCCAATCTCGGTCTGATATCCGCCAATTGTAAACTGATCAAATCCTTTCGTCTCAATCGTAGTAAAAAACCAGGATTCTCCTGCAAATAATACTTTTATCTTGTCCATATTTTATTCCTCCTGTTTTGTCCACTCCATGATCATTCTCGCATACACTTCAATTGCCTGCAAATACTGTTCTTTCGGCAAATACTCATTTACGACATGTGCATTATGACAGCTGCCCGGTCCGTATACAATCGTAGGACTCTGTCCGATGTTTGTCAAATGCCTTGCGTCACAACCGGCTGTCATTCCGGAAATGACAGCCTTTCCTGTCACCTGCCCGGAGCATAGAGCCATTTTCTGTACCAGCGGATGATCCGTCTCAGTCTCAAAAGGAGAACAATCCTGATACCATTTAAATGTAACCGGATGTTTCTTCAGCCATTCATCTCCCTGGCACATGGTAAGGATCCAGTCCTCTACCTCTCTGGCTACCTCATCTTTATCTACAGAATGTTTCACTCCATATTTATCAATTTCTGACGGATAGTATTCTACATCAAAACGTAAGGTACAGCTCTCCGCCACGGTAGATGCAGCCACGCCTCCCTGGATATATCCAATATTACAGGTTGGCGGCGCAAGGAGCGGGTGACGTTTTGTAGTCATCCACTTGGTTTCCAGTTCCCGGACAGACTGGATTACCTTCACCATTTTATCAATGGCATTTTCTCCAAATCCTCTGAGGCTGGCATGGATTGGAACTCCCTGCACCTGCACTTCCACAAGCCATGCCCCTCTGTTTGCCGCAAATACTTCCATATTGGATCCTTCTGCGATGATAGCTCCATCTGCCCGATATCCTCTGTCCACGCAGGCCAGCGTTCCATTTCCTCCGCCTTCTTCATCTACCACACTTTCAATAAGAATATCTCCTCCCGGCACAAATCCGGTCTCCAGAGCCGCTTCCAGCCCCAGAACCAGCGCACTAAGTCCGCCCTTCATATCATCCGCTCCCAGCCCATAGAGTTTTCCTTCACGCTCTGTCAGTTTCCACGGATCTGTATTCCAGCGCTTCAGGTCACCGGAAGGCATCGTGTCCATATGTCCGTTCAGGATCAGTGACTTCCCTTTTCCGCTTCCCGAATATCGGGCAACTACTACCGGCCGGTTTTTATATTGATGTCCTTTATTAAATCCCGGATATTTTTCCATACGCTCATTGTCCGGTTCAAAAAGATCAACTTCACATCCCAGCTTTTCCAGATATTCTGCCAGAAATCTCTGCGCCTCCCCTTCCTGACCGTCTTCTCCGTGACGGATAACAGAAGTATCATAAGCTACCAGCTTTTCCAGAAACGCAAGATATCTTTTTTCATTTCTCTGTATAATCTCTTTCAAGTGATCCATGGTTCCTCCTAATTGGACTTAAACCGATCCAGTCCCACTGCGATAATTATGATTGCTCCCTGTACAATCAGCTGCCAGTTGGTTGAAATATTCAGCAGATTCATCCCATTTGTAATAATTCCCATGATCAGAGCTCCCAGAAATGTTCCCCAGAGACGGCCTTTTCCGCCGGTTGTACTTGTTCCGCCGATTACACAGGCTGCAATCGCATCCAGTTCCATACCGTTTGCAGCAGAAGGCTGTCCGGAAAACATACGGGAAGCCAGAATAATGCCTGTGATAGCTGCTGTGCACCCACAAATAACATAAATCAGAATTTTATTTTTATTTACTGTAATACCAGACAGTTTGGCTGCTTCAATATTACCCCCGATAGCATATGTACTCCGTCCAAATTTTGTATACTTTAAGACCACATATCCGGCTGCATAGCAGACAGCCATAATAATAACCGGCACCGGCACTGGTCCGATATAACCTCTTCCGATGATCTTAAAAGATTCCGGCAGTCCGGTAATCGGATACGAGTTTGTAATTACCAGAACAGCTCCTCTGGCTATATTAAGCATTCCCATCGTTACAATAAAAGACGGGATCCTGGCATACACATGAATAGCCCCGTTTAACATTCCACAGCAGCCGCCGGTCAGAAGTGCCAGAAGAATTGATACCGGAACTGATATCCCTGCTTTCATCGCCATAGCGACCACAATGCCTGCAAGTGCTGCAATAGATCCCACACTAAGATCAATCTCTCCGGCAATCAGAACAAAGGTCATTCCTATTCCCAAAATAGCAACCATAGTTACCTGACGAATCACATTGATCAAATTGTCTGTGGACAGAAAGATGGGTCTGGCTATGGACAGACTGATTACAAGAATTGCCAGGACCAGAAAAATGGCCATCTCATTCCAGTTTATATTCCTCTTTTCACTTGTTACCTTCTGTTTTCCCATCTCATTTTCCTCCAGTCGCATAGTGCATAATCTGCTGCTGACTCAAAGTTCTCCGATCAAGCTCTCCCGTCACACAGCCTTCATGCATGACGATCACTCTGTCACACAGCCCAATCAACTCCGGCATTTCCGAAGAAATCATAATAATCGATTTCCCTTCTTCCGCCAGTTTTACAATAATATTGTAAATCTCCATCTTTGCATTCACATCAATTCCCCGGGTAGGCTCATCCAGCACAATAATTTCCGGTTCACAGTTCAGCCACTTTGCCAAAACTACTTTTTGCTGATTTCCACCGCTTAAAAATTTAGCCTTCTGCATCTCCGAAGGAGTCTTTATCAAAAGCTCTCTGATATATTTCTGACAGATCTCCTTTGCCTTTTTTGCGGAAAACATTCCGTGTTCCATCGCTTTTTCCGGCTTTGCCATTACCGTATTATCCAAAACCGGGAGATCCACTACCAGACCTTCTTTTTTTCTGTCCTCCGGAAGAAAACCTATTCCCAGCTTTATGGCGTCTCTGGGAGATCTGATCTGAACCGGTTTTCCATTTATTTTAATCTCGCCCTTAGCGCCGGAATCCGCTCCAAATACAGCTTTCAAGGTCTCTGTCCGTCCGGCTCCCACCAAACCTGCAAATCCCAGGATCTCCCCTTTCCGCAGAGAAAACGAAACATCTTTTACTTCCTTCCCATTTGAAATATGATCTGCTTCAAGAATTACCTCTCCGACTTTATTTTTCTTTTCCGGATATACCGAAGCCAGTGACCGCCCCACCATATATTCAATGATCTGATTCACATCTACTTCTTTTATTTCTCCGCTGTGAACGAAGGTTCCATCCCGGAGAACCGTATAAGAATCACAGATTTCAAAAATTTCCTCCATCCTGTGGCTGATATAAATCATACTGATACCCTTACTTTTAAGGTTATTGATTACGGAAAACAATTTTCTTGTCTCCCCTTCTGTCAGCGTAGAAGTGGGCTCATCCATGATCAAAAGCTGGGAATGCAAAGATATTGCTTTTGCAATCTCTACCATCTGAGCCTGAGAAATACTTAATTTTTTTATCTTTGTCCTGGGAGAAAAGTCCAGCCCAAGCAGTTCCAGATAATGTCCTGCTTCCTCATACATCCGCTTTTTGTCGATCAGGCCATTCCTTTTTGTGGGGAGATTTCCCATGAAAATATTGGCTGCCACATCCAGTTCAGGAAGCAGATTCAGTTCCTGATGAATGACACTGATCCCCAGGTCAAAGGCCTCTCTTGGATGCTGAGGGGCATAGGGCTTTCCGTCCAAAAGTATCTCCCCTCCGTCCGGCCTGTAGATTCCCGTAAGAGATTTGATCAGTGTGGATTTTCCGGCGCCGTTCTCCCCTACCAGGGCATGGACCTCCCCCTTTTTCAGAATGAAGTCTACACCGTTTAAAGCCTGCACCCCAGCAAAATGCTTTTTCAACCCTTTTACTTCTAAAACCGGCATACTGTCACTTCCTTTCTTCCTCCGGGAAGCCTACGCCATCCCCAGCAGTTCCCTAGCTTTGGCAGCAATCTCTTTCTCCGAGGGTACCGTAGAAGCCTCATATTCGGGAATATAGTGGTATGGCAAATCCGGCATGGTCAGACGGGCCATCCGGGTACCTGCCCCGCCTTCTGCCACCCTTGTCATAATCTCCCCCGCAATGCTGCCGGTTCTGGGAGACTCTTCGGCTACCACCAGTCTTCCTGTCTTTTTCACAGACTCCAGAATCATCTGATAATCCATAGGCTTAATTGTTCTGGGGTCAATCACCTCTGCCTGGATACCCTCAGTCTCCAGCATGTCTGCTGCCCTGGCTGCCCGCAATGCCATCATTCCCCAGGCGACAATGGTAAGGTCCTTTCCCTCCCGCACAATCCTTCCTTTTCCTAGTTCCGTTTCAAAATAGGTGTCCTCCACTTCTTCCTCCACGTCGTATACCTGCCTGTGTTCCAGGAAGATCACCGGATCGCCGCACTTTAAGGAAGCTCTCAACAATCCCATGGCATCCCTCACAGTACTGGGGGCGACAATAGTAAGCCCGGGTGAATTATGAAGCCAGGCCTCCGTACATTGACTGTGCTCCGGCCCCCCTCCCCCAGCGGAAAAAAGTCCCATAGGCGCCCGGATTACCATATGGATAGGTTCCCGGTATCTGTGCTGGTATCTCCATTTAGGAATGTCATTTACAATCTCATTTCCCACACACAGCAGAAAGTCAGCCGCCCAGATTTCAGGAACTACTGTCATGCCGGCCAGAGCCGCGCCAAAGGCAATGCCTATGATACCGTTCTCTGCCACCGGGCACTCCAGGATACGTTCCTTTCCATAGGTAAGATGAAACTTTGGCGTGATTACCTTTGAAAACAGAGAGCCGGTGTAATAGAAAGCCTCTCCCATCATGAGCATTTCCTGGTTTTTCTGCATTTCTTCAAACAATACTCTGCGTATTCCTTCCCTCAGTGTTACTCTCATGTTTTACCTCCTATCTGATCACCTATAGTATACTTTCCGGTATATTTCTGAGGGGTCTGTTACAGGTGCTTGTTCCACCTTCTGATAGAGTTCACGGATCTGCCCCCTCAGTGTGTCACACAGGGCTTCGTCCTTCTCCCTGCTCCAGATCCCCATGCCGATTAAGGATTTTTTTGCCCTCCCGATGGGATCCTTTTCTTTCCATTCCTCTATCTCAGCCTCATCCCGGTATGCATAGTGATCCTCAAAAGGTATATGTTCAGAAATACGGTAGGTGATTCCCTCCAGTACACTGGGGCCTTTTCCCTCACGCGCCCGGCTGACAGCGTTCTCCACAGCCTCTGCCACGGCAAACATATCATTGCCGTCAAACCGTATCACCGGGATATCAAAACCTCTCCACATATCAGACATGTTCCCGGGCGCATACACTTCCTCTGTCCTTGAGCTGACAGAAAATCCGTTGTTCTCTGCCAGATAAATCACAGGGAGCTTCCACAGCACCGCCATATTCAGTGCCTCATAATACATCCCTCTTGCGGCAGCCGCCTCCCCGTAGTAGCATAAAGCTACTGTTTTTGTCTTTCTCTCCTTGGCAGCCAGGGCAAGTCCGGCAGCAATGGTAAACCGGGAGCCAAAGACCCCGTTTCTCCCTACAACCCCTATCTCAGGCGCATAGGTGTGCATGACACTGCCGCTTCCGTCATTGGTTCCTCCTGTCTTGAAAAACATATCACGCATTACCGCCTCCAGGGATACCCCCTTTGCCAGAAGAGAACCCACACCCCGGTGGGTATAGTAGAGGTAATCTGTCTTTCGCAGAACAAACGCACCTGCCACAGACAGAGCCTCCTGCCCGATCCCCGAGTGGTAATGGCGCAGATTGACCCCTTTTTTCACAAATTCGTTTTCACAGAACTCGTCCAGCAGACGGCTGGTTACCATAATTTTGTATAATTTCAGTATCTTTTCGTTTGTCAATATTCTCCCTTCCTTCCCTGCCCTTTACGGAACGATCACTGCACGTCCGGTCAGTCTGTTACTCTGCAGATCCTCAAATACCTGCTCAATCTTTTGCATCGGATATATATGGGTAACAGGCTGCAGTTTTTTTCTCTCCACCAAAGACATCAGTTCTTCAATATCCTGTATGCTGACCCCTCTGGATCCATAGATCTCCAGTTCCTTCAGCACTACATCTGCCAGCGGAATGCTCAGGGATTTGTCCTTTCCATATCCCGCCAGGACCACCCTGGATCCGCTTACCAGAATCGAGGCACAGCCTGTAATCGCCGGGGGATATCCGGTGGTATCAAACAGCACATTCCATTCCCCCCGTGCCCGGAGTTTTTCCAGATACCCTTCCTCTGAGGAATTAACCGTATATGCCGCACCGTTATCCCTGGCCATCCCAAGCTTATCTTCGTTTATATCAACAGCTGCTGTCTCTGCTCCGCACAGGGCGGCAAGCTGAAGGGCCTGCATTCCCACTCCCCCTACTCCCAGAACAATCACCCGGTCCATGGGAGTCAGCTTGATCCGCTTAACCAGCGCGTGGTATGGGACCCCTGCACCGCAGGGCATAACTGCCGCTTCCTCGTCCCGTACACCGTCCGGAACCTTTACCAGGTTCTGACACTTAATCTTCATATATTCGGCAAATGCCCCGTCCATAGTGATCCCTATCCTTGCCGATACATGTTCGCACAGAGTCTCCCGTCCGGTACGGCAGTATTTACAGCTTTTACAGGTAACATATGTGGCAGTTACTACCCGGTCTCCGATCTTTACGTTGTGTACCGCACTTCCTTTCTTTACCACTATCCCCATAGGCTCATGTCCCAAAATGCGGGGAACCCCATTCGTTTCTATATCACCTTTCATAACCTTAATATCTGTGGCGCAGACCCCGCAGGCTTTTATCTGCAGAATCACCTCATCGTTTTCTGTTATTTCCGGAAGCTCAACATTGATCAGATGGGCGCCTTTTTCCATGCTTTCCAGGACCATTGCTTTCATTGCCATTCCTCTCTTTCGTGCATTTCCCTATAATCACAATAGGATGCCTTCATACAGTACCACGAGTAGTTTCTGCATGTCTGACATCCTATTTATGTCTGCTTATTTTCCAAAAATAATCTTTCTAGCTTCGTCAGGACTTGCCACATCTCTGCCAAGGCTCCGGGAGATTGCAGCGATTTTCTCTACCAGCTGGGCATTGGTTTTTGCATATTCTCCGGGGGCAATATAAGGATTATCCTCCCAGCCCACTCGCACATGGCCGCCAAGGAGAATTGCCTGGGTCAGCATCTCCCAATTTTTATTTACATCATAGCTCATAACACTCACGTTAAAATTTGCATTGGCAGGCAGATGATCTACAAAGTTAATGAGAGATTTAGGGGTAGGCGGTGTCCACGCGCCGCCGGGCCATGCGATAAATAACGTAGTCCAGATTGGTTCATCTTCTTTAAACAAACCTTCCTTTCTCAATGCTTCGATGTTGTAAAAAGCTCCTGTGGTAAAAGACTCAATCTCCGGCTTTACTCCCTTTTCATTGCATGCATTGAGGAATTCCCGCAGCTCCTGGATAGGATGTACTGCATAGGTGCACTTGGGCGGCTTGTCAGGATTTGGCTGGAAGCATTCATCATGAGCATTAAAGCAGTAGGACATCATATCTGGTTTCTGATCCATAAGCTTCACCTTCGCAGGCATCCGGGCACTGGCAATTCCGTACTGAATTACCGGATCCGCATGTTCCTTTATGCGGTCCTTCAGCTCCTGCCATCCATCAAAATCTATGGCGGAAAGCTGTCTTCCGTCCGGCTGAATCTCATCCTCCAGAAAATGAACCCCATGAACATGGCAGATACTGGCTCCTGCATCCACTGCACGGTTATATTCTTCGGCCGTTGTCTTTACATCCCCCATCCTGGGGCAGTAGGGATTATCCGGATAAGATGCACTGGAGTCTACAGTTGCGGTGATAATTAACTTGTCCATTCTTTTACCTCTCTTTCTTAATATGTAGGATACGTTCTATTGGTAATATCATTTAACTGGTATTACCAGTGATGTTACTTTCATTATAGTGGGAGCACATTTTTCTGTCAATATTACTTTTTAACAATTATTGATTTGATTATTTGTGATTAATTACCATTTATTAAGATAACATTTTAGTTGCCCCTGGGATAAAAGGGCAGGACGGCTCTAAAAAGGACGCCGCCCACAGCCTTTTCAGGCTATGAGGCAGCGTCCCCTTCTTGGATCAGCTTTCCACTTTTTTCATTAAAATCAGCGTATCATAGGGCTTAATCTCTTCTGACTCCAGTTCATTCAATTCCATAATGGTATCAATCGTAGTATAGAACGCCTTGGCAATATCCCAGAGAGTGTCCTGGGGCTGCACCAGGTATCCCGTAATGCCCGGCATATTGTGAAGCTTTTCCTTATCCAGTTCCTGTTCCTCAATCCCTGAGATCAGACCCTGGGGGTTCTGTCTCACCACAAGTGCATTGAGATTCATTACAATTTTGACCTCTATCTCATCACTGTCAATCATGGTTGTGGACAGCTGCTCCAGATCCGCCCGCAGATGATAGACACAGTTTTGGTCAATTCCTTTTGCCTCTACCACATGACTGAAGGGTATCATAGCATTCATAGAATAGAACGGCATATCATCATCCCCTACAATATAGAGAATTCTTACCTGTACAACCCCGTCCACCTGTATGCCGTTTTCTACGATTCTGGTATCATCCACTTTTACCATGCCGTCGCTGTGGCAGATCTGAAGAATTTTTCCCTGGTCTTCTTCTACCTTCACCCGATCATTGACCTTACATTTTGAGAAGTTCTTTACAAGGAGACTTTCCAGGGTCTGTGTCTCCCGAATGGGAATGCACTCTTTCAGAGGTGTATAGACATCCAGAAGAAGAGAGAGTTCTTCCTCCTCGTACACCTTAATCTCAAGCTCAAGAACCACATCTACCCCGATCATCCGCTCTTCCCCGTCCCCGTCCAGCTTCACCTTCAGGTCGCTCTGGCTGACGTTCACCTCAATATTGGGGATCATATCCATGGCACAGCCCAGACACTCCACTTCCTGCGCAAAGGGAACCGAGTGCTCCAGCCACTGCAGGGAATTATTGTCATCATTGCCGCTGTACAGAGCAAATAAAAAGAGCTCCCCTTTTACAGTCACCTTGTCATCCTCTGTACGGATATCCAGGCCTCTCACCTCGATTGTGTCCCAGAGAAGTTCATAAATATTAGGCTTGTTGGATGCCAGGGCAATTTCCTCTTTGATCCGCATGGTATCCTTTTTATGTACCGCCAGACCCATGACACTGATGGGCTGCTTTTTCTGTGAGATATCCTCCTCCACAAGCCCTATGGGAAGACGTACCTCTCCCGTCTCATCCACACCGGCCATAAATGTTACCAGTGCCTTGACACTTAATTTTCTGGAATTGATGAGCTGCAGGCTCAGATCCTCGATCTCCCACTTCAGGCGCACCTTATCTCCGTTTTCCAGTCCGTTCAGATGAAGCGTCTCACCGATAGGCAGTCTGCCCTGGAGACTATGTATCCTTCTCTCTTCACTGTCCCCCACATAGAGCAGGGAAATTACCAGCTCTCCTTTAATATAGGCAGCTCCCTCAGAAATCTGAACATCCTCAATCAGTACTTCCCCTTTTTTCTGGATCATCCGCCCCACATCTGGTTTTACATCCGGAACATTTAAATCCTCGTCAAATGTCACCTGGCTGATTGCCTGGCATTTTACTGTCAGCATCTGCATCTGTTTCGTTAATAATTCCAAAATATGCCCTCTTTTCTATAATTTATTCGAATATCACCGGCTCTTCCCGGTATTCCATCTTGATCACAATGGTGGGATACGACGGCTCTTCCTTGATCTCCTGGTCTCTGTCAGGCCCGATCAAAGTGGTCTGCAGATGAATCGCGTTATCCCACAGAGACAAATCCGCGATCTGAATGCTGTATCCCCCTGTTTCTTGTTTTCCATATCCCTTCAGCAGGTAGAGATATTCTCCGTCCTGATATGTCATCTGGAATTCCTTTTCTTTATTTTCTTCAATTAAGTCTGCTACCTCTTCCGGGAAGTCATCTGTTTTCATCACCGTATATTCTGGTTTCACTACATCATCAGCTTTTACCTTGGTCAGACTGCATCCTCCGAGAAAGACTGCCATCATACTGACCAGCAGGAGTCCTATTGTCCATTTTTTCATAATGATGCCCTTTTTCCCATTCTTACCAATATTTTATGTGGAATGTTCAAATTTATTCTTCTCTTTTCTCATTGCAAGGTTTTTGTTTTTTCCGTATAATGGATATGTACCATTTGGTATAGAAATGCTTTGGGCGCTCTCAGGCGCCAGTTGGAGGAAATTATGATTCGTTTTTTAGTGGTATGTATAGTTGTTGTAGGTTTCCTGATTTTATCCATTCCCATTCTTTTTATTGAATGGCTTATCGGTCTGGCCTTTCCCAGGGTTAAGGATATGACTTCCCTCAGACTGGTCCAGGGAGTCTTCCGGCTGTGTATCCGTGTGGCCGGTATTGACGCTACGGTAATCGGCCACGAAAAAGTTCCCACTGACCAGCCGGTGCTGTACATTGGGAACCACAGAAGCTTTTTCGATATTCTGCTTACGTATGTTCAGTGCCCTGGACGCACAGGATATGTAGCCAAAAAAGAGATGCTCAAGATTCCTTTGCTCAGCAACTGGATGAAGTACCTGCACTGTCTCTTCCTGGACAGGGATAATATCAAAGAAGGTTTAAAAACTATCCTGGCAGGGGTGGACGAAGTTAAAAAGGGTATCTCTGTCTGCATCTTCCCGGAGGGGACCAGAAACAAGGGCAAGGACGAATTGGAGCTTCTCCCTTTTCATGAAGGGAGCTTTAAAATTGCAACCAAATCAGGATGTCCAATCATTCCCATTGCCCTGAACAATACCTCCGCAATCTTCGAGGATCAGTTTCCCCGGATTAAGGCCAGAAAAGTAGTGATTGAATATGGAGATCCCATTTATCCCAGCCAGCTCAGCAAAGAAGACAAGAAATTTCTCGGGGAATACTGCAGAAAGCTCATTGCTGAGATGCTTGAGAAAAACAAAAAGGAGTACGGTGTCTGATTTTATAAAAATAAAAGCCCCGCGGCCCCGGCACCCAGCATTAACAGGATCGGATGGATCCGAAACCGCCGCAGAAGCAGCAGAGACCCTGCAAACAGGAGCATAGAGGGAAGTCCGCCGCCGGGCTTCCCTTTTTGAAACAGCGCCAGGCCCAGTATAGTTACCGCTGCTGATAGGATCAAACCCAGGGAAGATGCCCTCAGTCCCCGAAACGCCTCTCTGATATAGACAGACTGCCGGTTCTTCTCCAGAAACCTATAGAGCAGAAGAGAGATGATAACTCCTGCCAGAATACAGCCTGCGGTGGCCAGTACAGCTCCGGGGATTCCTCCCGTCTGCAGTCCCACAAAGGTAGATGTATTGACTGCCAAAGGGCCGGGAGTCATCTGAGATATGGTAATAATATCCGTGAACTCTCTTACGGTCAGCCAATGCCTCTCCTCTACCACCTGGGATTGGATCAGAGGAATTACAGCATATCCTCCCCCATAGCTGCACACCCCAATCTCTAAAAATACAGTGAATAATGTCTTTAACACACCTCTCCCCCTCTCCGTCCCCACATCTTTGCCGCGCAGAGAAAACTGGAAAGCCCCAGCAGAAGGAGCACCGGCAGATGCAGCACATAACTCCCCAAAAAGGTCCCCACTGCCAGGATCGGAAGAAGCATGTATTTTTCCCTCCAGAGAGCCCTCCACATATCAATGAGCAGATCTACGATTAATGCGGCCACTCCTGTTTCCATACCTCCAAGGATCCCTCTCAGAATCCGGTTGCCGGCCACCGCCTCATATCCCATGGATACCAGAGACAGAATAAGCAAAGGAGGTACCACAGAGCCCACACAGCTCATGAGTGCCCCTATCCTGCCGGCCACACGGTATCCGGTCAGTGCCGACAGATTCACGGCGATTGCCCCTGGGGCCGACTGTGCAACTGCGGACATCTCCAGCAGATCTTCCTCCTGAAATAACGCATGTTTCTCTACAAAATACTTTCTTATCATTGGAATCACAACATATCCCCCGCCAAATGTAAATGCGCTGATAAACATATGTATAAAAAACAGCCATAAACAGCGCCGTACCTGATATATCATCTGGTTTCCCCTTTCTGAAGTGAGGCAGCACCTCACGTTTATTCCTATTATATCTCTTGCCAATCCATTAGTAAAATTATATAATTTTCTATATATCATAAATAATTAGTAATGGATTGGAGACAGTATGACCATTCGACATTTATACATATTCAAATTTGTCTGCGAGGAGGGAAGCTTTACCAGGGCGGCCCGCCGCCTGTATATGACCCAGCCGGGGGGCTCCCACGCTATTCTTGAACTGGAAGCAGAGATTGGTTCCCCTCTCTTCGATCGCCTTTCCAGGCGCATCTATCTGAATGCATCCGGCAACATTATGCTGTCAAAGGTTAACCGGCTGCTGGAATTGTACGAGGAGCTTAAATCGAATGCGCTCACTGCTGAGCAGCCGCTGCCGCTTCGGATTGGTTCTACAATTACTATAGGAAACTTCTGGCTTCCCTCTATCATGGCCGCTTTTTGCAGCTCAGCAGAGCATATACAGGAACAGATTATCATAGAGCAGGCCGGGGCTGTCACCCAAAAGCTGCTGAACAATGAGCTGGATCTGGCTCTGATCGAGGGGCCCATTCCCTACTCCCAGCTGGTAAGCCTGCCCTTTTCCTCCTATTCTCTGTTGTTTTTATGTTCTCCCGGGCACCCCTGCGCCCTCAGGCCCATGCTCACACTGGAGGCTCTTCAGAGGGAAAGGCTGCTGGTACGGGAAAAGGGGAGTGCCATCCGGGATACCCTGGACAGCGCCTTCACACTGGCCGGTCTGTCACTCACCCCAGCCTGGACCAGTGTCAATTCTCAGGCGCTCATACAGGCAGCCAAAGCCTCTCTTGGGATCACTGTTCTTCCGGATATTCTGGTTAAAGAAGAGATAAAAAAAGGAGAGCTCATTCCCCTGGAAACAGGTGAGCTCTCCCTACAGAACGTAAATCATATTGTGTACCATAAGGATAAATATATCCCGGAAGCCATGAAATTATTTATTGAGACTGCAATGACCGCTTCCCATTTATAAGTACTTTGCGGCTGCACCCCTGCCGCACGGTAAGAATGCCTCTATCTGTCCCGGGTAAGGGCTTCAACCACCCTTTCAAACTTCATAAAGTGAGAGGCCTTCACAAGTATCGTATCCCCTTTCCGGATGATTTTGTCCAACCCTTCCAGAAGCTCCTCCAGTGATTCCATATGGAGCACTTTCGTATGAGTGCCTCCCAATTTTGCCGCTTCTGCCATGCCTCTGGAAAGCGCTCCCACACAGACACATACATCCAGCTCCAGCGTGGCCGCAAAAGCCCCCACTTCCCTGTGCATCCTGGCTTCCTGCTCTCCAAGTTCACCCATATCGCCCAAGATAGCTACTTTACGTCCCAAAGCATCGGTGAGGAGCTCCAAGGACGCTTTCATAGATACTGGATTGGCATTGTAACAGTCGTCTATTACCGTGATACCGTTTTTATCTATTATATGGAACCTTCCGCTGAGAGGCTGCAGACTTTCGATCCCCGCTTTTATCTGTTCCGCAGTCAGGCCGTATACACGCCCCACTGCAGCGCCGGCCAGTGCATTGTACACCATATGCTGCCCCGGAAGCGGGATCAATACCTGAAAAGAAGAACCATCCATATGAATACGGCAGGATACGCCTTGTAATCCCCGACTTTCTATCTCATCCGCAAAAAGCCCCCATTGGTTTTGTATTCCGAAGAATTCAGGCTGCACCCCTTTCACTTCACCCACAGAGGAAAGCTTGTCGTCATCTCCATTCAGGATAATATGCCCAGTCTCCTCCAGATAATCAAAAATCTCAGTTTTAGCCTTTAATACCCCATCCCTGGACTTCAGAAATTCCAGATGACAATATCCAATGTTGGTAATCACACAAGTCTCTGGCCTGGCAATCCCTGCCAGACGGTGCATCTCACCAAAATCACTGATTCCCATCTCAAGAACGGCAATCTCATGTTCTTCCCTTAGGCGGAAAATCGTCAGAGGCAGTCCCAGCTCATTATTAAAATTCCCCTGTGTCTTCAAAACCTTATATTTTTGAGCGAGAACTGCAGCTATCATTTCTTTGGTGCTGGTCTTCCCCACACTGCCGGTAATTCCCACCACCGGAATCTTAAGCTGTCTCAGGTAATACGCGGCAATGTCCTTCACTGCCTGAAGGGAGGAATCTACCTGAATCCAGGGATATCCCTTTTCTCCCAAATCCTGTTCTGAAAGGGTGCACAAAGCACCGGCCTCCATCACCCCTTCAATAAATTCATGGGCATCTACCCTTGCCCCTTTGATGGGGACAAACAGACAGCCCTCCTCTGCTTTCCGGCTGTCCGTAATAATGCTGGTCACGCACACTGCCTTTTTCTCCTCCGGTCCCCTGTAAGTTCCATGGCAGGCCGCGGCAATATGTTCTAATGTCAGATTTTTCATATGTTTCTCCATCTATTCATATTTCTTCAGGGATACCTGGATGAGCCTCTCGCACAGAGCAGGAAAATCCATGCCCAAAGCTCCAGCTTCCTGAGGAAGCAGGCTGGTAGGTGTCATTCCCGGCAGCGTATTGGCCTCCAGGCAGAAGAACTCGCCCTTCTCATTCATCATAAAATCAAGACGGGCATAGCTTTCCAGAGACAGGGCCTGGTAGCCTTTCACCGCTGCCTCCTGCATCTTCTCCGCTGTCTCGGCCGGGATCTCAGCCGGACAAGTCTCAATGGCGGCACCTGCCTGATATTTGTTCTTATAGTCATAGAAGCCTGTAATTGGGGCTATCTCAATAATAGGATAGGCCTCCCCGTCCACAACGCCTACGGAGAACTCTCTGCCCTGAATATACTGCTCCACAATAGTTTCCTCCTCATAGGAAAAGGACTCCTCCAGGGCTTTCTCGTATTCTTCCCGGCTTTTGGCAATGCATACCCCTACGCTTGATCCACCGCAGCACGGCTTCACCACCACCGGCAGCTCCATCTGGTAATCCGCAGGATCCCTGCTGTAATTGTCCTTTTTCAAAAGTACACCTCCGGGCGTGGGTACTCCCGCCGATCGGAAGATACTTTTAGTAATTCCTTTGTCCATGGCCATACCGCTGCCCAGAGGGCCTGTTCCTGTATATTTAATTCCCATCAGGTCAAAACAGGCCTGCACCTTTCCGTTCTCGCCGTTTTCCCCGTGAAGAGCCAGAAATACGATGTCTGCCTGCCGGCACATCTCCAATACATGGGATCCGAAAAATTCTCTGTCTTTTTTCCTTTTCTCTTCCTGTCCGTTGAAGCTATTGATATAAGCAACCTCTCTGTCCAGATCATACTCTGTAGGAAATAAATCAGACGGCATTTCCTTTTTGCCGAAAGAGACATCTACTAATATTGCACGGTGTTTTTTTTCTCTCAAGGCCTCGCAGACCTTCGTTCCGGATATAATGGAAATCTCCCGCTCGGTGCTGATTCCCCCTGCCAGTACGACAATGTTCATAATAGTCACTCCTCACATAAATACGACGTTTTACTTATTCATTATACTAATCAATAATGCCCGTTTTGTCAATGAAATGAAGGGATTTAGCACCATATGCAAGAAGGAGAGCATTTTCCCTTTCATCCTCTCCGAAATAGGCGAACCAACAAAAAAAGAGCTTCCAAAGCGCCAGATACTGACGCTCTGCAAGCCCCTTCGCATTTAATATACAACCACCGGTGTCCCGATTTCAACGTTGTTATATATGGTCTTTGCATTCTCAAAAGGTGTATTTACACATCCGTGTGAACCACTGGATTTATAAATCTCTCCTCCGAAATCACTTCTCCAGCTGGCATCATGGATTCCCACGCCGCCGTTAAAAGGCATCCAGTAGCTTACCGGGGAAGAATATCCCTGACCCTTCAGGAATGTATCCCGTTTCTTGGCATCAATAGCCCATACTCCCCCCGCGGGGGTATCATACCCCTTGGCAACGCTTCCTGTTACAATAGGCGTATCTACAATCTGCTGGCCATCCTTGTAACACCACATCCGCTGATCCTGTATGCTGACCTCCACGTAAGTACCGCCGATGTCGTTGGTGTCCCTGCATTTTCCGGAATAGAGATAGATAGGCTCTCTGGTCTGGGATTCCCCTGCCTCTATTGCCTCTATCAGCGCCGCTGTCTCTTTGTCTTTATTGATGACCCATCCGTAGTCTCCTCCCTTCAGGTGAACCGTAGTCCCCAGAGAGGTTTTAAAATCGCGGCTCAGGCCGAACGTATCGTACTCATATCCCAGTTCCTTTACATACTGTTTTACTTTCTCCGAATCCAGCCCCACATTCCCTTCCTCGTCTGTGGTGAGAAAGGTTTTAATTACGTCCTTGTCAACCACCTCCTGACGGTCTGAAAAGTCGTAGGTGATGGTTACCTGCAGATATGTATTAATCTGATCCCTCTGTTTGATCAGGTCTTCGTTATCGCTCAGTACGGAAGGCTTCAGATAGCAGTCTGCATCTTCAAAAGAAACCTCCGTCTCTCCCCCGGCTATCGCTTCCTTCAAAAGCTGCTTAGCCTTGTCCTGATCCAGCGCATTTCCCTGAACCTCAGGACTGATTTCATAGCCGGATTCCCCTTCCACCAGCTTGGCATCCTGCGGCTGGGTGATGTTCTCTTCCTTAAAGCAATCCAGCCCGTCAATGGCGGCCGCCAGCTTTTCTTCGTCGTAGGTGGTTGTGGCTGACATCGTATAAGCTTTATGGTTAGTAAAAGACATAGGCCACAAAAATGGGTTCTGTTCCTCTTTCAATTCCTTGATCTTGCCGTCGCTGACATATTTCATGTCAATCTGGGTTGCGGTTATATTCTCTGTCTTATCTTCCCGCTCCCTGACCTTTAAGGTATAGGATCCAATTTCATCGGCAATAATCTCCTCTACTTCCTCCACAGTTTTTCCGGTACAGTTAATTCCATTAATCTTGGATCCGGAATAAAAATGCTTTGAATAATAGAAGGATGCCCCCAGATAAATGACGGCAATCACCGCTACATAAGCGATAAGAATACCCAGGACAATCTTCCTGGCCTTAGCTTTTTTCTTTCCTTTTCTCTTAGTTTTCATAATAAATTCCCCTGTTTTTCTGCTTATTTCTACTCCCGTCCTATTGTAACATTACCCATTTGTTTGGTAAAGCCTTTTCACAGAATTTTAAGGATTTCCAGCCGACCAAAAGCGACACTTCCCGCCTGCAGAAAATGAGCCCTCCCCGGGGGAAGGCTCATCTGTTTACTTGCTTTCCAATATTTTATCAATACTTACCAGCTTCACGCTGAGAACAAAGATATCGGCCGCTACTGCAAGTTCCTCTGGTGTGGGGTAGGAGGGAGCGATACGGATGTTGCTGTCCTTCGGATCTTTCCCGTAGGGGAAGGTTGCCCCTGCTCCAGTCATCACCAGTCCTGCCTCCTTTGCCTTGGCTACAATAGCTTTTGCGCAGCCCTCCATCGCATCAAAGGAAATAAAGTACCCCCCTTTAGGCGCGATCCAGCTTCCAATCCCGGTGCCCTGAAGTTCTTTTTCCAGGACATTGATCACTGCCTCAAACTTTGGTCTCATTATGTCCGCATGCTTTTTCATGTGTGCGGTCAGACCGTCTAAGTCTTTGAAGAATCTCACATGGCGGAGTTCATTTAATTTGTCATGGCCGATTGTCTGGAACTGCATATGTCTCTTAAAGTCCTCCAGGTTGGCAGGTGATGCAGCAACTGCCGCGATCCCCGAACCGGGAAAGCTCACTTTGGAGGTTGAGGTAAATTTATATACAAGATCGGGATTGCCGGCCTTGGCACACTCTCCCAGAATTTCTATAAGAAAATCCTGATCGTCTTCATAGAGGTGATGAATACTGTACGCATTGTCCCAGTAGATTCTAAAGTCCTTTGCCGCAGGTTTTAATCTGGCAAATCTTCTGACCGTCTCATCGGAATAGGTGATTCCCTGGGGATTGGAATATTTCGGCACACACCAGATTCCCTTGATGGACGCATCCTCACTTACCAGTTTTTCTACCAGATCCATATCAGGGCCTGTAGAAAGCATCGGAACATTGATCATCTCAATGCCAAAATATTCTGTAACAGCAAAATGTCTGTCATATCCGGGTACAGGACATAGGAACTTTACTTTATCCAGTTTACACCATGGAGTACTCCCGCACACTCCGTGGGTCATGGATCTGGCTACTGTATCAAACATCACATTCAAACTGGAATTTCCATAGATAATAATGCTGTCAGGATCTACCTCAGACATTGCACCTAAAAGCCTTTTCGCCTCAGGAATTCCATCCAGAACACCATAGTTTCTGCAGTCAATCCCTGCCTCGCACTTCAGATCTGCAGAGCTGTTCAGTACATCCATCATACCCATAGCCAAATCCAGCTGTGCTGCTGCCGGTTTACCCCTGGACATATCCAGCTTCAGTCCTTTTCCCTTCACATCCTCATACTGTTTTTCCAGTTCTTCCTTCATACGCAGCAGCTGTTCCCTGCTCAATTCACCATATGGTACCATCCTCAATTTCCTCCTAGCGTTCTGCAACAAATTCTCATAATTGCTATTGTAGTATGAGATTTGACTAATTGTCAATAGCAACTTGCATTTTTTGGCATTTTCAACTGGTTCATTTCCTGTTTTTTCGTTTTTGTATGCATTATCATATATTATTTCCTTCATTTCGTACGTTCGTCTAGCCCTCTGCTCATTTTTCCTTCTTTATAAATAGAAGCCGGAGCTCATGGAAGAGCAACGGTATTGCCGATACTGCCAGAAGCCAGAGCCAGGTGCCCATATCCAGTTTCACGGTCTGGAAGGCCTGAACAAAATAAGGAATCTCTGTCACCATAAACTGAAGCCCCAAACCTGCAAAGAATGCAAAGATCATGAAAGGATTCTCCAGGTGATTCATCCGAAAGATGGAGCGCTCCGTATCTCTCATCCCAATGGCATGGAAAAGCTGGGAAACCCCCAGCACGGTAAATGCATAGGTCTGCCCACCTTTGTGAAAAGCATACAGCGTAATCCCAGCGATCACCATTCCGTAAAATACAGTCAAAAACCAGCCTCCGTGGGCAAACAGGCTCTCACCCGGATCCCGGGGCGGATGGTTCATGAGCGTTTTTCTGTTATTTTTGTCTACCCCTAGCGCCAGTGCCGGAAGAGAATCTGTAATCAGATTTACCCACAGAATATGGCTGGCTTTAAGGGGCGTGGGCAGAGCCAGCAGCACAGCCGCAAACATGGTAATAATCTCCCCGAAGTTAGAGGACAGGAGAAACAGAATGGATTTTTTAATGTTTACATAGATACTGCGCCCTTCTTCCATCGCCTTTTCTATAGTGGAAAAGTTATCATCTGTAAGAATCATATCTGCAGCGTTCTTGGCCACGTCCGTACCTGATTTACCCATGGCGATTCCGATGTCCGCAGCCTGGAGCGAGGGAGCATCATTCACCCCATCCCCTGTCATTGCCACGATCTGTCCATTCTTTTTAAATCCTCTGACAATCCTGACTTTGTGTTCCGGTGTTACACGGGCGAATACTCTGAGCTTTGGAATGACTTCCTCCAGTCTCTCATCCGTCATGCGCTCCAGTTCGTCTCCGCTGATGCACTGTTCCCTGGCGTCAGCGATGCCGATTTTATTGGCTATAGCATAGGCCGTATCCTTGTGATCGCCTGTTATCATGGCTACCTTAACGCCGGCCCGGTGGAGGATAGATACGGAATTCCTGACTGCCTCTCTGGGAGGATCCATCATCCCTGTAAGGCCGATAAAGACCAGCCCTTTCATGAGTCCTTCATCGGTAACCTCCCCGGCCCGTTCCTTCATGGCTAAAGCCAGAACCCGCAAGGCATCCCTCGCCATGCTTTCCATCGCCTGGCGGATCTTCATTCTCTGCACCTGGGTCATAGGCAGGATCTTGCCTCTCACCAGTATCCCGGTGCACTGTTCCAGGATATAATCCCCGGCGCCTTTTACGTATGCAGTATTATATTTTCCCTCTCTGTGGACAGTTACCATGTATTTCTTCTGGGAGTCAAAGGGCTGCTCCCCTATCCTGGGCTTTTGCTTTTCCAGAACCTCTTTCTTTACTCCTCTCTCTTTTCCCATGTGGAGCAGGGCCAGTTCTGTGGGATCCCCGATCTCCTGTTCCCCCAGCTGGCTGTCATTGCATAAGAGATATCCCTCCAGAAACCTATCGTGAAGCTGCGGGTTCAATTTCTCTGCGGGCATAATTTCACCGTTGCAGTAGACAGTAACCACCTTCATCTTATTTTCCGTTAAGGTTCCTGTTTTATCGGAACACACCACCCCTACTGCTCCAAGGGTTTCCACTGCAGGGAGCTTCCGGATAATAGTATTCACCTTCACCATACGGGCAACCCCCAGTGCGAGAACTATGGTTACCACCGCAGGAAGTCCTTCCGGTATGGCTGCCACAGCAAGGGAAATAGCAAGGAGAAGCATCTGCAGAATGTTACGGTGCTGTACCACTCCTATCAAAAAAAGACCCACGCAGAGAGCCACTGCCACTACGCTGAGTATCTTTCCCAGATCTCCCAGACGTTTCTGAAGAGGGGTTAGCTCTCCTGTAGTTTCGTTAATAAGACCGGCGATTTTCCCCAGCTCAGTCTCCATGCCTGTAGCTACTACAATCCCCTCACCCTGGCCCTTCATGGCCTCTGTAGTCATATAGGCCATGTTCTTCCTGTCAGCCATAGGGGCTTCGGCGGACATAGGCTGGTCCGTTTTTTCCACCGGCATTGATTCCCCTGTAAGGGCAGACTCATTGATCGCCAGACCTCTGACGCTGGTTATCCGAACATCCGCAGGCACCTGGCGACCTGCTTCTATCTTTACCAAGTCTCCCGGTACTACCTGGGAGGCGGGAATCTCCTGGTATTCATTATCTCTCTTTACAAGGGCCACCGGGGCCGCCAGCTTCTTCAGGGCTTCCATGGCCTTTCTGGCCTTCCCCTCCTGTATTACCCCCACTGCCGTATTCATGGCTATTACAACAAATATAATGATGGTATCACTGTATTCTCTCAGAAGCATCGAAATAGCTGCCGCCATGAATAAGATGAAGATCATGGGTTCATTCAGCTGCTCCAGAATCATGCCCCACACAGTCTGCCCCTTCTCCTTTTTCAGTACATTCTCCCCATACTCCTTTAAGCGGCTGCGGGCTTCCTCCTTCGGCAGTCCTCTCCTGCTGTCTGTACGGAATCTCTCTTCCAGTTCATTCACATCCTGTATCTCAAACATTCTGGCACCTCCGGTTAAAGTGGCCGGCCTCTTCCTTCAAGGCCCGGCCATTCTAGGATAATGTATGCTTGCCTTTTCAAATATAGAATAGGTATGATATAATTTGAAAAAACAGATTGAATGAAAAAAGAAAGGTAAATTATCATGTGGATAGCAGACGGTTGGAAAGATTATGAGATCATAGATACTTCAAAGGGGGAAAAGCTGGAACGATGGGGAAAGTACCTTCTGGTCCGCCCGGATCCTCAGGTTATCTGGGATACCCCCAGAACCCATAAAGGCTGGACTAAGAGGAATGCCCACTATCACAGAAGCAAAAGCGGCGGGGGAGAATGGGAATTCTTTGATCTGCCGGATCAGTGGGCAATCCATTACAGGGATCTGACCTTTCACCTGAAGCCCTTCAGCTTTAAGCACACGGGACTCTTCCCGGAGCAGGCGGTCAACTGGGACTGGTTCAGCAATAAAATAAAAAAAGCCGGACGTCCGGTCCGGGTTCTGAACTTGTTTGCCTATACCGGCGGGGCTACCATAGCTGCGGCTGCCGCAGGGGCTCAGGTAACACACGTAGATGCCTCCAAAGGTATGGTCACCTGGGCCAAGGAAAATGCCGCTGCCTCAGGGCTGAAGGATGCACCTATCCGGTGGATCGTGGATGACTGCGTCAAGTTCGTGGAGAGGGAAATCCGCAGGGGAAGACAATATGAGGCCATAATTATGGATCCTCCTTCCTACGGAAGGGGACCCAAAGGAGAGATCTGGAAAATAGAAGAGGCTATTTATCCATTGATTCAGCTCTGTACAAAGCTGCTAAGTGACTCGCCTCTGTTCTTCCTGGTAAACTCTTATACTACTGGCCTTGCCCCGGCTGTCCTGACTTATATGCTGGCAACAGAGCTTAAAAAGTTCAGGGGCCGGGTGGACTCCCAGGAAGTGGGGCTTCCGGTTTCCTCCAACGGCCTGGTGCTGCCCTGTGGGGCTTCTGGGCGGTGGGAGGCGTAATCCAGCCTGCTCCTTATGCTATCTGGCGAAGTACCACAGCAAGACCGCAGCCTCTGCGGCCAGGATTACCGGAACGCCCAGGCGGAATTTCAGATGTTTCGTTTTATGGCGGAATACCTGCATTCCGGCCAGGGCTCCCGCGCCTCCGCCGATTGCGGTCAGAAACATTAGCGTGTTCTCCGGGATCCGGTATCTGTGATGTCTGGCTTTATATTTGTCCGCCCCAAAGACAATAAATGTCAGGATATTAATCCCGGCCAGATAAATAAGTTCCGGCCTCATTCTTTTTTCCCCGATGCTGCCTGGCAGGCTGCTGAGAATGCGCCGAAAAGGATTCCCACTACAGGAAACAGAATCCACGCAGTTCCCCACATGCCAAAGCAGAATCCGGCTATCAGAAAGGCGACTACAGTCAGGGGCCATACCACAGACGCTACTACACTGATAATTTTATTTTCCCTTTTGTGGATCTGTGCGTAATTATCCATTTGCAGCAGCTTTTTGTATGCATCCTCCCTGGTTCCAGCCAGGATGAGGAGATTGACTCCTGCTGCGATTAAGATGAGCATGACGCAGATACTGTACCCTGCCGCCGTGTCCCCGAACATCCCTGCCACGAATAAGACTACAGGGGAAATCACGCACAGCAGGACACCGAATACAATATAAATCCGATTGGCATCTTTTATCTCCAGAGCCTCCCGGCCAAGAATCTGCCTTGTAGTTTTTCCCAGGGAGAATTCTCCCTGATCAATGAATTTATAAGCGTCCATCTTCATGCCGCTGTTTACAAAAAGTCCTACGGCAGGCACAAGGAAAATGAAAAAGGACAGGATCGGCATAAATTCTCTGATCGGCTTCGGAATTCCCATCCCCAGAATGCGGATCTCAAAAAGCTGCGCCAGAAATATAAGCACTGAGACTCCGAAAAGGATAAGGGTTACCCCCAAAGCTACGTGCCGCCCTTCTCTCTGGGCTTCCTGAATGTACCTCTGGGCTTCTTCCAAGGGCAGAAGGCAACTCTCCTCTGCAGGCTCTTCCTCTGTACCCTCCGGGGAAATGCCGAGTTCGCTCAGCAGCTCATCAATATTGCCAAACTCTGAGATTACCCTCCCCACTGCCTCATTCTCAGAGGCACCCTCTTCTTTTAACTCCTGATATTTATCCTCCATACTGGCCAGCAGATCTTCTTTCACCCTGCGGATTTCGGGAGAATCCGGCAGGTTCTGAAACATAGTGTCCAGATAATTTTTAATTGTCTCCATTTATACATCCCTCCTGATAAAATGATTGACTACGTCCTTTGTCAGTTCCCATTCTTCACACTTGCTGCGGTAATATGCCCTGCCCGCGTCTGTCACCCTGTAATACGTACGCCTTTTCCCCTGGGTGGCATTTCCATAATAAGAAGTAATAAACCCATGTTTTTCTAATCGGGTAAAGGCCGAGTATAATGTAGTTTCCTTCATAATGTACCGCCCGCCTGTAATCTCCCGGATATTTCTGGATATCTCATATCCGTAGGAATCTCCGTCTAACAGAAGATATAGAATCATAGTGTCGTTGTATCCCCGTATGACGTCACTGCTAATCATCTTCATGCCTCCTGCCCTTATCGTTCTATGCTACGACTGTCGTAGTACTCCTGACGTAGTAATCATACCACAATTACTACGTCAGGTAAAGTAATTATGCAAATTTTAGGAAGAAAGTTATTTCCTTCATTCACAGTAAACTATATTTTATGGTATTATGTAACAGAAAGGCACAGGAAACCGACAGTCCGGTGCATGTACTGCAGAATCAAAAAACAGGAGGATTTTATTATGTATGGCTCTACATTTGGCAATATATTAAAGATAAGTACCTGGGGAGAATCTCATGGTGCAGGATTGGGCGTGGTAGTGGACGGCTGTCCTGCCGGCCTTCCCCTGTCAGAGGAGGATGTGCAGCGTTATCTGGATCGGAGAAAACCCGGCCAGTCCCGATACGCAACCCCCCGCAGGGAAGGGGACGCCGCAGAGATTCTCTCCGGCGTATTTGAGGGAAAAACCACCGGAGCCCCTATTTCCATAATGATTCGCAACAAAGATCAGCGCTCCCGGGATTACAGCGAGATCGCGGGCTACTACCGCCCCGGACACGCAGATTATAATTACGATCAGAAATACGGCTTCCGGGATTACCGGGGGGGAGGACGTTCCTCAGGAAGGGAGACCATAGGAAGAGTGGCTGCGGGTGCCATAGCATCAAAGCTTTTGGCACAGCTGGGGATCACCTTCTCTACCTATACCCTGTCCATTGGCCCGGTGGCGATTGACAAAGACCACTTCGAAGAAACAGCAATTTGGGAAAACCCCTTTTACATGCCAGATAAAGACGCTGCCCAGAGGGCTGAAGAATATCTCAAAACCTGTATGAAAGATCACAATTCTTCGGGAGGTATGATCGAGTGTATCATAAAGAACGTACCGGGAGGACTTGGGGATCCGGCTTTTGAAAAACTGGATGCCAATCTGGGCAAAGCAATATTCTCC
>OLQH01000798.1_pt1 | contig 30809 bp, 23 predicted proteins | sample 1672671 | NCBI WGS metagenome assembly OLQH01 (sample SAMEA3136712, study PRJEB25190) | human gut metagenome
ATATGTCATTAAGCTTGGGGAGGTTATTTTTTTTGCGGGATCAACGAGCGATAATGATATTGATAATAGTTCATTGAATATTGACGAAAAATTGATATTAAGAAAGATACTATTAGAAAATAAAAAATTTTTTGAAAAAACAATACAATTTTCATATATTTTATATTTTTCGAAATATGAGGCTAAAGAAATTAACGATGATCCCAATATATTAGAAAGTATATTAGTGGAGAGCGATAGATCACTCGATTATATAAGAATATTAGAATGTCCATTTGCTAAGCCCGAATATTTTATTGGTATACCAGGGCTTGTTGATGATACTAGATATCTATTTAGTATAGATGATCACTATAAAATAGGTTTTTATATAGAAGGCGAAAAGTACTATTATTCGATGCAGAAGGGGATAGGGCTTGATATTGGATCAAGAGAAAGTAATGATACCCTTTTGTATCAAACTTTATTTTCAAAGAGAGATGATGAGGTATATTACAAATACAGAAATTTAATGTCGGAGGCATGTAATGCACTTAAGATAGCAGATGAAGGCAGATGTTTTGTTTATTTGTTTTCAAAAGTGGATGGTATGGGGCTTTGCGATACATATCGTTTTCAAATGAATAAAATTAGAATATTGTCAGTAGTTGCAAATAATCAACATGAATTTGATTTGTTAAGTAATCAGCTGTTTTTTTATTCAAAGAGTATAAGAACCGAGGTGGTTCATAAAGGGAGACGAATAGATGAATTAGTTTCACTTGACGAAGCAAAAAAGATGAATCAGCAATTATTTAATATAATAATTGAATTTTGTTGTTCTGTAATTTCAACAAACATATTTAAGATAACAGACTTAAAAGCTTTCATGGATATGACTACAGGAAAATTTGAATATAAAAAACCGGAAATAGAGTCAATAGTGAGTTTACCAGCATTGGTATATCCATTAACAACATATGTAGCTTTTGCGGAAGGATTAGAGGTTGATATTCCTCAAAAAAGGGGCAATTTTATTATTTTACCAAAAATATCAGAATATGGTGGGGTTAGTAGGTATTATAAAAATTATGTGGCAAAGGATTTAGGCGGATTATATGATGAAGAGTTTGAGGATTTTTCTATTGATGATTTTGAATATATTCTAGAAATATTATATAGATTACATAATCGTGAAGAAGATATACCTATTATTATTGGGTTACGATTGCCACGTATGATGAATAATTATATGAGTTCTGTTAAATTAAGGGAATCAGTTGTGGATTATATTTGTAATTTATTAAATGCTGCTTTATATTATGATATGTTAAGTGGAGGTTGTTTTCTAAATGGAGATATATTACCACCAAGAATAGGGTTGAAAGAAGGAATTCGGTTGATATATGAATTCGTGGAATACAAAGAAGAACTAGAGTTACAAGGAATACCGGGGCGAGTTTTTGGTAATTACTTGATTCCCAAAAGTGAATACAAATGTGTTAACACATACAAAGATGAAATATATAGTATTCTATATAATCCTTCTAACTACATTGTAACGATATATAGAGAGGCCTTGATAAGTGTATGTGAATCAGAGTATTTATATGATTTAACTATAAAAATCAGCTATTTATTTGATATCTTTGATGGGTTAGATCCAAGAACCTATAATGGAGATAAAGTTGTAAAACTTGTATTTGCATTCGTTAGTACAGACAAGGAAAATTATTTTGCTCAAAAGCAAAAGTATGAAAGTATAAGACAAAAATACAGAAATCCTATTTTGCATGCAGGAAAAAATGTTTTTGAAATAGAAAACAATAAAACGGAGATTAGAAAAGTAGAGTTATATTTAAAGAATCTAATAATAGACTTTTGTTTAAAGATATGCTCAATGGAAATTACAAATTGGGATAAACTGGATAGCGAACAAAAAAAACAGCAAATGCGATTAGGCTTATTGTAGGCGATCATCAATGGCGAAATGAATACATTGGAAATGTTATCCTATAAAAACAGTATCTATATAAAATCAGAATATGAATGTGAGGGGAATATTATCATTTTCAATACAAAAGACATCGACAAATTTCAGTTTGTTGGGTGAGTAGTCGATTTTACCATTAATTAAATGATTTTGCAGGAGAAACAACAGTAGATGGGGTGAAAATTTTATACCACCTATGAATTTATCAGTTTGCTTCTGCTATGTAGTATAAGACATTTGCCTACATAAACATTGAAAGCGTTCATTGCGGTTGAAGAAATTGGGAAGACATCAAGCGAAATTGGATTTCTGAAAAAGTTATCTTCTTTTGAAAAGACACGAATCTGTACTCTTTCATCCAGTGTTACATCAAAATTATAGTTCAGATGAAACTTGGCAGTTTCCAGATGGGATAAGGTGAGACTTCCGCCATGTAGTATAAGAAATAACTTTCACCGCATTTAGAATGTGTGGTGGGAATACAAAGGAAACATATATAGAAGAGTTTTGTTTCAGACATCATTACAGGCGTTTTGTGTTTGTAGAAGATCAGGAGGTGAATGGAGAAAATCAGATAGAGAAGTATTTTGAGGTCTTTGTGGCGGTTGATGTGTGTGGGACAAAGGTGAAATAAGGTTGTTCTTATTTTTTATATGTAGAGGATGTTGTATTATTAGCATGGAGACCACAAATTCTAATTAAACGGAATAAGCGTATCATTAAGCAAAGGTGGTACGCGTATTGTGAATTGTATATTTAATTAAGCAGATTAAAAAATATAAAAGATGCTTTAAACTATACAGAAAACAGTATAAAAAACAAATTATAGGCTATAGACCTGATGGGATGTATAATTTTCAGTTAATATTATTGGGTTGAGGAGGGATTTACCATGTATATTTCAAGAGTGGATATATACAACTATAGATTATTAAATAAGACAGTCGTTAGTTGTGAGAAAGATTTATCTTTGATTATTGGAAAAAACAATTGTGGTAAAACATCGTTCTTATCTGTTTTAAGCAAATGTGTTGGTAATAAAGGTGAAGTGAGCAATTTTGACTTTAATGATTTTAGCACGTCGTTTCAAAAAAAGTTGTATGAAGTAGTAAAAGGAAAGGTATCTTTTGAGGAAGAAGAACTTACAGGGATCAGAGTCGATTTTTATATCAAATACAATGAAAAAGATGATTTAACAAACATTAGTAAGTTAATGTTGGATTTGGAGCCTGAAAATACAGTTGTAATTTTACGATATGAGTATGTGATAAAAAATAATCTTGAAAAATTAAAAGAAGAATTTTCCAAATATGAATCAGATAGGACTCATACGTATTCCCAAGAAGCATTTAATAAATTTATTAAAAAGAATCATAAGAAGTATTTTGAATTTATGAGATATAGTGTGCTATATGACTATAAAGCTAAAAAAATAGATAATACGACATATAAGTTTCTTGATAAAAAGGATATAGATATTTCTAAAATAATCGCATTTAATTATGTAAGTGCCAGAAGGAATGTTTCAAATACAACGGATTTAGAACTTTCATCTTTAGCTAGCGCTTATTATGAGAGATCCAAAAATCAAGAAGAAAATAATTCAACAACTTTAAAGTTTGAAGAGAAGGTAGATGAAACTGACAAAACATTTGATGAGATATATTTAGAAACTTTCAAAAATTTGATGGAAAAAATTTCTAAGTTTGGCGGAATTAAAAAGAATGAAAATATTGTAAAGGTTATTTCTCAAATACAGGTATCAAAACTTTTAAAAGATAATACCACAGTTGTATATGATGACCAATCTAATTTTCTACCGGAGAATTATAATGGTTTGGGTTATTTAAATCTTTTTAGCATTATTATGAAAATAGAAACTATATTGAGTGATTTTAGAAAAGATAATAAAAAGGACGAACAACCTGCAGACATTAATCTTTTGTTTATTGAAGAACCAGAAGCACATACCCATCCTCAAATGCAGTATGTTTTTGTAAAGAATATAAAAAGTTTATTGGAGGAAGGAAAAAGGATTGCGGATAGTGGAGATACGATTAACTTGCAAACATTTATGACTACACATTCATCACATATTGTAGCGGAAAGTGATTTTGATGATATCAAGTACTTTGTGAAGGAATCAAGTGATTATGGTTTTAACATTATTTCAAAAAATCTAAAGGATTTAAGAACGTTATACCAAAAAGAGAAGGGGGAGGATAGCAACCATTTTAAATTCTTGAAGCAGTATCTTACATTAAATAGGTCTGAAGTCTTTTTTGCCGATAAAATTATATTAATAGAAGGAGATACTGAACGTATATTGCTTCCTGCAATAATTAAAAAGATTGATCAAGATAATGATTTTGTAGTTCCTTTAATGTCACAAAATATTTCTATAATTGAGGTGGGCAATTATTCAGAAGTGTATTCTACGTTTATAAACTTTATTGGGACAAAAACATTGATTATTACGGATATAGATATATATTCCTTGGTGGATGATGTTGATAAAAGTGGAAATCCAAAGAAGAATAAGGATGGGAGTATAAAACAAAAACCAGAACTATGTAGAGTATCTGAAGGTAAATTTACCAGTAATAGTTCTTTAAAATTTTATTTGAAAGATCAATTTAATCTTAAAGAGGGAACTGAAAAAGATATACTGACAAATTTAAAGTTCGAAGAAAAAATTGTTTCTGCATGTGAAGTTTGCAATAAAGAAACTAGTAAAAAAAAAATCATTTGGAAAGCGGATAAAGAAGGAAAAGTTCTTATTGTTTATCAAATAAAAGAAACGAATTATGAAGGGGTCATGTATAATGCTAGAAGTTTTGAAGATGCATTTTTTCATATTAATAAAAAGTTATTTATTGAAATAGAAGGGACTGATGTAGAAGGGAAAATTAAAAAGTGTGTAGAAAGATATCAAGGCCTAAAAAAAGTGGAGCTATTTTTTGATAATACGAAAGATAGTTTTGATTTAGCAGAGAATTGCGTCAGTAAGAAACCTTCTTTAGCAATGGATATTTTATGGAATAGTAAAAGCGACAATAAAAAGGATTTTATTAATTGGCAGGTGCCTCAATACATAAGGGAGGGATTGGAATGGCTACAGAAGGATTAGAGAATGAGGTCGTACAAATACTTAAACTTATTGATGATAACAAAAATTTTCTTTTGAGTGGTGGTGCAGGTAGTGGAAAAACGTATTCATTAGTTTCTGTAATTAATGAAATTTATCATCGAAACCCAGTAGCGAAAATTGCCTGTATAACTTATACTAATGCGGCTGTTCATGAAATTGAAAATCGTGTTTTAAACAATAAGACAAGAATTTCAACAATACATGATTTTTTATGGAATAATATATCATCTTTTCAAAACGAATTAAAAACAACCTTTGTCGAGAGTATTAATAGCCCTGAAGTAAAGTATAATAATATTATAGTAGATATTCCATATAACAATGAATTTAAAGATGGAATAAGATATATGGATTTTTTACGTTTGGCAGATGGATATATATCACATGATGAAATTATTATTTTAGCAAATCAAATGTTTAAAAAATATACTAAATTGTGTGATATATTAAATAGTAGATATGATTATATTTTCGTAGATGAGTATCAGGATACGTTTCTTGAAGTAATAGAGATTTTACTAGAATTTTTAGCAAAGAGTAAAAAACGAAGTATAATTGGTTTTTTTGGAGATTCTATGCAATCTATATATGATAATAGAGTAGGAGATTTAAATAATTATATAAAGTCTGGTGTTGTTATAGAGGTGCAAAAAAAGCAAAATCGTAGAAATCCACAGTCTGTAATGAAGTTAAGTAATCAATTACGAATAGATAAGTTGGAACAGGTGCCATCTGAAGATGAAAATGCTCCAAATATGAAACAGGGTGAAGTAAAACAAGGGACAATAAATTTCATATATAGTAATTCCTTATCTATAGAATCAATAAAAGAGAAAAAATACTTTGATAAATGGGATTTTAGTAATCCAATGGAAACAAAAGAACTTCGACTAACACATAATTTAATAGCATCAAATGCCGGATTCTCCGGACTTATGGAAATATATGATAAAGATCCTATTATGAAATTTAAGAAAGAGTTCGTAAAATATATCAAAGAGAAGCAGATAGATATAGACGAAACAAAAACTTTTGGAGAAATAGTAAATTCTGTAGACTGGAGATTTTCGAATCGAGTAAAGGATGCTAATAACAGGGGGAGAAAACATATTGAAGTTTTCTTAGAAGATTCTGTAAATGCAAAATGTTATGGCTTAGTAAAAGATAAGTCGTTTAGTGTGGTAAAGCGAATATATTTTGATAAAGATAATCTTATTTCGGATAAAAAGGAAATAGACGAAGAAAGGTCATCCCAATCAAAGCGTGATAAACTTATTCGGCATTTGTTTAAGATTCAAGCAATTGTAGAACTTTACCAAATAAAAGATTATAATGAGTTTATTCGTAAAACATCATTTAGGATTAGAAGATTAGCAGATAAAAAAGTAATAAAGAAAAAAATAGATACAGTTTTAAAGATGAAAGAAAGTACAATAGCTGAAGTTATATCATATGCACATGAGAGTGGTTTATGTTTAAGAGATGATAACATTGACAATTTTATTAAGGAAAATGAGTATTTATATGCTAGGGTTGCTGGTATCAAATATGAAGAGTTTATAAATTTATTTACATATTTGGAAGGATATTCTCCTTTTTCAACTCAACATAAAATCAAAGGAGAAGAATTTAAAAATGTATTGGTGATTTTAGATAATGGAAAATGGAACGATTATAATTTTGAGTATTTATTTAACCCTTTGCATCCAAAATGCAATCAATCCGTACTAATGAGAACACAAAAATTGTTTTATGTCTGTTGTACACGAGCGATGGAAAATTTAGTTGTATATTGTAAAGAGCCAACAAAGCCTATGATAGAGACTGCCAAAAAATGGTTTGGAAAAGAAAATTGTCATGAATTTTAACAATTAGTGGATTGGTTCTTGGAAAGCAAGATATAAGTATTTTAGATGGAGCGGGGGGAAAGATGGGTAATCATGGTGAAAATCTTATACATCGGTCAGAGGATGCTCTAACTAATATTGAAGTTAAAAAACAGGACGAAATAGTGTGGTTGACATAATAGTAAATGGCTGACTTATTTCAACATCACGAACAAATGTAGTAGAGCATATTGGGCATATATGAAAAATGTTAGCTAGATGAAAATTTAACCTGTCGGAAATTCTGACAGGTTCGAAAAGAAGGAAATCGCGAGGTATCATAAGAGATGCCATACTATAAATATTGACATGACTATTTCTATTGGCTATATCTCGAAGGGGAATTAATGTAAAGAGTTTTCCCGTTCTGGCTGTGTTCTTCTTCCAGCAATACAAGAGAAAGAAACAGTTACTTTTTCAGAAATTTTTATGTCGCCTCAATGAAATACAGAAAGCTCATTTCCTTTCCAGCCTGCTGTAGTTATTAAAACTTCTAGTACAACTGTGGCAGTGGCTAACGAAGTTTCTGACCGGCTGCTGGAAAGAATCCTTCAGGAGGTGTCCCATGCTTGAGGATGCTGGTGGAATCCGGCGTGCGGTACTGGCATGCGGCTTCGTTGATCTGCGTAAGGGAGTTGACGGACTCGCACAGATTATTGTTTCCCAATACGATCAGAATCCTTTCTAAAAGAGAACCCTTTTCCTGTTCTGCGGCAGACGTTCAAATCGCATGAAGGGACTGCTCTGGATGGGTATCGGTTTCTTGCTATTATATAAAAGATTCAGAGCGGTTCTTTTGCATGGCCCAGAACAACGCAGGAAGCGGCTGACATTACACAGGAACAGTTCCGTGTCCTGATGCGTAAACGTTTAACCATTGAAATTTATGAAAAACAGGCTGTAATATTAGGAGCCATAAAAAACATAGGCATTCTATGAATATATGCGGTATTGCCGGAAAGACCAGCTATAAAAAGTCAATAGGGTAAAAGAAAGAAATTACTCAGAAAACAGAGCATCCAGCAAAGGATAGGTATTAAGTTCTGTATTGCCCAAAGCTGACGCTGTAATCTTGTGCTCCGGGAAGTATGACGTAAAAAAGTCTACGCCAAAATCGCCGCCAACAGCATAGTAAAAAGTGTGTCCCTGGATATCATTCCGATATATGCCCAGACCGTAGCTACTGCCTTCCTTTCTCGTTACGTGGGATTTCAAAAAGGCTTGCAGCATCTCCTCTGACAATATGCGGCCAGTGAATACTGCGCGCCAAAGTATGTCTAAATCCCCCGCACAGGTATACAGACCACCATCAGAGCCACCCAAAACCGGTAGACTGTATATGTTTGTGCGCATCAAGCCCGATGATGTATCTTCAATGTACCCGAGTGCGGTATTTGCTGGAAGAGCATCCATGCGATAAAAGCCGGTATGTTTGAGTTTAAGCGGCACAATGATATGGTCTGTTACAAACTGTTGATAAGACATCCCGCTGACGGCTTCAATTACCAACCCTAACATGATAAAGCCTGCGTTAGAATAACCAAAGCGTTCACCTGGTTCAAATTTGGGAGGAAGTGGTGTAATCATTTGCAGATAGTATTCAAGACGCTCCCATAAGTACACGGGGTATTTGTTGCACAGTTCCTGTTCCTTTTCATCGGAGTCGGGTGCTTCCTCATCCAGATAATCGCCGATGCCGGATGTATGGGTAAGCAGATGGAATATTGATACCCGTTTGTCAATTTTCCCCAGGTCATAGGGTAATATATTCCATAACTTATCATCAAGAGACAATTTTCCCGCATCGATCAGTTTGCAGATCGCTAATCCGGTAAACAATTTTGTGCCGGAGGCAATCCCAAAGGCAGTATCCCTGTTGTTAGCTAATCCTTCACTTCGGTTGCGGTAACCGCAACATCTTTCAAAGATCACGCCCTGTTCGTCGCTTACGGAAAACACTCCGGAGAATACTCCAGCGTTGTTCCAGTTATCCCATATTTTTTCGACATTCATTTACGTGTTGCCTCCGTTTCATTGTTGTTCTTTTTGGTGGCGTAACTTCATATGGCCTGTTCTTTTTTGATGGTGAAAATCGGGCATTCCAGCAGCAACTCCTTGGAGGTGAAACCAAGGTGTCGGGAAACAAATCGACATACTCGGGAAACACCTGATCCAGCAGCGCTATGATCCGCCGCTTGCAGTCGCCGCAGTTATCCACCAGCGCTATCCGAAATCGTGATAATTGCCGCATGATAATGATATTTTCATCCGAAAGGTCGTCTGTGAATACTGACCAAACCACATCACCTGGGCAATGATGAAGCTGTCCTTGCTGTCGTTCTTGGTCTGACATATATACATCTTGCGGAAAGCATCCGACTGGATGGGGTTGATTACCCTCACATCATAACCCTGTTCGGTAAGGTATTCATATACCGACAGCCAGTAGTGGCCAGTTGCTTCCATGCCGATAATGACAGTTTCCTTGTTGATGTTCAGCCGTCCAAAAAAGGAAAACGACTTTTCACAGCCTTCTTGCATGTTGGTGCTCGTGATGCTGTCAAGCAACGGTTTCCCTTCGGCGTCAATGACCGATGCTACATGGTTGCATTTTGCAATGTCGATTCCGCAGTAAAACAACAATAACCCTCCTATGCACATGATACACAGATAGGGTTACCCTCTGATTCTTACGGCAATACAACCTCGTTAGATATGCAGCGCATTCGCATCTAACCGTAAAACAGAGGCGCAATTCTTTCGTTCGAGGCCATGCCCCAAGGAAGGAGACTGCGCCCTCTGCCTATTATGTTTATTATCTCACATCTACAGCAAGATAACAAGTTTTTCATACGGTATTCTTGTCAAAAACACCGTAAAACTATTATACGAGGAGAGAGACAATGCTTGAAAACCAAAGATGTATATTCAAAATAGAGATTTTCCATGAGATGGAAGTTACCCAAAAGACAATTATGATAAATTTAGAATATATGTGCTATGTAATAGCAAGCACTTTTTAAAAAGCGAATAAAACATCCACTGTGGCATGCCCCATGTGATAGTCATAAAATTTCAGACCGCAGAATAAAGAGAGGAATGTTGAATGCAAAAAAGAAAGATCACTATAAAATCTGGCGGGGAAGAATTCCAGATGGAGGTTACAGTAGAAGAGTGCAGGATTTATTACCGCCCGTGGTGGCAGAAGAAGGAGCAGAGGAATCGGGAGGCAATGGAGGAGAATGAGTATATGAAGAGTCTTATGAGGGGGGAAAGATGGCCTGCTGGAAGAATCCCTGGATAGTTTAATACTGAAAGAAAAGGAACTGGCGGTGAAACTAATTGGAGGGCAGGATTCGGTCAGTGATTATGCCAAAAAACATAACCAGCACCGGACAACCGTGTCTTTCAGAAGGACCGTGGTACTTGAAAAACTCAGGAAGTTCTTTAAAGAGAAAGGCATTGATGTTTAGTTTGGGAAATGAGTTTCGACAAAATATTTCCTTTTTATCGAATGGTTTAAAAAACTTTAGATTTTTCTTCGTCACATTCCGAAAAAGTGTCATTAGGTTTTTAGGAGAATAAAACAGATACCCATCAAAAACCAGATTGCGGAAAGGAGTGAAGTTTTTATGTAGAATTCTAAGAAGTTAACTGGCATCTTGAAGGATGTCAGCATTGTGACAAAGAACCTGGTGGAGAAGCTGATGCTGATTGACCGGGATATCATGGAGTTTGAATCCAGCTAGGCAGAGATGTCTGGGAAATGAAAAAAGTGGAAAGGAAAATAAAGGCATGGATGGAAGGAATTCTGTAGTCCCTTCCGTGAAACCTCATCGGACGGCATTGAAGCCAAGCTAGTAGAACTATAAAGGGAACTCTTGAAGCTGGCTAATTCCAAAAAGGACTATAAGGTATTGTTTATGAGATTTACTAACTACGGGAACTGAAGCAGAATACGCTGGCTGAGAGTACCGAGTGTGAAGAATTGAAACAGTGGATCAAGGAGATTCAGGAATTTCTGGGCAGCCAGTCCACAGAGAACACAAAATATAATCAGCTGCTGGTGCGGCGGTTGATTGAAAAGGTCACAGTCTAGGAGGAACGGGTTGAGGTGAAATTCAAGTCCGGGGCAAAAGTGGATGTGTAAAGTAAAGAAGAAAACGTATAGGGTGTCTTGTGGCTTTGCAATAGCTGTAAGATGCTTTTTTTAATTGGATGTAGATTAGAGTATGAGTTGCTTGTGTTTATCAACCAGATGATTTATAATGGCGGTGTGCTGATGGAGGTAGAATATGACAACATCGGATATGATAAGAGAACTATGTGAAAAAAAGAAAATCAGTATTGCGGAATTATGCAGACGGATAGGACAGACTCCGCAGAATTTTAATAAGAAGCTACAACGTGAGACGGTTTCATTTGAAGAAATGATGGAAATTGCAGAGGCGTTGGATGTTGGGTATGAGCAGGCATTTATTCTTCCGGATGGTGATGAAATAAAGATGGGAACAAATAGATAGGAGGTACATATATCGCAATGGGAGCAATAACAAAACGAGAGGAAGGAACATTTCTGATGCTGTTTAACAGGAACGGATATGTCCTGAATTTTTCAACTAATGATTTTGATGTATTTACGACAAATAGTATAGGAGAGGCATTGTGTGAGAAGTTTGGTTTATCAAAGGGGAAGTCGCTTACTGCATACTTAAGTAGTGCGTCTGATGAAGATAGGGCTAAGCTACTTTCTGATTTGTTTCATTATTATGAAGACAATATGGAATATGAGTATAACGAGAATTATGAAGATAATGTCTATTGGGGGAGTAGTATTTCAAGGTATGATGAAAGATATGCAAAGATCTACAAAAAATGTAAAGCCATTATTGATAGAGCAGAAGGGGGATCTTCAGCTATTGCGAAAACAGCTGATAATTTAAAATGTAAGTTTTCGAGTGAATATATGTCTCAGCAAATAGATTTAATGCAGTCGACAAACCCTACTAATGCCATTGGACTGGCAAAGGAACTTATAGAGAGTTGCTGTAAAACAGTTTTAGAGGAATTAGGCATTGAATGGAACAGAAACGATGATGTTCCCCAGCTTACCAACAAAACAATGGGTGCACTGAATTTATTGCCTGCAGATATACAACAAACAGATCAAGGAGCAGATGCGATAAAGGCTGTTTTAGGGAATTTAAGAGCTATTCCGTCGAAATTAGCTGAAATCAGGAATCCTTTTGGTAGTGGACATGGGAAAAGTGCGTCTTTTCAAGGATTAGAAGAACGTCATGCTAAGCTAGCAGTGGGGTGTAGTATTACATTTGTTGATTTTATTTGGAGCACATTTGAAAATCAGAAGGAAACAGGAACAAAGGTGATATAACTCAAACAGTTTCGGTGTGTCACTGTTTCTATTGAGAAAATGTTGAAAGATAGGACTGTAGTTATTGTAAGGAGTAGGTTTATGGATGAAAAAATAAAAGAACTAAAAGAAAAACTACAATATATTGGTACGAGAGATTTGTTGGGCTGAATGGGATTCATTTTATAACGTTTTCAAACGGAGCAGCATACACGTTCAATAAAAAGAATTTAACTTCTCTACAAAAGCAATACACTTATTTGGCGGGGGTACTAGAGTACAGATGATAAAAGTAACAGTCGTACTACGAGAGATGAGGAAAGTGGAATATATAATGAGTTTGTAAATGCAATAAGTTCATCATAGCAAAAAAGAGTTTTCAAATTCATTAAATCCATTTGCAATTGATGTTTAAAAAGACTATGAACGCCTAATGGCATTTGCTCAAGGTATGGTAAGTATAAATTAACAAAATACAATGGATAGTTTTAATTCAATAAAGGCATCAAAGGTACAGGATATATTTTGTAAAGAAAAAGGAACAAAGTTATTAGATACTTTTGAACAATATAGAGAATCGAGAGATTTTTATATTACAATGGAAAAATCTGTTTGCAGAGAGTCTCCTTTGTTGGATTCCATTTTTGGGACAGAATCAGAAAACTTGATTTCGGATAAACACACGGACTTAGGTATTGAATATATATTTCTCACAACATATAATGAATAAGTATCCGACCTGACGGAGACGTAGTAAATTCGAATTGTATATACATAATACCAGCAACAGAATGGAGCACACAGTGAACACAGAACAAAAGAAAAAATCACTACTAAACCATCCTTTACTTCAATTGCTGAAGCATAACAAAGGAAATCCAAGAACATTGATACTAATGGAGCCTCTATGGGGCATTCCATATAATCTAATCACGCCATTTGCCACACTATACATGTATTCGCAGGGAGTAACGGATGTTCAAATCGGACTGATTCTGTCGATTGCCATGGTGGTTCAGGTACTTTTTTCTTTCTTCGGCGGAATATTAACGGATAAGCTGGGGCGAAAATTCACGACTATGATGGGCGATTTCTTCGGATGGAGTGTTGCCTGTCTGATATGGAGCATATCAAATAACTTCTGGCTTTTTTTGATTGCCATGCTGTTTAATTGCTTTGAACAGATTAACCAGACCGCATGGTATTGTTTGCTGATTGAAGATGCGGAACCCAAAGATTTATTGGGAATATATACATGGGTCAATATAGGCGGTTTGATTGCAATCTTTTTTGCGCCGATTTCAGGTTTGCTGATCAATTCATTTACCGTGATTCCGGTTATCCGGGTTTTATATTTGGTCTTTTCCGTAAATATGCTGATTAAGGTAGCAGTTACTTTCCGTTATTGTAAGGAAACCCGGCAGGGAAAGATCCGAATGGCTGAGACAAAGAATACCTCTTTGTTACATATGTTATTTGAATATAAGGAACTGATTCCTAAAGTATTGAAGGATAAGGAGGTTATGAAGGTTCTGGCTGTTTCTGTCATATTATATATCACGAATATGGTCAGTACGAACTTCTTCAGCTTATATGTGACACAGTGGCTGGGTATAGAATCTCGTTATCTGGCCTTCTTCCCGATTCTGAACGCGGCTGTAATGCTGATTTTTATGATTGGGATACAGCATAAGCTGGAGCTCGTAAAATTTCGGATACCTATGTGGGTTGGATTGGCATTGTATGCAATAGCGGTGATTCTTCTGATACTGGCGCCAGTAGGAAATATGCTGTTTGTCATTATTTATGTCTTCATTGTGGCAGTAGCAGGGGCTCTTGTTATGCCTCGAAAAGATACTCTGATCCAGCTGAGTATTAATGCGGAGGAGCGTGCCAGGATTAATGCGTTGATTATGTCCTTTACAATTGCCTTTTCTTCCCCATTCGGCTATTTTGCAGGATGGTTATCAAGCATTGACAGACGGCTGCCGTTTGCATTTGCATTTGTTTTATTCCTTGCAGCATTTATTATTGTGGGCCGGATTCGCGATCCCGAGTTCTCTAAGTAATTATTTAATAAACAGTATTCTGTCATGCCATGGGAATTGCTGCGGGATATAAATATCGCGGTTAAAATAATCGGCTGTAATACATGTCTTATACCCCCGGTATTATCCGTATAATCTGAATCAGGATGAATATGAAGTACTACAGATAGGGTGCGCCCATAGAATTATACCAATCAACAGGAGGGTGAAACACATGAAAAAAGCTATGCTGCCGTCACTTAAAATAGATTCATGGACAGAGGAAGCTTTGTCCGATCTGACAGCAAAAATATCAGATAATAAAGTCAAATCACTTATACTCATCGATGGAGCGGCCGGTTCAGGCAAGACAACTTTAGCGGTAAAACTCGCTGAACGGTTGCATGCAAATCTGGTCCATACAGACGATGTAAGCTGGTGCGCCGATCCAATCCTCTGGGATGGGGAATTGCTTGACGGTATTGTTAGACCCTGGTCCGCTGGAAAAAAGGCGGCGTATAAACCAACCGGCTGGAAAAAAGAGAATCGTCCGGGAGCCATCGAGGTGGATCCGGATAAGGCGCTTATCATAGAAGGCATGGGAGCCGGCAGAAAAACACTGCGTGCAGCTGCAGAATATTTGATTTGGGTGGATACCGAGCCGGAAACAGCCAGGGCACGAGTTGTGCAGAGAGACCTTGCAAACGGGGAAAATGGCGGGACTGTTGAGTCTGTCACAGAATTTGCCGATTGGTGGGATTCCTTACTGATGCCTTTGTTTTTGGAGGAAGAGCCGTGGAAATATGCAGATATTATTGTCAGTGGTTCCCAGTCTGATTTAATTTCTGATAAGCTTATGATCCATGTAGTATAAGTCCTATATTGATACCCCGGAATAAGTTTTCACCCGAATTCCCCCTCGCACAAGGAGGCAAAACATGCCAGAACAAATTCAAAACCTGGAACAAGCAGAAAAAATCTTAGATTATTGGTATGCCATAGAGTTTCTGGCACAGGATAAATTCGATGATATGTGGGAAATCCGCAGTAAATTTCTGAGGGCACAGGATGCTTTTACAATAAGTGTGATGAAATGGCACCAACAAGATATAAAACACCTTCCGAATATCCTTAAAATAAAATTGAAAAAATAAATGAGGTTGTGAAAACGAAAAGGCAAAAGAAAATGATATCTATCATGTAAAGAATGGAGCAGAGATCCTATGGATAGTACAATAAGAAGTAATATTAAAATTGGCCAAACCGTTAAAGTGATTCAAAAACAAGATCAAAGAACGGGAAAGCAAACGGAAGGAGTGGTAGAACGGATATTAACAAACTCCGCCAATCATCCCAGAGGCATTAAAGTGAAATTAGAGGGTGGTATTGTCGGAAGAGTTTGTGAAATTAAAGGGTAATAAATTCGATATCAGAGGGATATTTATGCAGCCAGTATTGACTATGATCTGAAAGAAAAAAGTGTAGTGTTGGATGCACTAAACTAAATTGTAACTGCGTATTTATCCTTACCTCAAAGATAAGAATTCACAAAAAAACCGTCTCACCTAAAATTTGACACATCAATGACACATCCTGCAGGTAAAATAATAAACATGTAAATTAAGAAGCAGGAGTGCACTCCAAATGAAGCCATTCATCCATCAATTTTTCACGGTTCTGTTAATCCTGAGTATAACAGTAACCATAATAATCTATTATGCAGTTAAAATAGAACCATACACAGTTACAATAAATAATGTGAACCTAAATAACAACTTCCCTGAAAATCTTAAAATAATCCAAATATCTGACATCCAAATCAGTGAAAACTATCAGGCTTCAGATTTCCAAAAAATTATTTCTCAAATAAATCAGTTAAGTCCAGACATCTTCATATTTACCGGAGATCTATACGAGAATTACTCCTCCTACGGCCCGGAAGAAGAGCTGATTCAACTATTAGCAGGCATTTCAGCAGCCTACGGAAAATACGCAGTCTGGGGAAATCGTGATTATGGCGGTGGAGCTGTAAGGCGGTTTGAAAAAATCATGACCGCCGGAGGTTTTCAGGTCTTGTGCAATGAAGGAGTCCATATTATGCTGAATAACGGAGAGAGTTTATTTCTTGCCGGATTAGATGATTCACTGATGGGCAGTCCAAATATCACGCCGATATTATCCCAAATGAAGGAAGATGACTCCTATCGTATCTTAATGCTTCATGAACCGGATGCCGCTGATTTATATGCAGACTATGGATTTGAGCTAATGCTGACCGGACACAGCCATGGAGGCCAGGTAAATCTCCCTTTTCTTTCCTCGCCGACGACATCCATGGCGGAAAAATACCAAAAAGGTTTATATGACATAGAATCTTCGGAGAAAATAAAATTATATGTTAATTCAGGAATAGGAACCTCCCATCTCCCCATACGTTTTCGTGTTCCCCCTGAGATAACAGTATTTGACTAAAAACAGGAGGACAACTGTGAATATATTAATTGTCGAAGATGATTCTGACATGCAGAAAATTTTAAAGCTCTATCTTCAGCGTGAAGGCTATCAGGTAAACAGCGTTTCAAATGGACGGGACGCAATAGATTTCCTGATCGTGAATGCTGTGGATATTGTCCTGCTGGACTGGATGATGCCAATAAAAAACGGAATGGAAACGCTGAAAGAAATCAGGCAGCTGAATATTCCGGTTAAAATACTGATGCTGACAGCGAAGGGCGAAAACGCAGACGAGGCCGCAGGCCTTACCTTTGGTGCGGATGATTATCTGCGGAAACCTTTTGATATACAAATCCTGCTGCTTCGGATAAAAAAGCTCTGTAATTCAGAGAATCTTCTTCGATGCGATGACATTGTCCTGAACCCAGTTACAATGGAGGTAATGAAAGGGCAGGATAAGGTGAAGCTTACGAAAAATGAATATGAGCTCTTAAAGTATTTCCTCGCCAATCAAAACATGATTCTTACACGGGAACAGCTGCTGAACCATATATGGGGCATGGATTTTGAAGGTGATATCCGTACCGTTGACACCAACATCCGCAGGCTTCGCCAAAAGATCGGAGAGGAATATATTCAGACAAGGATCGGTATGGGATACATTATGGAGAAGCGCCATGATTAAACGGAGAGTGAAAATACGCCGGTTATCTACGAAATTCCTTTTTGGCATAACGGGAATTCTTGTGCTGATTTTAATAGCAACCCTGCTCATTAATTCCCGGATCGCTGAACGGTATTATCTGAATCAGCAGAGCCGGTATGTCAGGAAGACGGGAGAACTTCTGAAAGAACGCCTGCAGGAAGGTCAGGAAGCGGATAAAGTAATAGAGGAACTGGAAGCTTCAGAACAGGTATTGATTGTTTATTCTGCAAAGTCAGACAGCTATGATGAGCTGAGCATGGATTTACGAAGAAAATTTCAGGAGAAGGGATTAGGCTTTCAAAAATTCTGGCTTTGGGATCAGGATTATATTTCTGCCGTTCAGAAGGGCAGTCAATTCCGCCTTTATCAGCAGAAAAAGCTGAATTATGCTATTTTGGTGGAATATCTGTCTTCCGGAGAAAATCTGTATGCAATAGCTGCGATTGTTCCCAATACAGGGGAATTTGTCCGAATCATCAACCATTTCAGTATTCTGCTGTATTCCATTTCCCTGTTGGCAGCTGTGCTTTTGATTTATTTAATGATAAGGCATATAACAGAACCGCTGCAGCAAATGGAGCATTTTTCCAAAAGAATTTCCGAACAGGATTATGGGCAGCTGACGGTTCAGACGCATGATGAACTGGAAAGGGTAGCGGACAGCATGAATGAAATGTGTATGTCCATCCAACAATATCAAAAGGAACTGTTGATGAAGAATCAGCAGATGGAACAGCTTCTGAACGATGTAGCTCATGATTTAAAAACGCCGGTATCCCTGATTGGCATATATGCCGATGGTATCAGAGACGGTTTGGATGACGGTACCTTTTTGGAAACAATCGTGCAGCAGAATGCCAGGATGGCGCAAATGATAGAGCAGCTTCTCAATCTGTCACGTATTGGCCAGAAGAATTATTTGTCGGAAAAAATCAAACTGGATATATTACTGCGGCAGTGTATGGAAGAACAGAAAGTCTTTTTGCAGGAGAGAAAACTAGTTCTGGAAGATAATATTGTACCAAATGCGGAGATTGATGGAAATGCCGAGTTAATCCGAACTCTTTTTTCCAACCTGCTGTCCAATGCGGTAAAGTATGCCTCAGCTCCGGACATCGAAATAGAACTATCACAAAACGAGGAAGGAACATATCACTTCTTCATTTCTAATGCACTGGAAAATGAAGATTTAGACATAGAGCAGATTTGGGTTCCTTTTTATGTAGGGGAAGATTCCCGGAACAAAGCACTGTCCGGAACCGGATTGGGCCTCTCCATTGTACAAAAAATTGCCGTTCAATGCGGGTATAAGATTCAGTGCAGGAAAAAGGACGGGAAGATTATATTTGAAATGGATTTTCAATAATAAATAATATAGAGGGTATAATCAGATACTGAAAATATCTGGTTATATCCTTTTTTTGAATAACCTAATAAGGCATTATTTGTGCAAAATAAATTCCCTTTTGACACACGGATGTAATATCTGCCTTTTATAATCCTAAAAGTACATGAAAGAAAGTACAGTAAAGCAAATATCGGAAACAACGAAAGGAAAACAACTTAAATGAGAAAACATAATTATTTCCACACAGGTATATCCGTACTTCTTATACTAAGCAGTATCCTGAGCGGATGTGGGATAAAAAATTCCATGGAAGAATCCGAGAGCGGGGCTAATGATCAGACAATATCCCAACAGGCATTGAATCCTACCGTTTCAATAAATTATCAGGTAGATCCGGAGGATTTTTCCCTGATTTTAAAAGATAGTGACAATCAGATTGCAGTATCCGGCCAATCCCCCAAACGAACCGTGTCTGATTTCCGGGAAAGCGATACAGAAACGTTCTGGAGATATCCGGAAGAGCAGATTTCAGTTTCCATCAAACCACAAGATAATTATTTAAGTGTTACGATTACCTCAGAAACAGATGACGATAACGAATTTAGCTGGCCCAATATTTCCGCGGACACTTATTACATTCCTTTTGGAGAAGGAAAACGAATTCCTGCGGATGATTTGATATGGCAGAACTATCTGAATGAGCAGGAATTCTCCGTTCTGGAACAGTTGTCCATGCCCTTCTGGATTACCGAAGCGGGAGATTATTCCGTACTTTTCATTATGGAGAACCCATATCGTACGCAGATGAATTTTTCGGCGAATCCCGATATAGCCTTTTCCGTTTCTCATGAATATCCTCAAATCGATGATGTAAAGGAAAATCGTTTTCGAATCTACCTGACAGACAGCAATCCGGTCAGCGCCGCAAAGCTTTACCGCAGTTATGTGAATGAACAGGGGAATTTTAAGACCTTAGAGCAGAAAGCGGCGGAAAATCCGGATATCCGTAAGCTTTATGGAGCGCCGTTTATATATTTATGGGGTGATTTTGTCCTTTCAGCCGATAATATCAATTGGCCGGCGTTCCGTAATTCCCTGTCTTCCCCTGTGATGGAGTATCTCCTGTCTTTTTCGGAAGAAGCGGAAAACGGTTCTGAATTCAGAAACGTGACAGAGGAAATAAAAAAGCAGGATTATGTGGATGTATATCAGAAAAATATAATCTGCGGATATATCAGCCAGGTACTTAAGAGGGATGATTTTTGGGATGAATCCATTTTCCCATCCGGCAATTCACTGAAAGAACTTATGCCGGACGGCTATGAAAACTTAAATCAGTCGGAAAAAATCCAGATAAATAAACAAGCGCTGGCTGAAAGCCTGCCGAACGTTTTTCAGGATGCCGGACAATGGATGAACGCATCAACCGTGGATTTGCTTCAGAGTATGCAGGAGAATGGGATTGATCGAGCCTGGATAGGCCTGAACAGCTGGGAGCAGGCCTATGCCAAACCGGAGCTGATAGAAACCGCACAGAACCAGGGATATCTGATTGCCAGCTATGATTCCTACCATTCCATCCATGAACCGGGTAAGGAGCAGTGGATTACAGCAGAATTTACGGATAAGTCATTGTATGAAGAGGCTTCAGTAACCAATAAAAATGGCGAAAAAGCGGCCGGATTTCAAAATGTGGGACGTAAGCTGAATCCTGTGTATTCCCTTCCGGCAGTAGAAGAGCGTATGGAAACAATCATGGCAAATCAGCTTCCTTTTAATTCCTGGTTCATCGACTGTGATGCGACAGGGGAAATTTACGATGATTATACTCCCGGTCATATGACGACGCAGGAGGAGGATCTGGCTGCCAGGTTGGAACGGATGGCCTATATCCGCGACCAATACCATATGGTCATAGGTTCCGAAGGAGGGAATGATTTTGCGGCTTCTACAATCGCATACGCGCACGGAATAGAATTGAAGAGCTTTTCCTGGATGGATGAGGATATGAAAAGCAATAAAGACAGTGAATATTACATTGGAAATTACTATAATCCGTCAGGGGGAGTAGCGGCTCATTTTTCCAAAGTAATTCCTTTGAAAGAAAAGTATGATACTATTTTTGTGGATCCCCGGTATGATGTGCCTTTGTATAAATTGGTCTATAACGATTCGGTCATTACAGCAGCTCATTGGGACTGGTCAACATTCAGAATTCAGGGAGCGGCGCAGGATCGGATGGTTCGTGAGGTTCTTTACAATGTACCTCCGCTCTGGCATCTAGACGATGTGGAATGGGAAAAGTATAAATCTGCTATTGCTGATCATTATTCCGTATGGTCGGATTTCAGCAGGCAGGCTGTGCTTCTGGAAATGACTGATTTCGAATATGTGACACCGGAAGGAAGCGTACAGAAAACGGTATATGGCAGTGAACTTTCTGCAGTAGCTAACTTCAGTGATTCCGTATATCAGTATGAAGACTCCGAGATTCCGGCGCATTCGGTATTGATAATAAACGGAAGGGAAAATAAAATTTACACACCAACAGCAGACTGATACAGCAGAAAAACGGCACATACACTGCCGTTTTTTCTGTTAATGGAATTCTGCAGAATTTAAAAAACCATCTGTACTGCTGATTCGTAATTTAGATATTTTATTGTTTCCTGTCTTGGTATATAATGGAAAATGTACAACAGTTAATTTCTGTATAGAATTAAGATTAGACTTTCACACAAGGAGCTCATACAGAATAGAAATTATACATGTGATTAACTGTTAAGAGAAACCGAAAGGATAATGGTAAAAAACATGGGTGATATCAATAATCTTATTTCTTACTTCTGTGAATATGATTTCTACAATAATATTCTTTCTGCAGAAATAAGAGATAAGAGGGCTATTGATGTATTATTGGAAAACTGTAAATTTCCTTTTCTGTCTGCCAAAATGGCCGAAAGAAAGGCGGAACAAATCCTTCAGATCTTAAGCAGTAAACTGCCCCTGAATAAAAAGCAGGAAGGGAAAAATTTGATCAGAGAGTATGTGGATCACCGTATTTCTCTGCAGGACTTGTTTCAAAGGCTTCCTTTTACCACTCAGAAGTTTCTGGGTCAGGCAAAGGAGGAGGTCAACAAAATAGAAAATAATCATATTTTTTATATTTTTTATCCCGTATATCTGAATCGGAGAAAACATACCCAGCAGCCATTATTCACATTCACCTGTGAGCACCTGGAAGATTCGTATCGAATACAGAAAGTGTATGCCAACAAAAATATCCTCACGCTGCTTCTTGCTCAGAAAAACGATATGGAATTGACAGATGCGAGAGTTTTGTATGAAAAGCAGATTGATGAAATGTCCGCTGCTGTGGATGCGCTGCATCCGGAAGAGAATATCCTGAACTTATATCAGACGGTAAGCGGAGAATTCAGGCATATTTTTGGAACGCAGTTACAGGCATGCCAGGTTTCCGGGGACTGGCAGATGTTGGAAAAAGCTCTGGTCTCTTTTGCATCCCAGGATGCGGTGATTGAAAACTGTTTCCGGGATGAGATGGAAACCATGGAGCGGTTTTACAGTCAGGATGGTATTCTGCCGGAGACAGTGCAGCAGTACATGGGGCTTTCCGGGAAAAATGCGGAAGACATAAGCGGAATTTACTTTCATGGAAGCCATCTGGGAAGCTATCAGGCGGAATATCCGGTTAATCGGAAACAATGGGAATTGGTGCAGATGGCGGAAAAGTCAACGCTGCTGTGTGTTGAGGGGCCTCCGGGAACCGGAAAAACGACGTTGTTGAAAGAATTGATTGCAGATACATTGGTAAAAAAAGCGGATGCATTATTAGAAGTATGGGACAAACCATGGATAGATATAGGGGCAGAAGGAAAGAAAATCAAGTGTTCTCCGCTCGCAGGGAAAAATCCGTATTCTATCGTTATAAGCAGTACTAATAATAAAGCAATTGATAATATCGGCTTGGAATTATTGAGGGAGGTGGCTTTCTTTTCAGAGTGTGCCGATGAAATCGAAACTGATGGAGCTAAGTGTGCAGGTATTCTGTGTGCCAGACTTGGAAACAGCGGAAATATAGAAGATTTTTACAATTCCTATTTCAGGCCGTTCTGTGATTTCCTGGAAAATAAGGAGATTACGCAAAAAGAGGCGGAGGCCGTAAAGGAACACTATATTGAACTGCGCACGAAGATGGATCGGACTTCCCGGAAAATGACAGAATTTATTTCATTACGGGAAAAGTTTGAAGACTGTTCTTCCTTAAAAGAGCTGTGGGAAAAACAGCAGTATATAGAAAAGGAGTTCAGCAAAACAGCTGCGAAAATAAAGGAAGAAGAAAAGAACTATTCCGATTGCCTGAATGAAACAGCGGAATTGAAAAGAAAGAATAATGAGGCTGAGCAGGAAAAGGGCCGGTTGGCTAAGCAAAAAGAAGAATCGGAGAAACAGCTTTCCGTACTTTATTCTGATTTGGAGGAGTATGAAAGCATAACCGGGGTCAAAAAGATGTTTATTTTCCTGTTCCCTGCGGCAGGAGAAGTGAAGAAGAAATATGGTTCCGCACAACAGATTCGCGATATGATTTATGACCGGAAGAAGCAGCATGAGAGCCTGGATGGGCGGATGAATGAGCTTGTTATGGAGGCTGCCCGGTCAAAGGAAAGACAAGGAATACAGGAAAAAGAAGCGGCTGCTATTCAGACGGAGCTGCTGAAGAATAAGTCCCACAGTGAAAATGTCAGAAAGGAACAGCAGATTCTGGAGGCATATTTAAAGCTTCTTTCGATGCTGGAGCAGGAATTGGAGATTTCTGCAGAACAGTGTCTGAAAGCAGAGGCTTTTATGTTCTTTAGCTGTCCCAGGATAATCATCATGAGAAATCAGCTTTTTATGGCTTCTCTGTCTTTATTTGAATGCTATGTCCTTAGGAATAAAGAGCCTGTATTGGAAAATCTGAATATTTTACTTACTGCCCAGGAGAGGGGAGATGGAGGGGCTTTTTATAATTGGTGCCGGGCTTTATATAATGGAGATGCGGCATATAAGGAGGAGAAAGCCGCGTTGGTTCGAATGCTGTGGGAGACGTTTTTTCTGTGTTTTCCGGTGGTTACCACGACACTGCATTCCTTCCGGAAAACGACATTCCCCATGATTCCCGGACTGTTTGATCTGCTTTTGATTGACGAGAGCGGCCAGATTGTTCCTTATTATGCACTGGCGCCGCTGTATCGGGCCGGCCGGGCGGTGTTTGTGGGGGATGTGAATCAGATTGAACCGATAAAAAGTGTTCCCTCCAGCCTGCTGGAGAAGAAATATACAGATTTGCTGGGGGAGGATTGTTATGAAAGATTCTGCCTGGATGCTGCCAGTGCGCAGAGTTATGCGGCAAAAGCGAGTGATTTCTTTGAGATGGTGGGTGATATACGCCAGGGGGTGATCCTGACGGAACACAGACGGTGTGAGCCTGCAATAATGGCTTTTTCTAATAAATATGTATATAACCATGTTCTGGAGCTGGTAGGTACGGATGATAACCGGAAATTGTTTGGCAGTAATCTGACGGCCTTTGATATCAGAGGCTTTAAGGCGGCCCAGCATTATAATGTTGCGGAGATTCAGGCATGTCAGGAGATTGTCCGGATTTTCGTCAGGGAATACGGGGAAGAGGTAAAGAAGGATATCGGTATCATCACGCCATTTTCAAAGCAGGCGGAAATGCTGAGGAAAAGTATTCCCGGAGTGGAAACAGGGACTGTACATGTATTTCAGGGAGCGGAAAAGAAATATATTCTGTTCTCCTGTGTAATCGATACTGCAGAAAATGATTCGGGACTTTGTAATTTTATCGGCGGGAAGTGCAATCTCCTTAATGTGGCCTTTTCCCGGGCAAAAAAGCAGTTCATATTTGTGGGAAACCTGTCTGCAGCACAAGGTAAGAACAATTATTTGAAAAAAGCGGTGGATGTGATAAGGGAATCCGGGAAAATATACAGCCTTTTTGATACGGACCGGCTGTCCGGTGAAAATATGCTGTGGGATGAAAATGTCATACATATATTATCCGGAGAACAAAAGCTGGCTGAAGAGAATGAAATTGGAAGATACCTGAAGGAAGTGATTCCTCATAACATCATTGATACGCCGCGGCTGCATAATGAGATATTGAATGAAATGGTTTTAAGAGCGGCACAGAGTATTCAGATTATATCGCCATGGATTGGACGGAACGTGGTAACAGACAGGATGCTGGAGGCGATACGTGATAAAGTAGAGAATGAGATTCAGGTCCGGATTATATTTGGTTATAAGGCGGAGGAGTGTTCCCTGGAGGATATTGACAAGTTGGTGCAGCAAGATATTCCATGGGAAAAAGAGGCATCTGCTGATGTAATAAGAAAGCTTCGGATTCTTCTGGGTGATGGGCTGAAATATGAACCGCCAACCCATATAAAGCTGCTTATGGTGGACGACAGGTATCTGTTTATTGGTTCTTTAAATTGGCTGTATAACAGCGGGAAGACAGCACAGAAGGAAATCAGCTGCCTGATTACCAACTCAGATACCATTCAATATGTGAAGGAGCGCTTTTTAAACCAGAGGTAACTGTTCAGAACCCCTTTCTGCCTGTCTGTATCCCCGGCGTTTGGGAGGCAGAAAGGGGTGTTTTATTCGGATAGCAAAGGCGGCAGTTTTGATTTCACTTTCCGGGCCGCCGCTTTTCGATTCATACATATTACAGGTGGCATTGACTCAGCACATTCCTGCATTTCATCGAAATACATCATCCTTTATCAGGCCATCTCATCCCGAAGGGCATCAATAATATTCTCCTTCTTTATCTTGTTAATCGTATAAAGCATCGTAATAAATACAATAAACAGGACTCCAAACACGCTGATCCCGATACTTCCCCAGGGAACCGAAAATCCGACTTCATCCACAATCATTCCCTTGTGAACCAGCCATGCGGCAAATACTGCGATGGGAAGGCCATAGAGCAGCGCTCTCATTCCATAAAAAATGCATTCAAAATTCATCATTTTCTGGAAATCGTGTTCAGACATTCCCACGGAACGGAGCATGGCGAGCTCCCGCCTGCGCAGCTTAATATTTGTGGAAATCGTATTGAACACATTGGCGACTGCAATCATCGAAATCATAACGATGAAGGTATAGGCAAATACATTGGCTATAAAAATATAATTCCTGTTTTCATCCATCATTTGATACATATTGTAAAGGCTGTATTCTCCCGTAATTCCTTCACCTTCTATAATTGTCTCCATTTCCGATGCCGAAAGAGAGGGATCGGTTGACTGAAAGCTTAAACTTTTCACGCCTTTCGAAGCGTCCGGGAATTCAAAGGTACCTTTTGCAGAATAAGGCGCGAGCACCTGGAAGCAGGCCTGTTTCTGTCCGGAGTTTCCTCTTGCCGGAGGAGAATCCGGCGGTACGAAATCCACAAAGGCAACATCGATATTTTTGCTTTCGGACAGCTTTTCCCCGCTGTCGGTTTCAGGAATAAGAGTGATTTTTACAGAAGAATTCCTGAAAACAGTAAGAATACGATCATCCTCCGCCGTCATGGAAACGGCAATAAACTTCGCATTCTCTCCGGTATACTCTGTCTCGGATAACCCCAGCTCTTTGAGAATATTCTCATACCGGCTGTCTTCAAGGAACTGTATATTCACGGGCAGATCCACAATTTCATCTGTTGAACTCAGGCCTTCATGCCGCAGATAATCTTCGGAAAGCTCACCGGAACCGGCAGCACAGGAGTAAGCCATAACTTCCTGATACAAAGCATCATATACACCTCGGGCAGTTTTCAGCTTCTCATAAAGCGAAAGCATTTGCCCGTCATCCAGATCCTGTGTGGAAAAAATAATATCATAATCCGTAATCTCTGTCCGCTGGCTCGACATTCGTTTCATATCAGCCGTCAATGCGCTGGTAGAAATGAACAGGACTATACTTAAAACAAGGGAAAGTATAATGCTGCGGTATCTTTTTTTGTTCCTTTTGAAATTTTTCAGTGCAAGCGTTCCTTCCAGGCCGTAAATACGCATGGACAGCCTGGAGGTTTTTACGGTTTTGGATTCGATTTTTACCTCGTTCGTCTGGCGGATGCATTCCATCACCGGTGTGTTGGCGGCCTTTCTGGCCGGGATATATGCAGAAATCAGGATGGTAAGCAGGCTGACCGCCGCCGCGGCGATGAGTGCGGGAGCGGATAAGGTCAGGGTCAGAGGAACATCCCGGAAGAGGATGCTGGCAAAGTTTTTGGAAATAACGGAAATGACCAGTCCGATGCTGATGATTCCCACCGCAATACCGATGGGGATACCGATCATGCCTATGCAGAATCCTTCAAACAATACCGAATTGCGCAGCTGCTTTGCCGTGGCTCCCACGGAAGAGAGGATGCCGAACTGCTGTGTCCGTTCATTCAGTGACATGTTGAATGAATTATAGATAAGAAAAATGGATCCGAGCATGATGATGGCGATGACAATGCCTCCCATAGAGTACATGAACATATTGAACAGGTTGTCATCGGAAATCCCCATGAAACGCAGTACGTTGTCATTGAGAACGTAAGCATGGTTTCCGGTACTGTTTACATAGGCGCGTACCTGACGTGGATTTTTCAGGGTGACAAACAGGCTGAAGCTGTCCGTTTCGATGCGGTCATCCGCTTTTGTTATTAAAGTATATCCCGGAGCGGAAGCCTCCTCATAATCAGGCCTGCGGCAGGTACCGACAACGGTATAGGTTTTCTCTGCCTGCGGCACAAACGTTTCCCTTTCGGCAGCATAGGGATCGCTCTGAGACAGCTTACGGTCTCCGTCCATGCGGTTTCCTACGGATAGGGAAAACGTATCGCCCACTTTAAAGCTGACGCCGCCGTCAGACGCGACTTTGCTGGAAATCAGAATTTCCCCGCTGTTTTCGGGCAGTCTGCCTGAAAGCAAAGTGATGGGAAGCGCAGCAAAGGTATCATCAGTGAAGCCGGCTATGAAAAGGTAGGGTTTATCCGGATTTTGGCCGCCGTCAAGCCCGGCATAGCCGATATTGTCAAAAACTGCTGTGGCAGCAATTTTATCATTGACGGCCTGTTCCCGGATAAAAGAGGAATCGACGTCCAAAAACGCGGCATGCCAGTCACCGTATTTGGAAATGGATCCATTTATCAAATAATTCAGAAGGGAAACGCCAAAGGTGGTGACTGCCGTTACCATGGCAGCGGACAGAATGACTCCGACAATGGTTACGAGGGTACGGGTACGATTTTTTTTCAGTCCCTGGAGGGCTACCTTGTTAAAGATATTCATGAGCGTGCCACCTGCCTCTCGTCACGCACCACTTTTCCATCCGCGATGCAGATAATCCGGTCCGCCTGGAGCGCAATATTTTCATCATGCGTAACAATGATGAGGGTCTGATGATATTTGTTGTGGCTTTCTTTCAGAAGATGGATGATTTCCTGGCCGTTTTTGCTGTCCAGGCTGCCGGTAGGTTCATCGGCAAGCATGACGGCGGGGGCATTCATCAGGGCGCGGCCGATGGCGACACGCTGCTGCTGGCCTCCGGACAGCTGGTTCGGCAGATGTGTTTTGCGATCCTCCAGGCCAAGGAGCTCTAACAGGTCGTTCAGCCGTTTCTGGTTGACTTTGCGTTTGTCCATGAGGATAGGGAGGGTAATATTTTCCTCCACATTCAGGGTCGGTATCAGGTTATGGAACTGGTAGATCAATCCTACCTGGCGTCTGCGGAAAATGGCGAGCTTTTCATTGCTCTGTCCGTATACATCCTGGCCCTCCAGGTATATTTTCCCGCTTGTAGGGATGTCCACGCCGGCGATGGCGTGCAGGAGGGTGGATTTGCCGGAGCCGGAGGAACCGATGATTGCGGTGAATTCCCCTTTTTCGATAGTAAGTGAAATATGGTCGAGCGCGGTAACCTGGTTTTCCCCTTTTCCATAGACCTTGCATAGCTCTCTAATTTTTAAAAACTCCATTATATGTGTCTCCTTTCGTAGTTCATAGCCATATAATAGAACTTTCAGCTTACATTTCGGTGACTTTTCGGTGAGAGATCCGTCACTTTGGAAAACGGATGACAAACATCGCGCCGCCCCGGGGATGATTCCGGGCGGTGATGGATCCGCCTTGTCTTGTGATTATGGTCCGGCACAGAGCCAGGCCTATTCCGTATCCGGCGGTGCTGGAATTTTGCCCCCGGTAAAACCGGTTAAAAAGGTTTGGAAGGTCTTCTTTTTTGAAGCCTGCTCCGCTGTCATGAATTGTGATTTCCGTAAAAATGGGATTGTCCTCACAATGGATATCAATTTTTCCGTTATCGCCTGCGCTTTCCATACAGTTTTTGAAGATGTTCTGAAGGGCTTCCGACAGCCAGTTGAAATCCCCTTCTATGGTTATTCCGGGTGGTACATCGGCCTGCAAAGAGATATTATGAAGATCCATGGGGATCAGAAGAGGTTGGAGTGCGGCAGTAATTAAGCTGTTTATGTTAACTTGCTCCTTCTGAAAAACCACAATTCCTGCATCAAGGCGTGATAATTTCAAAAGGGAAGTGAGCAGCCAGTCCATCCGCACGAGCAGTTCCTCTGTTTCCCTTATCAGATTTTTCCGTTCCTTTTCATCAGAAGTATTTTCGATTAATGACAGGACGAGGGTTATCGATGTGAGAGGAGTCCGGAGCTGATGGGCGACATCGGCCAGGGAATCTGCAAGATGCTCTTTTTCTTTTTTCAGAGCGTCGTTTTGTTCCCGGATACGCAGCATCATTTTGGTGATTTCACTTTGCAGGATAGAAAGTTCCCCTTCCTCCGATTCCGCAATAAACAGATGGTCGGCGTTATGAAGCACGAGATCAATCTGCTCGGAAATCTGCATAAGGCTTTTGTATCTGGCTTTTGTAAACACGAAGAAAGCTGTTCCGAAGGCAAAGGAAGAAAACAGGGCAAGAATCCCTGCGGCCATATTGTTAGCGAACCCCAGCGTTACAGAAGCAGCGGCTATTAAAAAGAAGATGACGGCGAACTGCCGAAATTCCCTATTCCGAAGCATTTCCATCCCCCAATCGGTATCCGGTTCCGCGGACGGTCAGAATGATCTGCGGATTTGCTGGATCCTTTTCTATTTTTTCCCGAAGCCGTTTGATGTAAACAGTGAGCGTGTTGTCATTTACAAATTCACCGGCGGCATCCCACAGTTCATCGAGCAGGCGGTTTCTTGTTATAATAATTCCCGGGTTGTTGATAAATACCAGCAGCAGCCGGTATTCCAGTGCAGAAAGAAAAACGTCGCTGCCGTCTTTTTTGACGACACCGCTGGCAGTATCGACATGGAGGCCGCAGATTTCAAAGGCGGATGTGCTGACTCCGCTTTTGCGAAGGGCGGTTTTGATTCTTGCTACCAGTTCGCGGGGGCGGAAAGGCTTGGTGATATAGTCATCCGCGCCCATATTCAGTCCGGTGACGACACTGGCTTCGTCGCCGGAGGCGGTCAGAAAGATGACAGGAATATCCTGCGATTCTTTGATTTCCGTGCAGACCGTAAAGCCGTTTCCGTCGGGCAGAGAAATATCGATCAGCGCGAGATCAAATCTGCTGCCGGCGAGCGCAGCAAGGGCCTCGCGTCTTGTGGGGGCATGGGTGACAGTGAAGCCTTCTGCGCGGAGCAAAAGGATTAGGTTTTTGGCGATTGTAAGGTCGTCTTCAATTAAGAATATTTTCTTCATTTCTTCTTCCTATCTTTTTTGGTGGGTGATTTTGCGTAAGTGGTGAGTATGCCCCTATGCCCGCCGGTTCCGTGTCTGCCGTCCGTATGGGTCCCCGTGCT
>OLQH01000800.1_pt1 | contig 30741 bp, 28 predicted proteins | sample 1672671 | NCBI WGS metagenome assembly OLQH01 (sample SAMEA3136712, study PRJEB25190) | human gut metagenome
TGAAGGTCTTATCATGATCCGGCCCCTTCTCTTCAATGATCCGGTAGGAAAGTTCTCCCTCCTGCCTGCCCTGTATCATTTCCTGCAGAATAGTCTTGCTATCATAAAAGAGTTTCTTGTGCTCAATATCATTTAACACAAATTTCAAAATAAACTCTTTTGCATTAGCAAAACCACCATCCAGATAAATCGCTCCGATCAGCGCTTCCAGCGCGTCGGATGTAATCGAATCTCTCTTTCTTCCTCCGGTGCACTCTTCTCCCTTGCCCATCAGAAGCTGCGCTCCCAGAGAAAGTTCACCCGCACAGACTGCCAGCGAAGGTTCACACACCAGACTGGCACGAAGTTTTGTCAGCTCTCCCTCCGGCATCTGCGGATATTGGTGGAAAAGATACTCACTGCTGATCAGTTCCAGCACCGCATCTCCCAGAAACTCCAGACGTTCATTGCAGTCCAGACGCTTCAGTTTGTGTTCATTTGTGTAGGAGCTGTGACGCATCGCCTGCTCCAGGATCTTCTCATCCCGAAACTGATAGCCGATCGCCTGCTCCAGTTTTCTCCATCTTCCCATGAAATCTCCTTATCCCGGGCTCTCACCCGAATGTCTTTCCCGAGAACCCCTTTTTGCTCAAAAACAGAAGGGGCGCCGCAAAATGAATAAGACTTACAGAATGTATACATTTTGCGACACCCCCGCATTCTTAATTCAATTCCTGTTTGATTGCTTCTACGGCATCGCCGACAGAAACGATCTTCTCTGCTTCCTCGGTGGGAATCTCAATATCAAATTCTTCTTCCACCGCCATAATAATCTGAAAAACATCCAGAGAATCTGCTCCCAGGTCATCCACAAAAGTGGTATCCATGGTAATCTCCGCAGCGTCCACATTCAGGACCTCCGCAATAATCTGCTGTAATTTTTCAAATTCCATTTTTATTATCCTCCTTTTTTAACACCTGCAAATGGTTCTGGATCTTTCCTGCAATATCGGCCTCCTTAAACTGGGCACACTGCAGGATCCCGTTTTTGATCTCCACAGCTCTGGCATTTCCGTGCGTCTTCACCACCAGCCCTTTTAAGCCCAAAAGCGGCGCTCCGCCGTACTCACTCACATCAAAGGCCTTCAGGGTCTCTTTCAGTGCCGGCTTCACCAGCAGCGCTCCCATCTTGCTCCTTACAGATGTCATCATGCCTTCTTTTATCTTGCTGATCAGGGTTGCCCCCAGACCTTCATAGAGTTTCAGGATTACATTTCCCACGAAAGCTTCGCAGACAATCACGTCCGCCTCTCCTGCCGGAATATCCCTGGCCTCTATGCTGCCTGTAAAATTCAGATCCGTACACTCTTTCAGCAGAGGGTAGGTCTCCTTCACAAGCGCATTTCCCTTCTCTTCCTCCGCACCGATATTGACGATCGCCACCCGGGGATTCTTCACTCCCATCACATGTTCCATATAAATGGAACCCATCCGGGCAAACTGGATCAGGTGTGAAGGCCGTGCATCCACATTGGCACCACAGTCCACCAGCAGGGACACTCCTTTTGCCGTAGGGATCAGAGGCGCCAGCGGAGCCCGCTCAACCCCTTTGATCTTTCCCGCATACAGCTGACCGCCCACCAGCACCGCTCCGCTGCTGCCAGAAGAAACAAAGGCGTCCGCCTCCTGCTTCTTCACCAGCTCCAGCGCTTTCACAAGAGAAGAATTTTTCTTGGAACGTATGGCATGTACCGGCGGTTCCCCTGTCTCGATCACTTCTTCCGCATGGACCACCGTGATCCGTTCCTGCGGATAAGAATATTTCGCCAGTTCTTCACGGACAACCGGTTCTTTTCCCACCAGAAATACAGAAATCCCCGGATTCTCCTTTACCGCCTCTACCGCTGCCTTCACAGGCTCTGCCGGAGCGTAATCCCCGCCCATGGCATCCACTGCTACTTTTACTTGCTCGCTCATACTTTCATCTCCAGAATTCCTTTTACTCACAGAACCTTCCCTGAGGAAGATTCTACTGAAATAAATATACTAAACATCAGAGAAAAATGCAATAGCCGTTTAAAAGAACAGCTCCCGCTCAAAACAAAAACAGATTCCGTAAAAGGAATGTGCCCTGCCGGCAGTTTCCTTTTACGGAATCCATCTGTTTTATCTTCTCTAAAAAATCAGCCTTCGGCAGGAGCATCTCCCGCAGCAGCTGCCGCTTCTGCCGCCGCTGCTTCTGCTGCTGCCGCTTCCGCCGCTGCAGCCTCTGCCGCCGCATCAATTGCCGCCTGCGGACCGTCTGCTCCTTCTACCGGAACCCAGTGTCCTTCACTGTCAAAAGTCTGACCCTCAACAGAAGTATCTTTCTGCATAATGCCATCCTCGCCCAGGTAGTACCAGAAATCGCCATCCTGGAAAAATCCGGTTCTCACATGTCCGTTTTCATCAAAGGCATACTGACTTCCCTCAATCTCCTTCCAGGTATCAGCAGCAAAAGTTCCGTCCTCATACAGCCAGATCTTTGCCCCGCCTTCATCCTCAGACCACTCTCCCGTCATATTATCCGGATCGCTGACCTGAACTGTCACCAGGCCGCTGGTTGCCATATTAAACTTATTTTCCTCTGTGTTGGTAGCCACCACATAATAGAAAAGTTTTCCTGCTGTCTCTGTGGACGGCGTGTAGGATGCTTCCGTGGCTCCTTCGATCCGGGTTCCTCCTCCATTCGCCTCCACACTGTTTACGTACCACTGATACGTAACATTCCCTGTCTCTCCTGCAGATGCTTCCACCGTAAGCGGTGCCGCCTCCTCATGGATCAGATAATTAACGCTTCCCTCCAGGTTTGCAGAAAACTCAGGCACCGCAACACTGTCATCTTTTGTCATAATTTCGGAGGGATCCATTTCCTCCACAGTACCCTCTTCCGTCTTCTGACTTTTTCCCGTCAGAAGCGACCAGGTCTCCTGAAAAGAACAGCCGGATAAGGTTCCCACTGCACAGATCATAAGTCCCAGGCACAGCCATCTTTTTATATTTTTCATCTTGAACTATCCTCTCTGTTAAATTCCCAGTATTTGTTACAAAATCATTGCAAAATTCTTGCGTTCCTGTGTCGTATTATAGCATAGAGCCGGACAGAAAGTCAATGTCTTTCCAGAAACCCAAAAAGGCTGAGCCCCGCTCAAACTGCCGCGACAGACAAACCGCTGACAGATCGTTCTCGGGACTCAGCCTTTCTTCATCACTTAGGCTTCCTCGTGGGAAATGATCTCACGCTTATTGTAAGCGCCGCAGGCCTTACATACGCGGTGAGGCATCATCAGAGCGCCGCATTTGCTGCACTTTACCAGATTGGGAGCAGACATTTTCCAGTTCGCTCTTCTCTTATCTCTTCTAGCTTTAGATGTTTTATTCTTCGGGCAGATGGACATGGTTACACCTCCTTAAACTTACTGAATATATCACGAATAACAGCCATTCTCGGGTCTGCCTCTGTGGTGTCGCAATTACAAGTCTCTCGGTTCAGGTTCGTCCCACAATGGCTGCAGATTCCTTTACAGTCCTCTTTGCAGAGTACCCGCATCGGCCAATGGATCAAGATCTCATTATGCACCAGCTGATCCACATCCAGTTCCTTATCCTGAATATAGCTGATCTCATCCAGTTCCTCCGCTCTCTCTTCCTCAGTCTTCTTCATATCTACCTCACGCTCTGCGCATAAGGGAAATTCTACTTTGACCGGTTCCAGACAGCGCCCGCATGGAATCCAGACAGACACCTCACCCGCAGCCGCAATCTGCAATACCTGCTTACGGGTATGGGTTAACTGCAGATGAATCGGGGTACTTGCTGCAATGGCAAACTGCTCCAGCCCGGAATCAAAAGACTCCATGGTCAGCTCCACATCCAGCTGTTCTGTTCGGCCTTCCTGTGACAACACATTAACCAGATTTACTCGCATAATAGTCTCCTAATCACACTCAAATTATTATACATAGGTACACTCTGTTTGTCAACAGATTTTTCCCAGATTTTTCAGGAAACGGCAGGGTTCTCCCGCAAAGAGTCCCGGGCTCCTGCAAAAGTCCGGGACTCTGTTTCTTTTGTAACAGAAACTCTCTTTTAGGAACTTTTATTTCACCAGAGCTACCGTCTCACGGCAGATTGCCAGTTCCTCGTTGGTCGGGATCACACATACCTTAACTTTGGAATCGGGAGTGGAGATCACCATATTCTCCCCTCTCTTCTGATTCATCTCCTCATCCATTTCAATTCCCAGATATCCCAGATAGGACAGAATCTTTTCACGAACCAGAGATGCATTCTCGCCAATACCACCGGTAAATGCAATGGCGTCCACACCATTCATGGAAGCTGCATAGGAACCGATGTATTTTACCACGCGATAGCAGAATGCTTCAATCGCATTTCCTGCTGCCTCATTACCCTGATTCATTGCCTCTTCCAGATCACGGAAATCACTGGAAAGGTTCTTGGACAGACCGTACACACCGGACTCCTTGTTCAGGATACGCAGCATCTCGGAGATGTCGATATCCTCTTTCTTGCAGATATACTCCAGAACAGCCGGATCCAGATCACCGGAACGGGTTCCCATGATCAGTCCTTCCAGCGGGGTAAGTCCCATAGAAGTATCCACACATTTTCCGTTTACCACTGCGCTGATGGAAGCGCCATTTCCCAGATGAGCCACGATAACCTTGGAATTATCCTTGTCCAGTCCCAGATATTTGATCGTCTCTTTGGAGACAAAGCTGTGGGAGGTTCCGTGGAAACCATATTTACGGATATGGTATTTCTCATAATATTTGTAGGGAATTCCATACATAAACGCCTTCGGAGGCATTGTCTGATGGAATGCCGTGTCAAATACAGCTACATTCGGTTTTCCGGGCATCAGTTCCATGCAGGCACGGATTCCCATCAGGTTTGCCGGATTGTGCAGCGGTCCCAGATCACAGCACTCATCGATCACAGCGATTACCTCATCGTTGATCACACAGGATTCTGCAATCTTTGCTCCGCCGTGCAGAACACGGTGTCCGATCGCCTCTACCTCGTCCAGACTCTTTAACACACCGGTCTTTTCATTTACCAGCGCATCCAGAACCATCTTGATCGCCTCTGTGTGAGTGGGCATTGGTGCCTCTGTGATCTCTTTTTCACCGCCGGCCGGCTGATATACCAGTCTTCCGTCGATACCGATACGCTCGCAGAGTCCTTTTGCCGCAACTGCTTCCGTATCAGAATTAATCAGCTGGAATTTCAAAGAAGAACTTCCGCAGTTGATTACCAATACATTCATTTTCATTTCCTCCTAATCTATACTGCTGATCTTTTTCAGACCTCTTTACTGCATCTGGCACTGAACGGCAGTGATTGCCACAACACCCACGATATCCTCTGCGGAACATCCGCGGGACAGATCGTTAACCGGAGCTGCAATACCCTGGGTAACCGGGCCATAAGCTTCCGCCTTTGCCAGTCTCTGCACCAGTTTGTAGCCGATATTTCCTGCATCCAGATCCGGGAATACCAGAACATTGGCTTTTCCTGCAACAGGACTCTCCGGAGCTTTGGAAGCACCTACACTGGGAACGATAGCTGCATCCAGCTGCAGCTCTCCGTCCATCAGGACATCCGGATACTGCTCTTTCGCAATCTTAACAGCCTCAACAACTTTGTCTACATCCGCATGTTTTGCACTTCCCTTGGAAGAATGAGACAGGAATGCCACTTTGGGCTCTGCTCCAACCAGAGCTTTGAAAGATTCGGCAGAGGAAGCCGCGATAGCTGCCAGCTCTTCCGGATTGGGATTCTGGTTCAAACCGCAGTCTGCAAATACAAATGTGCCGTTCTCACCGAACTCGCAGTTGGGAACTTCCATCAGGAAGAAGGCGGATACCAGCTTGGTTCCCGGTTTTGTCTTCAGAATCTGCAGGCAGGGGCGTAAAGTATCAGCGGTGGAATGACATGCACCGGATACCATACCGTCTGCATCGCCCATCTTTACCATCATAACGCCGTAATACAGATACTGATTCAGCAGAATGTCTTTTGCCTGCTCCGGGGTCATACCCTTCTTCTGACGCAGCTCTACCAGCTTGTCAATATATGCTGCAGTTCTCTCGGAAGTCGCCGGATCCACAACCTTCACCCCGGTCAGATCCAGGCCTTCGCCGCCTTTTTTCACTGCTTCTTCGGTTCCCACAATAATAATATCAGCCAGTCCCTCTTTCAGAATCTGAGCAGCTGCTTCGTAGGTTCTTCTGTCTTCACTCTCCGGAAGCACGATCACTTTTTTGTCTGCTTTTGCTTTTTCTTTAATTACGTCAATAAATCCCATGATTCAATGACTCCTTTCGTTTTCTTTCTCCTTTTATAAGGAGAGTTTCTTCGCTTATTCAAAATTATACCGCTTTTTCCATATGTATACAAGGATAGTTAATTTATTAACGATTCTTCTTTTTCCCTGTTTTTCTTGTGCTTTCCCCCTTTCCATGATAGAATACGCAGAACAGATCATGTATTTTTTGAGGTGCATTGTTATGAAAACAGCGGGACTTATCACAGAATACAATCCCTTTACCCGGGGACACGCCCTCCATCTTGAGGAAGCCCGTCTAAAAACCGGGGCAGATTTCTGTATCGCCGCCATGAGCGGGGATTTTGTTCAGCGGGGAGAACCTGCCCTTTTTTCCAAACATCTCCGGACCGAGATGGCCCTTCGCTCCGGTGTGGACGCAGTTTTTGAACTTCCGGTTGACACTGCTTCCGGAAGTGCGGAATTTTTTGCCGCAGGAGCCGTCTTCCTGCTCACCGCACTGGGCGCAGATTATCTGGTTTTCGGAAGCGAGTCTGGAGAGATTGCCCCTTTTCTGGAGCTCTCAGAACTTCTTCTGGAAGAGCCTCCCCTCTATCGCGAAGCCTTAAAATGCGGCCTGCAAAAAGGACTTTCCTTTCCTGCTGCCCGAATGGAGGCGCTTATTCTTCTGGGGAAAAGGGAACTTTCTTTCGATCCCTCCGTTTTCCTCTCCACCCCCAACAATATCCTGGGGGTGGAATACTGCAAAGCTCTGCGGCGGATCAAAAGTCCCCTCCTCCCCGTCACCATAAAAAGGGAAGGCGCAGGATACCATGATTCCGGACTTGACTCCTCCCGCCTTTCCTCCGCTTCTGCACTGAGAAAACTTCTTCTGAACCGGCAATATCAGGAAGTCCTCCCCTCTCAGGTCCCCCCCTGCACCCTTCCGGTATATGAAAAAGCAATGAAAGACGGAGGCCCCTTAACTTCCAAAGATTTCTCTCTGCTTCTTTTTGCCCGCCTTCTTGAAAAAGATACGGAAGACCTGACCCAGATCCTGGATCTCTCCCCGGAACTGGCGGCTCGGATCCGCAGGCTGCAGAATCAGTTTCTGGACTGGCCTTCTTTTGTCTCCCTTTTAAAGACCAGGGAACTGACCCAGACCCGGATACAAAGAGCTCTTCTTCATCTTCTGCTAAACATAGAAGAATGGAAGGAGCCCTCTTTTGCTCGCCTTCTCGGTTTTCAGAAAAGCAGCGCTCCTCTTCTCGGCTATCTGAAAAAGAAAAGTACCCTTCCTATCCTCACTAAACTGGCTGACGCTTCTTCCGTGCTGTCAGATGATGCTGCAAAAGAGCTGGCTCTGACCACCCACGCTTCTCAGCTCTACCAGGCTGTCTTCAGTCAGGTTTACGGAAAACCTTTCCTCCACGAATATCAGAAGCAGGTGGTAATCCTGTAGAGCATCGCCCCAAAAGGATTTTCTTCTCTCAATCAGACACCCCATAACCGAATTTCCAGTTATGGGGTGCATATAATTAGATTTATTTCAAAGGAGAACCGCAATATTCACATTCACCCATATCGCCATAGATCGTATTATTCGCTCCACAACAAGGGCAGGCAGCAATCCTGGGATGTGTCTGTGTTATATTTGCAGCAGCATTTACATTATTCTGAGGCACAGGCGCATGATTAGGCAAAATGACCTCTCTCATACCTTCATCGATATAGGCATTTTTAAGATAACCTTTCTCAATCATCTTCTGCACATCTTCATGAACAACGTCATAAGATTTGCCGGTAGCAGAAGCGATCATATCCAACTGACGAACATTGCCGTTAACGATAATAGACAAATACTGTTTGACATTTTCTGCTTCTGTTTTAATCTTCTTTGCAATTTTTCTTAAAACAAAGCCTGCTACACCAAAGAAGAGAATCATTACAACATCTCCACCTGCAAAGCCATCACTTATACACGCGAGCAAACCAATTGCCGCAATACAATAGGATGCAATCCCAAGACCACCAATAAACTCACCTGCACTCATTGCAGTTTTTCTGTCTTTAGATACCCTTTTGATAATCAGAAACACACCGACAGGCCAAAAGAGACAAAGCACTAAAATAATCACCGGCCACGAATACCAAAATCCTACTTTCCCATTCTCATTCATTTTCTTATCCTCCGATTATATTTGTATAATTTTAATAACTTCCACGTTTTGCACTTGCTGCCTTGATAGAACGCAATTTGATAACATTTTTGATTTCAATCATCTTTTCAGCAATACCTTCATCGTTATTCTTTAATAGTAGCTGCACCTCATCAAGATGATTCATAATTGTCATTTCTTCTTGAGTAAGGCAACTGTTATCAGAGTACTTTAACAATTCAACAATATCTTCCAAATCTTTCTTATACGCTGTATCACCAAATTCCACGCACAGTGCGGCTGCTTTTTCAGCGCAGCAGCCCATTATAGATTGACTTTCACTCAATTTGCTGTTCTGTGCTGCAACACGGTTTGCAAAGAACCCTATCACAACATCAATAACTAAAAGAATGCATAAAGCCAATATGTTCAGCAAAATGTAGTTCTTAATCAACAATGGAAAAATGTTTACAAAAATAATTGAAAGCATAAGAACGGCAGTCATATGGACAATACTCGTTACAATATTGGAAACACCAAATATGCTTCGTTTAACAGTAAACGCTTTTATAGTCCCTATGGCTTCCGCTAAAATCAAAAACAGTAATGATACCCAGCGCATAGGAACAGTAAAAATGTTATCAAATATCAGAAGATAAAATATTACTGTTACAGCAATTGAAACAGCGCCGCAAGTTAATACTATATGTTTAGATTTGTTTAGCACAAAATTCACCCCCTTTTATTCTATTGCTGTTCCGCACTCGGGGCAGAACTTTGCATTACCATTTAACTTATTTCCGCAATTCTTGCATTTCTTCACCAAAGAATAACCGCATTCAGGGCAGAACTTACTATTTTCCTCTAACAAATAACCGCACTGAGGGCAAGGTGTGGGAACTTTTGCACCACAAACCACACAGGATGTTGCACCTTCTGGAAGATCTGCTTTGCATTTAGAACAAGGATTGTACTTTTTTCCGCACTCAGGGCAGAACTTTATTGTCGCTGTCAATTTTGCACCGCAGGCAGAGCAGGCAATATTATTCTGATCCGTCTTCTTTTCCTCTTGTGCCGGGGCTGTGGTATCACATCCGCAATGATTGCAGAATCTTTCATTAATACCAATTCGAGATTTACATTTTGGACATTCCTTTGTTTCAACGGCATTCAGATTTTGTGTTAAACCGCCGAATTGCTGTCCGATAACGCCACCTACACCTGCCCCCATCCCCAAACCAATGCCTGCACCCATAAGACCGCCTTGCATTGAGTTGGGATTTGTTGCAGCACCTTCCAAAGTATCAAAAGAACGTTCTTGCTGGTAACTGTAACCAACAATATCCATTTCCGCTCTTTTGGCAAGTGCTTCTTTGAGCTGAATCACAGAGGGATCATTTTCGGGAACACTAATATCGTTTACAAAAAAGGAAACAAGTTTTATACCGTAATCGCCAAACACAGGTGAAATCTTTTCCTGTAAGTAAGATGAAATTTCATCCAGATAAGCATTGATTTCCAATATGCTTATATTTTTATGTACGAGATAAGACGAAATCACATCTTTAGCTTTTGTAAGGTACACTCCCCTAAAAAACTTCAATATTGTAGTTTTATCGAATTGAGACAACGTCCCTACAAGCTTCAGCAAAAACTTCTTTGAATCCTTTATTTGAATGCCGAACTGACCAAACGCTCTGACAGGAACAAAAACCTTATATTTAGGATCTTGTAACTGTATGGGAGTTGATGTCCCCCATTTAACATCCAGAGAAAAAATCTTGTTAATGTACCATACTTCAGCGCTAAATGGGGAACGCCCTCCAAACGGAAGATTTACTAATTTACTCAGTATTGGAATATTTGCAGTTTCTAATGTGTGTCTGCCTGCTCCGAATACATCACAAACTTGCCCTCCTTTAACCAATATAGCTTCTTGCGACTCATTTACAATTAACTGAGTCCAGGTTCCCAATTCGCTATTAGGATATTTCCAGGCAAAAATATCCGGACTTCCATTGTATTTTATCACGTCGACTATTGCCACAACAAACTCCTCCTCTCAATCTATTACATAAAACTGATTATGTAATAGATTGAGAGGCGGCAGCCTTTTCGGCGCAGCTGCCAGAACAGGAACAGCCATAAAAATGAACACAGCAAATCAAGTCTTCACCGGTTTATTGAAAAATATACGGAGAAGTCTTATTTGTGTTGCTATTTTTTCGCCATTTTCCCAACAAATTATACCTTTCTAATTTCAAAATCATTGCTTTTCCTTAATTTCGGTGATATATTAGAATAAGCATAAATGTGTGCAAACCCAGGTTTACAACATAATCAGTTTTATGTACTCAGCCGCCGGAACGGGCGGTTTTTTCATATCACCAGCCGCATATGTTCCATTCTTTCGCGATGCTCATTTCCTGTTGAAACAATATAAATCCTTGTCGTATTGATACTGCTGTGTCCGAGAATGTCAGCAAGCCTGGCAATATCCTTTTCCATGCCGTAAAAGGTGCGGGCGAATAATCGCCTGAGATTGTGGGGAAAGACCTTCTGCGGATTAACGTTTGCCTGCTCACAGAGGTTTTTCATTTCCCGCCAGATGTTGGTACGGCTCATTGGCTTTCCTGTACGGGTGATGAAAATTGCGCCCATGCATATTTTATGCGACTTGGCATAGTGCAGCAGTTTCTGCCGCAGTTCCCGGATCAGAAAGACCGTCCTTGTTTTGCCTTTCAGAGTGACAACTGCTTCTCCGCACTTTACCGCTTCCACCGTAATATATTGTAATTCGCTGACACGGATTCCTGTTCCGCAAATCGTCTGCAAAACGAGATTCAAACGTTCCTTGCCTTTCCTTTTTGCCGTGTTCACAAGCCGCATATATTCCGCTTTGGTCAGTTCCTTTTCTTCGGAACAGTAGATCTGCTGCTGGAACTTGACAGACTTTACCTTCAAATCTGCCCATCCGAGAAAGGAAAACAGGCTGTTAATGGAAGCCAGCATAGAGTTAATACTCCTTACAGCATAGTTTTGGGAAAGAAGTCTGTTTTTGTAAGCAATCACCGTTTCCTTTGTGACCTCTGCACCGTGCATACGGGCAAAGAATGCCCGCACATCCCGCAGATATTTTTCCACGGTATTCCTGCTTTTTTCTTCTCTTTTTAGATATGCGAAGAAATCCGCAATCATTTTTTCTGTTAAAATTCGCCCTTTCATCGTAGTTACCTCCGGATAATTGTTAATCATATTTTACCCGAAAAGTATGATTTTCCTTGTCCCCACAATTTCAGGCAGCTGCTGTCCTCAAGCCGAATGTACCTGTTTTCCACATAAAAAACTGCCCCGTTAGAACTGCATTTCTGCTTTTCCAACGGGGCAGTTTTCGTTCTGGCAGTTTTCAGCTGCCTTGTTTTTATTTTGTGAGCAGAAGCATCACCTGATTGCTGCGCTCTACAAATCTTATCATCTCCTCCGGTGTCAGCTGACGCTGTCCCATCAGAGCCAGATCATAAAGCTGCTCGCAGATCACGCCTGTATGCTCTCCATCTGCATGTTCAAAGAGGTACTGCACCAGAGGATGGTTCAGATTGAGAACCAGAGTTTCATCTCCCCCCATCATTCCCATATCCATCATGCCGTACATTTTCATCATATCCTGCATCCGGCGGCTCTCCTCAGACAGAGTCATCACAGAAGAAATGGATTCATTTTTCAGTTTCTCTGCCTTCACTGTCAGCTTTTCCTTCTTCAGGGTTTTCTGGAACAGCTCGCTTAAAGCCTTGTTTGCCTCCTCCAGATCTCCCGCATTTTCTTCCTTGAAGCTGTCGGTCAGATCCGCATCAATGCGCTGGAACTTCACATCCTCTTCCTTCTGCTCCACATGGGAAATAAAGGCAGTGTCAATATTGTGCTTTAAGATCACCGCATCCTTGCCCTCTGCGCGGAACATATTGATATACTGGCTCTGCTGAAGTTCATCGGTCACGTAATAGATCACGGTCGGATCTTTTTCCTTTTCTTCTGTATCCGTCTGGTCTTCCTTCTTTTCTGTCTCTTCCTCTTTTACTTCTTCGGCCTCTTCCGGCTTGTTTGCCTCAATGCAATCCTTGAGAGTCAGATACTTGCCGTCCAGATTTTTAAAGAGGATATAATCCATCATTTTATCGGAAAATTTTCCATCCTTCAGGCAGCCGAACTTGATAAAGGGACTGATATCATCCCAGTATTTCTCATAATCTTCTCTTGCCGTCTTGCACATGCCGGAGAGCTTGTCCGCTACTTTCTTGGAAATGTAATCAGAAATCTTCTTTACAAAGCCGTCATTCTGCAGCGCGCTTCTGGATACATTCAGCGGCAGATCCGGACAGTCGATCACACCTTTCAGCAGCATAAGGAACTCCGGAATCACTTCCTTAATATTATCTGCGATAAATACCTGATTATTATACAGCTTGATCGTTCCTTCAATGGAATCGTACTCCGTATTGATCTTGGGGAAATACAGGATTCCCTTCAGGTTAAAGGGATAGTCCATATTCAGATGGATCCAGAATAAAGGCTCCTTATAATCCATAAATACCTTGCGGTAAAAAGCTCTGTATTCCTCGTCGGTACATTCATTGGGATGTTTCATCCAAAGCGGGTGAATGTCACTGATGGAAACGGGACGTTTATTGATCTTCACACGGTCTCTGGCCGGGCTGATCTCCACAACTTCCTTTGTTCCGTCTTCCTTTTCTTTTTCTTCTGTTTTCGCATCCTCGTGGATCCGCTCCACGATCACATCGTCTTCTTTTAAATCTTCCTCATCGATGGTCTCATACTCCTGAGGAGCACCTTCTTTGGAGAGGAAAATCTCTACCGGCATAAAGGAACAGTATTTTTCCAGAACTTCACGAACACGGTATTCATTGGCAAACTCCAGACTGTTCTCATTTAAGAACAGTGTAATCTCCGTTCCTACCTCTGTCTTGTCGCCGTCCTTCATATCATACTCTGTACCGCCATCACATTCCCAGTGAACAGGAACCGCATTTTCCCTGCAGGAAAGGGTATCAATATGAACCTCATCTGCCACCATGAATGCAGAATAGAATCCCAGGCCAAAATGTCCGATGATCTGATCCTCATTCGTCTTATCCTTATACTGCTCCAGAAACTTTGTCGCCCCGGAAAATGCGATCTGTGTGATATACTCTTCTACCTCATCGGCAGTCATACCGATACCGTTATCTGTGATCTTCAGCGTCTTCTTCTCCGGATCTGCAATCACCCGGATCTGAGCCTTATATCCCTCCGGCATCTGGTACTCACCCATCACTTCCAGCTTCTTCAGTTTGGTGATTGCATCGCAGCCGTTGGATACCAGTTCTCTTAAGAAAATGTCATGATCCGAATACAGCCACTTCTTAATAATCGGAAAAATATTGTCGCTATTAATAGAAAGATTACCATGCTTTTCTGCCATGATAACATCACACTCCTTTGTCGTTTTCTCATTATCATACAGTGTAATACCGGATTCCGGAAAAGTCAAGAAGTTTTTAGCACTCATTTTCAGCGAGTGCTAATAAATCATAGAAACGACCGCAACAGCTTCTCTTTTGTCCTGCTGTAGGGATAATACCGGATGGGAAGATCGATCCAGTTTGATTTTTTTACAATACTTTTTGCATGGGAAAAAGTCTCATACGAATTTTTTCCGTGATAGCTTCCCATTCCGCTGCTGCCCACACCCCCGAATCCCATCCGGGAAGTTGCCAGATGGATAACCGTATCATTGATACAGCCTCCGCCAAAAGAAAGTTCCCTCAGTACTCTTTCTTCATTCTCCCGGCTGGTAGTAAAAAGATAGAGTGCCAGAGGCTTTTCCTTTTCTTTCAGCTTCCCGATCACTTCATCTATATCAGAAAAGGTCAGCACCGGAAGCACCGGCCCGAAAATCTCTTCCTGCATAACGGGTGCATCCCAGGGTACCCGATCCAGAATCGTAGGAGCAATCTGAAGCGTCTCCTGATCGCCGTAGCCCCCTTCCGCAATCTGCTGGCCGTCCATCAGGCGGCGCACCCGGTCAAAATGCTTTCTGCTGATCATCCGGGGATAATCCGGACTCTCCAGAGGGTTCTCCCCCAGCATCCGGTGGATCCATTTCTTCAGCAGTTCTATCAGACGGTCCTTCACTTCCTCCTGCACCAGGAGATAATCAGGCGCCACGCAGGTCTGCCCCGAATTTAAAAATTTACCGAAAGCAATCCTCCTGGCCGCCAGGTTTAAGTTGGCCGTCTTATCCACAATACAGGGGCTCTTTCCTCCCAGTTCCAGCGTCACCGGAGTCAGGTTCTCTGCGGCTTTTTTCATCACCAGTTTTCCCACCTGTACACCGCCTGTAAAGAAAATGTAGTCAAATTTCTGTTCCAGAAGCAGGGTATTCTCCTCTCTTCCCCCTTCTACCACAGACACAAAGCGGGAAGGAAAGACCTGCTGGATCAGCCGGTTCAGTGCGGCCGACACCGCGGGGGCATAAGCAGAAGGTTTCAAAATACAGCAGTTTCCCGCTGCGATCGCACCGATCAGAGGTTCCAGGGAGAGCATAACCGGATAATTCCAGGGCGCCATCACCAGAACTACCCCATAGGGCTCCCTTCGCACAAAACTCTTTGCATGAAACTGAGCCAGCGGCGTCACAACTTTTTCATCCTGATCCCATCTGGACAGATTTTTCCGCACATACCGGATCTCTGACAGCGTAAGGCCAATTTCCGTCATATAGGACTCCATAGAAGATTTATTCAGATCCTCCTTCAGCGCCGCCTTCAGATCCTCCTCATTGTTCACAATGGCATCCTCCAGCCTTTTCAGCGCCTGCAGCCGGAATTTTAATTCTTTTGTCTTATTTTCCCGAAAGAACGCCCGCTGGCGCTCCACCAGCTTTTCTATATCCATAATTACCCCTCTACAATCAGATAGGTACCGTCCGGGATGGCAAAAACTTCGCTCGCCTCCTGCAGTTCCTCATCACTCATACCATCCACATCCATGCCGCTCTCATCCAGATACTGACGCACTTCCTCAATTGAATCCACAGCCACAGCCATGCATTCCTCCAGAAAGGCCTCCGCCTCCGCCAGGTTTTCAGCTACCGGCTGGTCAAACAACTGTGCCTGTTTCTCCAGAAAAGTCTGTACACAAAGTTCACTATATTCGTTCATTCCACTGTTCCTCCTTAAATTCATCCCGTGCCACCTGAGCCAGTACGTCCGCCACAGATGACGTATGATAAGTACAGGTTTCTTTTACTTTTGTCCTGGCTGTATCCACTGCAAAACCATATTTTACTTTTTTCAGCATTTCCAGATCATTGTATTCATCCCCGAAGGCCATACATTCATCCGGCGCGATACCCAGACGCTTCAGAATCTGATCGAGCGCCGCCGCCTTATTTGTATGAAGAGGCATATTATCAAGCCAGGTAAATCCTGCTGTTGCCATAGTTACCCGCTCTGCGAACCGGCACTTCCAGTCTTCTACGATCTTCCCCACTCCATCCTTCCGGTAAACAGATACCTTCATATATTCTTCCGGCAGCTGATAGATATCTTCCAGAAAAACTACTTCATTCTTCAGGACATCCCTGATATACCGGTAATATTCCTGATTCTCAGGACTGATATAGGAAACCTGTTCCCCCGAGATCAGCACCTCCGCACCGGACAGTTCCAGTGCTGCGCGGATGAGTTCATGGGCAAGCCCCTGCTCCATCAGCGCTTTGTGGATCTTCCGGTTCTCCCAAAAGGCCAGACAGCCATTTTCACAGACGTAACCGATCTCATCCTGCACCGGCCCGAATACCCGGCGCAGATTGGGATACTGGCGTCCGCTGGCTGCCACAAAAAAAATCCCTTTTTCTTTTAAACGCAGGATCAGCTCCGGAAGCGCCGTCGGCAGGGGGGTATCTTCTCCTCCCCGAAGCAGCGTTCCGTCCACATCACTTGCAATTAATTTAATCATACTTTCCTCCATATACAGTCAGAATTTCTTCCGGCTTTTCAATAATGATACGGGCATGATTCTCCTCCAGTTCCTTCCGGTCACGAAATCCCCAGAGTACGCCCACCGTATACATTCCGGCTGCGTTTCCCGTCTGCATATCCGTATTGGTGTCCCCCAGGTAAACACATTCCTCCGGCAAAACTCCCAGCCGGTGCGCCACTTCCCAGGCGCCGTCCGGCGCCGGTTTTCTGGGAAGCCGTTCCTCCTGTCCCTGGATCACCTGAAAGAATCCTTTTCCATAAACAGCTTCCACCGCCTTTACCGCCGCACCATGCGGTTTGTTGGAAAAGACTGCCAGAGCCGCTCCCCTCCTTTTCAGTTCTGTCAGCGTCTCCTTCATTCCGTCGTATGCCTTTACTTTATAGAGCGGATCCTTTGCAAACAGTTCCCGGAACATGGCCTGCCCCTCTTCCAGACAGCCCAGATCCCCTCCCGCAGCCGTCATAGCCCTCTCTATCATAAGATCTGCCCCGTCTCCGGCAAAATACCGGTAATCTTCCACCGGCTGGGCAGGAAGAGAAAAATGCTCCAGAACCTGATTTGCCGTGTGGGCAATGGACTCCACCGTATCCTCAATCGTGCCGTCCAGGTCAAAAATACATGCTTTATACATCAACTCTGTCACCCTTTCTTCTTTGCGCATATTATACCCTGACCTTCCTTTTCCCGCAAGTTCTTTCCCCTTATTTTTCATTTCCCCCTTTCTTTTTCCGGCAAAAAGTATTACAATGGGGCTATCATCATCCGAAGGGAGATTTTTTCATGAAAAAACATAGATTGCTGAAAACTTTAATCGGACTGGCTGTCGCAGGCGGTGTTATCGGCTGTGTTCTGGCCTATCTGACCCGCGGATCCAAAAAATCCGCTGAGGATCTGGAAGAAGAATTCCAGGATTTCAACGATGAAGAATGTCAGGAATGTGTCAGAAATTATACCACCATTCCCGCAGGTGCAAAAGAAAACGAAGAGTCAGAAGACGCGCCGGAAGCTTAAAATCATCTCAGAAATCAAAAAATACAGGGAGCCATTGTTCCACAGACCGCTGATCGTCTGCAGAGCAATGGCTCTTTTTCTATTTGTGCAGCCGCTTTACCCTGCGCGGCACTTTCTTGACTGTGATCCCGATCCGCATAAGAAAGGTTCCCACCATCATGCCGAGCGCAATGCCCGCCGCCAGAAGGAGGGTCCGTTTTCCCGCCTGCATGGCCAGTTCACTCTCTCCCTTTACCATAAATTCCATCGTCTGATAAAGAACGCCCCCCGGGATCAGCGGGATCGTGGAAGACACCAGAAAGATGGTCGCCGGAGATTTCTTAATTCTCGCCATGCACTCTGCATACAGGGTCACCAGCAGCGTGGAAATAAAATAGCAGACTGCCTCATCTTTTACATACCGGGCTGCTGCCAGATAAAAGATCCAGGACAGAGCTCCGCCCAGCGCCCCCCAGAACAGTTTGTCCTTTTTCACCCGGAACAGCATGGCAAACCCGAAGGATCCGACAAAAGCACTTGCCGCCTGAATAAGCATTTCCATTTTTCCCCTCCTCTAAAGCAGCACGGACACTGCCGCAAATCCAAGGGCGATGGTGATCGCTACCAGCATGGATTCCGCGAATCTTAAAAGCCCTGTGATCAGCTCTCCGCCAAACATATCCCGCAGAGAATTGGTCATGGCCACACCGGGCGTCAGCAGCATAATATTTCCGATTGTAATCTTATCAAAATGCATCCCCAGCCCAATGCCGATCAGGCATTCAGCCAGAATACCTCCCACAGCCGCCCTCAGAAAGTTAAAAAGCAGACGGTTCATCTGCAGCTTCTCAAGGATCATCTCCGACATTTTCATCAGAATTCCGATCAGAAGAGAGGCCAGCGCATCCAGTGCATTCCCTCCGAAAAACAGAGTAAATCCTCCGGATATGGAGGCATAAACGATCAACTGCTCCCACCAGGCCTGCTTCTTTTGTCTGCAGCAGCCGGCGAGCGCCTGTTCCGCCTGCCAAAGTTCAGGTTTCTTCTCACAGATCAGCCGGGAAAGACTGTTTAACTCTTCCAGCCGTTCCAGGTGGTAACTCTGCTCTTTGATCCTTCTGGTCTGCGTCACAGAGCCAAATCCCTCCCCATAGACCGTAGTTACAATACTGGTGGTAATCGTCAGCACATCCACCCGCTCCATGCCGTAAGCGTAACAGATCCGTGAAATGCTGTCCTCCACCCGGTGAACCTCAGCCCCCGCAATGAGCATTTCTTCCCCGATACTCATAGCCAGATACAGACATTTTTTTACATAATCTTCTGTAAACGGCACTCCTCTTTCCGTCTCCATATGTCTCTTACCTTCCATCGCCCCAGGCCTTTTCCAGCCGCTTCAGGGCTTCTTTTAGTTCTTTTGCTTCCATCGCCGCATATCCCAGCAGAATCACCGGCGGATCTTCCTCTCTCCGCTCTCCCAGAAGATACCCGGACAGTCCATATACCCGCACTCCCAGGGAGGCCGCCTGACGGACTCTTATCTGCTCAGATACTCCTTTTTTCAGCCGAACTGCCAGGTGCACCCCGGCTTCCTCCCCCACAATGCTCTCTACCGCCGCTATCCGCCGGAGTCCCGCTGCCAAAAGATCCCTCTTTTCCCGGTAGCGGATCCTCATCCGGTTCAGATGACGGCTGTAATACCCCTGCTTTAAAAATAATTCCAGAATCTTCTGATCCACCCGGGAGACCGTGGCAGAAAACACCTTGTTCAATCCCCGGTACCGCTTCATCAGTGCGGACGGCAGCACCATATAGCTGACCCGGATCGCCGGAGCTACTGACCGGGAGAACGTTCCCAGATAGATCACCTTTCCCAGCGTATCCGCTCCCAGAAGAGCCGGTATGGGTTTTCCCCGGTAACGGAATTCACTGTCGTAATCATCCTCGATCAGATACCTTCCTTCTTTCTCTGCCGCCCAGGCAAGCAGCTTCATCCGTCTTCCGATCGGCATCACAGTCCCCATGGGAAACTGATGAGAAGGCATCACATAGGCCAGATCTGCCCCGCTTTTTCTCAGTTCTTCCGGATCCATGCCCTGACTGTCCATCGCCACAGCGCAGACCGGCCATCCCAGATTCCCGAACGTCTCTCTGGCACTCCGGTAAGTGGGATCTTCCATAGCTACCCGTCTTTCTTCCCCCAGGATCACAGAAAGCAGAAGAAGCAGATAATCATTTCCCGCCCCCACCAGGATCTGTTCCGGCGCACAGAGCGCGCCCCTGGAATGATAAAGATAAGAAGCAATCGCCTCCCTCAGCCCCCGATCGCCCTGGGGATCTCCCAGCTGAAAGAGGCTTCCGTCATCCGATGCCAGCACTTCCCTGGAAAGTTTCCGCCAGACATTGCAGGGAAAACCATCTGGGGCAATACCGCTTAAGGTAAAATCCCAGCGAATCCCCTCTTCCTCTCTCTGCCCGGCCGGGATCTCCCTGCACGTTTCTTCCGGCAGATCCTGACGCTCCACTGCCTCCAGACCGGAGAGGAAATACCCCCGGCACGGATAGGCTTCCAGATAGCCCTCCGCCACCAGCTGGCCGTAGGCCAGATCCACTGTACTTCGACTCACATTCAGCTGCAGCGCCAGGGCGCGGGCAGATGGGAGCTTCTCTCCCTTCACGATCCGCCCCGCCTCCGCCTCCCGGCGGATAAAAGTATAGATCTGAAGATACAGCGGCTGCTTCTCCCCCGCATCCAGAGGAATCGTCAATTCCTGCATAAGATCTTCCTCCCAAAAGAAGAACGCCGCCCAATGCACTCTTTTTCCCTCGCATTGTGCGGCATCCCTGTTCTTATATTCAGTCTTTCTTGGGCAGTTTAAAAGAGCTCTTCAAGGACACAATCCGGTTAAATACCAGTGCATCCGGTTTTGAATCGTGGGAATCTGCACAGAAAAATCCGTTCCGCACAAACTGGAAACTGTCATATGCCTTCGCTCCCGCCACGCTGGGCTCCACATAACCTCTTACTCTTGTCAGAGAATTGGGATTCAGGTTCAGAGAACCGTCTTCATTATAAACGCCCTTCTCCTCATCGATAATATTTTCGTAGAGACGCATCTCCGCCTCCACCGCCGTAGATGCATTTACCCAGTGAATGGTACCCTTCACCTTGCGTCCGTCCGGAGAATTTCCGCCCTTGGAAGCCGGATCATACGTTCCGTGAACCACGGTTACCTTCCCGTTCTCATCCTTCTCAAAGCCGGTGCATTTTACAAAGTAGGCATTCATCAGGCGCACTTCATTGCCCGGGAACATGCGGAAATACTTCCTGGGCGGTTCTTCCATGAAGTCTTCCCGCTCAATATAAAGTTCGCGGCCAAAGGGAATCCGGCGGCTGCCCAATTCGGGATTCTCCAGATTGTTGGCCACTTCCAGCTCCTCTGTCTGTCCTTCCGGATAATTATCGATCACCAGTTTGACAGGATCCAGAACCGCCATCACCCGGGACTTCTTCAATTTCAGATCTTCCCGGATACAGTACTCAAGCATGGCATAATCCACAGAACTGTTGGCCTTTGATACACCGCACAGATCTACAAACATCTTGATCGATTCCGGCGTAAATCCTCTCCGGCGGAGAGCTGCAATGGAGACCAGCCGGGGATCATCCCATCCGTCCACAATACCGTCTTCCACCAGGCGCTTGATGTAACGCTTCCCGGTCACCACATTAGTCAGATACATCTTTGCAAACTCAATCTGTTTGGGCGGATGCTCATATCCCACTTCCCGCACAACCCAGTCATAGAGCGGGCGGTGATCCTCAAATTCCAGCGTACAGATAGAATGGGTCACACCCTCGATGGCATCTTCGATCGGATGGGCAAAATCATACATGGGATAAATACACCAGGTATCGCCGGTGCGGTGATGGGTCATATGTGCCACCCGGTAGATTACCGGATCTCTCATATTAATATTAGGGGAAGCCATGTCGATCTTGGCTCTCAGTACTTTTTCTCCATCCTTAAATTCCCCGTTTTTCATGCGTTCAAAGAGATCCAGATTCTCCTCCACAGAACGTTCCCGATAGGGGCTGTTCTTTCCCGGTTCCTTTAAGGTTCCCCGGTACTCCCGGATTTCCTCCGCAGTCAGGTCACAGACAAATGCCTTTCCCTTTTTAATCAGCTTTACCGCCGCCTCATACATCTGGGGAAAATAATCGGAGGCAAAATAAAGGCGGTCCTCCCAGTCCGCACCCAGCCACTGGATATCAGCCTTGATCGATTCTACAAATTCTTCCTTCTCTTTGGTCGGATTGGTATCATCAAAGCGCATGTTGAATCTGCCGTGATACTCCTGTGCCAGACCGTAATTTAACAAAATAGACTTGGCATGCCCGATGTGCAGGTACCCATTGGGTTCCGGCGGAAATCGGGTGCAGATCGTCTCATATTTTCCTTCTGCCAGATCTTTTTCTATAATCTGTTCAATAAAATTTTTGGAAACCACTTCTTTTTCCACGGTATTCCCTCCTCCGGATAATTTACGTATATTACATCATACCACAAGCCGGCTCTTTTTCAAAGAATTTTTTTCACCGGCAAATTTATGGGATCTGCGGCATGGTGGCAAAGCCCGCTTCCAGTTCTGCGTCTGTGGGAATGTAATCTTCCATCACTCCGTCATTGAACTTTCCGTAAGCTACCATGTCAAAATATCCGGTTCCGGTAAGGCCGAATACGATCGTCTTCTCCTCCCCGGTTTCCCTGCATTTTTTCGCCTCATCCAGCGCCACCTTAATGGCATGCGCACTCTCGGGAGCGGGAAGGATCCCCTCCACCCGGGCAAATTCCTGCGCCGCTGCAAACACCTCTGTCTGCCCCACGCTTCTGGCTTCCATCAGGCCGTCATGATAGAGCTGAGACAGAACGCCGCTCATGCCATGGTAACGGAGTCCGCCCGCATGGCTTGCAGAAGGAATAAAACCATTTCCCAGCGTATACATTTTCTGCAGAGGCGTCACCTTTCCGGTATCGCAGTAATCATAGGCAAATTTTCCTCTCGTCAGGCTGGGACAGGATGCCGGCTCCACTGCAATGATCTGATAATCCCGCTCCCCTCTCAGTTTCTCGCCCACAAAAGGTGAGATCAGTCCGCCCAGATTAGAGCCGCCGCCGGCACAGCCGATGATCATATCCGGAACAATCTCATATTTATCCAGCGCCGTCTTCGTCTCAAGGCCGATGACCGTCTGATGAAGAAGCACCTGGTTCAGCACACTGCCCAGCACATACCGGTATCCTTCCAGACCTGTGGCGCGCTCCACCGCCTCCGAGATGGCGCAGCCCAGACTTCCCGTAGTTCCCGGAAATTCTGCCAGGATCTTTCTTCCAACCTCTGTGGTGTCGGAAGGAGACGGCGTAACCGCCGCGCCGTAAGTGCGCATCACTTCCCGCCGGAAAGGCTTCTGCTCATAAGAACATTTCACCATGTAAACCTGACAGTCCAGTCCCAGATAAGAGCAGGCCATGGAGAGAGCCGTCCCCCACTGCCCCGCACCGGTCTCCGTCGTCACGCCTTTCAGTCCCTGCTTCTTCGCGTAATAAGCCTGAGCAATGGCCGAATTTAACTTGTGGCTTCCGCTGGTATTATTTCCCTCAAATTTATAATAGATTTTTGCCGGTGTATCCAGCTTCTCCTCCAGACAGTAGGCCCGCACCAGAGGGGACGGGCGGTACATCCGGTAGAAATTCCTGATTTCCTCCGGAATATCAATATAGGGCGTCTCGTTATCCAGTTCCTGTTTCACCAGCTCATCACAGAAAACATGACCCAGCTCTTCTGCCGTCATCGGCTTTAAGGTGGCCGGGTTCAAAAGCGGCGCCGGTTTATTCTTCATATCCGCCCGCACATTATACCACTGACGGGGCATCTCATTTTCTTCCAGATAAATCTTATAGGGGATCTCTTTTCTCATATTCTGCTTTCCCTTTCCTGAACATCCTGCACTTTTTGTTTCTTCTGCTCTCTATTTTAATGGCCGGACGGCAGAAATACAACCTTTTTCCTCTGCCGCCCTTTCTTTTTTATCCCCGGAAGCGGTTCAGGCAGGCATACCATTCCTGACGGCGGGGTACAGCCAGACCGCCGGGCAGATAGGATCCGCCGCAGATAGAAGAAAAACCGTCTGTCTCCAGCTTCTTCCATACCTGCTCAGCCACCTGAGATACATTTTTTCTTCCGTCTATCACATGCTCCCTGGCATATTTCAGCATCTGAGCCAGACTCTCCGTCTGTTCCCTGTCCACCAGCTGTTCCACATACCGCAGATCCACCGTCTCCCGGCCCAGTGTAAACTCATCCTTGTCCCTTACTTTAACCTTCAGCCGCTCTTCTCTCCCCTCCAGGCTTCTTCCGTGATAATCCCGTCCCATCCGGGGCTTCTCCTGCCTGGCCAGTTCCATGGGCTTTCGCACGGAAGGACGGGCAAAGGGTGCCGGCGAGGTCTTCTCCACCGGATTTTCCCGGCACAGTTCTTTTACCCTCTCTGTAATATCATGCGCCCGGTAACTCTCCATCTGAATCACCGTATCCGCTTCATGGAAGAAGGCACCGGAACTTCCCGCCACCAGTATCGTGGACACTCCCGCCTTCTCATAAAGTTCCCTCACCCGTTCCAGAAACGGCGTGATCGGCTCCTGCTCCCGGCAGATCACCTGCTGCATGAAAGCATCCCGCACCATAAAATTGGTGGCAGAAGTATCTTCATCGATCAGGAAGAGACGGCTTCCCGCCTCCATTCCCTCTACAATAGCCGCCGCCTGGGAAGTACTTCCGCTGGCATCCGGCGTGGAAAAAGAGCGGGTATCCTTTTTGTTCGGCAGATCATTAATAAAGAGGGAAATATCCACATTTTTCACAGAGCGGCCGTCCTCCGCCCGCAACTTCAGCGCCGTGTCGTCCGCGATCACGTATTCTCTTCCGTCCCCGGAAATATGGTTGTAAACCCCCACTTCCAGCGCATTCAGCAGCGTGGATTTTCCATGGTAGCCGCCTCCTACGATCAGCGTGATCCCCTCCGGGATCCCCATCCCCTTTATTTTTCCTCTGTGAGGCAGGACAAGCTCTGTTTCCAGACTTTCCGGAGAAACAAAGGGAACGCTGCCTTTCATGGGAAGGGAGGAAACCCCGCTTTCCCGGGGAAGAATACTTCCATTGGCTACAAAAGCCGCCAGTTTTCTCTTTCGGATCTCCTGGCGGATGGCCAGCTGATCATCTGCCAGGAAAATCACCTGTTCTGTTTCCTTTTCAGGAAGACTGCGGTAATAGCACACCACTTTCACACAGCGGGGCAGAAAATCGAAAAGGATTTTCTCCAGCTCCGGCGCATTGATCGTCCTTCCATTCGCCGGAAATCCCACAGAAAAGCGAAGGATCAGTTCCTGCTCTGTAATCTGGCAGGCAGACCGCTCCAGAATCTCCTGTCCGCATCTGCTGACGGAGATCAGGCCGCTCTTCCCCGAACCTTTTGCCCGGAAGGTATAGCGCTGGATCTGACTGTAAAACTGCCGGTTCAGATAATCCTGCAGTGCGATCCGCCTGTGCGCCTCTTTATGGTACTCCAAAGGAAAGCCCGCTTTTTTCAGCGAAACCTTCACGCTCACATGGGAGGGAGATGCAAAGGGATCGCCCTGTACATGATCGATGGACAGGATATAGTCCCGGAAGTCATAAACTCCCTTTAAAGATTTGTATGCCGGATAACTCTTCCGGTTTATAGATGACAGTAACTGTCTCAACTCTGTTGACTGGTTCATACTCTTTTTCTCCTCTTTAATCAATCTGCCAGCTGACACTGCTTCCCGTTCTCGTCTTTTTCACGGTCAGTTTTTTCTCCAGCTGTTCTTTTAGCTCTGCCACATGGGAAATAATGCCGATCAGACTCTTTCCCCCGGATAATTCCTGCAGGATAGCGATCGCCCTGAGCCGGGATTCCTCATCCAGAGAGCCAAAGCCCTCATCCAGAAAAAGCGCTTCCACCCGGACACTGCCCGCCGTCCGCTGAATTACGTCCGCCATGCCCAGCGCCATGGAAAGAGCGGCCAGAAAGGCTTCTCCTCCGGAAAGCGTCTTTACATCCCTCACTTTTCCCGCGGCCAGACTGTAGACATCCAGGTCAAGCCCCGCTTCTCCCCGGTGTCCCAGCTGATCCAGATCCCGGCACTGGAGAAGGAACTCGCCTCCGTTCATCCGGGTCAGACGGCGGTTAGCCGCCCGGATCATCTGTTTAAAATACTGCCTCTGTACATACGTCTGAAAATCCAGCTTGGCACTTCCGCTCAGACTTCCGTTTGCCGCCTGCGCCAGACGGTGAACAACCTGATACTTTTGAGCCAGGTTTTCCCTCTCATGGCTCTTCTTCCTCATCTGCCCGGCCGCCTGGGTATTCACACTTAAAATCCCGGCCAGCAAGGTCAGTTCCTTCTTCCGTTCTTCCCGTTCTTCCCGGATCCAGGCCGCTCTCTGTTCCAGTTCCTCCGTCTTCTGGTACGTCTTTCCTCCCGCCTGTTCCCGGTAATGGTTCCGGCTGGTCTCCGCTCTTACAAGAGCTGTGCGGTAATCTTCCAGCTCTTTTTGAAGTTCTCTCTGTTCCTCCTCCGGGATCTGGAAGGTATGGCAGTCTTTTACCTCTGCAAATCCTTCCTTTTCCAGAAGTTCCCTCAAAGCCTCTTCTTCCTGCTTCACCTTCCCGTCCAGTTCCACAGACCGTTCTCTCAATTCCAGGATCCTGCCTTTTAACTTCTCCTCTTCCCTCTGATATCCTTCCAGCTGCTCCGCCGCCTGCCGCGCCTGCTCCTCCAGCTCCATCATCCTCTGCCGGCAAAAACGGATCTTCTGTTTTGCTTCCTGTTCCCTCCGAAAGCCCGGCCTCCAGCTGGCCAAGTTCTCCCTTTAACTGGGAAACAGCCCGTTCTCCTGCCTGGCGCTGTTCTTCAAATCCCCCCAGCTGGAGAATCAGTTCTTCCATCAGCGGCCCGGCCTTTCTTAAGTTTTCCTCAGAAAACGCGGAGAGCCTCTCCTCCTGCCCCCCCTGCCCGGATCCCGCAGCAGCCTGGCTACCCCTCTGGCAGAGACGGACTGTCTCCTCGAGAAGTTCTTTCTTTCTCTCCCAGTTCTTTCTGGCTGTCTCTACCTGTTCCCGGGTCATCACTTCCGCTTTTTTCTCTGCCGGAAAAGGGTGCTGACAGGAACCGCAGACCGGGCAGGGCGTCCCCTCTTCCAGCCCCTCCGCCAGAAGCCCTGCCTGGGCATCGAGAAAGCAGTGATACCCTTCCAGATATTCCTTCTCTGCTTCCCTGCAGATCTCCCGCAGCTGGCCATACCACAGTTTCAGATGACCGTTCAGGCGCAGAAGCTTCCGCCTGGCCGCCTCCCTGCTGCGCTCTGCCGCTGCCAGCTTCTTTTCCTCTTTCACGAGAAGCTGCCGCTTCTCTTCCCTGATCCGGAACCGGGGCAGCAATTCCTCCAGATGTGCCGTCCGGCCTGTCAGGAGCGGACGTTCCTGCTCCAGTTTTTTTCTTCCTGAATCCGCCTCTTTTGCCGCTTCCTTCAGGCGCTGCTGTACCGCTTTTTCTTTTTCGGAAAGTTCCTTCAGAAAGCCCTCTGCCCGGATCTTCTCTGCTCTTCTCTCTTCCAGGATCCTGGCTTTATCCAAAACGCGCCCTGCCTTTTCCGCCTGTCTCAAAAGCACTTTTTTCTGTTTCTTTTCCTCTTCCTTAGCGGCAAGTTCCGCATATTCTTTTTCCGCCTGCTTCTTTGCATCCAGAAGTTCATTTTCCCGGATCGCGCGGCGGATTTCCTCCTGCAGATTCTGCTCCCTTTCTTCCAGCTGTTTCTCCTGTTCCTGCTTTTTTTGTTCCTCTTTCAGAAGCTCCCCGTTCATCTCATCCAGAAGCTTCTGCCTGTCCTCCCCCGCCTGACTCCCGCCAGCTTCCCGGAAGCGCTCTTCCCAGCTGCTTCCCGCAGGGAACCTTACATGGGATGCCTCCTGCTCCCAGGCCTTCCTGTTATCTTCCAGTTTCCCGTAGAGTGCCTTCTCCCGTTCCCTTAACCTGTACTGAAACTGTCCGTAGAGATCCGTATGAAAAAGTCTTCCGAAAATATTCTTCCTCTCTCTGGAAGAGGCATAAAGAAGATTCAGATATTCTCCCTGCGCGATCATCACAGTCTGCCGAAACTGTTCCGCGTCAAGGCCTATGATTTCACGGATCCTGGCATTTAACTCTGCAATCTTTCCCGGAACTGCCGCACCGCTTCCGTCATAGAGTGTCAAGCTTGCCGGAACCGCTACCTGGGCGTACGTTCCGTCTCTGCCTTTCCTCCTGGATCTGCGCAGATACCCGGGACTGCGCACGATCCGGTACTCCTCCCCCCTCTGGGAGAAGGTAAATTCCACCCGGGTCTCCTGCTCTTCTTTCGCATACTGACTCCGCATCATCGCGCCGTCCCGCCGTCCGCTCGTCTCCCCATAGAGGGCAAATACCATCCCGTCAAAAATAGTTGTCTTTCCCGCCCCCGTATCTCCGGTGATCAGAAAAAGGCCATGATCCGCCCGGCGAAAGTCAATCTGCTCTTCTCCTCCGTAAGACCCGAAGGCGCAGAGCACCAGCTCTAAAGGTTTCAACCTTCCACCTCCAATTCCTGCAAAATCTCCTCTACCACCTGCGCTTCCTTCTCATTTAATCCCCGTCCGCAGACGGCCTCGTAAAACTGTCCGAAGATTTCCCCGGGTCCAAGTTGGGGGATTTCTTCCTCTCCCGTCTCTTCCAGACGTGCCCTCGTTCTGGCATTGTCCACCTTAAGTTCCAGAATATGATCGTAGATCTGTTCTAACTGCTCCCTGAGATCAAAAGGCTCCTCCTCATCTGTAACCGTAAGGCTCACAAGATCATGACGGGCCGTTCCCCCTGCTTCTTTTAAGAATTCCAGGGTTCCTCTCAGGCTTTTCACATCCTGTACCCCGAAAAGCGGCAGAAAACGCAGACTCACTTCCCCGCCTTTTGCTCCCAGCTCTACCACCGTCACCGACTTTTTGTGATGCTCCTCACTGACCGAATATTTAAAAGGTGTTCCGCAGTATCGGATTCCGGGTCTTCCCACCTGCTGACCACCGTGAATATGCCCCAGGGCCCCGTAATCAAACCCGTCCAGTACCTTCACATCCACAGCGTCCAGCCCGCCCAGAGTAAGCACCGCCGTCTCTGAATCACAGGTATCCGGCCTTTCCCCTCTGCTCACATAGAACTGATGGCTCAGGATCACATTTCTCTCCTTCCAGTCAATCGTTTCCCGGGCGAGCAGACGCTCCACCGCCCCCTGATAATCCAGATTCTTTTCCTCCGGAAAAAGAGCGCGCACATACGCCGGCTTCAAAAAAGGAAGCAGATAAAAATGAACCGGTCCCAGTTCATCCTTCAGCGTGACGCATTTCAGATGATCGCCCTCCTTCCCCGGAAGCTCCGTTCCCAGATAAATCCGGTGATTCTCCAGAAAACGGGCCGCATACCGGAGCCGTTCCCCGGAATCATGGTTGCCGCTTATAATTAAAACAGGAAGATCCAGCGCTGCCAGCGCAGAGAGAAAATCATCCAGTATCGTTCCGGCTTCTGCCGACGGAGCCGATTTGTCGTAAATATCTCCGCAGATCAGAACCGCATCCGGACGCTCCTCCCTGGCATAAGCAGCAATCTGGCTTAAAACTGCTCTCTGATTCTCCTGCAGGGAATATCCATTCAGCTGTTTCCCGATATGCAGGTCAGATAAATGAAAAAATTTCATGCCCTTTCCCCTTTTCTCAAGTCTTTTCTTATCATAACATACCGCAGAAAAACCGTCCACCGGAACACGTTCTTCTCCTTTTTCGCATTTTTAAACACTTTTACCATATTTATTTCATACCTTCTCTATTTTTCCGTTATTTTATCCATACTTTGAAATAGTATTTCATAATTATATAAAATAATTGACTATTTCTTTTCATTACATATAATAGGCTTATATACAATAAGATACACAGGAAAGGAGTTCCGCATGAATATCAGAAACTATACACAAAAAGAGGAACAGGCGGTTGTAGACCTGTGGAACCGCGCCCTGCCTTTTGACGGCATTGACGTCAGCAAATTTCGCAGGCAGGCAATCCTGGATGAGAATTTCAATCCCGAACTTGCTTTTGTAGCGGAAGAAGAGGGGCGGATCACAGGTTTCCTCTTTGGAACAAAGCGTCGGTTCCCCTATCTGGAACGGGGGCTGGAACCTGACAGAGGATGGATCAACGTCCTCTTCGTGGATCCGGATTATCAGCGCCGGGGAATTGGCAGCTGTCTTTTGAAAGCCTGCGAAGAAAAGCTTGCCGCCCTGGGCTGCAAAAACATCACGCTGGGCGCCTACTCCCCCAACTACTTCTTCTGGGGAATTGATCCGGAGAACCACGCAAACGCCGCCGCTTTTTTTGAAAAGCACGGATATCATGCCCAGGAAAAGCATTACTCCATGGCAAAAGATCTCCACGGATACCAGATCCCCGCTCTCATCCTGGAGAAAAAAGCTGCGGCAGAAGCAAAAGGATACCGTTTTCTTCCCTTCGACTACAGCTACACGCTTAAACTTCTGGAATTTCTCAGGACAGAATTCGGAGGGGGCTGGAAGCGCAACGCTCTGATTGCCATGCAGGAAGGCACTGCAGAAGATCTGATCTGGCTGATCCTGGCACCGGAAGGCTCCATCTGCGGTTTCTGCATGCGGGCCATTGACAGAAATCCCATGCGCTTCGGTCCGATCGGTATCGCCGCTTCCCGGCGAAACGAAGGACTGGGCACGATCCTTCTGGATCTCCAGTGCCTGTCCATGTGCCAAAAAGGAATCTACCACATGTACTTTATCACCACCGATGACCCGGGACGCCGGTATTATGAGCGCCAGGGACTGCACGTATTCCGTACTTTCGTAACTTACAAAAAAATGCTCACGCAAAAGGAAGGAGAGATAAAATGAGCCAGATAAAACGCGTGGTCTCCATCGGAGCCCACTCCCTCGATGCAGAACTGCTCGGCGGTCCCCTGCTTCTGAAATACGCCCGCCAGGGCGCGCACTGTACCTGTCTTCACGTAACTCAGGGGAGGCTGGAAGACCCCAATGCCACCCAGGAAGAAAAGGACGCCTACTTAAAAGAACTGCTGG
>OLQH01000801.1_pt1 | contig 30647 bp, 29 predicted proteins | sample 1672671 | NCBI WGS metagenome assembly OLQH01 (sample SAMEA3136712, study PRJEB25190) | human gut metagenome
TGTCTCCGGCTCCCGGTAAGGGAAATCCGCTTTTACCGGCATCTGCCTTAGACGTTCATAAAGCCTTAAAGCCTTCTCCTCGCCACTGACAGTGCCTTTTTCTTTGAGGATATCCTCTGCTTCCTGCTCTATGGAAGCATCTACATCCTTTCCCTCCTGCGCGCTCTGCCTTAACTCTGTTTCTATATATTCCGCCCGGCTTACATACTGTAAGCGAATATGTTCTAATATATTTTCTCTCATACCTTAGCCCTTCTCTCCGCCGGCTGTAAGACCGCCTGAGATAAACTTTTCAACAGCGGAGAACGTGATGATTACAGGTATCGCAGTCAGCAGAGCCGCTGCCATCATACGTCCCCATACGTAATCCATGGAACCAAATAATTGTTTTAACCCTACCGCCAGCGTCAGTTTGCTCTGTGAGGACAGGAAGGTGAATGAAAACAGAAAGTCATTCCAGGCTATCATAAACACATAAATAAATGCAGAGGAGATGGCCGGAACAGACAGAGGCAGGATAATTTTATAAATGACCTGAAATCTGCTCAGCCCGTCTATCATGGCCGCCTCTTCCAGAGATGCCGGTATGGTTTCAAAGTACCCTGACAACATGTAAATAGCAGCAGGCAGGGTGGAAACCAGATTGGCAATTACAACCGCCCACATGCTGTCGTTCAGTCCTATGGAGGACATGATTTTAAACAGCGGCACTACCAGGAGGATTCCTGAAAACATGTAAACAATTAACGTTGATTCCTTAAAGACAATGCGTCCCGGAAATACCAGGCGGGCAAGGCTGTACGCTGCCATCCCTCCGATTACAATGGCTATGGCAGCCGTAGTAAAGGCAATCTTAAAACTGTTCAAAAAATACCTTCCGAAGGGGAATATCTCAGGATTCAGTACATCTTTAAAATGCTGAAGCGTGGTATCCTTGGGAATGATCTGAGGGGGAAAAGCAACTGCTGCCTCAGAGGTTTTAAAAGCGGTGGTGATCATAATGTAAAACGGAAAAAGAGTGACCACCAGCACTAAGATGACTAGCACATAATGTAATACGGACATTGCTTTTTTCTTCTGTTTCATTTTCTCACCGCCTTTCTTCCAAAGAGGATCACGAACGCAAATACAATCACAAAGAGTACAATGGTTATTGCAGCCGCCCCTCCGTTATTGTGTGTGGCAAATGCCGTCTGGTACAGGTAAACTCCCAGCACCGGAACTTGTTTAGTAAACAGGTAAATATCATCAAATTTATAGAAATTCCATATGGTTCTCAGAGATATGATGGCCGCGATGGATGGAAGAAGTTCCGGGAAGGTTATGGCCCAGAACCTGTGCCAGGCTGAGGCACCGTCCATCTGCGCCGCTTCATACAGACTTTCGTCCACCGACTGCAGAGCCGCCAGGATCATCAGGAACGCATAGGGAAATACTCTCCAAATGTCATAAAGGATAACCAGTAAAACAGAATATACCGGATGGTCCATCCACATAGGTGCTTCTTCAAATATGTGCAGGATATCTACGGTGAGGTAATTCATAACCCCATACAAACCGTTAAACATATATTTCCATACATAGACTGTAGCTACCATAGGAGCTACGTAAGACATCAGCATTAAACTTCTGGCAACTCTTCTGCCTTTAAACTGCCGGTTCATTAACAGGGCCACCAGCAGGCCCACCAGGGTAGAGCCCAAAACAGTTACCACTACATAAGCAATGGTTACCCCCAGGGATTTATAAAACGTAGGATCCGCAAATAGCTTCGTGTAGTTCTCCAGCCCTATAAATTTGCTGGGGCGGTTAGGGTTTAACGCAACTTTTTGGAAGCTTAGTATAATGTTATAGATAATTGGGTAGATAATTACAGCTCCAATGAGGATTACCGTGGGCAGTATCAGAAGAATGCCCAATCTGCTTTCTCTCTTCTGCATCGTACCGCTGCTCTTTTTTATCTTTTTTACAGAATTCTGCATGATTTCTCCTTTCAGGTAATGAAAACGGCACGGCCAGTGTCTTTCTCTACCAGCCGCGCCGTTCGCAGTCACTACCAACTTACAAATTCAGCATATACTATCCGGCATCTTTTACTCAACAGCAGCAACCTCTGCCTCAAGATCCGCCTGGCACTTCTCCATAGCGGCGTCTATATCCTCACCCTGAACCAGGATAGAGTTGATGCAGTGCGGAATAATAAATTTGCTGGAGATATTGCCCATGGCCGGATTCACTTCTCCATCCTTCACGCCTAACATCTGCAGATTCTCAAAAGCATCGGGAATAGTGGCAGCTGTATCGCCGAATGCTTTTAATACATCATTTTCCAGATAGGCAGGATCATCGGCTACATCCTTCAATACTGGATTGGAACCGCCCGGTGACATATGGCACCACTTGATATTCGCTTCTTTATTTCCCATGTAGGAGACAAACTTAATGGCAGCTTCTCTCTCCTCCTCGGAAATCATATTGGAGATGGTCATGGTTGAAGTCATACCAAAGCTTCCCTGCTCTGTCTTTTCAGGTACCGCAAATCCCACATCATCAGCAAGCCCCTGATCTACCAGAGCGCCCATAATATAAGTAGAGTACAGAGCCATAGCGGAATGTCCGCCCACAAATGCGTCTTTTACTTCCTCTACGCCGTTGGAACCTGGCATGGTGTACTGATAAAGGGTCTTATAGTATTCCAGAATCTCTTTCATCTCCGGAGTGTTGAACTGAGGCTTTCCCTGCTCGTCGAAAAGCTCGAATCCGGCAGAACCTGTGAATGAGCTGAAACTCTGCTCTGTAAAGTCAGATTCCTCAGTAGCGATCATAATACCGTATTTTTTATTGGCAGGATCGCTGAATGCTTCTGCCGCTTTCTGAATATTCTCCCAGGTGGTGGGAGCTTCCAGTCCTTTTTCCTCAAACATAGACTTTCTGTACCAGATGCCTGACACCCAGCCTGCAACCGGCACTCCCAGGTACTGGTCCTGCCCCGGCGCTTTCGCCATCTTTAGAACACCATCGTAAAATCTGTCTTTGCCAATGGCTTCTATAGCTTCCGTGTTAGCTTCCAGATCCAGGGCCTCTTCCCCGTTCATAAGCCGAAGCTGATCCACACCGCCTTCTACCACTGCCGGAAGCTTTCCGGTACTCATTAAAGTAGATATCTTTGTCCAGAAGCCGTCCTCAGGAATGGGCATCTGTGTCACCTTGATGCCTTCGTTCTCAGCCTCGAAATCATCTATGATCTCCTGAATCGCCTGTACCCGCTCTTCCTCCGGCTGTCCATGAAGGAACTGAATCTCAACTACATCCCCATCTTTTTTAGAATCCTTGTCGCTTTTTGCAGAGTCGGAACCTCCGCCGCAGCCAGCTAAGCTGGTCACTGCCATAACCATCGTTAACATCATTACCACAAGTTTCTTCTTCACGTTGCTACCTCCTTAATATTGTATTCCTATCCATCTTTTTCCAAAACGTTTTCGTTAAAAGGGAAAAGAAAAAAGATTTATTACAATCTTTTTTTGTTTATCATTCCCAGTTTTTCACGTTTCATACCAAATACCGAAAGCGTTTTCATAACTGTATATTACAACACCCTATGAAATTTGTAAATATTTTTTTTGCAGCTTTCTGCGATTTGTGAATTCCTTCTAAATTCAGAGCGCTATTTTTAAACACTTTTCCGGATCAGGAGCCGGTGATCCACGTACTCTATGTAGGGAACCTCCTTCCCTGCATGCATATCTGCCACCATTGTAACAGCTTTATATCCCATGGCCTTAAAGTCCTGAAACACAGTGGTCAAGGGCGGTTCCATATATGCACCCACCTGTATGCCGTCCATACCGGCCACCGCAATCTCCCCCGGGATATCTCGTTTCATCTCCCTAAGAGCCCTCATCACACCGATTGCCATTAAGTCCGAAGCGGCAAATATAGCATCTATCTCCGGTCTCTCTTTTAAAAGCTCTTTTGTCTCCTGATACGCCTTTTCCTCAAAGAAATCCGCATAGCGGACACTTTTCTGCGGAAGATCCAATTTCATTTTCCGCATGGCACGTATAAAGGCCGTTTCCCTGATCCTGCTGATGTCCGCCTCAAAAGAACCGTTCACCATGGCAATTCTGCGCTTTCCTCTGCTGTATAAGAGCTCAATCAGCTCCTCCACCGCCTGGTCATTATTGGTCCCCACCATAACGGGGGCCTTGTCAACATCTATCCCCACACAGGGAATGCTTAATTCCGACAGCTGTCTGTAGTAAGGATCTGTGGACTTAAGGCCGTATACCACGGCGCTGCCCATATTCTTTTCCTTACACAGATCCCGGAAGCTCTTTTCCTCCTGCTTCTTCTTATTGATGAACAGGATAATCAGCTCATAGCCTCTCTCCTCACATCCGGCCTGGGCCCCCAGCAGCAGGCGGTAGATAATGTTACCATTCATATCTGTCTCTTTCACGTCTGAGAATATAAACCCAATTACACTGGAGCGCTTCAGGGCCAGATTCCGTGCCGAGGGGTTGGGGGAATAGTGGAGTTCTTCACAGATTTCCAGAATGCGTTTTTTTGTTCTGGGACTTACATCCGCGTAATTGTTCAGCGCCCTGGAGACCGTTGTAATACTAACCCCTGCGCGGTTCGCTACATCTTTTATTGAAGCCATAGTTCCTCCTCAAATTGTTCTCACAAATTTTCCAAAAGCTCTTGACGAAAACGTTTTTGTATCATATAACTACTATATACCAAATAGAAATCGTTTTCAATATTTTTTTCCTTTTCCATATGTCATTACAACTGTATAAGGAGGTTTCCATGACTAACAGAGCATTAGTCCATGCCATTATGGACTATCAGCCATTCGACAGAGTCCCGGTAGTCAGCTTTGGCTTTTGGACGGAAACATTAAGAAAATGGCGGGATGAAGGGCATATCGCTTCTGAGCTGGTATATGACCGTCCCATGGCCGATATTGAATACGATACAATCAATTCTATGCTGGGTTTTGACTTTAACTGGCATTCCTTAAGGGGGATGTCACAGTATCTGATCCAGCCCCTTTTTGATTCCGTTATCCTGGAGGAATATCCTGACGGAAAGCAGAAAGCACTGGATGTGGAGGGCAATATTGTTATCACAAAGCCTGGAACTGCGTCTTTGCCTTATGAATCCGGCCACACACTGGCAGATCGGAAAAGCTGGGAGGAATTTTATGTCCCCCGTCTCTCTTACCACGACCAATTTTTAGATAAAGACCTGCTGAAAAAGCTGGCGGACGAGAATGAATCCAGGGAAAACCCTCTGGGTCTTTTCTGTGGATCTATGTTCGGAAGAATCCGCAACTGGCTGGGTCTGGAGAACTTTATTTTTCTATGGTATGACGACCCGGATCTGTTCCGGGATATTGTGGATACCGTAGGAGATCTGCTTTACCGTCAGACAAAGCTTTATCTCGAATCTGGTGTAAAGTTTGACTACGCTCATTTCTGGGAGGATATCTGCGGAAATAACGGTCCCCTGATACAGCCGGAACTCCTTCGGGATCTAGCAGGGCCCCACTACCGCAGAATTACTAATCTTCTGAAAGAATATGACATTCATATTGTCTCCGTAGACTGTGACGGTCAAATCGATCCTATGATACCCATTTGGCTGGAAAACGGGGTAAATACCATGTTCCCCATAGAGATTGGTTCCTGGAATGCCTGCATTGCTCCATGGAGGCAGGCATACGGCCGTGAGCTCCGGGGTGTGGGCGGTGTGGACAAGCGGATCTTCGGTCAGGATTATGCCGCCATTGACAGAGAAATTGAACGCATCCGCCCCTTTCTTCAGCTTGGCGGATATATTCCCTGTCCGGATCACCGGATCCCTCCTGATGCCAAATGGGAAAATGTCCAGTACTACTGTGATAAACTCCATACCCTTACCGTGTAGAAAGGAATCATTGAAAAAACTATGAAAAAAGAAAATAGAAAGATTCAGGGCGCCATCTTTGATTTGGATGGGGTTCTGGTTGATACTGCCAAATACCACTATCTTGCCTGGAAACGCCTGGCTGCCGAGCTGGGTTTTGACTTTACAGAGAAAGACAATGAAGCACTTAAAGGTGTCAGCCGCATGGCCTCCCTCGAGCTTCTCCTAAAAGCAGGAGGCTTGACGTTCAGCAGTGCGCAAAAGGAAGAGCTGGCCGCCAAAAAGAATGCTTGGTATGTTGAATATCTCCAGCAGATTACCGAGGATGAAGTTCTTTATTATGTGACAGATACCCTAACCCGCCTGAGACAGCGGGGGATAGGACTTGCCATTGGATCCGCAAGTAAAAATACCCCTCTGATTTTGGAGAAGACAAAACTGGCCCCGTATTTTGATGTGATCATTGACGGTAACTGCACTTCAAAGGCAAAGCCGGATCCGGAGGTCTTTCTTCTTGGCGCCAAAGGGCTTGGGTATCCCGGAGAGGAATGTATGGTTTTTGAGGATTCCGAAGCAGGTATCCAGGCGGCCAATGCCGGAGGGATGTTAAGCATTTATCTTGGCACATCCTCCTGTGCGGATGCGGATCTTACCATTTCAGACCTCTCAGAATTCTGGGAGACAGATATTATGCAAACAATCCATACTGTCTCCTAAATCTCCTGCTATCCCAAAAATTTAGATTTGAAGGACATCACATGGCCCTGCAGGAGCCGTGTGGTCTCCTTCTCATCCCTTTTTTCTATACTGCGGATAATATCTCCGTATTCCCTTACAACGGTATCATCAATGCTTCCCATATATTCTCTGTTTACAAACAGCTGCCTTACGCATAAGTCCAGCGTTATATTCATCTGTGTCTCCAGGTATTCATTCCGGGTAATTTTGGATACTGCACGATGAAACTCCCGCCCCAGCAGAATCCGCTTTTCGGGTATGGTTTCAGCTCTGGTTTTATCAGCAATGCTGCGCAGTTCCCGAAGTTCATCCCCGGTTCTTCTGGCCGCGGCCAGACGGCCCACCAGCGCGGAAAGGGTATATCGCAGCTGACAGATGGATTCCAGATCCCGGACGGATAATTCGCTGACAATCATGCACTGCCTTGGAATAATACAGATTAGCTTTTCCCAGGAAAGGCGTTTCAGCGCCTCCCTGACAGGTGTCCTTCCCACATTTATCTGCTCCGTCAGACGGGGTTCGATGATCACCTCCCCCGGCTTCAGTTCACAGGTAATCAGCATTTTCTTTATTTTTTCGTATGCAATGTCACTGTCTCTCATACACACCTATCCTTCTCTCTTTTTATGATAAAGGCAACGTACTTTAATTATAGTTGGTAAACTTTTTCAAGGCAAGAACATTCCCGGCTGCTGCTATCTCCCAAACCTTAACGGCCTGTTAAATTTACATTCCAGCGCTGGTATAGTATAATAACCCTTAGAACTTAGATTAAGGAGTGAATGCCTATGTTTGAAAACGATTATATTATGCGGATGATACATGATCTGGCCCGGGCTTTGGCCAAGGTTCTCTTTCATAAAGATTCTGTGATGTACGATCTGCCGGAAGAAGCAGAATTCACGGCTGCGGATGACCTGTACTGCAGAATCCAGGCGCTTCTCTCTCAGGGGAAGATTAACGAGGCGGAGAATATGCTCCTGGACGAGATGGATTCCTCCGACAAGCGGTACCAGGAGGTTGCCCTTGACTTTTATATGAAATTGAATCAGTTGAGTGACGACTATCTGGAAGCCCACAACTATACCAGGGAGGAGATCCGGCAGGGGCTGAAGGATTTAGCTGACACAGCTGGTGTTCCCATATTTTAATTCTGCATCATTCTGTGAAAATACTTCTTGACCTTGGAGCTGCTCCAAGGTTTATTCTTTATACAAGGAAGTGATAATCCTATGAAATACAACGAAAATCATTCATTGCTGAAAATCGGAGAGGTGGCAAAATTAAATCATATTTCTACAGACACCCTCCGCTATTATGATAAGATAGATCTGTTTAAGCCCGCGGTTACTGATGATAATGGGTACCGGTACTATGAGGTTAAGCAGCTGGTTGATCTGGATCTGATTCTGTGGCTCCGCATGAATGGAGCGTCGGTTCATGAAATCCGCCAGATCCTTGAAATCAAGTCACTGGATAAAGTCATTGATGTATTGTCCAGTGAGAATATAAAACTGAGAGATCAGATTCAAAAAATGCAGAATCAACTGTATGCCAACCGTTATTACATTTCACATATGAAAAAATGTATGGAGTGGGAGGTAAACGAATGCTACCTTCTGGAGTTTGAAAACCGCTACTGTGTATCCACTGATTACTCTGTCTCTCCCGGCAGCCGGAGTGAGTATGAGCTGGGATTAAAAAATATACTGCAGCGCATTAACGATAAGGACTCTTATTTTAATTCTTTCTTCGGAGGTATCTACCGCCGTAAAAAAGAAAGCCCAGACTATAAAAGTGAATTATATCCCGCTGTTGTAAACATCCGCAATCACAGGGCATCCGAAAGCCAGCTGATTCCAAAAGGGATCTATGGCGTAATGCCCTTGCGGGGATATTTTGACTATGCCTATGATATGATCCCAAAACTGCTGGCCTTCATTCATAAAGAAGGTTTTATCTCCAGCGGGGATTGTTATGTACTGAAAATATGGGAACAGGGCAGAACAGCTTCCCCATCTGGAGAGATGCTGGAACTGCAGATTCCCGTTCTGAAACGTTCTGTTTAATTATTTTCTGCAGTCCTGTACCGTCTGGATTCTGCTGTAAACCAAAGCTTCCGGTGATGTTTCCCACAGCCTTTGGGATGTGGATAAACATATAATTTATTCTACAAGGAGGTTTATCTTATGGCAAAATTCAGTTTTAAGCGTATGCCTGCATATCAGGTGCTTACGCAGCAGGAAATCTTACAAATCCACGAAAAAGCTTTAGAACTTCTGGAAACCACAGGTGTCAAATTTGAGCACCCTGCCGTTCTGGAGGAATTGGGCCGCAGAGGGTGTGAGGCGGACCTGAAAAATATGGTTCTGCGCATTCCCCGGAAGGTGGCAGAGGATGCCGTTTTGTCTGCACCGGAGCATTTTGTAATGTATAACAGAGACGGTGAAGCCACCCTCCGGCTTGGAGAGGGGCACTCCTATTACGCCCCCGGCCCGGGGGCACCCAATATTGCAGGCTCTGCCTTTCCGCGGCGCTTTGGGACCTCTGAGGACTTAAAAGAGGCTCTGAGAATCACAGAATCCTCCCCGGGCTATCAGATCTCTTCAGGCTCTGTGGTACCGGGAGATACCCCCAGTATTATTACTGATGTCTATATCCTGTATCAAATGATCCTGCATTCAAGAAAAACACTTTTAGCCGAGGCATGGGAAGAATCCTCTGTCAAACGCGTGGGAAAACTTTTGGAAGCCGTCTGCGGAACCAAAGAGCTGGTCAGGGAAAAACCCTTTGTTCTTCTGGCCGCCTGCCCGTCACCTCCCATGCGCTGGGAAAAACGTGTCATTGATAACGCCCTTGACTCCATGGAGTACGGGATTCCCCTGTTTCTCTCCCCATCCCCCGTGATGGGTGTATCCTGTCCCGTTACCATCGCCGGCTCTGTGTTAACACATACAGTAGAATCTCTGTCTTTTCTCACCTTTATTCAGCTGATGCACCCCGGACATAAAGTATTATACGGAGGCATTCCCGGGGTTATGGATATGAGAAGCACGTACTGCTCTTCCTCCTCCATAGAACCCTGTCTGTCTACTGCGGCATACGCCTGCATGGGCCGTTATTACGGACTTCCCACTCTGGCCTTCCTTGCCCAGACCGATGCAAAGGAAAGTGATTATCAGGCTGGATTTGAGACTGCCATGGATCTTATGACCGGCACCCTGGCAGGCATTGATGTGGTCTTCGGGGGAGGCACCCTGGACAGCTATCTCTGTACCAGCAATGAAAAACTTGCCATGGACGGACAATTTTTCCGGTACTGCCGCCGCCTGCAGGAGGGAATTCTGGTAAATGAGGAAACCCTTGCCCAGGACGAGATCCGGGAAATCAACTGGGGGGAAGACGGTGTGTTTCTGGAACTGGAGCACACGGCAGACTGGTACCAAAAGGAGCAGTGTATGCTGGACAGCATTGCAGATAAAGTGAATTACGAGCAGTCCCATTCCGAATGTGCGTCCATCACACAGCGCGCCTGCACTTCAATCCAGTCAGCCCTCTCCCATCCCCTGGAAGCAGAACGGGCCAAATGCGTCCAAAAGGCGTTCTGTGAAATTGCAGAGTCACTGGAGGTAGACCCATCGGGACTCCTCTGAACTGACTAACCCCTAGAAAGGAGCTTTGTTATGAATAAAGAAAAACGGCGATCTCTCTATCTAAAACTTACAATTCTGTTGTCCGGCGGTGTCATGATGGCAGATCTGGCAGTATATCCTGCCGCGGAAAAAATATTTGAAGCTTTTCCCAAAACCAATACAGGATTGCTGAATTTTATTCTCACCGGACCGTCCCTGATTCTTATCTTCTCCTCTGTCCTGTGCGGTGTCATGGCTCAGTATATAGGCAAAAAAGCTCTGATATCCGGTGCCTACGTCCTTTTTACACTCAGCTCTCTGGCCTGTGTCTTTGCTGACGCCCCTGCTCTGCTGGCGGTAATGCGGGCTCTGATGGGGGTTGCCATGGGCTTTATCGGGACAGCTATGGTAGGTCTTATCGCAGAGCTTTACATGGATGAAAACGCAAGAAGCTCTGTCCTGGGATACTATAACGGCATTATGGCGGGGATGGGGGCACTTTTTTCCCTGGGTGCAGGATATCTGGCACTTAAAAACTGGCATTTTGTGTTTCTTGTATTTCTGGTTATGATCCCTGTCACCCTTGCTGTCATTGCCTTCATCCCTCAGACAGAGCCCGAAGGAAAGAAGGACTCCCGGGGCGCCTCCCGGGAGACCGTCCCCTATAAAAATGTCCTGGCACTGGCCGGAGCTGCCTTTGTAGTGAATGCCATGTATGCAGTCATTCTCACCCAGGTAGCTGTTATAGTCACAGAACTGGGGATCGGCAACGCATCTACTGCGGGGGTGATGGGATCTCTCGGCACCATAGGAAGTCTGTGTGCCTGTCTGGCCTTTGGGCGTATCTACGATAAGTGCAAGAACTTTATTCCGGTTATTTTTACCATTGTTATGGCCCTTGGGTATACAGGACTATTCTTCTCCCGAAATATCCTGTTGGTAGGTCTGATGTGTGGCATTCTTGGAGCAATGTACGGACTCAGCTTCTCTTATTACCTCATGTATGCCTCTGTCATTGTTCCTCCCTCCAAAGCGTCCCTCTCCATCTCTATTGCCAATGCAGCTGTTTATCTGGGCATCTTTGCAGGACCCTATGTCCCTCTTGTCTATCAGCGGGTGTTTTCCAGATCCACTATTGTTGATGTCCTGCCATATATGATTGGGACACTGGCCGTCTGCGGCACCATTTCCGCAGTCCTGTCTGTAAGACGGAAGCATACTCTTACATGAGAGAGAGCCTGTGGGGGACAGGTGTAAGTGCTGTCCCCCACAGGCTCCTACTTATCTCTTTACTGCACGCCCGCCATCTTTTTCAGACTTTTGACCGTAAATTCATCATCTGTCTCCCCATGAATTCCATGTTCTTTGGCCAGCTCCTCTGTATAGTCCTCAAGCTTATATACTCCCATTGCCTTTCTGGGTTCATCGTAGTGCATGACCAGAGGCGTAAGTCCGTAATCCTCAATCCATACTTTGCCGCTCGCGGGATCCTTCTTCACAGTAATACGGGCCATTCCTCCCAGAAGTCCTTTTATGTCCTTCTGCAGCGACGCAAAATTTCCCAGAGAATAATAGACAAGCATCTCATGCCCGTCTCCTTCTTTTCTCATCTCATACCCCTGAAGTACATGGGGATGTGTTCCAATAATTATGTCAACCCCCTGCTCCCCCAGAAATTTTACCCACTCCTGTACCGATTCATCCGGTTCGTCAGAATATTCTGTTCCCGCATGGAGGAAAAACACTACCAAATCTCCCATTTCCCCGGCCTCTTTAACCTTTGCCGCCACCTTCTCCCTCTCCAGAATATCCAGAAGGCAGGTATCTTTGGACAGAGTGTCCCCATTTACTCCATAGGTATAGTTCAGCATGGCTACTTTAAAGTTTTTTACCTCCGCCACCCGTATAGAGGAATCCCCCTCCTCATCGTGGATCCCCAAGACTGACACCTGGGGATAATTCTTTTTCCAGAATCCTGCGGTGTCCAGTATTCCCTGCTTTCCCCTGTCATAGGCGTGGTTAGACGCGTGCTCCACGACCCGGAACCCTGTGGAAACCAGGGCATCTCCCACAGCAAACGGGCTTCCGAAATCGGGATATCCTCCAACCTCATCCTCATCCCCGATAAAGATAGTCTCCTGATTCACTGCCGCGAGATCCGCCTTCTGAATCTCGTCTTTCATGTGGGTATACAGAAAGTTAAAGTCCCAGGAATTGTCACCTTGTCTGGCCTCCTCCAGGATCTGGTCATGCATGATATTATCTCCCACAGCAACTATCCTGAGTGTATTTTCTTCTTCCAGAGCCAGCTGCTCCTCCCGTTCCTTCTCCATCTGCTCTTCTTTTGCTTTTGCGGCAGCCTCCTCTGCTTTCACCCTTTTTCTATGTATGGAGAGAGACAGGATAGCTGCGATAACGGCCAGCAGCAGTATTCCCATGCCAGCCAGCCGCAGCCGCATTCTCTTTACCTGTCTCTCTCTTATTTTTTGACGTCTGAGGCGTTCCTGCCTTCTTTTGACCTCCTCGTCCATTCTCCCTCCCCCTCCTGCTTTTTCTTTCATTATAACAAAAGCAGGCAGAATGAGACAATAGAATCGTCATTTTATGCTATTATTTTAGAAAAACATACTCATAGCCTGTGGAATAATCCGGGCAATACTCATATCCCAGCCCTGTAAACTCCTTTACATCCTCCAGATCCTCCACATAGGTCTCTGCCATCCAGCGCACCATCTCCCCCCTTGCCATCTTAGCCTGGGTTGCCTTTACCTTTACAATACTCTGGGACAGTTCCCCGAAGATACAGGAAATATACCGGATGCTTTTCCCGGGATATCTGCCCAGATACCGCTCCACAGTCTTGCTGTATTCTTTGGAGGCCAGATTCAAAATCTCATCCTCGCCACTGGTCAGTTCCCTGAAGATCTTGTCCCCCCAGAACTCGTACAGATTGTGTTTCCCATCTGCATGCAGTCTGGCCTGCATCTCCAGGCGGTAAGGCGCCACCCCATCCATAGGCCTGAGCACCCCGTACAGTCCGGAAATAATCCGGAGATAGTGATTTGCATAATCCCACTGCTTGTTTGTAAACACCTGAGGCGCCATATATTGATATTGAATTCCCTCGTATGCCAGCAGTGCAGGGGTATTCCGTCTGACTGACTCCCAGTTTTTCAGTCTCTCATAGTTCAGCTGTGCAATCTTATCATTGCAGCACCACAGTGTCTTCAGTTCTTCATAGCTCATCTGCCTCAGACAATGATAAAGCACCTCCATCTCTTCCTGAAACACAGGCCGCTGGTCTGTATTCATCACATCATCACACAGGTTCATCTTCTTTGCCGGAGAAATAATAATTTTCATACCTATCCCACTCCTCATGTAAATCCGACTGCCGGGTTGCTATTTTCTCTTGTAACTCCATTTTAAAGTTATAGTACCATATTTCATCCCAGAGTTACAACTGCCGTTCAGGGTAACCTTTTTGACGTTTATGACAAAAAAAGGGGAAAAATATACCCCCGGGGAGGAAGCATCTTCTTCCTCCCCGGGGGTATTTCTATGGTTTCATGATTCAACAAAGATAAACCTGATAAGGTGTAGACCGTCAACATTTCCATACCGGAATTCTACATGCTCAATTCCCCTGGCCTTCATGTAGTACTGACTCAGTTTGTCCAGGCTCTCCTCTGTGAACAGATCCGCGGCAGCAGCCTCATAGCTTCCCTGGTCGGCAAACTTCATCATCATATCAGATGCGCCCTCATCGATTTTGCCCGCACAGTACTCGTATATCTGACCGGAATCGTAGGAGGTGAAATAATCCCCCGTCAGCTCATAGTAATTGTAGGCTCCTGACTGGCAGACCGGAAGCTGAAAATCCCCGTCCGGACTGCAGATGCTCTCATATTCCTGGGGAACAGGGCAGAGATAATCATATAAAATGATGCCGTTCAGGATTCCCTGGGTGTCCCCCTCTGTCTGGGAGGATGCGCTGTCCGGATCCCCGTAGGTGGCATCCACATAGTAATACTCACCCTCTATCTCTACAATATTCCACGCATGTCCGATATTCGTCTCCAGAGAAGTTCCCTGTACATAAATACATGGAATTCCGATTTTGTCCAGAAGGTATTTGACAGAGGCCGCATAACCAGCGCACACGGACTGGTTATTCTGAAATACACTTACAATATTCTGATCATCCTGTGAGTCCAGATACTGTGTTGTATTTATAATATATTCGTAAACGGCCTTTACCATATCATAGGAAGATCCGCCTCCGGCAGCAATCTCCTCAGCCACGGCATCTGCCTTCCCCTCTATCTGCGTCTGTATCTCCCCGGCCTCTTCCCGGGTTCTCTCATAATTAGGCTCAAAGACAGCATAGTCATCGTAGAGGGTCGTGTAATAGGTAGAGGCATTCTTCACCCAGAAAAGCTCCATCCGGTCACACAGCAGTGCGCTATACGCTCTGTCTATGATATCCTTGTCACCGCTGGCGACCTCCACTTCTCCCTGAAACTCCTGAATGCCTTTTAAAAGCTGCCTGTAGATTCCCTTTTCCTCTTCTGCAAGCTGATTATAGTAGTAACCGGAATGGATCTCCTCCGTCTCTTCCGGGATCTCACCGCCATGCTGTGGTTCCCCGGAGATAAGATCCCCAATGACAGATTTTCCTTCTTCTTTAGAATGACATCCGGCGGCGGCCAGGACAACTGTCATACATACTACTGCGGCCCATTTTCCATATTTTTTCATTTACCTGCTCTCTTTTCTTCATATTCTAAAAAAGTACTCCCGGGAGCAGCCGGACAGGCTTGCTCCTCTGCCTATTTTATCATATGGGAGCAGGTTTGCAAATTTTAATTTCTGATCCTTATCACTCTCTCAGTCTTTCTACAATGCTTATCCTGTTCACCCTCCGGTACATAAGTACAGGAATGGCCACAGCCAGAATTGCCATGAAGGGCAGCACCAGCGCCACCGGCAGCAGGGTAAAGTCATATACAAACCAGCGCAGGGTTCTGCTAAGGGGTCTGAGAATAAGAAGACTTACCAGGCTTCCCACCGCCGAGCTGATAAGACCGATAAAGATGACGTAATACAACCCTTCGAAAATGAGCATCTTCTGCTGCTGCCGGTCTGTCATACCGATACTTTTCATCATAGCCAGTTCTTTCCTCCTGGTAATAATCCCTGTCAGTGTTGAGTTTACATAATTCAGTATGCCTACTGCACCCACTACAACGCACAGGGCGCCGCCGATGAGCTTCAGCACCTCCATCATCTGCATAAACTCTTTCCTGAGCTCTTTTCGGGATCTGTAGTCTGTCTGAGGATTTATCTGAGTAGTATATTTCTCAACGGCAGCTTCCGCTGTGTCCAGGTGTTCTTCCCCTATTCGGAAGCATGCCAGATATCTCTGGAACCCATTGACGGCAGCAGTCCGTTCCAACTCTTCTTTAGGTACGATCATAGAGATTTCAGGGGCTCCCGCGGCCAGACCTGCGACACCCTCCCCCAGCTCTACAACAGCCATGACTTCATATTCATCCCACGGAAGTTCTCTGACCCCCCTGGCAGATACGATTCCGGAAGTGTCCACCGGATTTCCATAGGCATCATAGATTTCTTCCTGTCTCTTGTCATACTGTTCCCGGGTGTCATACCTGCAAAGCTTTACCTTATCCCCGGGATGATACCAGCTCTCGTTCTTATTATTAATATCCATCTGGGCAACTGCGAGAACATATCCCCCCTCATTGAATTTCTCAATATCCAGTTCTCCCTCTGTCACATGAAGCTGCTTCAGAATATACGGGTCAAAGGCAAACCGCCGTTCCGTCATAATCCTGTCCTGAGTCAGCACATCTTCATAGGTTTTCCTGAAATCAGCAATGGAGTCCTTTAAAAATCCCCTTTCCATCCCCTGGCGGAGACGTTCTTTACCTGTCTCGTCCATGGGAAACGGAAAAAATGATACATATGCGCTTCCGCTCTCCTCAACCCCGTCCATATCATTTACAGTGTCAAAAAATTCCTCCGGCAGCTCAATATCTCCTGTCCCATAGTTATGGAAATAGTCTGTGGTTCCTATATTGAGATCCCCGTATATCATTTCATCCATATATTTGTCTATGCTGAAGCCTCTGACTGCGGAATATATTGTCAGGAGCAGGATACTTCCAAGGGACAGTGATGTGATAACTACAACCGCTTTTTTCTTATACCGGAACACATTGGCCAGGGCCATCCGGCTGATTTTTCCCCTGTGAGAGGCTGCTTTTTGTTTTTTCTTTTTCCCCTTGTCACATTCTACATATTTAACAGCCTCCACAGGCGATACACAGGCTGCCGCTTTTCCCGGTCTGCGGCAGCTGATCAGCACGGTAATCAATGAGAATATGGCTGCTCCCATAAATATTACAGGGTTTGCTGTAAAACCATCTCCATAGACTCCGGAAACCATACCAAGCATCACAGGAGTAAGCTTAATCCCCAGCAGCCACCCCAGAATCAGGCCTGCCGGGATCCCTGCGGCAGAGAGTATAAGGGCTTGCCTGCGCACCAGGAAACGAATCTGCTTTCTGGTAGCCCCCAGAGTCTTTAACAGCCCGTAAAATCGGATATCCATAACAATGGATATCTGAAAAATATTATAGATTACCAGATATCCGGTAATTCCAATCAATACCAGTATAAAAACTACACCCAGCACGGTCTGTACGTCCATGCTCTCTGCCTTGGCAGACAGATAAGCCCAGTTTACCCCAATGTCAATTTCATTGTCTGCAAACCCGCATTCCATGAGTACCTTACGGGCATTTTCTTCTATATTTCTGCTGCTTTTAAAAAAAACCTCTGCCTGGATCAGCCCTTCTCCCAGACTTTTCCCGGACCGCAGCATTTCTTTTCTGTCAGATTCGTCAACGGAGGCTATCACTTCCTCCACATATTCCTTTGACAGATACAGCTGACTTGCTCCCAGCATGGGATCTCCCTGGTAGATTCCCGACACCGTAAAAGTGTCTCTGTGCTTATGCCCCAGATAATCAAATTCCAGGGTAATCTTTTGCCCCAGTTCTCTGGGTACGCCCATTAAATCCAGCACAATGGTATCTGCCAGAATCTCCTTTTTATTCCTGGGATACGTCCCCTTCTCTGGCTTGCGGAATCCCCACTCCAGATCTTCCGGCTCCCCATAACGAATCTCTGTCTGGCGTTTAGCCAGCGTCTCATTAGACGCCATCCCCACCAGGATATTATAGCTTATCTCCTTTATTCTGGAATTTGTCCGGATTTTGTCATATTCTGCCCGGGTAAGGTCTTTATAACCCGCATGGGCGCTGGTTCCTACCTGACGCATGATCTCCTTTTCCATGGAAGATATCAGACCCATGGCCAGGGTAAATACAGTGGTAAAGAGAACGGTTGTCAGTACAATGGCTGTCACGGCGAACAGGTTTCTCATCCTGCTGTTTCTGAGGCTTGCCATGGAGAGCTTTTTTACCGCCTTCTGGTTATTATTCTTCACCTTCTCCGCCACCTTCCTCTCTTCTGCGGACAGTCCCTCTGTTTCTGGTATCCCCCGCCAGCTTTCCGTCTTCTATATGGAGTACCCGTCCGCATAGCTGTGCAATCGCCTCGTTGTGGGTAATCATAATAATGGTCTGGCGGTATCGCTCCCCACTCAGTTTCAGAAGTCCCATCACTTCAGTGGTCGTCCTGGAATCCAGATTCCCCGTGGGTTCATCGGCTAAAAGAATCGCCGGTTTTGACGCCAGAGCTCTCGCTATGGCGACTCTCTGCTGCTGCCCTCCGGACAGCTGCCCCGGCAGTGCATACATTTTATCTGTCAGCCCAAGACTCTCGATAATATCCTCAATAAATGCCCTGTCTGCCTCCCCTCCATCCAGCTCTACAGGCAGAGTTATGTTATCATAAACGTTTAAGATAGGAACCAGGTTATAATCCTGAAATACAAATCCGATGTTACGCCGCCTGAAAATTGTGAGCTGATTGTCATTCAGGCGGGAGAATTCCACCCCGCGGATACTCACCCCTCCGCTGGTAGGGTAGTCCAGTCCCCCCAGCATATTTAGCAGTGTAGACTTACCGCTCCCGGAGGTCCCTACGACGGCCACAAATTCTCCTTCCTCCACCGTAAGATCCACCCCGTCCAGAGCTTTTACCGTATTATTTCCCTGTTGATAGTATTTTTTCAGCTGTCTGGCTGTTAAAATTGGCATAAAAAAGTCCTCCTCTTATTCTATCTGCCTTTAGTATAAGAGAAGGACCTTACATCCTTATGACATTAAAAAGTAATTTTATGACGATCCTGTAAGAAATCCACGGGAAGCATCACGTGAAAGCAGCTTCCTGTGCCTGGCTGGGACTGTACGGCTGCATACCCTTTTTCTTTGGAGAGAATCAGCTGGGTCAGATACAGGCCCAGGCCAGAGCCAGGGACTTTCTCTCCATTTTTACCTCTGTAAAATCTCTGAAAAATAAGATTATATTCATCCTGGGAGATTCCCGGACCTTCATCCTGAATCTCTATATCCACATAGAGCTCCAGTACATTTACCCTTATCACAATGGCCGAACCTCTGGGAGAATACTTTACAGCATTCTCCAGTATATTTCCCAGGGCTTCCACCGTCCATTTCCGGTTATGCCAGACCTGTATCTCTGGAAATTCCTGAACCTGAATTTCAATCTGTTTTTCTCCTGCCGCCGCAAATACAGAGGCAACGCTGTCTGCAACCGTCTGTTTCAGCCCTTCCCAGACGGGAGTGAAGGAGACCGCCCCAGTCTCAAGACGGGAAATCTTCACCAGCTGGGCCAAAAGCCACTGTATCTTTTCCGTCTGCTCCCGAATACGGTGGAGAAACTCCAGGCGTTCCCCCTCCGTTAAGGAGGGATCCTCCAGCAGCTCTGTGCACATTTTAATATTGGAAAGAGGTGTCTTCAGCTGGTGGGAGATATCTCCGATCATACCTTTTACTGCCTCTTTTTCCTCCTCTGCCTCCCGGCTGGCATGCAGAAGCTGCCCGGACAGTTTCACGCTGAGGGACACCAGCTTATCCTCTCTGGTGTCCCCCAATGTCTCACTGTAATCTACGTTTTTCCGGTTCAGGATGTCCTGCAGAACTTTTTCTGTTTTTGTATAGGACTTCTCCAGTTTTCTTCTGTACCCTGCCAGGAGAATACCCCCTGCCAGAAGAAGGAGTAGTGAGATCCCGATCCATACACCCCCGTTCATTCTTTTTCACCGTGGAACAGGTACCCCATTCCATGAACCGTTTTAATATAGAAGGGATTTACCGGATCATCCTCGATTTTTTTTCTGAGCCGCGAGATAGTTACCGGCAGGGTATTCTCTTCCACAAAGTTTCCTTTCTGATCCCATAGGATATCCATGATTTGTTCTTTTAAAAGCACTCGTTCTCTGTTTTCCATAAAATATTTCAGCAGGCGGAATTCCTGTGTAGTCAGACCGATCTCTCCTGTCCCCTTAAACACCTTCACTCTCTGCGGGTCCAGCGTAAGATCCCCGCAGTACAGCGTCTTCTCCCTCTCCCCGCCCTGATGCTTTCTGAGGGCGGTCTGTATCCGGACCTTCAATACCGCAAGGGAAAACGGCTTCTTAATGTAATCATCTGCCCCGGACTCCAGACCGATAATCTCATCGGTTTCCATATCCCGGGCTGTGAGCATAATAATGGGAATCTGCGACTCTTTTCTGATGCGGCAGCACAGCTTGAGGCCGTCTCCGTCCGGAAGGTTCAGATCCAGTACTATGAGATCCGGCTGCTTTTCCCGGTACAGCTCACAGGCCTGTTTCACAGTATCTGCCCCCCAGACCTGATAACCCTCCCTTTCCAGGGTAAAACATATCCCCCGGTTCAGCCCTGCGTCGTCCTCAATCACCAGAATCCCATACATATCATGTACCTCCTAACGTTAGCTACTTCTACCTGTATTTTATTCCGAAAAACGGATTCTTTCAATCATACTTTGTCTCCTGAAGTTTTTCATGATAAGATAAGTAAGCAACAGCTGTATCACAAGTACCACAGCAATAAGCACTATGGTCTGAACTGCCGGATAATGGTAACTGATAATTCCCAGCAGTCCGTCTTTCTTCGCATAGAGGAAGGTCAGATATCCCAGCAGATTTCCCAGACCCAGAGAGAGGATAAGCGTACCTGCGGTGTAAAAAGCCCCTTCCATCTGGAGCATCCGTACCAGCTGACGTTCCGAGAGGCCTATGGCCTGCATAATCCCAAGTTCTCTTCTTCTCACATAAATGCTGTTGATCATGGTGTTGATGAGATTCATAATCCCAACTCCCCCCAGAACTGCCATAAAGACATAGCAGAGCTGTGATGTAAAGCCGGCATTTTTTGTTCTCTCCGCCAGCTCCTCCTCAAAGGTTCTCATCTTTAGGTTTTGATCCTCCTCGGTGACAGCACGGAGCTGCTCTTCCACCGCTTTAACTTCCTTATCCCCGGCAGCAATAGACCAGTAATAATCCATAGAAAGTCCGCAGATATCGTCTAACACGGCTTTGGGCAGCACAAAGGAGTTGTAATGATTGAGCCCGTTGGGCATATCCGCTACCGCCGCGATGGTAAATTCCTTTTCAACCGTCTTGTCTCCCGCCTCCAGGATCATGTGAACCGTATCCCCTGTTCTGAATTCCGGCGCCCAGTGCCACATGCTCTGATCCATCACGATTTTATCGCCCTGCAGCAAATCCTCATAGGTGCAGGAGCCTTCTATAATACTTTTTTCCATCTCCCGGGCGTATGTCTCCGGGATACCCACGATTCCGGTTTGCCAGTACTCTTCACCATCCATGAGATCTTTCAGCTCTGCGTCGGTGGAGCTGGACCTTGTTATCTGCTCTACCCCCGGAATGCTCATAATATGATTCTCTAATTCTTCGTTGAGAGGATTGTTCTGGCTGATCACCGACCACTCCTTCTCCGGGTGCATTTTATCTCCGCTGCTGCTGTCCACGGACAGCACAAACTCATCGAACATGCTGGCCTGGGCTATCTCCTTTGGATCCGCACAGGACAGGACAGTGGCTATGACCATAAACAGGATTCCTGTCAGACTTAAGGTGATGATCGTAATAGCAGACCGCTTCTTATTACGGGAAAGATTGGCCCCTGTGAGATGAATCAGATTCATCTCTTCATGTCCTTTTCTCTTCTTCTTCCTGGTTTTGATGCTCCCGTCATAGCGCATAGCCTCTACGGGGGAGATTTTGGCAGCAATATGCATAGGGCGTATGAGGGAAAGGGCTACAGTGGCAAGGGCGATCCCTGCCGCAGCCAGATAAATCCAGGGCTTTAGTATGGCAACCTCGTTGCTCTCTATCAGCTGTCTTGTAATGTTCCCCAGAGCATCTCCCTCCCCGAACGCATTCAGAAGATACTTAAATCCCAGTTTAGACGCGATGCTTCCCGCCAAAAGTCCCACCGGGACAGCAATACAGGCTACCAGCATTCCTTCCCGGAACACAATCTGGCGTATCTGTCGCTTTGTGGCCCCCAGAGCCTTTATCTTGCCGTATTCCTGTACTTTATAAATCATAGAAATATAGTAAATACTGTATATGGTCATGATTCCGGCCAGAACCACTACAAGAAGGATGCCCACGATTCCTGAGTAAAATGCTGGATCCACATAATTAGCCATCAGGTAGCTGCTGTTGTCCGCTATGTCCCCCTCCGGAATCCCCAGCTCTGCCGCGACTTTCCCGTATGCGTTTTCAATCTGATCCCTGGTCATAGAATCTGCTCCCTGGATCCGGAACATTACTCTGTATTTCCTGGAGTCCCCGGGCTGCTCCTGTTCCATAAACTCTTTGGAAACCAGAGTGGAATACATCTTTGCCTCTTTTTGTTCCTCTGAGGTGGGAAGCAGTCCGGTAATCTGGAATTCCCCCTTTTCCTCATAGCCAAGTCCGCCCTGCTCGATAGGCTGATAGGGCAGTGTAATCGTATCTCCAATACCCGCAGTAATGCCTAAAGCCTCCAGAAGTCCCTGTGACACAGCAATCTCATTTCCTCTTTTCGGAAACTCCCCCGCCTCCAGTTCCATCTTGCCCAGCTTCAGGGCCGTATCATCCATATATACCATCATACCTGTTCCGTCCGGAACCGGAATCTGGGCCGGATCCTGCCGGAGTCCCATGGTCTCTATCTCCCCCCGGTAGGACAATTCCTCTATGGTCTTAAGATCCACATCCCGGAACATAGCGTGAAACGTAGGATAATATTTATTGATGGCAGCCATCTGGGTATCTACTGTTCCAAGTCCAACCGTGGGAATTACAAAGATTAAAATGGTCGTTAGGAAAATTGCGATCCCTGTCAGCATATTTTTACCCTTGTTCTGCTTCAGGTTGGACAGTGCGGTTCTGTTTACTGTACTCATTGGCTCACCACCTTACCGTCCTCAATTACAAGAATCCTGTCTGCCATCTGGGCTATGGTCTCGTCATGGGTAATCATAACCAATGTCTGACCATATTCATTTACACAGGCCTTTAAAAGGGAAATCACTTCCATCTCTGTCTTAGAATCCAGATTCCCGGTAGGTTCATCCGCCAGTATAATGGCAGGCTTGGCTGCCAGCGCCCGGGCGATGGCGACTCTCTGCTGCTGGCCGCCGGACAGTGTGTTGGGAAGGGATTTGAGCTTATCCGCGATCCCGATGCGCTCTGCCAGATCCAGGACAAAGCTTTTGTCTGCCTTTTTCTTATCCAGCCCCATGGGCAGTACAATGTTCTCCCACACGTTCAGTGAGGGGATCAGGTTATAGTTCTGAAATATAAACCCGATCTTCCTCCTACGGAAGACTGCCAGCTGCTCATCTTTCAGATGAAATACATTCTTCCCCTCAATGAGTACCTTCCCGCTGTCCGGACGGTCCAGAGCGCCCAGCATATGCAGAAGCGTACTTTTGCCGGATCCGGAGCGTCCTACTATGGCTGTGAATTCCCCTCTCTGTATATCCATACTAGTATGGTCAATGGCCTTCACCAGGTTATCCCCGCTGCCGTAATATTTACACAAATCAACTGTTTCCAATAACATAGCACTCATAAACAATTCTCCTTTTCTGTTATTCTCTCTTCATATTACTCTGTGATTCTTACAACAGCATATCGGGAAAAATAACAGAATTGTAAGATAAGAGTCCGCCAAGCCGGACCCGCGCGCCGGAAAGTTACTTCTGTGCTCTGTACGGGGTTTTGGAAAGAGAAATCTGGAAGATGCTTCCCCTTTTTCCTTTCCTGATGCGGATGCTTCCCCCCTGTTCCTCCAGGATCTTTCTTGTCAGGTACAGGCCCACCCCGGACCCCTCTGTGTCCTGCACCTCTGCATTGTCTCCCCGGTAAAACCGCTGAAACACCTGATGCATCTCTTCTTTTGGAATCCCTATGCCCTGATCTTCTATTTCAATCAGACTGCAGCTGATCATAGAGGACACACGAAGCTCCACTTCTGTTCCCGGCCGGGAGTACTTTACCGCATTGTCCAGTACATTTACCAGTGCTTCCTGGGTCCATTTGGGATCCTGAAAGATCTTCTCGTCTTCAAATTCGTTCACAGAGATTGTGATATTCTTTTCAAACGCCTTCATATAGACACTGTTCACCGCACCCCGGATGGTTTTTTTCAGGCTCTCCATTTTCCCCTCCACCCGGATCATGTTAGTCTCCAGACGGGAAATCTGGAGAAGGGCTTTGGTCAGATTCTCCAGCTTGTTCACCTCATGAATTCCCTGCCTTAAAAACGTCTGCTGCTCCTCTTCTGTAAAGCTTCCGCTGTCTGCGATTTCATAGCACATCTTCAGGGATGCCAGCGGGGTTTTCAGCTGATGGGAAATATCAGTTACCAGTGTCTTAGTTTTTGCCTCTTCCCTTGCCATTCTCTCCCGCAGTATCTGATTTTCTTCCCCAATTTCAGCCAGCTTATCCTCCAGATCAAAGATTCTTATATCAGCCAGATGCCTTCTCTTTTGCTGGTAAAAGATAAGAAACCCCGTCAAAAGGGTAAAAAACAGCATAAGACAGATCAGCACCGGCAAAAAGGCGGCAAGAGACGGGGACAGCGTACGGAACCTTTCTGTATATCCATATTTGTCCCGTGCCTCACGGCCCGCACGTAAAGCACGCTCCCGATCCACACTATTTTTCCCCAGAAAAGCGGCAGTATATTCTCCTTCTGTGTCTGGTTTCAGCAGAATACACTGTCCCAGCTTCTCCAGTTCCTCTGTATGTACCGTATCCATCCATCCAACGGCAGCCAGTGCCCCTCCCAGCAGTATAAGAAAGAGCAGCCCTATAAACAGAACTACTCTTTTATGACTTCTTTTGTCCATATATATCCCATTCCCCTTACATTCTGTATGCCATCGTCTTCTAATTTTCCCTTGAGGCGGCTGATATTAACCGGCACTGTGTTGTCATCCACAAACTGCCCGTCAACATCCCACACAGCCTCCGCGATCTGTTCTCTGGACAGAATCTGTTTGGGATTCTCCAGGAAGAAAATCAGAAGCTGCATTTCCTTTTTGCTTAGGGGAATCTGCTCCTGTCCCCTCCACGCCTTCATTTTCTGAAGAGATACGCGGATATCCCCGCTGTTCAGGTAAGCTGTCTCCGCCACCTCCACCCGCTTCATCAGCGCATGCACCTTGGAGACAAGCACCATAAGGCTGAAGGGCTTGGTCATATAATCGTCCGCCCCCGCATCATAGCCGTTCACAATATCCATCTCCTGGTCCAGAGCGGTCAGAAAGATAAGGTGCACACCGCTGGTTTTTCTGAGCCTGCAGCAAAAATCAATGCCATTCCCGTCTTCCAGTGTAATGTCGCTGATAATCAGCTGGACCATGTTCTGTTCCATCAGCTCTTCCGCCTGGGATACGCCGAACGCGGAAAGAACGTGATACCCTTCCTTTTCCAGCCGCATAGTAATCCCGCGGTTCAGATTCTTATCGTCCTCCAGAAGCAGTATTGTTTTCTTCACCTGAACTCTCCCTTCCTATTGATAGTCTGATTATAGAATACCGGAAGCGGAATTGTCAACGATCCCTTCCGGGCATAGTTTTCCTATACTACCCGGCGCATAGGGAGATCGTTATTCACCCCTTTTGAGACAAGGATCTGATGGAGGTCTATGATTCCATTGTGGAAGGTTGCTGCGCAGGAATCCAGATAAAGTTCCCACATTCTGGTGAACTCCTCCCCCATCATATCCATAATCTCATCTCTGCGGGCTGTAAAATTATCTCTCCAGCAGAGAAGGGTCCTGTTATAATGGCGTCTCAGACTCTCGATATCCAGGGTATAAAAATTATAGTCCGGAAGGAGGTTTACAAGCTCGCGAAGGCTGGGCACCGTTCCGCCCGGGAAGATATATTTGCGGATCCAGGGGTCTCCGGGGTGCTCTTTCTGTGCAGTAATGCAGTGCAGAAGAAAGAGTCCCTGGGGTTTCAGGACTGCGTCCACATTCTTCATAAAGGTCTGGTAATTGTCTCTGCCCACATGCTCTATCATTCCCACGCTTACTGCCCGGTCAAAGGCCATGCCGCTTTTCTCCAGTTCCCTGTAGTCCATAACCTTCACTTCCAGGGAATCTTCCATTCCCGCCTGCTTTGCACGAGCCTCAAACTCCTTCGCCTGTTCTGTACTCAGGGTGATGCCCACCCCCTTTACCTTATACTTTTTCACTGCCTCCATTAAAAGAAATCCCCAGCCGCAGCCGATATCCAGCAGCGTCTGTCCTTCCTGCAGCTGCAGCTTATCCAGAATATGGTGTACCTTATTCACTTGCGCCTCATACAGAGTATTCGATGCCTCCTTAAAATACCCGCAGGAATAGCTCATCGTTTCGTCCAGCCACAGCTTATAAAAATCATTGCCTATGTCATAATGGCTGGTAACTTCCTTTGCCTGGTTTTTCTTACTGCTGGAGGTAAAGAGTAGCTTGTGCAGTACGGACTTATTAGTTGTGAATTTACCCATCTGTCCCATAAACTTATCCAGGACCTCATAAAGATCGCCCTCCACTTCCAGATCCTTATGCATGTAAGCCTCTCCCAACGCCAGAGACGTGCTGGTTAATAACTCCTTCTTACTGAGAGGCTTATTCAAAGTTACTGTGAATTCCGGTGTACCTTTGCCGACAGTAGTCGTCTCCTCATCTGTCTTCAGCACAAATGTGCAGGGAATAATATTTCCCAGGTATTCAGTTAAAAAGCTGTCTGTCTTCATCGTCATACTTCCTTTCCATCAGAACAAATATAGCTATAGTTTTCCCCAATAAATTATTTTCAGACCCCCTTTTCAACAGATCAAAGCAGGCGAGTCCGATCCCCCTGGAATCAGACCCGCCATTTGTATCTCCTAATTCTTCATCATCCCTGCCAATACCTGATTGACAGCCTTACCGTCAGCTTTTCCCTTCACCTTCGGCATCAGCTCCTTCATAATCCTGCCTTTATCCTTTGCTGTAGGAGCCTCAATCCCAAGACCGGACAGAACTTCCCCAATCACAGCCTTAATCTCCTCTTCCCCCATCATCTTAGGCGCAAACTCCTCATAGACAGCGATCCTCAGCCTGCATTCCTCAATAATATCCCCCCTGTCTTCCGGGGTCATCTCCAGAGTCTCCTTTGTCTGCTTAATTTCCTTTAAGACAACTTCATTCTCCTCCGCTTCCGTCAGATCCTCCCTTTTATCAATGGCTTTATTCTTCAGCGCAGACAGCAGCATAGACAGCGCATCCTTCCTGCCCTTGTCTCCCGACTTCATAGCCGTAACCATTTCTTTTCTTACCTCATCAATTTTACTCATATGGTACCTCCTTTTTAAAAGGGGGACGTGTTCTTTCTAGAAAGAACACGTCCCAAAATCAGGGCGGCCTGTCCCAAATTCAACTTGCCCTGTCCCTTATTCTATATGGTAGCAATCTGTTTAAATTTTGTCAAACATAAATTTTCACAAACTTTCCCCCTGCCCACCATTATTTCTGATAAAATTTTTCAACTTCCTGTGGAAAACAGGACTAAAACAGTATATAATAAGGACATCAGTGATGAAAAATAATTTAGCATCCAAATTTAAAGGAGGAATTGAAATGAGCATTATATTCGACGAGAGTCTGGTAACTGGAAACAATATGATAGATACGCAGCATAAAGAGCTGATTGACCGTGTGAATAAGCTGGTTGCCAGCTGTGAGACAAATAAAGAGAAAAATGTTGCCATCCAGACACTTGATTTCCTGATGGACTATACGGTATTCCATTTTGATGCAGAGGAAAAGCTTCAGAAGGAGACTAACTATCCGGATTATGACTCTCATAAAAAGCAGCATGAGGAGTTCGCCAAGGCTGTGGAAGATCTGAAGGATATGCTTCAGGAGGAAGAAGGACCTACAGATGCGTTTGTAGCCGCTGTAAAAAGGAATGTTTCAGACTGGCTGGTGAATCATATCCAGGGATATGATAAAAAAGTAGCTGACTATGTGAAAAGTTTATAAAATGGAAAGGGACCTGTATCCGGATGATTTTCTCCGGATACAGGTTCCTTTCTGTCTCCCAGATGGCTTCTGTCTCAACCCACACTCGCCTTGATTAAACCGAGCGCCTCCTCTGCGTCCCTGCTAAAATTATTGGCATATGCCTCAAAGCTTATTCTGCTGTCATATCCGATGGACTTCAGTGCATGAAAGAATTCTTCATAACTGCAGTGTGCCTCCCCTGTGGGATAATATCTGTTATCCGGCCGGGCAAAATGTACATGGCGGAGCATATCTGTGCTTTGCGCGGTAATATGAGCTGCGGATTCTTTCTCCGCGCAAAAATGATAATAGTCCACCAGAATCTTTACATTCCCGCTGCCTGTGTCCTCTGCCAGCTGCCTTGCTTCCGTAAGGGTATGAATTAGGTTACTCTCCTCTCTTCTCAGAGGCTCAATTAGAATGGTAATCCCTTTTCTCATTGCAATCCTGCCCAACTGTCTCAGCAGCCCTGTCAGCTGCCGGTACCCCTCATCCAACGCTACGCCTTCTGGAACGTTCCTGGACACGCCGCTCCCTAACCCCACATACTCTGCACCTAATCTCTCAGCCCTTCCCAGAACAAGTTCCGTATACTCCAGGATCTCCTCTTCTCTCCTGTGGGGGCCCACGAGAGACATGCCGGCAGGAAAAAAGTTATTACAGGCTTCACATGTGATTCCTGCGTCTTTCATCTGTTTCCTTACTTCATAAAATTCATCCTCCGACAAACTGCCCAGACCTGAAAGCGGCAGTTCTATATAGTCGTAACCGATTCTGGCGGCCTCATGGATAAACTCCCTGCCCGTTTTATCGGGACCCTCTGCCACCATGCTAAGACAACATCCGTATCTCATACCCTAATCCTCCATCGTCCGTTCCTTTACTTTCTGACTGATCTATTGTATCATAGATTTTCTCCCTGCAATCATAGAGAGAAAGAAAAATTAAATAAAATATTTAAAAACTGAAGACTTTTTCACCATTAACTCGTTATAGTATATAGGTGAGTTAAAACACATGCTTACAATACCTGCAGAGGAGGCGGATCACATCAACCGGGAAGAATATTTCGAACATCTGATAGACAATTACCAGAATCTCATTTACTCCATATGTCTTCAATCCGCAGGAAATCCATTTGATGCCGAAGATTTGACTCAGGATGTGTTTCTAGCCGCCTACAAAAGCCTTTCATCCTTTGACGGTACTCATGAAAGGGCCTGGCTCAGTAAAATAGCGGTGCACAAATGTCTGGATTACCGGAAACAGGCTGCCAGACGCATGATTCCGGCTGAAGACTCTTATTTCACCGGTATAGCAGACCCGGAGGGTTCTCCGGAAGCACAGTATCTTCTTGCAGAATCCAGCCATAAGGTACAGAAGCTGTGCGGTCAGCTGAAAAGTCCGTATCGGGAAATTGCCACAGAGCATTTCTGCCACGAGCTTTCACCTAAGGAAATTGCTGACAAAACCGGAAAGAACCTCAAGACTATTCAAACTCAGCTCTACCGTGCCAAAGGGATGCTGAAAAAACTCGTGGAAAGGAGCGGTTAGATGCATATCAAGGAAAAGACCCTGCAGAATTTTCTAAACGGTACACTGAACGCCGATGAACTGATGCAGGTATTGGAACATCTGGATACCTGTGAATATTGCCGGGAAACTCTGGCCGCACTGGAGAAAAGTACCCCGATGGTTCAGGCTCCCGCCTATCTGAAAGAACAGATCAAGGACCGGGCACACCGCCCGGATATACAAGCTGCCGTCCAGATGAAAGAAACTACGAAGCAGCTTCAGCTGTTATACTACAGTCTGAAAACAGCCGCCGGCGTCATAGGTGCACTGCTGATTCTCCTGGCAGTGAGCCGATTCGATCTGATTCCTTCCGTTTCCCGGGAAGAGTCCCCAGGCATCACCTCACAGATGCCCGGAAGAATTCAGGAAAAAGGCAGTCAGATGACCGACTGGCTGCAGGATATTACAAATAAGATTATGAATGGAGGTAACTACAATGACTAAACAAAAACGTGGCTTTTGGCTCTTTATCTTCTCTCTTATCCCCGGAGCAGGGGAATTATATATGGGCTTCCGCAGGCAGGGGATCAGTATTATGGGTGTCTTCTGGGGGATTATTGCACTGTCCTCAACACTGAATATAGGCATATTAATGCTTGCCATCCCCGTGCTGTGGTTTTACAGCTTCTTCAATGTCCATAACCTGGCATCCCTCTCCGAAGAAGAATTTTACTCCCTGGAGGATACTTATCTGTTCCATCTGGATGAGATTCTGAGAGATAAGGAAGGCTTCCTCAGAAAATATCAGGGATTTGTCTCCCTTGTACTTATACTTATGGGGGCTTCCATGCTGTGGAACATTATGCGCTCCATCTTCTACAGCTTTATGCCTGCTTTCATCATCGATATTCTCAACGGCATCAGCAACTATCTGCCCAAGACAATTATTGCTGTCGGCCTGGTAGCCCTTGGGGTTTACCTGGTTATGGGTAAGAAAAAAGAGCTGGATATGGAGGATGATGATATCTTTTAGAGGGATTCATCATAAAAAAGAAATAGCATTCCAATCTGAGGTCAGATCAATCCCAGATTGGAATGCTATTTCTTTTTCCCCATCCGCTGAGGTGCAGAAGCTGATACCCTATCCCGCTGATATCATATCAGCAAACATAAAAAACACCGTCCCCGCAGCTCTACGTCTGCAAAAACAGTGCCTTAAGTGCGCGATCAGGGGTTCGAACCCTGGACA
>OLQH01000803.1_pt1 | contig 30611 bp, 33 predicted proteins | sample 1672671 | NCBI WGS metagenome assembly OLQH01 (sample SAMEA3136712, study PRJEB25190) | human gut metagenome
AGTGTAGCACAAATGACTTTTTTATTTGTCTAGCTTAATTTTACAATCGGCGAATATTAAAGATTAACTCAATTCCCTCCAAATTTTTTATATACTAGATCCATATTTTTTTCTTCATTAGATAAAATGACTTTTTACGAAACAACTGGTATATATAAGAAAAATCAGAAAGCTTTTCTTCGTTCATTTTCGTACCTCTTGAATTTTTCCTTCTATTATATAGGACATTATTCCGTCATAGATCCAAACTCTTTACGGCAGTATCCTTGTCTTCCTGGGTGATCCCAATATAGCGTAAGGTCTCCCGTTGTGAAGAATGGTTGAGCAGCGACTGAATGATCTCTGTTTTGGTCCCTTGCTTGTACAAAAAATAGCCGAAGGTCTTGCGCATCGAATGGGGGCCAATTTCTTTCAACCCAACCGCTGTTCCAGCTTCGTGAATAATCCGCCAAAGGCTTTGTCGGGTCAAGGGCGTATCTGCTCCTTTTCGACTTGGAAACAAATACTTGCTAAAGTCTTGTGCTTGCAGCTGCTCAGGAAATTCGGATTGAACATAATCAAGAATCACTTTTCGTAATTTGTTCGAAATGAAGACCGAATTGTGTTTAGCTGTTTTTTGTTCCTTCATAGCCAGACGTTCTTTGACAATTACCCGACCACGGGAAATTTCTAACACGTCACTTAATTTCAACTGCCTTAAATCGGAGATTCGATACGCTGTATTGATCCCGATCGAAAAAAGCACCAAATTTCGTTGCCCATATTTTCCGGAAGCCAAAATTGCCTTCATGGCATCGATCTTTTTTTTGTCGCGAATCGGTTCCACGCTCTTCATTTTTAGTCACCTCTCAAATGTTACTTAATATGATTATAACAGATAATAAGTCACATTTAAATATGCTATAGAAAAAAGGCTCTAAAAGAAAAGTGATCTTCTCTTAGAGCCTCTAAGGATGGAGCGATTTTAACGAATGTGACATAATCAGATTGTGTCACATTGGACTTTTGATATTTTCGGTAAGATTTGATTATCTCAGAACATTAATATTGCCCCTTTAAAAAATTTTGTCAGTACTTTTAAGTTATTCTATTCTGAAAATTCAAAATTTTCAGTCTATATAATTAACTTATATTCTGTTTTACCAAATGATAAGCTTTAAAAAGTATTCAGAATTTAGTCATGTTATGGATCCAATAAAGTAGATATGGAATATTTATTTTCTCTTGTCTAATTTATAAGAACTAAATGATTTCATCATTGTTTTGACACTTTACTACTTGAAGTTTCCGAATGAAAACTCTATAATGAGAAATGTGAAAATGTTCACTTATTATAAATTAAGTTTGGAGGCTTTTATTTATGAAAATTGCAATTGCAGGGGCCGGCGCGATGGGTTCCCGGTTCGGACTGATGTTGAAACAAGGTGGTAACGATGTTTTGCTAATCGACGGATGGCAGGAGCATATCAATGCCATCAAAGAAAACGGATTGAAGGCTAATTATAATGGCGAAGAAATTACTGTTAAAGTCCCAATTGTTAATCAGAATGAGGTGCCCACTGGTGAGCAATTTGATTTGATTATCTTATTCACGAAGGCAATGCAGTTGGAAAAAATGCTGCAGGATGTTAAACCATTAATTGCTGATCACACAGAAGTTTTGTGTCTTTTAAACGGTATCGGTCATGAAGACGTAATCGAAAAATTCGTACCGATGGAAAAAATCTTTATCGGCAACACCATGTGGACTGCTGGTCTAGAAGGTCCCGGCAAGGCTAAATTATTTGGCAGCGGGTCTGTTGAATTGCAAAATCTAGGTATTGGCCAAGAAGAATCAGCGAAAAAATTGGCGGAAACTTTGTCCGCGTCTGGTTTAAATGCCAAATATTCCGACAACATTCATTATTCAATTTATCGTAAAGCTTGTGTCAATGGTACGATGAATGGCTTATGCACGATTTTAGACGTCAATATGGCGGGGCTTGGTGCAACCAAACCTGCTCATGACATGGTAGTGACTATTGTTAACGAATTTGCAGCTGTTGCTGCCAAAGAAAACGTCAACTTAGACATTCCCGAAGTAATCGAACATGTAGAAACTTGTTTTGACCCGACTACGATTGGTATGCATTTCCCATCGATGCACCAAGACTTGATAAAAAATAACCGTTTGACCGAGATTGACTACATCAACGGAGCCATTTCTCGTAAAGGTAAAAAATATGGCGTAGTAACTCCTTACTGTGATTTCTTAACGCAACTGGTTCATAGTAAAGAAGAAATTCTAGGAGCGAAATAGTAATCATTAGAAAGAGGACGAGAAAATGGAAGAAAAATTAACTCCAAAAATATTTTTAAATAAAGTATTAGCGGGTACCGCAACGGGGATCATCGTAGGGTTGATTCCTAACGCGGTATTGGCAGCAATTTTGAAATTATTTGGTGAAAATACCTTAGCAGTAACGATCACACAAATGGCAGTTATTTTCCAACTAGCTACTCCACTATTGATTGGCGCTTTGATTGCGGTGCAGTTTGGCTTCAAACCAATGCAAATGTTAGTAGTTGCCGGTGCAGCTTTCGTTGGCTCCGGTGTTGTGAAATTCAATCCTGACACAGCTACTTATATCGGTGCTGGTACCGGAGACATCATCAATACCATGATTACTGCATCAATCGCTGTCGGCATGATCTTGTTGATCGGCGAAAAATTTGGGTCCGTGGCAATTGTTGCAACACCAATCGTTGTTGGTATCGGCGCTGGTCTAATCGGCTATTATTTATATCCTTACGTAACCAAGATTACTGCCGCTATCGGTGACTTAATTAATACCTTTACTACTTTGCAACCAATTTTGATGTCAATCTTGATTGCATGTTCCTTTGCTTTCTTGATTATCTCGCCGATCTCTACAGTTGCCATTGGTATGGCAATTCAATTGAACGGTGTTTCTGCTGGTGCAGCCGCTATGGGTGTTGCCGCAACAACAGTTGTCTTGGTAGTTAACTCTTGGAAAGTCAACAAACCAGGGGTTACTTTGGCCATCGCATTGGGTGCTATGAAAATGATGATGCCAAACTTGTTTAGGAAACCAATTATCTTGGTGCCATGTCTATTCACCGCTATCATCTCAGCAATTCCAGTAGCGTTATTCTCAGTCTCAGGGACTCCTGCTTCTGCTGGTTTCGGTTTGGTAGGGTTGGTAGGTCCGTTGGCTTCATTGGACGCCGGTTTGAGTATTATTCTACTATTAATCAGCTGGTTTGTTGTACCAATCGTAGCTGCTTTCGTAGGTCAAATCTTATTTGAAAAAATCTTGAAATTGTATGATCGTAAAGATGTTTTCGAATTTTTAGGATAGTCAACTAGAAAAAGTGTGAGCCTTGTGCTCACGCTTTTTTGTGCAATTGAAGTTGGTGAATCTCAGCGAAAAGAGAAAGGTACCTTAAATAGTGTGTTTCTGGTCAATAGCACAATGAAATATCTAAATACATTATGAACTGCTTTTCGTTTTATGAAGAGCAGTTTGTGCTATTTGAGAAATTGCTCAATTTAATCATTAAGTAGTTTCATCAATGGTGACTATGCTACTGCAATTCTTGTTGTACCAACCGGGAGCGTCAATAATTTTGTGTAAATAACTCGTCCTTCTGCAAAATAATGCGTTACTCAGTAAACTGGAATGGCAACAGTTTTTTTGACAAATTTTATAAGGTGCAGAACTTCTTTCCGTATGCTATTCTGATTGTCCTTGACAATGAGCCTCCTCGGATGTGACGATCTTCGGCAGGAGCTAACAGTGAAAGTTAGACTGCCTCGCTAGCGTTAGCACATCCGAGCTCATTATCAAGGATTCGCTGCGCCAATCTCTGGTTACGGTAACCAACCGGTGTCTCGTAGCCAAGTGTACCGTGCAACCGAAGGTGGTTCCACCAATTGACATAGTCAAATAACTCCAAATCCAATTGTTGTAAGGTTTCAAATGTGTATTGATAGACAAATTCTACTTTCAACGACTTATAAGTTGATTCAGCTACGGCATTATCAAAAGGACAGCCATTATGACTCAATGATCGATTGATGTCAAAAGTTGTTAATAATTCATCAATAGCTTGGTTATCAAACTCTTTTCCACGATCAGTATGAAAAATCTCAACCTCTGTCAGAGGTTGTTTGATACGGCTAAATGCTTTTTTTACTAGAACGGCATCTTTATGTTCTCCACAAGAATAGCCGAGAATTTCTCGATTGAACAGATCCAAAATGAAACAGACATAATTCCATTTTTTCCCGACTCGTACATAAGTCAAGTCTGTTACGATCGCTTCTAATGGGTTGTCTCTTAAGAATTTACGATTCAATACGTTTGTCGTTTTGGCTTCATTGCAAGTAGAATGATGTATTTTAAAATAAGCAACAGTATAGCTCGATTTTAATCCTCTATTTTTCATGATTCTACTAATTTTTCGTCGGCTGATCTGAATGCCTCGTTTTGATAAGGCTTTTTTTATTTTTCTTGAGCCGTAGGCCTTTCGGCTGCGGATAAATTCTTCAGCGACTACTTCTTCAAGTTCTGATTCGTCTTTCTTTGGTTTTGATTGATAATAATAGGACTGACGTGATAGACCTAATATTCTGCACATCGCTGATATAGGGTAAAGATGCTTATTCGCATCGATTACTTGTCTCTTCGTCCGAATATCAGCGCTGCTTGCTCTAAAATATCATTTTCCATTTCTAATTGCTGGTTTCTTTTACGTAGTTCTAACAATTCTTTTTGTTCAGGCGTAAGATTATCTTTTTCTTTGAATGAACCACTCGTTTTAGATTGCTTTACCCATTTGTCAAATGCTGAAGCCGTTAGTTCATATTCTCGAATGATTTCTACACGTGGCTTTCCAGCTAAGTAAAGATTGACGATTTGTTGCTTGAATTCTTGTGAAAAAGTTCTTCGTGTTCTCTTAGACATAAAAATTCCTCCTGGTATGTTTTCTTCTAGTCTACACACCTTAATTTTTCTGTCTAGTTAATTGTAGCCTATCCATTAAAAGAGTGAAAAGAATATATGTTAAATTACTAATTTTATAGCATAAAGTAAAATATTTGTCAAAAAAAAGGGGAGGGGAGAAGGATGTATTGTGCACGTGATCCATGCAGAAAGAATCATTGCCTATAAAATAAAAAAATTTACGAGGAGAATGATTCTTGAAGCAACAAATGAAAGCAAAAAAACAATATAAGACATATAAAGCTAAGAATCACTGGGTAAATGTCCCTATTCTTTTTCTAAGTGTGTTAGGAGCCGTAGGATTAGCTACAAATAATGTGCAAGCCGCGGAATTAGATACGCAACCAGAAACAATATCGATTCAATCTGATAACCATAATTCGCAGACAGTATCTGAAACAACAGTACAAAAAGACACTACTTCTCAACCGACCAAAGTAGAAGAAGTAGCGTCTGAAAAAAATGGAGCTGAACAGAGTTCAGCTACCCCCAATGATACCACAAACGTGCAACAACCAACAGTAGGAGCAGAAAAATCAGCAGCACAAGAACAACCAGTAGTAAGCCCTGAAGCAACCAATGAACCTCTAGGGCAGCCAACAGAAGTTGCACCAACTGAAAATGATGCTAATAAATCAACGACTATTCCTAAAGAATTTGAAACACCAGACGTTGACAAAGCAGTTGATGAAGCGAAAAAAGATCCGAACATTACTGTCGTTGAAAAACCAGTAGAAGATTTAGGTAACGTTTCTTCTAAAGATTTAGCTACAAAAGAAAAAGAAGTAGACCAACTACAAAAAGAACAAGCAAAAAAGATTGCGCAACAAGCGGCTGAATTAAAAGCCAAAAATGAAAAAATTGCCAAAGAAAATGCAGAAATTGCGGCAAAAAATAAAGTGGAAAAAGAGCGCTACGAAAAAGAAGTCGCTGAATACAACAAGCATAAGAACGAAAACAGCTATGTCAATGAAGCGATTAGTAAAAACCTAGTGTTCGATCAATCTGTCGTGACGAAAGACACGAAAATTTCGTCGATTAAAGGCGGAAAATTTATCAAAGCAACTGATTTTAATAAAGTAAATGCAGGGGATTCAAAAGATATCTTTACGAAATTACGAAAAGATATGGGCGGAAAAGCTATTGGCAACTTCCAGAATTCCTTTGTAAAAGAGGTAAACCTTGGGGCTAATGGGGGCTATGCGGTTCTTTTAGAAAAAAACAAACCAGTGACAGTGACCTATACAGGGCTAAACGCTAGTTACTTAGGGCGCAAAATTACAAAAGCAGAATTTGTTTATGAGCTACAATCCTCACCAAGTCAAAGCGGTACACTCAATGCAGTATTTTCAAATGATCCGATTATCACGGCTTTTATTGGTACAAACAGAGTCAATGGTAAGGATGTTAAAACACGCTTAACGATTAAGTTCTTTGATGCGTCAGGGAAAGAAGTACTACCAGATAAAGATAGTCCATTTGCGTATGCACTGTCTTCTTTAAATTCAAGTTTAACGAATAAAGGCGGCCATGCGGAATTTGTTTCTGATTTTAGGGCGAACAATACGTTCAAATACATTAATGGCTCATATGTGAAAAAACAAGCGGATGGAAAATTTTACTCACCGGAAGATATTGACTATGGCACAGGACCTTCTGGTTTGAAAAATAGTGATTGGGACGCTGTAGGTCACAAGAATGCGTACTTTGGTTCAGGTGTAGGTCTAGCCAATGGGCGTATTTCCTTTTCTTTTGGTATGACAACAAAAGGAAAAAGTAATGTGCCTGTATCTAGTTCGCAATGGTTTGCTTTTAGTACCAACTTAAATGCAAAATCTGTAACACCGAAGAGACAATTTAATAGTCCTAAAGAACCAGAAAAAGCAACGATTGAATTTAATGGATACAAAGCCAATGTCGTTCCTGTTCTTGTTCCGAATAAAGAAGTCACTGATGGCCAGAAAAATATCAATGATTTAAATGTGAAACGTGGCGATTCTTTACAATACATTGTGACAGGGGATACGACAGAACTTGCCAAAGTAGATCCAAAAACAGTAACAAAACAAGGGATTCGAGATACCTTTGATGCAGAAAAAGTGACGATTGATTTATCCAAAGTGAAAGTTTATCAAGCAGACGCAAGTCTAAACGAAAAAGACTTAAAAGCTGTTGCTGCAGCAATTAATTCAGGAAAAGCCAAAGACGTGACCGCTTCTTATGATCTTCATTTAGATCAAAACACCGTCACAGCAATGATGAAAACCAACGCAGACGGTTCCGTTGTTTTAGCAATGGGGTATAAATATTTACTTGTCTTGCCGTTTGTAGTGAAAAATGTAGAAGGCGATTTTGAAAATACAGCTGTTCAAGTGACAAACGATGGTGAAACGGTAACAAATACAGTGATTAACCATGTGCCAGGTAGTAATCCTTCCAAAGATGTAAAAGCAGATAAAAACGGTACAGTTGGCAGTGTTTCTCTACATGACAAAGATATTCCGTTACAGACAAAAATTTATTATGAAGTGAAATCTTCCGAACGTCCAGCCAACTATGGCGGAATCACAGAAGAATGGGGCATGAATGATGTCTTGGACACGACCCATGATCGTTTCACAGGGAAATGGCACGCTATTACGAACTATGATATTCAAATTGGTAAAGAAACCCTTAAAGCAGGTTCAGATATTACAAAATATATTGAATTGACAAATAAAGACGGACAAGATCTTACTTTTACGATGAATCAAGCATTATTGGCCGCCTTAAATGAAGGAAGCAATAAAGTAGGCAAACAAGCTTGGTCTGTGTATCTGGAAGTCGAACGGATTAAAACAGGTGACGTAGAAAACACGCAAACAGAAAACTACAACAAAGAGCTTGTTCGTTCTAATACGGTGGTGACGCATACACCTGATGATCCAAAACCAACCAAAGCCGTTCATAACAAGAAAGGGGAAGACATTAATCATGGAAAAGTGGCTCGTGGTGATGTTCTTTCTTATGAAATGACTTGGGACTTAAAAGGGTACGATAAAGACTTTGCCTTTGATACAGTCGATCTTGCGACAGGCGTTTCTTTCTTCGATGATTACGATGAAACGAAAGTGACACCAATTAAAGACTTACTTCGTGTCAAAGATTCTAAAGGGGTAGACATTACGAACCAGTTCACGATCTCATGGGACGATGCCAAAGGCACGGTGACGATTTCTGCCAAAGACCCACAAGCCTTTATTCTAGCGTATGGTGGGCAAGAATTGCGTGTAACACTCCCTACAAAAGTCAAAGCTGATGTTTCTGGGGATGTTTATAATTCAGCGGAACAAAATACATTTGGCCAACGAATTAAAACCAATACTGTTGTCAACCATATTCCAAAAGTGAATCCTAAAAAGGATGTGGTCATTAAAGTTGGTGACAAACAAAGTCAAAATGGTGCCACAATCAAATTAGGGGAGAAGTTCTTCTATGAATTTACAAGTAGTGACATTCCTGCAGAATACGCTGGAGTTGTGGAAGAATGGTCGATTAGCGATAAACTAGACGTCAAACATGACAAATTTAGTGGACAATGGTCTGTGTTTGCCAATTCTAATTTTGTTTTAGCAGATGGAACCAAAGTGAATAAAGGGGACGACATTTCGAAACTATTCACGATGACCTTTGACAAAGGGGTAGTGAAAATCACGGCCAGTCAAGCCTTTTTGGATGCGATGAATCTAAAAGAAAACAAAAACGTTGCACACTCATGGAAAGCGTTCATTGGTGTAGAACGAATTGCGGCAGGAGACGTTTACAACACAATCGAAGAATCTTTCAACAATGAGAAGATTAAAACGAATACGGTAGTGACACATACGCCAGAAAAACCACAAACACCACCAGAAAAAACAGTGATTGTACCACCAACACCAAAAACACCGCAAGCACCAGTAGAGCCATTAGTGGTAGAAAAGGCAAGTGTGGTGCCAGAATTGCCACAAACAGGCGAAAAACAAAATGTCTTATTAACAGTAGCTGGTAGCTTAGTTACAATGCTTGGCTTAGCAGGCTTAGGCTTTAAACGTAGAAAAGAAACAAAATAATTGAAGACGAAAAGAAGGACGAATTACTTGTCCTTCTTTTTTTAGTTATGGAGGGGAAAAATTGGAAGCAGTAGTAGAAAGAGAGGCAAAGGGGATGAAAGAAATTGCCATCCAAGAAAAAGATTTGACCTTACAGTGGAGAGGAAACACAGGTAAGTTAGTTAAAGTTCGATTGAAAAATACACGTGCAATGGAAATGTGGTACAACAAACAAATTACCGAAGAAAACATTCAAGAGATCACCACGTTGAATATTATAAAAAATGGAAAATCTTTGGCATTAGAAGTATATCCAGAAAAAAGTATCTATGTGAAACCAAATTTAGGCAGAATCAATGTGCCTGTCTTTTTTATCAAAACACCTATTAATAGAGGGATTTTTGAAGAGATCTTCGGCGAAACTTTAAAATCATAAATAAAAAATTATTTGGAGGAAATTACAATGAAAAAAATTATTTTATCAAGCTTGTTTAGTGCAGTACTAGTATTCGGTGGCGGAAGTATAACAGCATTCGCTGACGATTTAGGACCAACAGATCCAGCAACTCCACCAATTACCGAACCAACTGATTCTAGTGAACCTACGAATCCTACTGAGCCGGTGGATCCTGCAGAACCGCCAGTAATACCAACTGATCCAACAGAACCAAGCAAGCCAACCGAGCCTACAACACCGAGTGAGCCAGAAAAGCCAACAGAACCAACAACGCCAATTGATCCTGGAACGCCGGTTGAACCGACTGAACCAAGCGAGCCAACAGAACCTAGTCAACCAACCGAGCCTACAACACCAAGCGAACCAGAAAAACCTGTTACTCCAGAACCACCGAAAGAACCAACTCAACCAGTGATTCCAGAAAAACCAGCAGAACCAGAAACACCAAAAACTCCTGAACAGCCCACTAAACCAATAGACGTAGTCGTTACACCTAGTGGAGAAATTGATAAAACGAATCAATCGGCAGGAACACAACCAAGTATTCCTATTGAAACAAGCAACTTAGCGGAGGTAACACATGTACCAAGTGAAACTACTCCAATTACAACAGAAGCTGGGGAAGAAATTGTAGCAGTAGATAAAGGTGTTCCGTTAACCAAAACACCAGAAGGATTAAAACCAATTAGCAGCTCGTATAAGGTTTTACCTAGCGGAAACGTTGAGGTAAAAGCAAGTGATGGAAAAATGAAAGTATTGCCACATACAGGAGAGAAATTCACACTCCTTTTCTCTGTATTGGGAAGCTTTTTTGTATTAATTTCAGGATTCTTTTTCTTTAAAAAGAATAAGAAAAAAGCTTAATCAGAAAGAGTAATTTCGATAAATTTCTGTGAGGAAAGGAGGTGCTTTGCTTGTTTATTTTATTTACTACAAAGCAAAGTCATGTATTACTAAATGAATTAGGGTTCAATAGAAAAATTGACCTGGTACAAGGTATTGAACAGTTAACAAAAATCAATGCGGATTTAAAAAAATCGACGGATCGAATTCTAATTACGTATGAGATTTATTACAACGTGACAGACGAGAAAGCTTTTGTAAGAGAAACAATGACTTTGCCGGTAGTTGAGGAAACTGTCCTTCAAAACATGGTACAGACTGTAGAAACCAATGAAGAAGTAAAACAAGAAGATTTAGAAGCGTTTCTTCACCTGTTCAAAAGAAATGTGAGTAATAAGTCGAAGAGAATAGGCCGTTCAACAGGTTCTTTAAAAAAGAAAGCAGAAAAGCAACAAAAATCAACTGTGTTTACAACAATTTCTCGCTATAGCTATTTCTCAGTGGCTTTACTTATATTTTTAGCAGTAGGTGTTTTTACAGGTGCGTCATTTGGTTCTCAAAGTAAACCAACGAGCCAAAATGATTCTAAGTTAGAGGAACGATTAACACATTTACAAGAACAAGTGCATGAACAACCACAAGTTGATGTTGTTGCTCGGTTTTTCTTATCCAGTCTGTACTCTGGTGAAGAGAGTGACAAAGCCACGCAAAAGCAAGTTAAAAAGTATGTTTCTGAAGGAGTACTCAAAGAGATTAAGGGGTCTAAAGAACAAATAAGAACGCTATTTCTTTGGGAATCAAAAAAAGAAGGAAACCAATGGCTCCTTACGTACGTCGTTACCTTGAAAGTGGCTAAAGAAGAAACTGAAATTCGTCAAATGAAAGTAGCTATGGAAAAGAAAAACAATAATTATCAAGTAACAGAACTTCCAGAAGAAAAAGAATTTACTATTAATGAATAATAATTGAGGAGGCAATTCTATGAAATATGAACGTCCATTAAAAAGAGAGTCACAAATCAAGGAGTTTGAGTTAGGCACGCACGCGGCAGTAATTGAAAAAGTTCAAAAGAAACGGTCTCAAAAAGGGAATGATATGTTTTTACTCTCTCTTTTGGGAAAAAGTAACGAAAAAGGGGTTTATTTTCTTACCTTCGGGAATGATTATACTGAAGATAATTTACGCTATATTTTAGCCAGTATCCAAGACAACGGTGTAGAGATTCCAGACGTTGACTTTGGCTATAATCGAGAAACTTTTGAATTTCTGAAAGGTAAAGATGTCTATATTCAGGTTGAAGAACAAGAGTATAAAGGGAAAGTTAAACATGCGGTAATAAATTTTTTAACTCAGGATGAATTTGAAGAAAGCGAAGAAATGGAGTTTTCAGAAAGCAATACTGAAGAAGATTGGTAAAATAAGCCATTTCTTAGAATATAAAAACTGAAGGAGAGACAAAACTATGGATATAGTCACAAAAATTATTACACTAATTGGAGGAATCATTGGACTTGTTTCAGCAGTTAGTATTATGTTTGGCGTGAAAGAAATTCGTTCAGGTATGTCGAATGATGATCCACGTACGCTTGATAAAGGAATAGAAAAAGTAGTTGTTGGTGGGGCTGTTATTTTAGCAATTGGTGGGGTAGTCGCCTATGTTATTACACAGGTAGGAGCTATTCGTTTTTAAAAGGAGGAAAAAAATGAAGCTATTAGTAGAAATGATAGTCAACGGTCAAACTGAATGGGAAGTTGTAGAAGAAGAAAATGCGCCACAGGCAATTATTCAGAGTCGAGGAGGCTTTTCATTTGATGAGAATGGAGAGCTCATTGTCAATGATGATGAAATAAGTTATACAGGCGTGTTTGAGGTTTGCGAGACTAACTTATTGGATTTCACTGTTAAGGAAGCAGAAATCCATAGATTTTATCACAAAAAATTAGAAAAGCTAGGGATAGATCCTCTAACGTTTGAAAACTCGCAAGAAATAGCTAACTGAGCGGAGGGGAAGCAATGAGAAATCCAAAAGGAACGACCGATCAGCTATTTAAAAGTTTAGCTGAATACAATCCAACAACGAATGAAGCCATGTCTAAAATAGCGAAAGTCCTAGTCCCTTTAGGAATCGCTATTTTAGGCATTCTTTTTATGATTGAATTGGCGAATACCCAAAAGAAATTTCAATCAGAAGACGGTGGTTTGACAATCGAGCTATTAACTAACATTGCATTGAAGTATGTAATCGCGTACGTCTGTATTATGGGTTCTGGCTACATTATTGATGGCATTGTTTGGTTTACAATTCAAGCAGCCAAATGGATTAATTCCATTGTAACAGCGACAGGAACAAGTGAAGCGATCCCACAAATGGAAAAAGTTTCTTGGTGGGCAAAACCAATTGTATTTTTCTTTCAAATATTTGCATATATTGCGTTAGTATTATCCAGTATTATTGCAAATATTCTTATTTTCTTACGAGGGATACAATTGTATATGATTAAAGCTCTTGCACCGTTGTTTGTGGCGTTTTTTGTTCATGATGAATTACGTTCGATTGCCATGGGGTACATGAAACAAATCATGGCCTATGCGCTTCAAGGCGTTCTGTTGGTTCTATTACTTGGGTTAATTCCGATATTAACAGCAAACGATTATCTATCCTTTGAATCTCTTGAAGGTGGCATTTTGGCAGGTGCTGGAGCGATCATCATTAATGTTATGACGTACTTTAATTTAATTTTAAAATATGTGGCAGTGATTATTCTTCTGGTTGGTTCACAAGGATTTGCCAAACGATTAGTAGGAGCGATGTAAAATGGCGATTAGTTCAGAATTCTATAAAGATTTGTCAAAAGTAGAGAAAAAAATCTGGGGAATTACAGTCAGAGAATTTAAAGCGTATGTTTGCTTTGTTTTTATAGGGATACTTCTTCTGTTAGAAGTATTTTTTTTGCCGGATCTTTTATTTATGGTTTGTGCGTTAGTCACCTCGTTTGCGTTAGGATGGTATCCCGTTTTATTAATGATGAATAAGTGGAAAGAAGTAAAAAGAGCTTTTTACTTACGCTTTTATTATGAGGAGCGAACCTTTCAGGCTGGAAAAATAAGGAGGTATCAAAAGGATGAATTTGTTCAAAAAGAAACAATCAAAGAAACAGACGTTATCTAGTAACGTTGAAAAAGTAGATAAAAAAGTAAAAAAACGTGTACAGCAACAAGCAAATCCTACCGTACAAGAGAGTATTTTTTATACGAGCCAGTTTGAAGAAGGGCTCATGCACATTGTAGAGGATGAGTTTTCTAAGTGCTATAAACTTGGAGAAGTGGACTACGAAATTGCTGTAGAAGAAGATCAATTAAACACGGTAATGGGGTATGCAGAAGGGTTAAATACACTAGACAAAAACTCTCGGTATCAGCTGCTGGTTGTTAATAAAAGAGAAGAAGAGTCGTTGATGGAAGACGCTTTGTTGGCGTATCAGGGAGATCACTTAGATAACTACCGTCAAGAAATCAATGAAATTATTACGAAGCAGTATGAACAAGACGAGCGAAACTTTAAGATTGAAAAATATGCTATTTTCACCACAAAAAGTTCGTCCATGAAACAAGCTAACAAAGAGTTAGAAGGAATCATGCAGAACTTTGCCAATCGTTTTGAAGCCAACCAAATTAAATTAGAGGTAACCCCAATGACTGGCTTAGAGCGATTGTCTTTGTTCAGCTATTTTTTGCGCCACGGACAATATTTTGGCACAAGCTACCAAGATATTGCCGTATCAGGGCTAACGTCTAAAGCGTTTATTGTTCCAAGTAAAATCAAGTTTCCAAACAATAAAGCTTATTTTCGGTTAGGAGAAAACTATGCAGCTGTTTTAACCATTCAACAATATCCAAAATACCTAGAAGATAAGTTAATTAAAGAATTATGCGCTACAGGAAGAGAGTTAGCGATTAGCATTCATGCCAGACCCTATGACATGATGGAAGCCAGAAAGGCAATACAGGGAACCAAGACATTAAATGATGTTGCCATTCAAAAGCAACAGAAGCAAAACTTCAGAAGTGGTGTTTCAGAGGATGCGATTTCAGGAGAAGCAAAGGAAATCCAAGAAACAACGAATGCGTTAATGGATGAAATAAAAAATAATGGCCAAAAGTTATTTAATGGCCTATTTTCAGTTTTCTTAATTGCAGAAACAGAAAAGGAACTTTTAGAAGCTGTTGAATCGGTGAAAAATGTAGGAGCAACCTGGCAAGTTGTGTTTGATACGGTAGACAATTACAAAGAAGAAGCACTCAATGCAATCTTACCGATTGGAAAACCTTACTTAGACGTTGAAATGAGTTATATGCGTGATCTAACAACAACAAATATTGCTACACAAGTACCTTTTACCAATGTGGAATTACAAAGCCCAACAGGTCAGTTTTATGGCCGGAATCAGTTGACGAAGAACATGATTACTATTGACCGAAAAAAAGATTTAATTACACCAAGTGGGCTTATTTTCGGAACGTCTGGTTCTGGTAAAGGAATGGCGACCAAATGGGAAATTCTTTCAACGCGTTTAAAATTTCCGAAGGATCGCTTTTTAATTGTTGATCCAGAAAGTGAATACTTACCGATTGGGAAAGAATTGGATGCAGAAATACTCGATATCTCAACTGGTACAAAAAACCACTTGAATATTTTAGGAATGGTAGACAAGTAGTTATTGGACGAAGAAGACCAGGAGCTTGATTTAGTTAAAGAAAAATCTAATTTGTTATCCACTATGTTTGAATCGCTACTAAAAAGCTATACGGACGTGGATGCGGGACTTGTTGACCGTGTGACGTTGTTGACGTATGAACGCTTTGAAAACAAAGAGACAGAGCCAACATTAGTCGATTGGTTTAAAATCTTAAAAGAACAAACGGATGAAGGCGCCAAAGAATTAGCGAATAAAGTGGAAACCTATTGTGTAGGTTCACAAGATATCTTTGCGCACCAAACGAATATCGACTTAACGGCACCCTTTATTGTCTTTAATACTAAAAAATTAGATGATCGGTTGAAAAAGTTTGCCATGAAAGTGATTTTAGATCAGTTATGGAAACAAGTAGTATCCGGACAAGGAAAAGTAACGTCACGTTTGTATTTTGATGAATTACAAGTCAATTTCACAACGGAAGAAGAAGCAGAGTGGTTCTTGAATTTATGGGCGCGTATTCGTAAGTATGGCGCCGTGACAACAGGTATCACGCAAAACCCTACGACGTTATTAGACAGTAAAGCGGGGCAAAAAATGATTGCCAATAGTGAATTTTTGATTTTATTACGGCAAAAACCAATTGATTCACAACGATTAGTAGAAATTTTAAGTCTGACACCTGCATTGAAGAAGTATATCAATGATCGAGCCCCACAAGGAACGGGGCTAATTTCTGCAGGTGGGGTGGTTGTTCCGTTTGAAAATCCTATTCCAAAAGAAACACATCTATTTGAAATTATGAATACCGACGCTTAGGATGTGAGGACATGGTAGAAAATAAGCGTACTTGGAAAGAAAAAGTACATGTTGAAACTCAAGTAGAAGAGCGTCTTAGAAAAAATTTGACCTTAAAATCAAGAGAAGCGACGAAGTTGCAAAAAAAAGCGTTAAAGACGACTAAAAAGGAGTTTAAACTTTCTAAGAAAAATTACAAGCAATCACTAAAAAAACATAAACTCACCTTGAAAACAGGGAAGGAACCATTAAGTATTAACCATTTACTGGATAAAAAGAAATTTGTAGAGCAAAAGAAACGCAAAAAAGCACAGAAAATTGCTTACAAACGAACGAAAAAAGTAGATGAAACGCGTGTCGTTAACCAAGTAAAAAGGGAAGCCAAGGAAGGGTTGAAAAGAGAAGCGACGCAAAAAGTACGAACCACGTTAACGCAGGAAGATACACTAAATGAAGCAATGACCCTTTATGAAAAAACACAACAAGCTAAATTTAACATGCGTACAGCTTTGAAAACAGGAAAAACGGTTAAGAATCTTTCGGTGAAAACTGCAAAAGATACGTACGGATTGGGGAATCGCTTATTTAACTTTTCAAGAGGACGTGGGTTTCAGCGTACACCAAAAGACTTTACGTTAAAAAAACAACTTATGAAACAACTACGGAATCGCGCTATGCGCTTTAAAGCAGCAAAAGAAGCGAAGAAAGCCGAACAAGGTATTGGCTTGATTCGTTCTTTTTTTAATGGTCAGAAGACATTAGGGAAAGTCGCTGCATTGATTCTAAAAAATCCGATTTCTTGGGTTGTTTTATTGGTTCTTTTTCTTGTTTTTTTATTGAGTGGCGTTGCAAGTAGTACACAAAAACCAGCGATTGTTCAAGAAGAGGAAGATTTAACCGCTTCATGGACGTATTTTACTAAATTAGATGCGCAACATACAGACGATAACAACTTGTTTTATAGCAATATCGATGAAGTTCTTTTCTACATGAATTATCGGTACGATGATTTTAAATTATTAGATATGGATTCCACTGGTACAAAGAATTTTGAAACGATTCTATCTGAGCTATGGACGGCACTAAACGGAAAGAAACCTGATTATCAGTTGAAAACAATGCAAAGTTTAGAGACAGATAAGAAATCGAGTTATTTTATCGAAGAGGAACAAGCAAAGCATTATCAAGAGATAAAAAAAGAGTTAGGCTACCAAACATTGGATGATCTCCTTTCTTTTCCAGTAAAAACTGACGCTTTAATTGTCAATAAGCGCTATGGCTATGACAAATCAAAAGAGAAGCTCACCTTATATCAAGGCATTGATGTATTGATTGAAGATAATCAGCCGTTTCATTCACCAATGAACGGCCAAATCGTTTCGGTGCCTGATACAGAAACGCTGGTTATCGAAAAAGAGAAAGTAGCTAGGTTAACGATTCGTGGTGTGAATACCCTTCGACTAACAAAAGGTATGGATGTTGAAGAGGGAACATTTCTTGGGAATACAAAGAATTCAACAGTTACATTCCAGTATGAAAAATATAAAAAAGAAACGAAAGACTGGTTTTTTGTAAATCCAGCCTTTTATTTTCCACGTGTAACCTACACGCAAACGACTCTTTTAGGAAGTGCAGATTTTTCTCCTGGAGCAAGTGTCGAAAAAAGAGCGCAAGCTGTTTATGATTATTTATCAAAAAAGGGATACACCAAAGAGGGAATTAGCGCGATTTTAGGCAATTTTTCGGTAGAAAGTGGCATTAATCCAAAACGTGCAGAAGGGGATTATTTGAATCCGCCTGTAGGTGCGCATGGGAATTCATGGGACGAACCGAGTTGGCTTTCTATGGGAGGGCCGCAAATTTATGGAGGACGTTTTCCAAATATTCTCCATCGAGGACTAGGTTTAGGTCAGTGGACGGATACAGCTGATGGTGGTCGTAGGCATACGTTGCTATTAGACTATGCCAAAGGTAAAAATAAAAAATGGTACGATCTGCAATTGCAACTGGACTTTATTTTTGACGGCGATGCACTAGGTTCACGAACAGCAGCAGACAATGTAGCAAGAAGTAAGGTTGCTGCAACTATTCCAGAACTTACTACTTATTTTCTAACTGTTTGGGAAGGAAATCCCGGAGACAAGTTAGGAGAACGAATTCAAGCTGCACAAAATTGGTTTACATTCTTTTCTCGATCGGGTACACCAATCGGTGGTTCTGGGAGTGAGGTCTTTGCGCAGTATAAAGAAAAAATGCAACCATTACCCACAGACAGAGAAACAAAAGCAGGACAAGGCTGGCCAGGCAATGCGTATGCGCCAGGGAATTGTACTTGGTATGTGTTTAATCGTTTTGCACAGTTAGGAAAAAGCATTCACCCTACTATGGGAAACGCCAATCAATGGGTGCATAACTACAGACAAACACCAGGAGCGACACTTGAATCAACTCCTAAAAAAGGGGATGCTGTTACTTTTACTAATGGTGTAGCTGGTTCTAGTACGCAATATGGACACGTGGCTTATGTGGAGCATGTAAACTTTGATGGAAGTTTTGTCATTTCTGAAATGAATGTCAGTGGTGAGTATTCCATGAATTGGCGTGTCTTAAAAAAAGAAGCAGGCGAATACTTTATGCGCCTAAACTAAAAAGAAAGGAACCAATAAGAACAATGTATAATATGGAAAAATTGAGTAGATACAAGAAAATTGGCTTTATTGGTGGCAGCTTACTGCTTATTGTGCTTATTTTTTTGATTGGGCTTAGTGTTGGGCAAAGAAAACAAGTAAACACCAATGAAAAACAAGTAAAAGTCGAGAAAAAAGAGGAATTAACAACAAGTACGGTAAAAAAATTTTTGATTGCGTATTATACAAAAAAAGATCTTGGTGAAAATAGAAATCGCTATGAACCTTTGGTGACAAGCGCCATGTATAACGAATTAGTGAATGTAGAAAAACAGCCTGTTAATCAAGCGTATAAAGGCTATGTAGTCAATCAAGTACTTGATACGTATAAAATCTATATTGATACTGAAAACAATGAAGTCATTGTGGACGTCACGTATAAGAATACACAACGAACCAAACGAAATAATGATGAAGGAGCGTTGAAAAATCAGAGCAATCAAGAAGCGATGAAATTAACCTTTGTAAAACAAGGCGCTAATTTTTTAGTGGATAAAATGGCACCAGTAACACTTACCAATGAATTACAAGAGGAGCCAAATTCATATAATACACATGTAGTAACGACAGAAGAATCAACAAAGGAGAATGCAAACAGTGGGGAAAAGTAAAGTAAGTGAATTAGAAAAAAAGAAGGATCGAGTGGAGAAAGAGCTTAATAAAGCCAATGAACGTCTCGATACATTGAAACAGTCGATTGCTAAAAAAGAGAATGAATTGAAACAAATAGAAGCGGAAATTGTCAGTGCTCTATTAACAGAAAATAATTTATCTTTTAGTGAATTGACTGCGTTGTTGAGTGAAAAAGAATCAGGTGGTGAAGCAAGTGTTTATAGGGAATAAAACAACCTATCGCTATGAACTTCTTCATTCAAAAAATATTAAAGGCGAGGCGATCGACTCTACCGCTACACTTGTTCGTTATATCATTGGCGTAAACAACGATCTTATTAAGAAGGAAGAAGAAGGGTGGCTTTATGTCGAAAAAATAAAAGAAGGAAAACAAGAGGACCAAATCCTTTATGGCAAGCGTATAGATTTACCAATTTTAGAAGACAATCCTTATTTTCATAATCTTTTAGATCCGTTTGATACAAAAAAAGTCATTCCTTTTGTAGAGCTATTGCCTTCAGCTGTAGAAAATCAGGTAAAGCCAGAAGAAAAAATTAAAGAAACACAGGATATTGTAGAGTTAGAGAAAAACAACAAAACCACTATTACTACTGAAGAAAAGGAAACCACTGAATTAAAAGAGCAACCAGATGAAATGGCCGATAAAGAAACACAGAAGAAAATTCTGGAACAAAAGATTCAGTTTAAAAAAGACGAGTTAGCCACATTAACCGAGGAGATTGCGACTAAACAGGAAGAAATCAATGACTTAGAACAAAAATTAAGTACATTTTCAAAGAAGCCAGAGGGACTTTATTTATAAAAAAGAGTTTTTTATCAGCTAGTAAAAAAGCCTCTTCTAGCTAAGAAATAAGTATTATCACTTTCCCTTACAGTTGTTTATGGCCTATCAAAAAAGTAGAGAAATAAAAAAGACTAGCAAAAGTTGCTAGTCTTTTTTTTGTAAAGGAGGAGAATTTTGGTGGAACAAAGAGAAATTGTACACCGCTATTATGTTTTAGGTACTAGTACTTTAGATAAAGTATTAAAAGTGCTGCTTAATTTATCCAGTGATGGTGTATTGGCGCTAAAAGACAAGTTTCTTCCTTTAAAAGGGGAAAATAATTTGTATAAGCTAATGAATCGTGAGGATCCACTGACTTCGGCGCAACTTCATGAAAAAGTGAATTTAAATAAGTTAAAAGAACAGTTGGAAGCCCAAGGGCTTCCTTTTGCGTTTAAAGAAACCAAAGAAGGGACTAACTTCTATTTTCGAGTAAAAGATACGGAACTCGCAAAGAAAGCCTTAGAACGCGTATTAACGGATATTAAGAAGAACCCACAAATGATTTTGCGTAAGCTAAATACCATGACCTTTGATGAACGGTTAGCCTACACTGCAGCCAATAAAAAATACGTGGGTAAAATCGATCAAACAAAAGCAATCACAAAAGGAAGGAAACTGTGATGCAGACGTACAAAAAAGAACTGAAACCGTATCTCTACCTTGGTATTTTTCTATTTGTGATTGGCTTTGGAATAGGAAATTTCTTTTGGCTGTTACCAGGGACAGACTATTTTTCAAAAACGAATTATCTCTTTACAAAAGATATTCTAACGTATATCGAACAAACTTTTTATCGGTTTTTTATAACACCAAGTCTATTAGGATTTAGTGTAGGAATACTTGGTTTTCTTTTAGGGCTATTAATGTATGTGCGAGATAATGATCGTGGAATCTACCGTCATGGAGAAGAATACGGTTCGGCTCGTTTTGCTACACCTGCTGAAATGAAAAAATATGAAGATCCAATTCCTGAAAACAATATTATTGTTAGTAAGCATGTAAAAATTTCTCTTTTTAATAAACGTTTACCAATCAAGCTACAAAAAAATAAGAATATCGCCATTCTAGGTGACTCTGGAGCGGCCAAAACGTTAGCTTTTATCAAAACCAATCTTATGCAACGACATGCCAGCTTTATCACAACAGACCCAGACGGTGGGATATTGCCAGAGATTGGACTTTTATTGAAAAAAGGAAAGTACAAGATTAAGGTCTTAGACTTAAACGCGTTGTCAAATAGTGATACGTTCAATGTTTTTGAGTATATGCACTCCGAATTAGACGTGGACCGAGTTTTAGAAGCTGTCACCGAAGCAACAAAAGAAGTGGAAAAAACGACCGGGGACGATTTTTGGATAAAAGCCGAAGGCTTATTGGTTCGCTCTCTTATTGCGTATTTATGGTTTGACGGTCGTAGAAATGATTATACGCCACATTTAGGAATGATTGCGGACATGTTACGCCACCTAAAACGAAAAGATAAAAATGTACCTAGCCCAGTGGAAGAATGGTTTGAGGAGTTAAACGAGGCCATTCCTGACAACTACGCTTACCGACAATGGACCTTGTTTAACAATTTGTATGAGAGTGAAACGAGAGCCAGCGTTCTAGGGATAGCTGCTGCACGTTACTCTGTTTTTGACCATGAAGAAGTGGTCAATATGATTCGTACAGACACGATGGATATTGACTCCTGGAATGAAGAAAAAACAGCGGTGTTTATTGCGATACCTGAAACTAATACGTCGTTTAATTTTATTGCAGCGTTGATGTTTGCGACAGTCGGAGAAGTGTTGCGAAATAAATCAGACCAAGTACGTTTAGGAAAACGAGTACTAGAAGAAGGCAAAGAACTCCTACATGTCCGCTTCTTAATTGACGAATTTGCCAATATTGGCCGAATTCCTCACTTTGAGAAAATGTTGACCACGTTTCGTAAGCGAGAAATGTCGTTTACCATTGTTTTACAATCCTTAAATCAACTCCAAACCTTGTATCCAAAAGGGTGGCAAAACATTTTAAATGGCTGTGCGTGTTTACTATACCTTGGTGGAGACGAAGAAGAAACCACCAAGTATCTGTCTGCGCGTGCAGGGAAACAAACGTTATCTATTCGGAAACATAGCATGAACAAAGGAAATCAAGGTGGAGGATCTGAAAATCGCGATAAATACGGGCGCGATTTGATTGACAGGAGTGAAGTTGCGCTTATCGGAGGAGACGAATGCCTGGCTTTTATATCAAAAGAGCATGTTTTTAAAGATAAAAAATTCTATGCTTTTCAGCATGACCGGGCAGATGAACTAGCAACAGGACCGACTGATGATAAGTGGTATACCTGGCACCGTTATATGACTCCAGAAGAAGAAATTTTAGACAAAATAGCGGCTGAAGATATTATTGATCATGGGACTGTCGCTGATGAACGCACAGAAGTGAATTAGAAGAAGGAGAACATTTATGGAGTACCATCAAAAGTTAAAGAGGGCTACTACGATTGAAGAAGTGCAAGAAATTTATAATGAAGAATTTAAAAACATGGTGGCAGAGATTGAAGAACAATTTATTGCGGAAGGAAGAGGGCAACAGCTAGTTTATGCTGATGGTTGCATTGACCCAAGTTTAACTATAGCTGATATACACTTATTGATTTATGCAGAAAATCAAGTAGAACAGCTAAGTAAAAACAAATCAGAAGGATTAATGATTGAATCAAACCATGATTCGTTTATAGCAGAAAGACTAGAAGAATTAAAAAAAGGAATGATTGTAAATGATGAGAAAACAAGAAATTGAAGTCGTTTCGTTGAATATTATAAAGTATTATTTTCTAGCTATCAGGGAATTGGATTTCCCAGGGTATGACAAACCATTTAAACAAATAGATGTAGAGTTATTTATCAAACTAGCAGATTATATGGAAAATTTACCAAACCTTACCGACTTGTTAATCATTGACTACTTAGAAATGTTGAAAGAATACTTGTTGTCTGTTGAAAACGAAAAGTATTCTCGAACCGTTCAGCGTATGGTTAGGCGTATGAAAGAAGAGCTTGAAAAAGTAAGTTAAGAAGCAAATCAAAAAAAAGAAAAAAGAAAAATTGATTATTTACAGGAGGTGAAGAAGATGCCTACAACACATACTCAACGACAAAAAATATTAGAGGAAATTGAACAAAAAAGTATTGTGGATGTCGCAGAAAGTTTAGGAATAACACTTGTACGACAGGGACAAAGTTATACCTGGTCAGAGCACGATAGTTTTGTTTTAACTCCTAAAAAGAATGCTTTTTATTGGAACTCTCGCCAAGTTGGTGGTGGGAGTATTAAGCTTGTTCAAGTGATAAAAGAGTGTACGTACGCTGAAGCATTGCAGTATTTACAGACCGTGGAAGCAGGGGCTGTTGAAACGTTGAAAGAACCTACTCCGACGAACTTTCATTATTATATGAAAGAACATACACAACAAAATGCCACCATTGATTACTTGCTTCAGGAACGTAAGTTATCAAGAGAAACGATTGATTTCTTTTTTGAACAAAACCTCATGGCACAATCCACGTATACAGATAAAGAGACCGGACAAAGTGAACCAGTAATAGTCTTCAAGCACGTTGGTCTTGAAGAAAAAATCAAAGGCGTTGCCTTACAAGGTATTTGGGAAAATAAGAAGCTACATGGCGAACGAGGACGGTTAAAGCGTGTCTGGGGAAATGGCTATTATGGGTTGACTGTTCGTGTAGGGTATCCACCAAAAATTGCAGAAGCTACGTCAGAAAAGCCAATCAAAATCATTGTTTTTGAAGCGCCTATAGATCTCATGAGTTATTACGAATTAAAAAAAGAAACGATTGGAGATGCGGTATTATTTTGTGCGAATGGACTTAAAAAGGGCGCAGTATCTACGCTTATTGCCAATGAAATTGGCTCTTATGTCAAAGAAGAAGAAAAGCCAACCGTCCTTGAACAATTAGAAAAGTCGAAACTAACAACGGAAAAAGTCCAACTCGTTTTGGCTGTAGATAATGACGAAGCAGGGAAGAAATTTATTCAACAATTTTCAAATAGCTGGTGTCCAATTATCCTTGACCAACCTAAACTAATTGAAGGAAAAAGTAAAACGGATTGGAATGATATTTTAAAGAAAACAAAGAATGAAATAAAGAAAAAAGAAGCAAAATTAAAGCGTCAAGAAGCAAAAAAACGATCCAGAGAAAGGAATAAAGAAATGTCTGAAAAAACACAAATGAAGCAAAAAAGCCAACCAGAATTCACCTTGGAAGAGATAATTAAAAAGAAAGATTATCAAAAATTATCGCAACATTTGAACGACGGAATCAAAGAGTATTTAACAAGTGATACGTTTAAAAACTATTTAGATTTTGCTTCAAAATTTCATAAATATTCGTCAAAAAATATTCGTTTGTTGTTGGCACAAAATCCAAATATACGTCGTGTAGCTAGTTACAATGCGTGGAAAAAGTTAGATCGTCAAGTAAAAAAAGGCAGCAAAACACTGTATGTGTATGCCCCTTATTTTAAAGATAAAGTCGATAAGAATGGGAAAAAAGTTACGGATGAAAATGGAGAAATTGTCAAAGAGACGCGCTATTTTTTAACGCCTGTCTTTGATGTAGAACAAACGACAGGCGCAGAGTTGCCACAGCTTGTTTATAATCTGGAAGAGAATCTTAGCGACGGTAAAGCATTCACCAGAACTTACAATACATTAGTTGAGATTTGCCCAGTTCCAGTAACTGTCACGTCTATTGCAAGTGGTGCGAATGGGTATTATGATCCAACGAAAAAAGAAATTGTCCTCCAACAACATTTAGGAGAAGTGATGACTTTAAAAGTCTTACTTCATGAAATGACGCATGCCATGCTTCACCCAGATTCGCAAGCGATATTTGGAGATGACGTTTATTCTCGACAAGAATTTGAAGCGGAATCAGTTGCCTATATTGTCTCCCGTCACTTAGGGCTGGATACGTCCTCGTATTCTTTTGGTTATCTTTCTTCTTGGACGAAGCAAGGAGAAAAGTTAGAAGAATTTACGCAATCGTTAGAAACAATCACGAAAGAGGCGCGCACTCTAATTGAAAAAGCTGACCATGCTTTATCCATAGAAAAAGGCATTCAACTTCCCCAAAATAAATTTGAAGAACGTTTATTGAACGCGAAGAAAAAAGAAACTGAAATGGGAAAGTCCCAAGCTAACGAGCAAAAAAGGCAACAAAATGAACCAAAAATTTCTGCTCAAATAGCAAATTCTACTCGATTTTAAAAACAAATAATAAGAGAAAAGGAGAAAACAAAATGGACCAATTAACGGACGAAAGTAAATTTATTCTGACACAATTTTTCTTGGCAGACCCGCTTAGTGACCAACCAAGAGTCCACCAGAAAAAGAAAGAAAAATCAAAAGGAACAGTGCTAAAAGAACTGGATACGTTGATTTATGATTTTAAAGAAAAAGAATTAGAAATTGATTTATTTCCTTACGAAGAAGCAGCCACTTATTTACGAAAGTTGAAAGGAAATGACGCGTATTTGGTCTTTATGGATGAGTTATTAGCTCCTTATCAATAAGAAAGAAAAAATAAAGGTCAAAATTGGTAAGTCGAAACGTCAATAAATGTCAAAGTGTAGCGGTGGGGATTGGGGGAACCCCAAAAATTTGAACGACTCCTACCAGTATTTTTGGTAGGAGTCATTCAAAATATCACAACATGCTAGCATGTTGCTCTGCTCGCAAAAAGAAAGCCTACCCTTGGGTGTAACCAATTGTCAAACTAAGGAGACTACTTATTATGTAAAAGAAAGAAGAAATAATTATGGAGAATAAACAAAAGCTAAAACGTCCTATTCAAAGAATAGTTAGACTATCAGAAGAAGAAAATAACTTAATCAAACGAAAAATTGAAGAAAGTTTCTTTCCGAACTTTCAAAATTTTGCATTGCACCTTTTGATTCAAGGAGAGATTCGCCACGTTGACTATTCCGAACTCAACAGACTAACTACCGAAATTCATAAAATTGGCATTAATATTAATCAAATGGCTCGTCTGGCCAATCAGTTTCACGAAATTTCGTCTGAAGATATTAAAGATTTGACCGATAAAGTTCATAGTTTAAATGCGCTGGTTCAGAGCGAATTAAACAAATTAATAAAGAGAAAGGAACAATCGTAAATGGTGTATACAAAACATTTTGTTATTCATACATTTGATAAATTAAACAATGCTTGCTCATATATTGAGAATGCAGAAAAAACTGAAGTCACGAATGATAATCCGTCTGAACACTTGGAACATTTATTTCAATATATTGTAAATGACGATAAGACGTACATGAAAAAATTAGTTTCTGGGCATGGCATTGTGGATCCAACAAATCCTTATGAAGAATTTAAATTAACAAAATTACAAGCAGCAATTCAACGAAAAATCGGGTACACATTCGATCCAAAATCAGAACGATTGCTTCCACCAACGTTAACAGAATTAGAAAAAGGCAACGCCGTTTTAGCACACCATTTAATCCAATCATTTTCTCCAGAAGATGATTTAACGCCAGAAAAAATACATGAAATAGGATACAACACGGTGATGGAATTGACGGGTGGAGAGTATGAATTTGTGATCGCAACACATGTCGACAAGGAACATTTACACAATCATATTATTTTTAGTTCAACCAACTTAAAAACAGGTAAAGCCTTTCGTTGGCAAAAAGGAACCAAAAGAGTCTTCGAACAAATTTCGGATAAGATTGCAGCGAAGGAAGGTGCAAAAATAATCGAAAAATCACCAAAAAATTCGCATAAAAAATATACCATGTGGGAAACTGAATCGTTATAAAAGGAAAAAATAAAATCTCGTTTAGACTATTTATTAGAACAAAGTTCTTCAATTAATGATTTCTTAGAAAAATCAGAAGCTTTGAATTTATCGGTAGACTTTTCTAAAAAGTGGACGACCTATCGATTACTTGACGAACCACAAATAAAAAATACTCGTAGTCGAAGCTTGTCAAAAAATGACCCCACTAGATATAATTATGAAAAGATTGTTGAACGATTGAAAGAAAATAAAAGTGTTTTAACTTTGAAAGAGGTTGTTGAAAAATATGTAGAAAAAAGTGAGAAGTCTAAAAATGAATTTGACTATCAATTAACTATTGATGAGTGGCAGATTTCTCATAAAACAACAAGAGGGTATTATGTAAATGTTGATTTTGGCTTTGGAGAGAGAGGAAAAGTCTTTATTGGGGCGTACAAAGTAGATCCACTTGAAAATGATCAGTATAATATTTATGTAAAACGTAAAGATTTTTTTTATCTGATGAATGAAAAAAATGCAGACCGGAATCGGTATATGACTGGTGAAACTTTGATTAAACAATTACGCTCGTATAATGGCCAAACACCACTGAAAAAGGAACCTGTGATGCGAACCATCGATGAATTAGTCAACGCTATTAATTTTTTAGCAGCTAATGAAATTGAGGACACAAGACAACTAGAATTCTTAGAAGAGAAATTAGAAGCTGCTTTTCTTGAAGCAGAAGAAACTTTAGAAACTCTTGACGAGAAGATGTTGGAGTTGCACCAGTTAAGCAACCTCTTATTAGAAAACGAACTGAATGGAGAACTAGAGTTGATTCAGCAAAAATTGAAAACATTGTTACCAGACGCAACACTTGCGGAATTTTCTTATGAAGATGTTCGAGGGGAAATAGAAGCAATTAAAACCAGTCAATCTCTGTTAGAGAATAAATTGGAACGAACGCGAAATGAAATCAATCAACTTCATGAAATTCAAGCTGTACAAAAAAAAGAAACCGCAAACCAAAATAATGTCAAACCAAAATTATAAAAACAACTGTTAAGGAATGAAAGGAGAGTTTTATGCTTATTTTGAAACGAGGATTGTCTGTAGTGTTATTTTTACCCTGTTTTATTCTACGTCTTCTTTTCCGTTACATTGGGCTGTTAACGATTCTTACTAGTGGTTTTACTACCACTTTAATACTAATCGTTGCTCGAATTTTAGCTTTTATTTTTTTAATTTACCCGATTGTGATTTTAACAACTGAAGAACTTAGAATGGAATGGGCAAGTTGGATTGCTTGGCTTTTATTTGGATTGATCGTTCTATTTTTCCATTATCTAGCTGCGTGGAACGAAGATTTAGGCAGTTGGTTTCTGGATTTTTCTAATTGGTTGAGCAGGGTACCAAGTAACCTTTGGGATGAATAGCTTATCTTACGTTTAAGAAGTATTGAATAAAAAATGTACTATGTTTTATGTTATAATAGAGGCGATAGTAAAGTTTAATGACGGTGGCTATCCAATCCGAAAGTGAGGTGGTGCGTATGTGCGTACTTCCAAAATCTCAAGAAAGGGGAAGCCTTTTGTCTGCATTAGAAACAATTCAGCTGATATTAAGCTTTGGTATGTTTACCATCGCATTGATTAAGTTGATTGTGGATTTGCTTAAAAATGACAAAAAGAAATAACCGTCTACTTTAGCAGGCTGACGATTATTTCTAAAATCTGTTAAAACTTGCCACCGTCTTTAGCGGTGCTATCATGAGGGCGTATAACTAGTACGTCCTCTTTACATGTTTATTATAACACATTCTCTACAAGAAGAAAGGCGGAAGCCTTTCTTTTTTTTCAGCGCGCCTTAACGGCGGTGGCGGTGGGAGTTTGGCGCGCTGAAAAAAACGCTCTTTTCTTGATTTCTAATCAAGAAGATACTCGCTAAAAGCGAGTATCAGGTTTGTCTTATATTATGATGATAAGGCGTGCTGTAAATTCTCTTGCCATTGTCTGACTGCTTGTTTTATCTTTTCTGGTATTTCCTGACGGTTACATTTTCCTTGTATTTGTATAACCTGTTGATTTCGATATTCTAATGTGAAGTAAGGCATATCTGGTTTTTCTTTTCTTCGGATGAAGACAATCGTTGTTTTTCCTTGTGTATGCCGTTCGATATAATGTTGACTGCCCACACAATGGCGTAGAATACTTCCTTCTTGAATGATTTCTTGTAATGAATGTGGTGTGAGAAAAAGTAAGTCGTCAATTTCAGCTTCTAATGCTTTAATTTGGTTTTTCCGTTCTTGATACTGCTTTTCTTCAATCTCACTTTTCAAAAGGTTTAGCGTGTTCATAGCGTTATCGTGAGCTACTTGTAAGTTTTCAGGATACAATACACTATCGTTATTAAGTGGGGTGTTCAACTCTTCTAACATGTGTAAATAGTCCATATAATAGTCAAAACGCTCCCCTTTTCGTATAAACCATTTTTGAAACTTGGTTAAGTTCACTTCTTTCGGTAATTGCTTGATTTGCGAATAATGTACGTACTTTTCTATTTCGTTTATCATAGGCGCATTTCGTTCTTTTAACGTTTTTTCTAACATGAATTCATGAAAGGTTGGATTGATTGTTTTTAATTTTTGCTTATTCGCTTTTAGCCATTTCTTAGTAATTACTCTCATATCTGCTTTATGAAAATACAGTCCAAAAACGTTACGATAGTCGTCAAAAATGATTTCATTCGCAAGAGTTGTTGCTCCTATCTTTTGTAAAAATTCAATTTCGTTTCGGTATTTATAAATATGTGCCAGTTCATGGCGCTCTATTTCAGGTAACTGTAAGTACTTTAATTCCGATACAGTGGTTAGTTTTTCTTGCCAGTTATTTGGATAAAAGGTTCTGTTGCAAAGTTCCAAAATGAACAATACTAGTCTAACACTAGCTATAGTTTATGCAGGTATTCCTAATAATATCTTCATTTCCGTGCAGACTGAAAACCCGAAGAGAGTGCCTTCTTTTCGGTTCTTCTTATATAATCCTCGAATGGCTTCCATGCCTTTAATCGTGGTTGAGGCTGTTCGTAAGCTTCGATAAAATTTGTTTCGTCTCTTGATGGGACGATGATCTTGTTCAATGAGGTTATTTAGATATTTCACCGTGCGATGTTCTGTTCGCTGGTAAAACCCGTGTGCCTGTAATTTTTTGAAGGCACTGGCAATAGAGGGAGCTTTATCGGTCACCAGAACCCTTGGTTCATCGAACTGTTTAACTAATCTCTTGAGAAAGGCGTAAGCTGCTTGTGTATCTCGCTTTTTCCGTAACCATATATCCAGAGTGAGACCATCTGCATCAATGGCGCGATAAAGATAATGCCATTTTCCTTTGATTTTAATATAGGTCTCGTCCATTTTCCACGAATAAATGGACTGTTTGTTTTTCCTCTTCCAAATGTTGTAAAGTAGTTTCCCATATTCCTGTACCCAACGATAGACAGTGGTGTGAGACACGTTAATACCACGGTTGTACAGAATTTCTTGGACGTCACGATAACTCAGGTTGTACCGAAGATAGTAGCCTACAGCGACAATAATCACATCTTTCTGAAATTGTTTGCCTTTAAAATGGTTCATCTTCGTTACTCCTCCTAGTTCCTATTAAACTCAGTTTACCCTATAATGGATCTGAGGGGAAACTTTGCAACAGAACCATTTCGGCAGTCCATTACGACGCAGAATCCCGTTAGAATTCTCGTTTAATGGGCG